>RCNJ01000007.1_pt1 | contig 170171 bp, 155 predicted proteins | sample 2041171 | NCBI WGS metagenome assembly RCNJ01 (sample SAMN09708213, study PRJNA481090) | feces metagenome | biome: feces | host: Pygoscelis adeliae | place: Antarctica: Rookery Lake | collected 2010-03-01 | reverse complement strand
CGGTGACAACTGCCTTGACCTCAACGGTGTCAACAAGTGGCTCGGTAAGAGCAGTCTTCTTGAGTGGAGAGTAGTCGAAACCGTAAACGTTGTCCCAGAAGTTGATCTTGTCATCTTTGTACTCGCCATCCTCAATACCAGCAACAAAGATGGTGGCCTTGTCTGGGAAGATCAATCCGTTTGGAACCAAGTACTTGTCACGGGCCCAGAGGACGGTATCCAACATGGACTCGTAGAGAAGGAAGTATCCCATCCACTCAGAGATGATAATATCGACCTTTGGGAATGGGAGAACAACATCCTCCATCTTGCCCTGGAGGAGAGTGATCTTGTCAGTGAGGCCGTTGACCTCAACAATCTCCTTGGCCTTCTCAATGATGGTAGACATATCAACACCAATAACGTGCTTGGCGCCAGCCTTAGCAGCGAACATGGAGAGGATACCGGTTCCGCAGCCTACATCGAGAACGATCTTGTCCTTGAAGAGATGCTTGTTCTGGACGATCGCGTTCATGTATGATCTCGTGCGGACCTCATCCTTCAACATCTCCTCGTGGATACCATGGTGGTTGTAGCTGCAAAGAAGTTAGCAAATCTGTGTCGCATAGCTTCCTGCCAGATCCCAAGAACTAGGACTGTCAGGGTTCTGTTGCAGTGCTACGTACGAGTTGAAGTAATGAGCCTCAGACGGGGCGAGGGACTTCATCTCGGTGGCAGACATGATGGCGATTCTGATAAAGTCTGATATGTGCGATCAGGAAATTATCTGAAGAATCAGTCGTAAGATATGTTCGTGGTATGAAGACGAAAGAAGATTGAGAAGTAGGAGTGGGACGCGCTTGGTCTTAGACAATCGGTTTTTTTCAAGGGTACATTTTTTATCGGTCTTATCGCAGGGCTTTTGCACCGATAAGAGCGCGGGGAGCTAAACTAGCAAGAGGAACGCGCCTCAAGGAAGAACAGAAGGGGGGCCCGAGGTCGCCAGTGGAAATCAGGGTCTAATCCAAGAATCAGGAAGGCATTTTAGTGGCAGACAGCCTTTGGGGGTGGAGCAAGCATTCTTCGTGCGCGGGTTTTTTATTTCATCATTGGAAAAACTCAGTAGTCTTGGGCTCAAATGTCGAGTCAGCCTTGCCACAGCTTGGAGTTTGCGCCCTTTCTCCATATAACGCCTATCACATCTACTCCTCCTTGGTTTTATATGAGAGGCTAAGTTATTCATGTAATTATACTTCATAAACGTGTTGATTTGATTTCAAATGGCGAATGTCAAGGTTTGAGAAAAAGACTGTGAGACATAGCTCGCCGAATTGCCCTATTTAGCACAATCAGATTTGCAGAATCATGCTTCCGAGCGGTGAAACCCCTGCACATGCTACCCGGCGCGTTCCTGGAGACCAAGCATCGAGCTCCAGAAACAAGAACCTTGTCTGAAACCGTTAGAACACTGCGCCGAGTCTCCGGCATTGACGTGCATCAAACCTCACTTTCATTACCAATGTTTACGGCATAGCTTCACACAAACAACCATGATTTTAAGGCGACTCAGCACAATGGCGAAGCTTCAAGCCCTTGTCTTTGCCCTCATTGCGATCATTGTTACTGTGCAAGGTTCTACTGGTGATAAGCTCCCTGAGTTTCGCCAATGTGTTGAGGTAGAATCATCCCCTCGCCTTTGCTAGCCTAGCTAATTATTCAGGCATGCAAAGGTGATAACTGCCATGGCCAATACACTATTCCATTGCTGCACAAGCTCCTCCTCTGGGACTGTCCCTCCGAATGCGACTACACCTGCCAGCACATCATCACCAACCTGCGTCAGGAGGCCGTCCCTCCAAAGCCAGTGGTCCAGTTCCACGGCAAATGGCCTTTCGACCGTGTGCTCGGAATGCAAGAGCCATTGAGTGTCCTCTTCTCACTGTTCAACTTTCTCGGCCATTACAATGGACTGCAGAAGATTCAAAAGGCTATACCGGATACATATGCATTGAAGAAGTACTACATCTGGCTGAGCTACTTTGGCTTGGTGAGCTGGGTAGCTAGTATGATATTCCATGCCCGCGACTTTACGGCCACGGAGCAGTTTGACTACTTCGCTGCTGGCGCATCAGTATTGTATGGACTCTTCTACACACCAATCCGTGTTTTCCGTCTCGACAAAGGAGGGCCGAGGACACAGTCGCTGCGCCGTACATGGACCGCGACCTGCATCCTCATGTTCGTTGCCCACGTTACATACCTAAAGTACTACAGCTGGGACTACACCTACAACATGGCGGCAAACGTCGTGGTGGGAATTATCCAGAATATCATGTGGACCTACTTCTCCGTCATCAGGTATCGCCAATCGCAAAGATTATGGGCCGCATGGCCAGGTATCGTGGTTGCCTGGGTTTTTATTGCGATGAGCATGGAGCTTCTGGACTTCCCGCCAATCGGAGGGTATCTGGATGCCCATGCATTGTGGCACCTGGGAACGGTGTTCCCTACTGTGTTGTTTTATAATTTCTTGTTGAGGGACGCGCAGGATGACATTGTGGGAAGTGGACTGAAGTCGTACTTGGCCAAGGCTAAGGAGTAATACAGAGTGTATATGTGACGAACTTTGCATAGGAAAAAGGATAAAGGTTTTCGGATATGATACCCTAATGACAAGAGAAAGTAGTATGAACGAATAGCAGATTGTCGGCACCATGAGATCGTACACGGTGGCCACCATGGGATTCATTGTTGTAACCTAGGTCGCGCCTGTAGCACATGGTCCTTTACCATCTGCGTATAGCATCGTGTAAACACAGTACTGGCGGATAGAAAGGCAGGCATCTGCAGGCCCATTGGAAAGACTTCAGGACCGATCGATTATGCGCCCTTAAGGCCTCAGACCTCCGTTCACTTCCATTGCCAGTATGGATTTGACACCCACACACTCGCACAGATGTTAGGCTCTTTTGCGCCAGCATCGTAACGGAAGTGTCTCAGCGCAGCAGTAAAAGATATGTCTGGCCAACACAACCGGTTAACGACGAAAATATGTTTCAAGTGATAAATGACTTCGATTTGATATCTCTTTAACTCCACGCTCCGTAAACAAATGCTTTCAGCTTAGAACACGCACACTCCTTAACCCTCCTCCTTATCCATCTCATCACGACCCCTCTTAGCTCCTGGGCCTCCCTTCGGCCTCCTGCCCTTGAGAACGGAACCTTTATTCCCTCTATCCTCGTGCAAGTTCTTCATCTCGTTTCTAGCATGTCTCTGAGCCTCCTCCACTCTCGCCTTGAACACCATAACCTCATCCTTCACAGTCTCGTACTCCTTCTGCTTCATTCCCAGCGCAGCCTCAATTCTCAGCCAGATCTCGACATCGTACTGAGTGACGATCGAGATGGCGTGTCCGGACTTTCCAGCACGAGCCGTACGACCAACACGATGAATATATGTCTTCGAATCTGGTGGCAAATCGTAGTTCAAGACGACATCGACGGATGGAATATCAAGACCACGAGCAGCAACATCGGTAGCAACTAAGATCTCGCGCGAACCGGCACGGAACTTGTTCAGAGCCCCGAGACGGGAGGACTGAGAGAGCTGACCGTGCAGCGGGATGGCACCGAAGCCAAGTGTGCGCAGGAGAATGGCGATACGTTGGGTCTCGTTAACCGTGCGTGTGAAGACGATGGCGGACTGGCCGGCGAACTCGTTGAGCAAGTAGATGAGGTAGGTATCCTTATGTGGGTGTGGCATGAAGAGGTAGGACTGGAGCAGTGTCGAGACCGTTTGGTACTTGTTGCTGCTGATCTGAACACGGAGAGGGTCGCGGAGAGAGGCGCGCTGCAAAGACTCGATCTTCGAGGACATAGTAGCGGAGAAGAGGTAGGTGCGGCGCTCGCGAGGGAGGACCTTCAGAATCTTGTCAAGGATTGGGCCGAAATCGAGGTCGAGAAGACGATCGGCCTCATCCATAACGAGGTATTTGAGAGAGCGGAGGGAGAAGCCCTTGGTGTTCTCGAGGTGATCAAGGAGACGACCAGGGGTTGCGACAACGATATGAGGCTTCTTGCCGAGGGCGATGGCTTGTGGAACCATGTCCATTCCTCCGACAATGACGGCGCATCTGACGGAGATGAGGGCACCGAGTGCCTCGAAGGTCTGCGAGATCTGGTATGCCAATTCGCGGGTTGGCGCAAGAATGAGACCAAACAGTGGCGATGGCTTGTCGAGCAGTGCCTGCAGAATTGGGAGGGCGAAGGCGGCGGTCTTTCCAGAACCAGTCTCGGCGAGACCGATCAGATCGCGACCGGTAAGGGCGGCGGGAATAGATTCCTGCTGAATAGGCGTAGGCGCCTTGTATCCGAGAGACTCGCAAGCATCGCAGAGAGAGTCGGTAATTCCGAGATCTTTGAATGTCTTTGGCGCAGCTTGCTCCTCGGCGGCTGGCTCGTCAGCCTTCTTCTCCTCTGTGACCTGCTTGGCCTCTGGCGCTGGTGAGCTTGAGTTCTCCTTCACTGGCTCAGGCTTCGGGGCCTTCTCCGTTTGCAACGGAACCTTTGCAGGCGCCTCCTCAGTTATCTTCCTTCTTTTCGGAGCCGACGACATCGTTGAGACTTGGATCGAAAGAAGGTCCCAGGACTGGTCGCATTCACGAAGTTGTGCATGGGAGAAATTTCTTATCGTTATCGGATGACCTTATCTTGATTGGCCGCGCAAACTTTCATACAGCCTCGAAATATTCCTCAACCTTGCGAGTTTCTGTTCCTCATAAACACGATAAACAATACAAGATGGCTCATAAGCGCACCAAGAAGAGAACTCATGTCGGAGCCAAGGGTGGCCAGGACAAGACGGTCAGCGCCAATGCCGTCGCCAGAGAACCAAAGTCGATGGTTATCAGAATCGGAGCTGGAGAGGTCGGACCCAGTGTGTCGCAGCTGGTCAAGGATGTCAGATTGATGATGGAGCCAGGGACCGCCGCAAGACTGAAGGAGAGAAGGGGTAACAGACTGAGAGATTACATCACCATGTCCGGACCATTGGCCGTTTCACATCTTATGCTCTTCTCGAGATCCGAGTCAGGAAACACCAACATGCGCCTCGCTGTTACACCGAGAGGACCAACTCTCCATTTCAGAGTCGAGAAGTACTCGCTGTGCAAGGATGTCAAGAAGGCATTGAAGCACCCAAAGGGAGGCGGCAAGGAGTACCTCACAGCCCCACTGCTTGTCATGAACAACTTCACTTCTCCACCACACAAAGAAGGCGATAAGCCAGAGTCGAAAAACAAGGTCCCACGCCATCTCGAGTCTCTCACCACCACCATGTTCCAGTCCCTTTTTCCACCTATCAACCCACAAAAAACTCCGCTGAGCTCCATCCGCCGTGTCCTCCTCCTCAACCGTGAAATCGACCCAGAGGACGACAGTTCATATATTATCAACCTCCGTCACTACGCTATCACAACCAAGAAGACCGGCCTCTCCAGGCCGCTGCGCAGACTCGCAGCTGCCGAGAGGGTCCTGCACCAAGGCACCGATAAGAAGACCAAGTCCAGCTTACCGAACTTGGGCAAGTTGGAGGATGTCGCCGACTTCATGATTGGAGGTGAGAACGGAGAGGGATACATGACTGATGCTACCTCGGGATCGGAAGTCGAGACTGATGCTGAGGTCGAGATGTTGGAGAGCACAACCCGCAAGGTCTTGAACAACAAGGCGAGACAACGCGCTAAGGCTGCTGAGGGCAAGGATGTCGCGGCTCCAGGTGTTGAGAAACGCGCAGTCAAGCTTGTTGAGCTCGGTCCAAGAATGAAGCTGAGAATGACGAAGGTCGAGGAGGGTGTCTGCAACGGAAAGGTTATGTGGCACGAGTACATCCACAAGACTGCTGCTGAGCTGAAGGAGATGGATAAGGTCTGGGCACAGAGAAGAGCGGAGAAGGAGGCAAGAAAGAAGATCCAGAAGGAGAACGTGGAGAGAAAGAAGGCCGAGAAGAGGAAGAACCAGAAGGGTGGAAAGGCACACGAGGATGAGGCTGACAGCGACGAGTATGATGAGATGGATGTTGATGAGTGGGACTCTGAGGGTCTTGAGGGCGATGCTGAGACTCTGGTCAATGAGCACGCCGAGGAGGAGGGAGAGTGGTCAGAGCAAGAAGAGGAGATTGCTCGTGGTTGAAGCGCTTTTTATGTTTTAGATTCCCGGAAAAAGACATTGGGCGGCGTTCAGGGCAATGGGTAGTTTGCAAAAGGAAATGTTGGAATATCTGTCAAGCCGAATGTCAATCAAAATTCCTCCTAATCAATATCTCAGGACTGCGCCTAATCCTGACAGCTGTAAGCCCCAAGGTGTCGAATTAATGCCATATGCAATTGTCCGGGGTCAGGTCCCAGACTTCACTGACATCGGCACGCCCGTCACTTTGCCGGTGATGGCATCATTAGAGATTTGAGCCTGACTGCAATGTAACCATGTCCTTGTTACCTGCTTTATACCGCAACCTCATCATAGAAACCTTAACTCGGGAAACGAAAACCATTATGCCACAAGCTACCGCCCGACAAGGTCCAGCAAGACGTCTGGGCACATTAACCTGGCCGGAGATGCCGAACCTCGCTCCCATCTTCATCCTCGCGTTCCTCGGCTATTATAGCGGAAACGTCTTTCGCTACTTCCTCGGTCATCCAGATGATATGTAAAGGTTTGTAACGACAATATTTGCGAAGAATCCTACTAATTCAAGCAGCGCAAAGCGAGGTGTATCCCGCAGTTACATATGTTAGGGGTTGAGGTGTTACGAAGCACTCGCTATGTGCTTAAGTAGCTATGTATTGGACAAGTGGTCGAGCAGACTTGCAATTCATCACAGTTGCCCTCCTGCTCTCCACCGTAATCCTCCATCTTCCGTGGAAAAGTCGACTCCGTCGATTTTAAAATACCTCGTGGTGACCTTAATATATTGCTATCTTCCGCTCAACTCTTAAGAAGGTGGCTTGGATGGCTCACTTCAGAGAAGGCGCTCTGATGACAAGCAAAGGAGGGTTAGCAAGGCTACAGGTAGAATTTGAATCACCTCATCACCATCTGCTCATATTGTGCTAGCAGTCCCATGGTGTATCCTGGCGTAGTTCTATGCATCTGCCCAGACTTCAGCTATCTTTGCACTCACAGGCTTGCCGATCTTCTTTCTGCCAATCAGGTTGCCCATTGCATTGCTCACCATTTCCCTCTTCCGTCTACTGCCTTCCTCACCACCGCCGCAAGCTTCGAATGCCTTGATGAGGTCCTGGGGAGTCTCCCATCGCCGTTGGATCTCAAGTGTTTTCTCACCTGTCACGCCTCGTGTGCACATGAGCATTTTCAAGAAGACATCTCGCAATGTCAAGGTTTCGGACTTGGAGCCCAGGGATGCGAAAGCGTCGTAGCTGATATTGAAGGTCGTGCTCGGGTGCTTCTTCGCCAAGTGATCGAGTAGCGGTAGGTAATTCTGCGTAGTGAGAACCTTGGTAGGTATCAACTGCAAAGGTTTCGACTCGTACAGCTCTTTCAGCATAACAGTCATCCTAGTCAAGTAGCGAATCGTATCATCCATCTTCTGCGTCTTCTTCATGAAATATCCATTAACCACCTGCGCAGAGGCAATCGCTGACTCAACAGCTTCTTCGTACTTTTGAAAGTGATCGGCGTTCATGGATATCTCCTCAATGATGTAGATGACATTCCTCACACCGGATTTTCGGAGTCGGAACTTCTGTTCATGGAAACGTCCGTCCTTAATACTGCCAACGAGATCATCAAGGCGCTTGCGCTCCACTATGTGGTCGAGCATAATTTCGTCTCCCTCAAGACCGTACCTGGAAAGGTAGTTGGGATCTATGAACTTTGCCACCCAAAGAGCGTCACCAAGATCCAAACTACGCATGATAGGTGTTACTCCTTTCTTCTGCAACTCAACACGCATATAGTCTCTGTCTTCTTTCGCGCGAATTTCACGAACGTCCAGGACAAGCTCAAGAGTGAATGCTGATGGAGGAACAGTGATGGGTGAGAATGTTGGGAGCGCGCTTTCGTCCGAAATGACCTCGCCAAAAGGAACAACATCGCGTTGACTGCTTCTTGGTGCTGGTGTTGGTTCTGGCTCAGGACTGGATTGTAAGGCAGTGAATTCGGCATCTTCATCGTCATTGCCATTGTCCCTGTCCATCAAGACCTTCCACAACGATTGCTGCCGCGAGCTTGTCTTAGTCTTTGCTTTGGTCTTCGTTGTCGGGGCAGAGCGGTCCAGGGTCGTCTGATTGGGGTGCTCTGCTGGCATGACAGCCTTGATGCGTTTTGCGACCTCATAACCGTCCTCTGTCAGAGCATATCTCTTTAGTGGGCGACCCTTCTCGTAGGCATAGTCCTTGTCTATCAACGTCTTCATCGAATTCCATGCTGTGAAGAACTTGGTTGGACCACTAGCCGCCGTGTACGAAGAATCGCAGAAGGGCTGTGCCCGCTCGATAGTCTCCTGCTTCGTAAGGCCTACTGGCGAATCCTCGGCCACGGATGAGAGGCCAATAATAAGGCCGTACGGGCCAGATCTGAGCTGAGGCACATATGGGTTGGTCTTCCTCTTCTTCTTAGCTGGAGCCTCTTCTTCCACGTCGTTCTCTCCATCTGCTGCAGCGCCTGCTTCGCCAGTCTTTTTTCTAGCTTGAGCTCTTGACGGCACCTCTGGCATAGGCAACCCATTTTGCTGACAATAGTCCTTCAACTTGTCTGTGAGCCTTTTGCAGAGCGTAGGCCCAAATCCGTGCAGTTGTTGAGCTTCACTCGGGTGATCGAATGCCAGTGGGCAAGCGTTCAGAGATTCGTAGGCTTTCTTATACACAGTGGCTCCTTTCGAGTTTCTTTCCCGAGCAGTATCCAACCATTCTTTGACCCATCCCAGGAGCATGGGATTGGCGCATTTCTCGTCCTGCGGCATTGTGGTGAGAATCCGCGCGGCCTCGGCTCGATATTGCTGGTTCATTCGTCTCTACCACGTGCGGGACCGATGAAGATGGTGACTATTTAGTACAAAGAAGGTGACCAACGCTCGGTTTTGGCGCTTAGTTGTCCATCTTGTCGTCGTTGCAATCAGCGCGCCTGTTGTTCGGGGTGGGAGACGCGCCAACGCGGCTGTGGAGCGCGTACTCACGTGATATAATCCTGATTTTCTTTTTGTTCTTGGCCTGTGTACCCCAGATTGTCGCCCTCCGCCAAATGCGGCGGTGCCCGCAGTGAGCTCTTATCGCTGATGAAACACAAGTTGTGGGTATGAAAAATGCATACCCCTCATTCCAATCTCTCAGACGCACCCTCGTTCGCAAACCTGCCTCCCTGACACTCTATACCAACACATATTCTACGATGTCCGTCGTCGATTACATCATTGCCGCTTCGGCGAAGCACCCAAAGCCGGCCGACCGCACCTTTCAGTATGGCACAGCCGGCTTCCGCATGAACGCCAGCCTTCTCGACTCCGTCGTCTTTCGCGTTGGTCTCGTCGCAGCTCTGCGCTCGAGGAAGCTTGGCGGACAGGCAATTGGTGTCATGATCACAGCCAGTCACAACCCGCCAGAGGACAATGGAATTAAGCTAGTTGACCCAATGGGAGACATGCTCGAGAACTCTTGGGAGGCACATTCGACCGAGCTTGCGAACGCAAAGTCCGATGAGGAGCTCGTTCAGATCTACCAGAAGCTGGAGACCTCTCTCAAGATAGATCCAAAGACAATTGCTCGTGTTATCTTCGCCCGTGATACTCGTCCATCTGGACCTAAGCTCGTCTCCGCTCTTGTCGACGCCCTGGAGGCTACCGGCACTGAGTACACCGACTACAAGATTTTGACAACTCCTCAGCTCCATTATCTCACTCGCTGCACCAACACTGAAGGGACTCCACAGAGCTATGGCGATGTTAGCGAGAAGGGTTACTACAAGAAGTTGGCTGCCGCCTTTGTGCAGGCCATGAAGGGCAAGAAGCCTGTTGGTTCGTTGACGGTTGACTGTGCCAACGGTGTTGGAGGTCCAAAGCTTGCTGAGCTTTTGGAGTACTTGCCGAGCGCCTCTGACGGCGGACTCGACGTTAAGATCTGCAACGATGATGTTTTGAGGCCAGAGTCTCTTAACCATGAGGTGAGCTTTCCATGCGGCCTTGCTGGATGTGACATGAAACTAACAGTGTCAGTGCGGAGCAGATTTCGTCAAGACCAAGCAGAGAGCACCACCAGCCTTGAAGGCTGCCCCAAATGATCGCTGCTCCTCCCTTGATGGTGATGCTGACCGAATCATCTACTACTTTAACGACCCAGAGCATGGTTTTAGACTCCTTGACGGAGATAAGATTGCCACTTTGGCCGCCTCCTTCATTGGTGACCTTGTCCGTGAGGCAGAGCTTGCCGATGACTTGAAGATTGGTGTCGTCCAGACCGCTTACGCCAACGGCGCGAGCACCAATTATGTTACCAAGACTCTTAAGCTCCCAACTGTTTGCACTCCAACTGGAGTTAAGTGGCTCCACCATGCTGCTACCAAGTTCGACGTTGGTGTCTACTTTGAGGCCAACGGTCACGGAACCGTGGTCTTCTCCCAGCAGGCCATCAGAGCTTGCCGCACCAAGCAGCCACAGTCACCGGCCCAGAAGCACGCTTTGGACACCCTCCTTGCGCTCTACGAGCTGATCAACCAGACTGTTGGTGATGCTTTGTCCGATATGTTGCTGGTCGAGGTCATCCTTGCCCACAAGTCCTGGACCCCAAGAGAGTGGGATCTGACCTACACCGACCTTCCAAACCGCCTGGTGCGCGTTGAGGTCGGAAACAGAAACTTGTTCAAGACCACTGATGCTGAGCGCAAGCTTGTCGAGCCACAAGGTGTTCAAGTTGAGATCGATGCCTTGGTTGCCAAGTTCAAGGATGGAAGATCCTTTGCTCGTGCCAGTGGCACTGAGGACGCAGTTCGTGTCTACGCTGAGGCTGCGACCAGAAGCGAAGCCGATGACTTGGCGCAGAAGGTTGCCGCCGTCGTCAAGCAGAACGGTGGCATCCAGTATCAGCATTAGATGTGGGATGGGTAATAGCAAGCATAGTAGGAAAAGGAGTCTGAAAATGGCTAGGCCGGTGGGAGTTATTGTTGCGAGGTATACCAAAAGGCGAAGTTATACGTACATATGAGTAAGAATTGAGAATCATTGCCTTCTTTCTTTCAATATTGTGCCATCATGCTGCAACTCTTGTATCACCTTCAAAATTTCACCCCACCGGAGTTTCTTTAATTCTAATCAGCAGAGGTCATATACCCCCATCAAAGGCTTCAACCGCAAGTAAACCCTGGTTCGTCACCGGTCAACTGTTTGTAATGCCGATTTGCAGATTGTGAGCTCGTTGGAACTTAGTTGCGAATTAATTGGGTAGAGATCAGAGTCATGCATATTGTCTTAAACCGACATAAACCTGCCAACGGGCGCCAACTGGTTAGCTGGCCACATTGGCATGTAGCCTCAACTCACAAGAAACACCAAGAAATTGAACTCGACATGCATTTTGAAAAACCAGATGGCTAACAGATTAGTGGCATGAGATTATCATCCACTACATCCAAGGTGCTCAAGTCGCCAAATTTGATTTTAAATTCGTCAAATCTAATCTAACCAATTTGGATTAGTGTATATGTAAATCCGAGTGATTAAAAAAGAAATCCAAATCCCTTTCAATCGATTCAAATCATGATTTAATTTATTTGCATGTTTGAAAATCTTGCCTAAGATAGGACAATACCTTAGCTTGTAATTCGATTAAATCCAATTAATGCCAAAAAACATGCTTTACAAGACATGCCATGTTTAAAATTCGGCCAATTGCGTGTTTAAAAAGGCATGTTTTTCTGGCAAGTTTTACTACTTTAAGCTATTTTCACCTAGTTTTGGAGGACGTGTAGCATATGCACACTCAAATTGGTTTAGAAAAGTCTGAATCAAAACTCATTCGGTTTGAGAAAGTCCAAATATATTCTATTAAATTCGAAATCTAATCGATTTGAATCCGATTGAATCCGATTTATCTATTTTTGTTGTGCACCCTGACCACATCCTCCCTGTCTAAAGATGAATGTCACCCGTGCTGTCATGCTTCAGGCTATTTTCTCCTCCGTCGACTACTGTGCAACCACATGGTTTTTATCATATTGAATTGTGCTGATGCTAATCGGTTAGCACGTATAAAAGTAGCTGGAAACGGTCTTGCTGCTTCGTGGCTGGAAAGTAGGGGAAATGTCAGTTTTGGAAAGTAAAACTTGAGGTACTGAAAATTAACCGGTAAGTTTATAGCTGATAAGTCCACAATCAAATTTTCAAAGAGCTTCGAAGAGCTTTGCTAACGAGTTTGTGATTCTAAATGTTTGGTTTATATTGTGGGTATCGTGCGCGCGAAATATCAACTCCAGACTCTCAATCATCATTCTTCTCCGTATGCTCTTCCTCCTCTTCTTCGTCATTCTTCTTCTTCTTCAGTCTCTCCTTCTTCAAGGCTTGATGAACAATCTCGCTTGCTTCATCCTTCTTCTCATCCCAGTCAACATCATACTCGTCCGCAACCTTCTTAATCTCTTTCCTGAGCGCGTTGGCCTCCTCAACAAGGCCTTCCCACTTAATAATATCAAATCCTCTCGCGGTGTAGAGCTGGTTTTGTCTACGGCTAGACTGTGTGTTAACAACTACATCTCTTCATTTCATCTCAATTGGCATATACGTACGACACGGTCAAGTTTAGAGCACTGCGGTAACTCACTGAAATCCGGCTGTTAGCACAATTCCTGCCCATTTCAAGGTTCAAGATGCATACCTTCACGGTTGTGCCAGAGAAAGTAGACGTATCCGAGCATGAGGGTGCTGAGTCCAGCAAGGTACTAATAGATGTCAGTTATCATGCCCGGAAACGAATATCCAAAGCTCTTACAGTAATTGGCTCCATGGTATCCCATCCATAATCGGTCTGGAAGGAAAAATGGTAGACGCCTGCCCACCATACCATCAAGATCCCAAAGCCTCCCATGGCTAGCCTTTGCGCAGACTTGTTAGCAGCTTTGTCGCACTCGGCCTTAAGTCTGGTCAGTCCATCTAATTGAGTAGCAGTCTTCCGTAGCCTAACCCTGAGGTAATGCGTCCTGTCACTGAAAGACGGCACTCCGACTCTGATTTCTTTCCTGGCACCTTCAATCTCGACAGCAAATTCGCGACCTCTAGCGGCATCGCGAATAAAGTCGCCGATTTCAGTGGAACTGCTCCAGCGGACAAACTTAGGCTCAGAATTCTTCTGGCGCGGCGTATCGTGACCAAGTCCAGAGTAGGTCTCAATGCCACCTTCTCCTGGGCCACCTCTGAGAGACTCTGCGATGTCGACATCCTTCATCTCGCCTTTGCTGAGCTCCTCATCGCAGGCAATCTTTCCACTCTGTCCCGGGACTTGGCTCGTTGTGCGGCCGTCCTTACCAGTCTTGGCTTCGACATCCTCCTCGTCGATTTCGTCTCTATCTACTGCCGACTCGCCGTCTTCTTCTTGGACGGAATCTTCGGCACGGAACCACACCTCCGGTACTCTCTCCTTGCCATCCTTTGTCTTTATGAGTGGTAGTTCGGACTGGATCAGGCGTTCGAGGTAGGATAGTGGTTGCTGAGGATGGACAACTAGAGCCAGTGGCTCGACATATTTGGGGTAGTTCGAACTATCGAGGGCTGTGAGAGGGAGGATGAGCTTAAGCAATCGAGACGGTGTAGTGAGAAGTTTTCCTAAACCGACCGATTAGTATGATGCAACGTATTTCTGACTCTCCGTGGTGTACCTTTGGCCATCTCCTTGGGGGGATCCTCCATTCTCTCAACGGGAGCCATGTCGGCACCTTCTCGATGCCATGGCGTCTTTGCTTGCTTTTGTGTAAATTCGCCAGCAATAGAATCGTCAATCTGGCCCTCTTTTACACTTGAGTTGGGATTATTCTCTTCCCGAAGCTCTGTGCCCTTCTTATTGAGCCGTCTTGCCTGATCTTCCAGCTCCTCCTTGCGGCTCCTCTTGTGAGCCGGTTGTTTACCGTTTGCGAATGTGCGCGCAAAACGTTCTGGCTTCCATATATCCTGTCTGATTGCTGTATTTAAGCCGCATCCTGATGGCCTTGATCTGAAATCGCGAACTATACGCCGTTCTATACTCTTCAATGCGCTGCCGCTGAGCAGCGAAGCTGTGGACTTCATGCCCGCCAAAGTGATATAAGAGGGCTGACTGAGGTCAATTGTCAATTCACACAGGTGGAGATGAAGAGAAAACTATAATAAATTCAAAGCTACGAGTATTCATAAGACCAGACTCCTGAGATCATCCGATGTCTAACCTGTTTTGCTTGAGGCTGTGTTTGTTTGAGGCCCTGGTAAGAGTGCCTGGTTGTCCTAACTCTACGTCACAATCTTGGCACGACAGGGGTCCAGGGATGCCAGGTATAATATAGCGGCTTGGCACCATTAGGCTCTGAAACCTTCGCGTCTATCACGGCTATTAGACCATGATATCGTTTTAGGCGCGGGAATGGACCAGTAATGTACAGTAGAGTGCCAGAAGTATTCATACGGCCCACTTATTCATAGCCCATATAATTGAACGCTGCTTTAATAATTCCCGTTTTGATTCTGTAGATATTCAACAATGATAACAATGCCTCGTATCAAACGGCCTGAGCTATCACATGAATTGCGAGGCCGTATTCTTGAACTTCATAGCCTTGTATGGTCCCTTCAAACGATTGCAACCAAACATCAACTAGCCAAATCAACTCTTCAGTACACAGTTACGAAAGCGAAAGAGCGCTCGATCACCCAAAGCAAACGGGTGGTATACAAAGTACTGAATTAATAAAGCAGCGCACAATTTCAGGGCTGTGAATAAGTGGGCCGTACGAATACTTCTGGCACCCTACTGTACTCAAACACACTCCATCGCATACTCAAGTTGAGTGAATTTGATTGTTTCTACAGTTCTTAACATCAATCACTGTCATCCGGGTGGACCTCAGTCATTAAAATGTTTTTCAGACGTATTGTGTACGCTTTCTAAAGTCCGCCAACCATCTAAACCCCTCTCAGAGAGGGTTCTGGCCTTTTTTTAAGTGTTTAAAAGGTCTAGGTATCGCTAAATCGGTTAGAAGTAAATACCCTCCAGGACTTCGTCGCTGCGGTGCACTCTAATGCCTGCGAGCGCTTACCCCTATCTCCTTCGATGGTTCAAAGGCTTATCCATGCTCGTCGTCGCCTGGAACGTGATTCAATTCTTGGTGTTATTCGTCGACGGCTATGAAGTCTCCAAGTCCGCACACCTCGGCGACGTCTCAGAAGCCCAATCATCCACATACCTAAGCTCTAAAAACACCACGCCAACCATCACGACCTACTCTGTATTGAGCTCAAAGACCTGAAGCCCTCACAGCAATGGTCACCAACGATCACTTGCGCATAGCGCTTGAAACCCACCTCAATCCGTCCTCCTCGACCCAATTCTCTAACCCTCTTCCTCGCCCATAACCTTAACCTTAAGAAACCCCATAGAGACCTGCAAAACTCGTACCAATCACCAGCGCTAGTGTTAGGCACGTTTGGTGGCGTTCCGTTGTGGTGGGATTATGGTGGAAGCCGCTCCCTTGTAGATGTTGAAGAGAGGGAACTGGATTTTACAACGAAAGGGAGGAGTGCTGTACGATATGTGAAAGATTGGTTGAATAAAAGATGCCGAGCGATTTTACAACGAACACAAGAACTTTTCTGACTGTGGCACGGTAAAAGTGGAGAAGCTGGTGCGCACGAGGGAGGAGAGAGGGATATTTTGTGTGTAGCTTATACCTTCGTACCTTGTAGCAACGAGGTTCCCCTGATATCCAGATCCAGTGTGGGACCTCGTACGAGTTCTAGAGGCAAATATCAGGCGAATGATCAATCGTTGTAGTGGTAAGTTCTAGACGTGGTATTTCATTTATACAACTTCGGTGCATTGCAACAGCGCACGCCAACTCTTTGTCTGTCCTATTGGACACCCTGCGCAAAATAAAGCCGGGTATTTAGATAGAGGGAGTAGGCAATGCAATGCCCTGTGGGGCTTGGCCAATCTAACATCTTAGCTTTCAAGCGCTGCTACTAACCTGTTGGCATAGTAAACCATGAAGAATTGGAAACCAGCCTCGCTTTCCCCGACCTATCCTTGTCGCTGCTTTGATTAGCTACGGAGCTACCTTCTTTGTTGTAGACCACGTTCTTGCTGAATAGCGGTGGAGGCTCGACATGTTCCCTGAGCCTCAATCTCCTGTCGCGGCCATCTATTGTCCCTCCTATTCATTGCTCACTGGCATCAACCAACCAATTTGAGAGGCAGTTGTTTTCCCATAACGATCGTATTCGGCGTCGGGTATGTTGGGCTGGGCAGAAAACATCGAAGTGTTGTCGAGCAACAACATTTCAACATCACTGCCTCGCCCAAAATCCCTGGCGCCAAACAAACCCATTCTCTCAGTGCAAATGGCCGCGCCCTCTCTGTCTTCTTGCGTCTCCGCCATACCCGCCACCACGAGCCATCCATCTGCCGCCTCTTCCCCCACGTCCACCACCGAATCTTTCCCTCTCCTCATCTTCTCTCCTCTCAGCCTCCTCCCTCATCTGTCTGATTTCCTCCTCTACCTCTGCTGGATCTCTCTCAACATAGAACTCTGCAGGGGGTAAATCCTTATCCTCCCTCCACTTCGGATGGGCTCCTTCCTTGCAGTGTCTTCCATCCGGACAGAATCCAGCAAGGTAAAACGGACAGAACTTCTTCTTAGCATGTCTCTTCGAACACCTAGGTCCCAGCTTGCAGAACCCTCTCTCGAACCATGGACAGAGTGGCAGCTTGCTCTTCGCCCCAATATGCAGGTACAAACACTCCTCTCCATTTGAGCACCATCCTTGCTTGCTGTACTGACTGCACTCCGGCATCTTTCTTAAGTTGTATTCGTGGACGAACTCGCAATGCTCTCCCTTCTTGCACAGTCCGCGCAACCAATGTTTACAGACCAGGTTGTTGTAGTGTGAGTGCACGAATTTGTCGGCTGCGATGTGGCGCTCGGTACATAGGGTGCCGTTTGGGCAATGCCCGGCGATGTAGGCTTTACATAATGGTGCTTCGGGGTCCACGCCGAGGCGGTAAGTGGACAGGAGGAAGCGCGAGAATTTGAAGTTGTAGGTCGGCGGTTTGTGGGCGAGAATCTGCTCGGCGATATCGTGAGGCGTGACCTGCGCTTGCTGCATCTCAGGGGTGGCGCTTGCCGCCATTGTGGATATAGAAGAGCACGGATGCGCTTGAGGGTATGAACTGTCCGAGAAAGGCGGTGTCGATGTTGTGGTGACGGATCGAAGATCGGGCTGTGGTCGCGGCAGCTAATTGCCAGTAAATACTTGATTGATCGCAGCTCCTGTGCTTGCGTTTAAAAGATGGGTAGTGCAGCAAGTCTCTGGCGTGGCAAGAGGTTGGCCGGTTTTACTATGCGGTACGTGAGACTTTAACGGCTTTGATGCAGGTGTGATGCGACGGTGTCCTTAGGTGCAGCTCGGAGTTGTTTCTTGAATGCGGGCGACACGAAAATACTCGTACGAGTATGGGTAGGACTTTGTGGCCTTTGTGTTCACTGCAAAATGAGATCGCGGGTTAATTGGTTTGTAGACGATAAGATGAAGCTTGGGTATTTCAAGGCTGAGCGACGCGCCCAAGCTTCGAGGTTGTGATCGCGATCTTGCTGCCTTGTTGCCTGACGCGTTTTGGGTACCTTCTTGGCTGCGGTCTCACTGAACTCAAACTGGTACAAAATCCAGCTTTCATCGTTCGCTTCTGTGGCTGGAAAAGCTGTAAACTCAGATCCCATATTGCATTTTGCAAGTGCTTGCTTCTGGTTTATGCCAAAAGTGCTCACCGACGGCTGCCACGTCGCTGCGTCTTCAGTCATCCTAGTTTGTGGTTTAAGCACATTACCGAGGTGGAGGCCGTTAAGCAATTTGAAGTGTTCTCTTCATGTCACCGCAATAACTCTTGGAACTGCAATTGGCGTTCTCGCAGAAACCGCTGTTCGCCAGGTATGGCTTCGGCAAATTTACGACCTTGACGTTGTGTCTGCCAAGGTCGACGGCGACCGACACGCTGCATGCAGGATCTATCTCTGTGAATGTACGAGCAGATGAGGGAGACGTGTCACTCCGGAGTAAATGCAATGCCCGACAAGACCTGAAGCGGCTGAATTGAGACCAAGAATATATCTGCCATTGTCTTGAAATGCGAGTGAATTGTGGGTAGTCCTTGACGGTCATAGCTAAATCGCCAGCTTGGCCAATTGACTCAAGCGCCTACATGCATGAGGAGAATTTCGGCCCAGAAGTGAGTTGCAAATCCGAGCCGGACACAGACCTTAGCTAGGGCTACGAGTACTGTACCTTGGTCCTTTATCAGTTCATGTCTATACCTGTTTCAGTACTAGTTGGCCGTCCATAAGCCGGCGCAGGGAGAACATTTCGTTATGGCTCCGCACAATGCCCGCTTTCTGCGCTGTTGATGCATGACATTCCGCCCTAAACCTCGGCAGTCAGCGAGTTTGTTCCAGGACCTACTCGTACTTTGTGCATTGTCCTCGGTGTTGTTGTCATTCCGGTCCTTGCAATGCCCTGTGTGCTTTTCTTGGCATCGTCTTGGGCGATGAACAGGCAATGAACTTGCTAGAGCTACGGCACGAATATGCCGTGGCCGCTAATAATCGCAATCAACTTTAATAGAATCCTCAAAAAGTTCGAATATCATGCTGATGCATATTACAGATTCATGGCGGTATTCCGGCAACCTGGAAGCCTTTCGCTGCACGAGATTCAGAGCATAAAACCCGCGTGAAGATATGACAGAATCTCATAACGGCATCAACACTCTAGAGCCGCGCATATCCGATTTGGTCAGATACACCTTTGACACTCGGGCCGTGGCACTTCTCTTCAGAATGGCCATAGCCCCTTCTGAGATCCACCACGGTAAGAGGAGTTGTTGGCTAAATCCTGCCGCATCTGCATACAACAGCATGTGCCATGTCCTTGTCTGGTGGCACTACGTGGATGCACATAATCCGAAATCGACCAGTTGGCGCCTCTCTTGGCTTGCAGAAGGGATCTCCGAGGTGAGGTCCACCATCTATCCGTAGGGTCTTTCGTTTTGTAGGTTTCAGTGTCCCCAGAGATCGCTCACTCAGGCATTCCTCAATTTCTGCCCTCCTACTCTGTGTAAAAGTCTTTAGCCTCACAAGCGTTATATGTCTGGTGATGATGTCCGAGGCCAATATCTGTTGGGTGCCACGAGCTTTCAAAGCTAGGCATTGCAACCTCTTTCAATTGGAGGCAATGTTCATATTTGCTGGGGCCAAGGACTTTTATCTCCGCCTCGAGGCCGGCCATGGAGCCTCGACCGGATGCAAGTGCAGCTGGTAATGGCAAAGTGTCTTCTCAGTATGTCTCCAATCCTCCATCCACTACTGTTATCATATGTCAGTTTGTCCTTTTCCAATGTTGTTTACATGGCTACAACTTGTATGACCCAATGCTGTGCTTCCTGCAGGATAGCTTCAACGGTGATCAGTTTGAGACATGCCACTATCTTCAGCTCGTTCAAGAGCCATGCAGCTTTCTGTGGCCGACACCTTGGATCCATGGAGGAGAGATTGATGAATCAGCAAACCATTGCTTACCACATTGATCTTCGCTGTAAAGCCGAAATATGTTACTCCTGAGCTATTGCCCTGGTGTCCCCACTACTTTCAACATGGGGACGGTGAAATGGGATGGCAGAATGCCAGTTATTTCAGCTGCCTTCTTGTACTTGTACATGATGCAGCTCTCCAAATTCACAAAGGCTCAAATGGTTGCCAACAACGAAGCACGTTCTCTTCGCTCTTCAATGCGCTAATCGTCGTTCAGCTGTGTTTTCAATTCTATTAGTGGAAAAATGGTTAGTGCAGACGACGGCTGAGCAGCTTAATAACACCACGACACGGCGCAAGTAAGACTCCTTGGATCTTACTAATTGTGGTCGAGCAATCATATTGGCAGAACTGTTAGAATCTCAACCGGTTGTTGCAAGGATGAGCATTTTCATCGCACGTTTCGGGCATTAAGCGGTCTCGGGAGAGGCCCAACTAAGTTAACAAGGCTTCTTCGAAGAGACCCACAATACTGCCTAGGATGTGTCGCAGATTGTGGCAGGCCAGCGTGCATGGCCTTCAATTCTCAACGGTTTACTTGTGAAACACATCTTGGACTGATCAGCCTCCTCACCATACCATAGGCTATTCCTTCAAATAGGACAGCTCTTCCCAAGCATGACTCCATTCACTAGAGTGCCTTCTCATCCCCGTCATAACACCCATCCGGGTAAGCTATAGTGTTACATGCACCCAGCTGAATCTAAGTTAAGGTCATCAATAGCACCATTTCTATTCATTACCGCACAATAATCACCAGCAACTGGGCAAAATCCACTGAGACTTCCCTGGATCAACTACATAACCCAAACTTCATCACTCGAGTCGCCTTGACATTCCATTACACTAGCAAAGCTTGTGAATATCTTCAGCCACCGAATCGAGTGTGTCTGAGCCCTAGGACCAACAAGGTGGTTTGATTATCGAGAATCCAAATTCATCCCAACACGATCTAAGTCCACTTTAGAATGGCCGGCGGCGATGCCTGTGAAGTGGATCCACCTCCAATACCTGATGAAAGCAAACAAATTATCACTTTAGGCCCATTTGGTAGCCTGCAAGATATCATGAAGATCAACGCTGTTTACTATCCCAATTACCGTGTATACCGTGGCGAAACTCCAGGCTCGCTCAACTACCATTGCATCAATAGAGGTATAATAGGACTGATCGACCCTCATACGTATTTAATCAAACTAATATGGACAAGTTTACTACGCCTTTGCCAATCTAACAGCCGACGGCTATGTTTTCGTAAGTTACACTGAAACATATTCGTAGCTGCATCATCTAACACTCTAAGTTGAGTGATGGATGGGCCGATGGGCAGATGGAAGTCGACGGAGCCCAAGGCTGTCTCGGATCTTTCATGACTTTAAAAAGGCAACATCCGCATCTTCAGGTTCTGCTCTCTATCGGCGGGGCAAACTCCGGTCAGAACTTCGCAGCTGTCGCCGCCGCCGCATCTACCAGAGACAACTTTGCACAATCGGCCACAGCACTAGTTAGAGAAGCAGGACTTGATGGTCTCGATAGTATGCGCAACAATATATTGTATAGAATGAGGTAGCTAATTGCCACAGTTGATTGGGAACATCCTTCCAATGAAGAAGAAGGGCGCAATTTCGTGTCCTTGCTCGCGAACATCCGTCTATATCGTCCCGACGACAAGTTCATCCTCACAGCAGCGTTACCAGCCACCCACTGGGCGCTTCAGCACATCGATCTGTACGATGCACAGCAGTACCTCAACCACATGAATGTCATGGCATATGACTTCTCGGGCCCTTGGAGGCCTACGGCAGGACATCACTCGCAACTCTACGCTGCTCGAGAAGGCGAGAATTCTGGAGCTTCAGCGATAGACTACATAATGTCAACTGGGTTTCCATCTCGCAAGATTCTCCTGGGAGTTCCAGTTTTCGGACGCTCATTCATCGGCGCCACAGGACCAGGCGACAGATATCACACCATTGGCGGTGAGGATGGCACATTCGAATACAAGTCCCTGCCAAGGCCCGGCGCTGTTGAGAACACGCATGTAAGCTTAGGAGCAGCTTCGTGCGTCGGAGGAGATGGGGGATTCGTGACGTATGACAACCCGGCTACAGTGGCGTTGAAGGCCCAGTATTGCAGGCAGAAGAATCTCGGCGTATGTATTTCAGGAAAAGAATGAGGATTCATACTAACGCGGACTGCAGGGACTGTTCTATTGGACTGGAACAGCCGATGTCAGCGATGGACCAAGGAGTTTAGTTGTAGCTGGATTCAGTGCTTTGCACGGGCCCTAAGAGCTGTTCGGACTCAACCGGTTGTGCCTGAGTACGCCGAGCTCGATCGATGCTACATCAGCATCAGCTCACATAATCGTGCTTGCTAGTGCACGTTGGCCGACTCAAGCTCTTTCTGCGTTCGAGTTTAACCGGTTAAACCATGCATAAATGTGTCTAAGCGGGCAGCTTTAGGTCGGCGTTGATCATGCAAGTGGTGATGTAGCTACAATCGACGACATCTCCGAGGTGATCTAAATGCCCGCAGCGTGGCATCGTATACGAAAAGATATAGAGTAGTATAGCAGCATATTAGAACTATGCTCTGGACAAGGTTTGAAGAGGTGGCCGAGAGGCGTATGTCAGATAAAGTTTAAGCGCTTGACAATGCTTGGTGACAACCGCGAGGCCCTGCATCCGTCTGAAACAGACGCAGTAGCCTGAAACAAGCGCAATAGACGATCAAATGAGTTGCATTAGCTGTGTAAATGCCGCACCTCATCGGGATGTTAGCCATACTTTTGTGTTGAAGGGGTCGATATTGACAGATGGTGGTTGAAGTCGACGATGTCGTTAATCAATTAATGTTATCCCACATGGACCCCTTATCAGTGCACCCTGGGTGGTTACACGACACGTCCAAGCTCCATTGACAGTTGCCATGTCTCAATGCCACCCTGTAAGCTTCAAAATGTCACCTCAATGAACTCGAAGTCTTTCAAAGTCAGCGCAACAAACACCCAAGCAAATACAAATCTTATCAGACATAAGATCGAAGCTCGAGAAGTTACTTCGCCTGCGAAATCAAGGTTCTCAGGTCCTTGAGGATGAATGGCGCATTAACAGCGGCGTCTTTAGATGCTGGTAAGTTGTCCTGCCACTCCCTATGCGCCCTTCGCCACGGGCCGAGCTGACTTTATCTCTGGAAAACAGCCGACTACGACCCGATTAATCATCTCAATGCACTCTTTTCGCACCCGTCGACCCTCTTCGCCGTAGGCCCGGCGGCCAGCGCATTACAAGCCCACCAAGATGTGCTCGACACCTCCATAAATGCAGCCACGAGCGCTCTTGCGTCCTCAACCGCCAATGATAGCCTTCACCGGATGTCCTCAGCCAAAGAAGAGTTAGCCGTCCTCTTCCGCAAGATCGAATCGGTGCGCACGCGCGCCATCAAGACAGAACAGACGATCACCAGCATGACGGCGGAAATTAAGCGCCTGGACAACACTAAGCGCAACCTTACACTAAGCATGACAGCGCTCAAGCGTCTGCAGATGTTGACTACGGCGTATGATCAGCTCAGAGGATTGGCCAAGAGCAGGCAGTACAAGGATTGTGCTAGTCTCCTGCAGGCCGTGATACAGCTTATGGCACATTTCAAGAGTTACCGCAGTATCGACCAGATAGCGACGCTATCGAGAAATGTGGCGGATCTGCAGAGAGAGTTGGGCGAACAAGTGTGTGAGGACTTCGAGATGGCCTTTACCAAGGGAGAGGTAGGCTTGAGAAAGGGTGTGCTGAGTGAGGCTTGTTTGGTGATGGATGCGCTGGGAGAGACGGCACGGCAAAGGCTTGTGACGTGGTACTGCAATACCATGCTGCGTGAGTATCGGCAGTTATTCCGCGGTAGTGACGAGGCTGGAAGCTTGGACAACATTGGAAGGCGATACAGCTGGTTTAAGCGCATGTGGGCGACCTATAACAACGAGCATGCCTCTATCTTCCCTGCTTCGTGGCGAGTGAATGAAGCTCTGGCAAACGGCTTTTGTGAAGGCACTCGGGACGACTACAAGGGGATTTTGGAGAAACAAGCACGTCGCCCAGATGGAGCAAGTTTGGATGTCACATTGCTGCTGAAATGCTTGCAGGAGACATTGGACTTTGAACATGGCTTAGAGAAAAAGTTTGCCCACGACAAGGGAAGGGCGAGCATTGATACTCTGTCAAGCGAGGCAGAGAAGTCACACACTTTTGACGGGTCAATTTCTCAGGCCTTCGAACCATATCTCAGCCTCTGGGTTGTTTCACGAGACCGCCAGCTTGCTTCGATGCTGCCAAGCTATCGCAATCAACCACTGCTTCCCCCAGACGAAGAATTTCAATCTCATTCCGTCATATCCTCGTCGATCGAGCTCTTCCACTTTTACAAGGTCACGTTGGCACAGTGTGCCAAATTGTCCACCTCAGAACGTCTGCTCGACCTCTCAAAAACTTTCGCCAAGTATCTGGACGAGTATGCGCAGCAAGTTCTGCTCCACGTATTGCAACGGAATGGTCAATCTGGACCACCTCTTCATGACGCTATATTAGTCCTCAATACTGCCGATTATTGGTACACAAACTCCAACCAGTTGGAAGAGAATATTAAGCGCAAGATCGATCCTGAGCTTTCGGACAAAGTCGACTTCTCGAACCAAGGAGATACGTTCATGAATGTTGCCTCCCATGCGGTTCAGATGCTTGTACACCGTGTGGAAGTAAGCTGCGATGGGGCCTGGCGAGAAATGCGCAACACGAACTGGAGTAAAATGGAGTCCGTTGGCGACCAGAGTGGCTACGTAGCCGAGCTCCTAAAGCCAATAAAAGGCAACGCAGCAGAAATTCTAGAATTGATAGGCAAACCCCAGTACGCACGAGCATTCTGCGACAAGCTCGTCGAAGCCATTGCTAGCGCATATCTTCACAGTGTCGTACAATGCCGTCCCATCAGCGAGGTCGGAGCAGAACAGATGTTGCTTGATAAATACGTGCTCACCGAGTCGCTGAAGGACTTGTTATCTCTATCACCCACCGCGAGCACACATGCTCACTCTGTAACCGGTTTCCAGAACCGTGTCCGCGCCTCCCTCTCACGTCTTGATCCGCTACTTAAAACGCTGCAAGTCCGTCCTTCGCCACCTGAAGGACTGGTGCAAGCCTACCTCATCCACATCGGCGATAAAAACGAGGCCAACTTCCGCAAAATCCTAGACCTCAAAGGAATCAGGAAGAGCGAACAGCCGCACCTGGTCGAGCTATTCAGGGTGCACGCCGACTCGCCTAAACAAACTGACTTAGTCGCTTCCTCGCCACTACTCACGCCTTTACAGCTTGACGGCAATAAGGGATTGGTTAGTCTGAGCACGCCGAACTTGCCATCTCTGAATGCCTCGGCACCGTTTACTGGTGCGACGACGTTCGGAGATAGGCTATTTAGTGCTGCGAGAGATGGGGTGGAGAGGATGGGAACGGGGACGCCGGGGCCGCAGAGGCCGCCGAGGAGTGATAGTGTTGAGCGGGCGGCTAATAGAGTTGGAGCAGCGGCGGAGGGCGTGGGGGAGAACTTGAAGGTGTTTGGGAACTTCTTTCGGAGGGATGGAGCGGGTGGATTTGGGAGGTTTGGAAAGAGCGGGAATGAGGACTCTGCGAAATAGAGTTTGAAAATTACGTATCGGCCACTCGACGGCTGCTGCTTCGCGCCACAAAGCAGAAAGAACTTACCTAGCCTATAATATTATAGGTGCTGATTGATTGTTATCATAAAAAGTCACTTTCACGAAAGACTTATTGTTGTGGCTGGCGAAGAGAAAAGACACTCCGAGCTTGATAGTATCAGTGCCATGCATCCTTGAATGTACGGAGGAAGATGATACTTACATGAAGACTAACCGATAGGTATCTGGCGTTCCCATAAGCAGGTCAATTTCAAGTTCGAGTTGTTTTTCTGTGTCGACACTACGTGCTCAGGGGCTAGCCTGCTAGCGCCTATGAGTTATAGACAGAGTTATTTCACTTAAAAGTGGTCGCTTGGACCACCACTGGCTGAAGAGTTGCAGTTGCCTTTACTTTCCAAAATAACAATCGATATCTATCTTTTTAAGAGTTCATACGTCCAGCCTTCTTTAATCATAAGCGCGACTTAGGTATTCACTGAATACCCATCGCCGCATCCTCAGCATCATCCTTCGGGACCTAAATTACGTCAGTGCGAGCACCTATCGCTAACCGACCAAGGCGAGGACCTGAAATCCTGACTTGCCTTAACCATGAGAGGCACGATTCTGCTATTCGCCTCCCTCCAAGCCTTAGCAAACGCCGCTTCCGGAATCTTATCATCCCACCTATCCTCGACCTTCATAATTCAGCCCTGCTGATTCAAATGGATTTTAATCTTGCTATTGATCACCTGCTCAATCCCCAGCCCTTTAAGCTTATATCGCGTCTTCATATCCATGGTGATTGGGTCTCCGGATCCGGTGACTTGGTAACCTTGACGTTCGATCTCGGCGAAGACGGAGGCGAGGCCGTACCATTGGGCGCTGTATTGTGCGCGACCGGTGGCGTTGGTTAGGGGGTCGGCGAATACTGCGTCGTCCTGATATCAAATCAGCAGCGAGTTTGATGCTTAACATAAGGGAAGATACCTACGGTCCAGAGGTGGAGCTTCTTGAGGCTTGGGCGTCCGGAGAAGAGCTGCCATGTCAACCGGTTGTCCCTTCCACTTTGGTTCTTGGAAATGGAAAACGCACATCCAGAACACTACCAACAACAATCTCCTGCACCTTATTCAATACAACACCAGCCGCGGTCTGGATATTAACATTCTCGGCGCCCAGTTCTTTTGCGGTTGGGAGAACGGTGCTTGAGGTCGCCATGGCTGCGCCTGGTCATGCGTCAGCATGGCCCGGTTCAACCTCTAAATCCCTCAGAGACGGCGAGATAGGCATACATACTTGTAATAGGCTTGGTATTCAAAATCGTTAAAACAGTACCGCAGGAGAGGGCTGAGTATGGGATTATGGAGGGGTTGTGCTGGATCTTGCGGCCTAGATATCTGAGTGAGTGTCCTGGTCCTGAAAGCATTATAAGGGATTTTTGGAGTTATAAACTGGTTGATACGGGATATGCTTACCTCCAGTAAAGTTGTTTAGAAAACAGGGATATCAGGGGCTGGTCTGTCGTTCTTGCATTGATTGCGAGCTTATTTGTGACATTGATGTCATGATTGCAGGATAGAAAGGCCATCGTACACCGAGGTGTCACACCAAGATGCGAAGAACAATCACAAATTTGGGCAGGCGCTAATCGGTTTGTGGTAGAAATGTTTCCTTGTCGTGCCTATCGCTCAATATCGCTTGCCAACTCTATATGCAAACAGTGGTATCTTGAGCGATGCCCATCCAATCACCATAGAGTTGACCGGTCCTCGACCTTTTCAGTGGCCTTTCCCTTCCCCTTCTTTTTCTTGCCTTTACCACACTTCGGCTCAGGAGGTTCAGGGACAGACATCGTGCCCTCTCTAATCTCCTCAGCCAATTCTCCATCAACCTTCTCCAGCTTATCCTTGCTCGTGATGAAAAACGTCAGATCCCTGACCTGTTCATGCAGATCTAGATTCTCCTCCTTGAGCTGCACAACCTCCTTCCTCACCCTCTCCAGCGCAACATCAAGGTGCTGAATGCGCTCCATCAACCCCTTACTGACTTGCTTCTCCTCCTGAAATGACTTCGTCATGCTCCTTGCCAGCTCCGACGACTTCTCTGCTTTGGCTGCCATACGCTCTTTGTCCCTCTCCAACCCAGGTATAATCTCATCGCGCATCCTTTTGTGCTCTGCAGCCAGTTCCTTCCAGTCTGCCAGCGCCCTTTGCGCCGCAGCACTCGACTCTTCCGCCGCTTTGGCACTCATAGCCGCTTTATCTGCCGTCTTCGCCATCAGCTCCTCAAAGTAAATACGCTGCGACTCCAGCTGCGAAGTAAGCATATGCGTATACTCCATTCCCATATTCTCGAGCTTGTCGCGTGGCACTAGCTCCATGTTTGGTGGTATATCGCCAGAATTTCCATTCCGCATAGCTGAGCTTGAGCTGTGGCTTGGCAGTTCGACCAGTTTTCCATCGCCCTTTGTCTGGATCAATCGGTGCACCCAGACATCTTCCACATAGTCCCACACATACTGTGTCTCAATCTCTAATGCGTAGTTGTGCGCTGTCTGCTTGTAGTGCTCCTTGGCATGGCCGCCCTTGTACCGACCACAGCCTACATTACCGCAGATTAGACATATCCAGAGATCTTCCGAACAGTCGCATACGTGACAAAGATTAATGTCTCTATTAGGCATGCTACTCGGGCCAAAAGGCAAGGTAGAGGATTGTGATGGCTGAATATGTCGACATACTGGGCATCCGCTTCCGCGCCATTTCTGAAGACATGCGCAATGGAAGACGTGCTGGCAGAGAATGGTGAGGAGCCCAGTAATTTCGTCGTCCATGCGCTCGAGGCAGACGGGGCATGTCGGAAGCTCGACCAGGGCAGGAGTTGGTGGTGGAAGAGGTCTCAGCCCAAACTTATCTGGCGCGGAGTTATTGATGGGTGATAGTATGGGCTTAAACGGGTCGCACGACATATCCGGAAAAGACTCTCTCGAAGTGCTTGCTCCGCTCGCTTTCGAAGTCTGGAATGTGATCGATTTAATGAATAGAACGTGGCAGTTCTCCGGCTCCATGCCGTTAAAGACTTTCCCGTCCCATTCTGTCCTCCATTTCCTTGCGTCTCTTCCATCTCGGAACTTCATCAACATCATGTATCTGTTCATCTTGCCGGTCATTATCATCCTGAAATGGCTGACCATATCTCTGGTCCTCTCGCCAACCCATCCTAAAAAATCACTAGCCGTCATGTAGCTCGGTACTGCTGGTATGCATAGGATCGTCGTATCCCACTTATCCATCTCTCCCTCAATGCCACCGCCGAGACCATCTCGGGTTCCTGCCTCCGCACTGTTGAAACCCGGCCTCTCTTCTCCTTCTCGGTATAGATGAACGATTCCCCATCCCAATTCAGTATTTTTCGTGCCCTGAACCCTCAACGGCTCGACTCTTGCTCTGGTAGGGTTGCTCTGTGACTCCACCTTCTTGCCCAAAGTTGACGCCCCTGCCATATCTGCTTCCTTCTCTGTGGCGTCTGCTCCAAACTTCACGCTTTCCACTCGCACGCGCTCGAAGCGCCAATCCTCTGCAGCCTGTTCAATCCTCTGACAACCGGTTGGCGAGTCCTGCCTCGATTGTTCAACTGGATGCGTAATATGTACTATTCGAGTGTCCACGGATTTGTCTCCAAAATTGATGAATAGGTTTCTGTGCCGCGGGGAAGCCTTGACTTTGTGCCTCCCTTTCGCATGCAGAGGGTTTCCAGTCTTTGCCGATATCGTATTGAGCTTAGTCGCCTGGCGACAGTCGTCTTCGATACTTGATATAGGCTTTGGGTGCTCCGGTAAGTCTGCGGAAAAGATATCTGCGAATGGTGGCGGGAGATAGACGTTGCTTTGGGCGCCGTTAGGTAAGGCTGAAGGACCTGGAAGCTTATCGTAGAGCTCGAACGCGAGGTGGTAGAAGTAGTTTCGTGCTGTCATTGCATAGTGCGATAATGTCGAATAGAGCTGTTGTGAAACTCTGTGCTATAGTTTCACTGTATCACTGACTATATGTTTGGCTCGTGGTGTTTGCGTGTTCCTTATGTTTCAGATTGATGTTGTGTTGGAGAAGACGGAAGGCTACTTTGAAGGTTCCCTTGGGAGATACCTCTGGAAGCACCCCTGTCACTTGCGGAATTCCTGTAGCTACAGTAACGTTCCGCCTGTTCCAGTTCACTCTTCACATGCGGGGAGAGGCAGGACACCAGAACGCAGAACGACCAGCCGAAAGTGACGGGCAACTCTCGACAAGACCTGCTACTTCGTCCCTGAACCTGGTCAACAACGCCACGAAGCCATCCCCATGTTATCAGCTTAAGCAAGCTAGAACAGCGCACAAGATGCCGAAAGAAAAGAACAATATCGCCACTCTGCGCGAGTCCCACGAGACCATCACCTCACAGAACGAGTCCAAGCATGGCGCACAGCCGTCGCAGCGTGTGGGGAAGCCGCTTCACAAGGAGCTACACCCTATGACGAATTGGGTCTATGATGTCTTCCTATGGACATTCAGTATCCTCGTCGACCTATTCTTCAGAGAGGTGCATCCGCGAGGTAGTTGGAAAATCCCAAGGAGAGGCCCGATTATTTTCGTGGCCGCTCCCCACGCCAACCAAGTAAGTTATCCTCATGCGCATGCCAACCAGTTGTTTCCTACCATTGGCGAATAGTGCTGACATGGAAACAGTTCGTCGACCCTCTGGTCCTGATGCGCACCCTCAGAATCGAAGCCCACCGCCGTGTCGCATTCCTTATCGCCGAGAAGTCAATTAGGAGAAAGTTCATTGGATGGTTCTCCAGACACGTTGGAGCTGTGCCAGTCGGCAGAGCTATGGATTTGGTTAAGCCAGCCACTGGAAACATCTACTTGCCAAGCATCGACGAGCCACTTCACCTCCGTGGCTATGGAACCAACTTTGAGGGACCTGGATACCAGATCGGAGGACTTATTGTCTTGCCATCCGTCAAAGGAACCGCTGCCAGTGCTGAGATTGTTGAGATTCTTGGCCCGGAGGAGTTGCGGCTTAAGAAGCCGTTCAAGGGTGGTCCTGCGCTCTCGATGTTAACCGGTCGCGATGATGTCTTTGAGGACGGTCGGTTCGCCAATTGGGACCAGAAGGGACCAGCGCCAAACTTCGAGGGGACAAGACACAAGGTTGCACCAAAGGTGGATCAGTCTCAGGTTTACGACGCTGTCTTCGACCGCTTGAGCGCAGGTGGAGCTGTTGGTATCTTCCCAGAGGGTGGATCCCACGACAGAACTGAGCTTCTTCCACTTAAAGCTGGAGTCGCAATCATGGCCCTTGGAGCTTTGGCTGCAGCTCCTGATTCCGGACTGAAGATCATTCCTTGCGGCATGAACTACTTCCATGCCCACAAGTTCCGTTCTCGTGCTGTCATTGAGTTTGGCAACCCAATTGAGGTTCCAACTGAGTTGGTTGAGATGTACAAGAGAGGAGAGCGCAGAGATGCCGTCAGTCAGCTTTTGGATACCGTTTACCAAGCACTCGTCGCTGTCACTGTTACTAGTCCGGATTATGATACTCTCATGTTGATCCAAGCCGCCAGACGCCTGTACAATCCATCTGGCAAGAAACTTCCACTCCCAATGGTTGTCGAGCTCAATCGCCGTCTTGTCAAGGGCTACACTCACTACAAGGATGATCCACGCATCACGACTCTCAAGCAATCTGTTGTCGACTACAACAAGCAACTGAAGTACCTGAACCTACGCGACCACCAAGTCGAGTACGCCAAGCTCTCCATCCCAAAAGTCATCGCCCTCCTTGTCGGCCGTATCCTGAAGCTCCTTCTCCTCTCCATCGGCGTGCTCCCAGGCACCATCCTCTTCGGTCCCGTCTTCATCGCCGGCAAATGCATCTCTATTCAAAAATCCAAGGAGGCGCTCGCCGCATCCACTGTCAAGATCCAAGCCCGTGACGTGATCGCAACCTGGAAACTCCTTGTAGCATTGGCCTTCGCACCAGTCCTCTACACCTTCTACACCGTCCTCCTCGTCATCTGGACCTACAAAAACCGCGTGTACGGCTGGGTCCCAGAATCCATCTCCTTCTGGTGGATCCCCGTAATCGGCTATACCGTCTTCCCAACCATCACCTTTGCCGCGCTGCGTTTCGGAGAAGTGGGAATGGATATTGCGAAATCCCTGCGTCCGTTGTTCCTCTGCTTAAACCCTACGACTACGAACTCGCTGTATAAACTCCAGGCTACGCGAGAGAGACTTAGCCAGGAGGTTTTGGAACTCATCAACACTCTTGGTCCGGAGGTGTTCCCTGATTTTGATGCGGCGAGGATCATCGCTGATCCTTTCGATCGTCACGGTTCTTCCAGCCCGGGAACTTCCGCCCCGACAACGCCGAGGAGTGAACACGCAGTCCCGCGCATCACCACATCCGACTTCAACGGTGTACAAAAGCCGCACGACTCATCCGGCATCCCACGCAACGACAGCCTGCACAATCTGAGCAGTATCAGTATCTTCGCCACGAGACCAAGCTCTAGGAATAGGAGTAGAAGCTCAAGTGCGGGCGGTGGGTTTGGGTCGAGTGGCTTCCCGATCCAGAAATTGAGTACGTTGGATGGGGAGGGGGGCTTTGATGCGGTGTCACAAAAGATCCGTGGGGCTATGAAAGAACGTGGCGAGAGAAGAAGAAGACGGAAGAGTGAGCAGGGAAGTGAAGGGGAGGGATTGACGGATGACGAGCATAGGAAGAGGATTTGAGCAGTTTTTTTTAGCGGTGGTGTGTATTGATCGGTGGGATGTCGAGGAGGCGCAAGATAGCCTTACAGCATTGACCAGGATGGACATAAAGCAAAACAACACAAATACATGATTTGCGTTGTATTGTTTTATGCTCACTTTCCTGGTCGGTGTTGTGAGGCAGACATCTTGGTCACCTCTTCACTGACGATTCAGGTGAGTGAGGTGATTCGAGCGTGGCGAGCAAGGAAGGATAACGACGACGACGAAGTAAAAACGGTGGCTTTCTTGAGTTCAAACAGGCGGGCATGGATGGTTTAACCCTTCGGGGCACGTTGCATACTTTATGCCGCGATGCAGAGGTCTGAGTGGTCGGTGCATGGCAACATTTAGTCTTGTAGTTAGGGGAGCGTAGGCGTTTGTGATACCATATTCTCAACCAATAGCAGTAAAGGTTTAACCTTGAGAGTTCATCCATAATGATGACCCGATCTTTACGGATTAAGATCGGAGGGATACATATTTAGAAGCATACGAGATACCAGGCTGGAGCCTCGCGAGATAAGTTAGGTAAATGGTTAGCGGTTGCCGTAATGTTTACAGCCGTTTTGCGTTGTAACTCACCACGCCACCTACTCACAGCGGATATTCCTAAGCGTCCATGGACCGTTTCAACAGTACTTTTGAAGAGTCCATTATTGATGAAATGCCCAACGTCGATTGTTATATACACAGGAGTTTTGATAATCCCGCCTCTGGGAACCATCAACCAGCAATCCATGCTTCGTCTCCTCAAGAGAACGCTGTGAGGAGAAGCAAATCTAAACTCCTAGTTACAGCGTGCAAACCTTCCTTACTCCATGCCTGCGTTTTCCTGATTCTTAACCTCGGTTGAGGGTATCTCGCATACAATATCCTGATCTCATGCCCTGTGGTATCTCTGTACAATGCCCTACTCCTATGCCCGAACAACCTTTGCCAAACTCAACACCATAAACAACACCACCTACAACTTCACGCTAAAAACATCCCCCTCCGCCTTCCCAAACTCCTTCCTCTTCCCCACCTTCTCCCCAGGACAAATCAAACCACCCATCAACCCCCCACAAAGACTCACATTCCTCCTCCGCATCCTCTGCAGCGGTTCCACCATCACGCGCCCACAGTCCGAAAACCTCCTTCTCTTCCTGGGCGTAAAATCTCTAACTCCAGGCGAACCATCAATTGGCATCTCCTCCTCCAACCAATCCTTGATCATTGCTGTGCTTCTTTTCCGTGCGGACGCATCGCTGAATGTTGTGAAGTCTTCTTCCATATCTTCGTGCTCTTCGTCGTTTATGGAGGAGCCGATCGCACCCATACTCCCACCACATAGTGAGGCTCCCTTTCTCCCCCTTACCGGGTCAACGAAGGCTGTAAACGGACCACACAAAGGCTCTCTCACATTCCTTCTCCGCATCAGCGGAGAAAGAACAGGCAGCTGACCCGCCATGAGCCCACCAGGCAATGGCGCGCTCAGCTTCATCCTCATCCTTCCGGGCATCAGCTGATGCGGAGGCAGCTCATCGACCATCAGCCTACCACACAAAGACCTCGTCCGTCCCTCTGCCCGCCTAAAATCTTCTCTCCTCTCAATATCTCCAATACTTACGCCTATACAACCGCATTAGCAAGACACAGCGAACAACGTGGGCTGGAACAACTAGCCCTGCATCCCCTGATTACCAGCACCGCCACCTATCCCCTCCTGCTGCGGTGTCCCCGCAGGGCTATGATAATGCGGCACACCCTGCTGTCCAGCCATCTGTCCCATGGGACTCATATGCATCGACGTCTGCCCCAACTGACTGGGCATCGTCGGTGAGCTCCGAAACCCCAATCCCGATTCCGGTCCATACCTATTCGTCGGCACCGGTGGACGGAAGTCTTGACGGAAGCCGAGTCCTACCGCTGGTCCCATCGGGCCGCTCATTGGCTGCTGAGATCTCTGAGGATGCATAAGCGGCGGCTGAGGTTGATTGTTGAACGGACTGGGTGAGTATCCGCCACCGAGTCTCGACTGCCCAGGGCCAGGTTGTTGTTGTTGCTGTTGCATCCTCTGCAACGGATTGCCACCTTGGTAATATTGCGGCGCTCGTCCCGCCGGTTGGAGTGGCGGGATTTGGTTAGGGATGTCGCCCATGCCTCCTCGCATGCCGTCGAGCGCCGCCATAGGTCTTTGCTGGTTCTGCTCAAACATATTTGCGCCACCGATATAAGACGGCGTTCGATGTTCGTCGTAGGTCACGGACATGGGCATCCTACTCCCTCCATGTCCCAGAATCATAGGATCAATCATATTCTCCAGTCCTCCAGGAGAGTTTGTGCCCATCGAGCGAGGAATCTGCATACCCATCCCCATGCCAGTTCCGCTCTGCTGCCAGCCTTGGCCAGCCTGCATATTAGCCGGCACAGAAGTAAAGCCCTGTTGAAAGCCCGGCTGCTGTGGCTGCAAACCCTGGTTAAACTGGAAGGCCCTCTGGTTCTGATTATGATACGGCGGGTTCACAAACTCGCCAGATAACGGACTCGGAACTCCCACTCTAGCATGTCCTTGCATCCTCATCCCAATCCCGACACCGGGTCCCACACCCGGCTGTCTCTCACCAGGAGGCGGTGTCCTGCTATCGTGCGTCGGACTGACATAATCGCCATACGCGGGATTCATATTAAACTGATCTACGGCACTCTGTGGCGGGGAGTAGCGATTCATTGATACGCCACGGCTTTCTGCTCTTTGTAGGTTTGCGACCCTCGTGTTTTGTGGTTGTGGTTGCGGTGCGTAGATGGGTTGGGTGAGGAGGTTTGGATTAATGGGGCCTTCTTCATGGCGGGGACGCTTGTGGGGTTGTTCTTCTTGCGGGATGGAGGATGGGGCGTCGAAGTCGAAGGCGCGTTTGCGTGCTTGGAGTGACATCGGTGTGTTCATTAGATAGCCTTGACTTTGGAGCTGACCTGGTAGCTGACTCGGAGGAAGGGGGCCCGGAATCGGCTGCGCTGGAGATATTCGGGGTGGGATGAGAGCTTCATTCTTAAGTGGAGCGTTGAGAGGGCCTTGTTGATTCGCCGGCGCTCCGTCCTCGACAGCACGCATAACCTCTAGTCCATCGGTGCCTCTGCGTGCTTTGTATGACCTCGGCTGATAGTCTTCCGAAGCCGGTCCCTTGACACCTAGCCTGAATCGTGGTTCCTTCCTAAGTCTAAGCCTAACACCTTGGTCACAGAACCTCTTCGTCAGTTCCGTCGACTCGCCCATCCCAGGCCAAGTCTTGCCAGAGAACACCGTGAAGGTATCGCTCTTTATCTGGGTGACGTAATCGACGAATTCCCCTCGTACCTCGTAGAGCGTGAAGAGCAGCTTGTGTCGTCCTGCGACTTTGGCGCTGAGATCGCCAAAGATGAAGAAAGCTCCTTCATTATTGGCGCAATCTTTGAGACGGTGGAGGGAGGACACGCGTGTACCGGCCAGTTCGTTGTTGGCATCGTCGGGGTCTTTGGGTGGGCCAGTTTCCTCATCGTGAGCCAACGATACGGTGAGGAGGTTGTATGGAGCTGGACGATGTAAGTTAGAAGACGTAACGGAGACAACAGTGTAGCGAAGCTTACTTGTAAGGTATCTTTGGTTTGGGTCGTACCTCTGGTTGATACGGAGCTGGACACATGGTGGAGGGTCAATTGGCTTTCTCTCTAAGCCTATATCAGTACAGTCCCATGACGTGGACCAGAGAGTATGTCTACCTTTCTCCTTCCCAATGAATACCTTGCCATGTTCTGGCTGTTGTGCGATGTAAAGCTCATATGCTGAACTGTGAAGACGTTAGAGATAGGCCTTTACCAGGTACCTCCACAAGGGAAGCTGGGGCAAGCTCTCCAAACACAATTCAAGCTCTTACCCGTCTAGCTTGCTCTTGTAGATATGTTCCTGGTACGACAGGATCTGTGTCTCTGGAGTGCTTGTTCCGTAAGAGGCCATATCGGCTGCATACCTTGGAATTTGTCCGTGGTCCGCAGCCTGTGCAGATGCTGAAGCAAACACATGGCTCGAGGATTGCTCAGTTGTAGCCAACCTCGGAGCATCTGGCTGCCGCGGTTGTTGCACTTGTTGATTGTTTGCCATCTTGTTAATGATACTTGACTTGACAAGACAGACAAGACACCACTATGGAGCCTGTCGCCTTGCGAGGTATGTTGAAGTTTGGTATTGATAATTTGGTACGGTTGTGATTATGGATATCCAGCAGTTTCCTCGTGGGGTTGAGAAGAATTCATCCCATCTGGCGTCTCGCTTGATGGTACTACGATACGTTGATATTTACTTAATAATGACATGATTGAATGTAGTCAATGATGTTGACCATCGGTCCCTTCGAAAAAAAATCCCGACGGGGGTGAAGGCGTCTGTCAAATGTGCCATGAGGTAGTGGCAGGTACGAGATATGCTCGGAAAGCTCCTCGAGGACGGGAGCGGCCTAGCGACAAACGAGTAGTCGGGAATATGCAAACGGACGGGAAGCCACGTCTTGACAGCTCCCTTGCTTCATTTTTGACCGATCACATGGAAAAAAGATGTCCTCAATACTACGAAATCGTTACTTTTGTGATACTAATCCAGCTTTGATTACTTAGTACTAACTAGAGGTATCCTAGCGGCCGTCTTCATCCCGAAGCGACGCATTCCACCTCGAAAAAAAGATGACCCTTTCACGCTTGCTACCATCCATCGTTAAGTGCATTTTACAAGTCGTCGGTAGATCTTTTGTGATCTACCAATCAGACGGAGAGATGGCCTAATGCCTTCAGCACCTCGGCTCTCTCGCCGCCTGCCGCCTCTCTTGATATCCTCCTCGACTCTCTCCTCTCATGCTTAACCTGAATATCTTGCACTGCTCTTTCCCTTCTCATGATGGAGAAGGACTCTCTCTCCCTCTTCCAGTCAATTGCTCTTGGCTTCTCCTCGTCCTCATCAACAATCGCAGATGTGAGCTGAGCAGCTTCCTCCTCTTCGCTAGCCACCCATCCCTTACTCATCTCAACGGCACGCTCCCATCTTCTGAACATCTGCTCACTCTGCAGATAACGTATTCTTGGGTTGAACACGTCGTTCTGGCGGTTCCTCCAGCTCTGGAGCTCCTCAGTGCTCTTCCACAAGCCGGCAGCAAGGCCTGCAGCAATAGCAGCACCCAATGCGGTAGTCTCGCGCATAGCTGGGCGCTCAACCGGGATACCAATGATATCAGCCTGAGTTTGCATGCAAAGGTCAGAATCGGACATGCCACCATCGACAGCCAGTGCCTTGAGTGGTGTGTCAGAGTCTTCTCTCATGGCGAGCAAGATAGCCTGAGTCTGGTAGCAGGTGGCCTCAAGTGTCGCACGAGCAATGTGGCCCCGCTGAGTATGGGCGGTAATGCCGAAGAGGGTTCCCTTAGCATCATCGATCCAGTATGGGGCGAACAGACCACTGAAAGCAGTGACGAAGACCACGCCGCCATTATCTGGGACCGAGGCGGCAAGAGCCTCAATCTCGCTCGACTTCTCAATGAAACCCCAGTTATTCTGCAAGAACTTGACACCAGATCCGGCGACTGCGATACTGCCCTCCAACGCATAAATCGGAGTGTCGCCAAAGTGATATCCGACCGTGGCGAGCAAGCCGTTGTCGGAGATGACCGGCTTTTCTCCAACATTGTAGAGCAGGAAGCATCCTGTTCCGTAGGTGTTCTTTGCCATCCCCTTCTTGAAAGCGCATTGGCCGACCAAAGCTGCAGACTGATCGCCCAAGCAGCCCATGATCCGAACATCCTTCAAAGCACCATCATGAACCTTGCCAAAGGCCTCCCTGTCGGAAGAACGCACAATCTTTGGCAAGGCGACCTTGGTCTTGTCGATCTTGAAGTACTTCAAAAGCTCGTCGTCGTACTGCATAGTATGTATGTTCATGAACATAGTACGAGAAGCATTGGTGCTGTCGGTGACGTGAACCTTGTTCGCAGTTCCTCCGTTCAGCTTGTAAATGAGCCAAGTGTCCACGGTTCCGAAGGCAAGGGTGCGCTCCTCATAAGCCTTCTTGACGGCTGGAACATGCTCCAACATCCACAACAACTTAAGACTGGATGGATATGTCGAGAGAGGGAGCCCGCAAAGATCCATGAGCTTTTCCGACTCTGGGTCATCCCTCAGCTTGCGAACCATCTCAGTTGTCCTGGTATCCGGCCAGCAAATGGCATTGTAAAGCGACTCTCCAGTCTTCTTGTCCCAGCAAAGGGTTGTTTCACGCTGGTTCGTTATGCCGATAGCCTTAATTTGCTTTACCTCATATCCCTCCTCTGTGAACTTCTTGGTCGCCTCCTCTATACACTCCTCGACGGAGCGGACAATTTCCTGTGGATCATGCTCGTGCCATCTGCGTTTTGTTAGCCTTGCCACCATTTAACCACCAACGTGGCACGACTTACCCAGATTGTGGATAGATGTTCTCAAACTCAATCTGATGGCTGGCAACCGGTTGGCCCTCGGTGTTGAAAATGATGAACCTCGACGACGTCGTACCCTGGTCGATACTGCCAACGAAACGCTCCTCCTCGTCGTTGATGTTGATTCTCGGCGACATGAACGATCTGTTCATCATATCTTCCGCCTTTGGCTTGTCGAAGTGAATAAAGTCTGGCTTACTCTCCCTCGAAATTGCGTTTGGTGCCTTCTTGACCGCGTTTGTAACGGTGTTGAGAGTCACCTCGGCCGCGTGGATGACAGATTCAGTGCTCATATTTGCGCTGTGACTTGGCGCGTTTGTAATTAGGTGATGATTTTTTGATTCCAATCTGCCTGTGCTTAACTTGTCGAGTATATGTGTGTGAGTGTGGAAACCTTTTACGAGCGCACGCGTTGATGACGACCGCTGTGCTAAGTAGTGATAGTGAGGTCTGAAGTTATACGATCCTTTTAACAACTTGGTTCGCTGCGTGATAGTGATGATCGCGGGGTATATCTTGGCAATACTTGAACTCGAGGAGAAGGAACAGCGCAATGAAGAAGAAGAAGAAGGGCTGGTATAACTGAAGGAATTTGAACCGCCGGTGGTGAGGGAATTCCTGTTTATTTTAATAGCGGCGATCTTCTTAGTGACGTTTCCTTCTCCAGCCCTCCTTGCCGCGCTGTTAACAGTGGGACTGACAGTTCCCCTGTTGGCCACATGAGCAAAATACAATGAGCCCCTCGCTTCTCCTTGACCCAGCATGGAAGTTGTGGTGGGTGTGCTCGGAGTCTGGACGGAGGCCGGGACGAAGGGTGGTCGAGACAGCAGGAGCACCCCACCATTGGGACTGCTGCTGCTGCTAACGCTGCGGCCACCGCTGCGAACGCTGCGACCGCTGCCAATGCAGCTCCAGCATTTCTTGCGCACAACCACAACCATTGATAGCGGTGGACGGGTTGCGGGGTAGGCCTAACGCTGCATCATATTTCTTCCGCCATAGCCTTTTGCCGCTTTCTGCACTGGACCTAGCCGAGCCGGCTATATCTCGCCGTCTTTCTGAAGTGACCCTTACTCGAGTAGGTGGCTGTATATGTAGATCCTGAGCCACAACAGTTTCGCAATTTCTCTTCTTGCGCGCAATGGCCAAAGCACCGCCTAGCACCCGCGCTACACTGCACGCGATAAGAATGGACGTCCACACATGGCGTTCTAGACAGACACGGGTCACAGCTTACCACGACCGTTAATCCGTCGCCTCAAGTGGCAGCAGGTCGCGGAAAGTGATGTGTGGTTTATTTTTGGCTCAAGACTTGCGGCCAGGGCGTGACCAAGATTGGGGGACATGGAGACACTTGGAGAAGGCCTCAGCCAGAAATGTGGAGAGTAAGCGTCAGTGTGGGGCAACAGGGAATCCGCTTGAACCTCTCTTTAACAGACAAACTCGGCGATCAGGAACAGAAGGCCACGAATGACGACTGACGCGTATCTATCCATCATATTACTGGCGGATGTGCGGCTGACCTTGGAAATTACACTTTGGTTAGCACTCCCTAGGAGCGGCTAAAACGTTTATATCTCCCATTATGGCCCACAGCTATCTCCAACATCATGGTCACGATGTGCAGCTACTGCACGAGTAAAAGTGTTAGAAGAGGAAGCAGTCTTGCAGCTCTGAACTTCACGCAGCCAGACCTGACTTGCCAGACCTGACTTGCCCGTCCCTCCCACCAGTTTTGATGGCGGTGGCTATGTTTACCACTTATGGCTACAAAACTTGATAGCGTCATAACCCAGCTTTGACCCTCTGTACCGACTTCTCAAATCCCATCTGTAACGACTTCGCAATGATGATGTCGACATCTCAAATCCCATCTGTACCGACTTCGCAATGATGATGTCGACCTCTCAAATCCCATCTGTCAAAGAGACGTCTACTCTAATGCTTAAATTAATCCGACTCCATCTCAATTAGACCACCCACTCTTTCCCCACGGCCATGCTTCTAGAATAGCTAGAATAGAACGCCTCGCATGTAGGAATGGTCATATGGCAGTACGAATTTGCTGGATTCCCACAGAAAAACCTTAGCATGCAAGCATGACTGGAAGGCTGGCTGGGAGAACACGGGGACGTTGTATCAGATAACGGACATCTGGACAATGCAGCCAAGGCATCGTGCAAGACTCTAATGTTTCCTCATTTAGGAAGAATCGGCAGCCATGGTTGCTCGAAATTGGGAAGCTGGATATACTCCTCCGCTGTGGACAGTGGGCAGAGATGAGCTCAATCGTTTCGAACTCCAGTAAGAAGATTTCAACACGCTTTTTTTTTTTCCATTTTTTTCCATTTTTTTCCTTCTTTTCCATCTTTTTCCATTTTTTCCCTTTTTTCCGTCTTTTTCCGTCTTTTTCCGTCTTTTGTACGCCTCTGTCTCGTTCATGCACAAACTTAGGCAGCATATTCCCATTGCGCAGACCATTGGTTACTTGCAGAGATTGGTAGTGTCACGTCCTCATTCCTGCCCTCGACATGTCTCTGAGAAAAGACCGCAAAGTCTTAGGGTGCTCGAAGAGGAAGGCACAAACAAATGTCACTGTCCTCAAGAATCCGAGACACTACTTTCGTTGTTGTCAGTGTTTGTTTTACTTCGACCTCTGCCTCCTTTCGCCACACCACAGGACAACACTGCTGTTCAGCAACGCTCCACACATGAATCTCAGAACAACACCATCGTTGCCATCGCGACTATTTCCACCATGTCTACACCCATCTCTATGTATATATATATCCCTGACAGCCACACTCAACCTTTTTTTTACACACGCACTTCTATATCACACAAACATACACACACACACACCATACTCGCAGGTCGAGATATCACCACCACTCAAAACAAGATGTGCACAACAGAAACCACCCACTTCAGATGCACTCACACAGAGTCAACCACCAATCATTGCACAGCACATAGGAACGGTAAACCCTGTGCTTCCTCTCCCGCTCCCTCTCCCGCTTCCTCTCCGTCATCCTCATCCTCCCCCCCATTCGTTCCTACTCGTTCATCATCTGCCCCTGCACCTTCCTCCTATCGCCGCCGTCCGCGCGCCGACCTCTGGCGCCGCACCCGCGGCCCCGCTCCCACCCCAGAACCCTCAGAGGTTCATCACATGAGCACAAGTATTAGGTGCGCGAAGTGCACGAGGACGTTGACTTTGAATGCGAAGTCTATGCCGGAATTGGCTTATACGGACTTGAAGCCTTTGCCTCCGTTGCCTGCGGAAGCAAACATGCAGCGAGTGCCATCGATATGCTCACGCGTCGCCTCTTCCGTTGGCAAGACGGCGGAGCGGTTGTATCAGATCACTGAGGAGTTGGTGAGGCTTGCTGGCTGGGACGTTGGGCTGATGGTGTTTGATGGGGTGGAGGGTATGCGGGTTGGGCTGGGTACTTTGCGGGAGGTACGTGGTGCCAGAGGGAGGGTGGCTCTTGAATAGACGATGGTTGACGGAAAGGACAGTTGTAGACGATGGGAGCTGCTATCGACTAGGTGACAAAAAGGACATCTGTTATTGACAATGTGTCAGTAGATGATATCGTCATCGTCTCACTGGCGCCGGCGAGGTACCACGGTTTGTGATCTTGGTAGTCAGCCGAGCAGCATAGTGACGACGACAAGCAGTTTAGTATGAAATGTAACAATAGCTCATTCTCACGCCTATATCTTCGTACCCTCCTCGTTCCGTATGGCTTTCTTTCGTCTTCTGCTTCTACCACTTCGACCATGAAACCAGTTAACCCACAACCAGCCAAAATGTCTTCAAGCCCCTTTCCTCCCCATGGGTCCGACCAACCACCAGTATCCTCTCCAGGCATAAGAATGATCTTCTCGCCTGCCCCTCCTCCATGAATGTTTCGCCCTACAAAACCCCACCGGGTCCCAAAAGCCCTCCATCACCATACAGTTCTCCCAAGAACGCTCAGCACCTCGACGGTGCGGAGATGCGCCCCAGAATCATCCTAGCCTCTCACCTCCTGCACCTCTCCGTTCCAGACTTCGCCTCGCCCGAGAGTTTGACTGCCCAATTGGTTCGGAAAGCTCGGAATAGGAGTAGCTTGGGGCATTTCAACGGCATGCTGAAACGGGTCTATGGGGAGCGTATCGACGCGCCAGACGATAAAGTCGAGCTGATTGCCGCGGTTGTGGAGGCGGTGGGATGGGCATGTGCCGGTAAGCTTTTTACTGCAAGGAGATCACTCACAGAACGGCACTAACTGCCATTAGGCGACTTCACCCATATCCACACCCTCAAAGCCGCAGAGTTCGTAGTCGGAGAGGCGACGATAGCGAGGAGAGAGAGAGAGAGAGAGAGAGAGAGGAACAAACGCCAGATCGGACGACGGCGTATACGGCGATGTGCCAGGATTTGGGTGACGAGTGCGGTATATGCTTGGCGGGTTATAGGCACAGCGAGTGCTTGGAAAAAGTCGAGAAGTGCAAGCACGTATTCCATCATGGCTGTCTGGCGGTGTAGTTAGAAGAGCATAACGCCTGTCCGATGTGCAGCGGCGTGGTTGATGAAACGAGCGACCCCGCAAGAAAACTCGACTAGACAGTGCGGGAAGACGAGGTAGCATGGGCGGACTAAAAGGTTTCGGATTTCTCCTTGGATTGTACGAGTACTTCGTAGTTGGCATACAAATCATCACATCATAGTCTGGGAAGCAGTAGACTGTAAAATCATTGTAAAAAAAGATTCATGTTGACTTATGCAGTAATGCAAGACTCACGCCGCAGCAGCTCGCTTATCCATCATGCAAACGCAAACTGGTGCACGCAGGCAACAGTCCGAAATATGCCATCCCGCCCCCTGCCCACTCTTGTTACATATGCGGTCCTCCACTCCTATTATCTTGGAACGGCCATTCCTCGACCATGTGTATCTCGACCATGTGTATCTCGACCATGTGTATCTAAATCTGCTCCGGCAAGGTATCTCATTTCGCTAAAGTGCTCATAAAATAAATATTTACTCGCCCTTAAGCTTGTCCTGACAGACGCTGAAAGCATCCTCCAAAAGCCTCTGCTCCTCCTTGGTGTGGCTCTTCTTGATTCCGGTAGCGACGGATGCAGATGGGTCACGTCCAGCGTACATAACGTGCTTGCGGTTGTGGTGCTCAGTCTTGTTGAGGATGGTCTCAATACGTGGCTGAGTGAACGTCCAGGCACCGGCGTTGAGCGGCTCCTCCTGACACCACACAATGGTCTCGGCGTTCTTGTAGCCGTCGAGGTTCTCCTTAAGCTGTTGCCATGGGAATGGGTTGAGCTGCTCGATACGAACAATGGCGGTGTCCTTGAAGTTGTTCTCCTGGCGGTGCTTGGCGAGAGCGGCGTAGACCTGTCCGGAACAGAGAATGACGCGCTTGATCTCCTCTGGCTCAGCAATGGACTTGCCGTGCTCGGACTCCTCAATAATCCAGCGGAAGTGGCTGTCACCCTCGAACTCTTCAATGTCGGAGCGAGCGAGTGGGTGGCGGAGAAGAGCCTTGGAGAAGAAGATGCAGAGTGGCTTGCGGAACTGTCTGTTCATCTGTCTGCGCAAGATGTGGAAGTAGTTGGCTGGGGAGGTCATGTACGCAATCTGCATGTTGCAGTCCTGGTGCTGACGCTCAAGCTCCTCTGGGGTTGGGAAGACACGTGGGTCCTCGTTCGAAAGCTGGAGATAACGCTCCATACGTCCGGAGGAGTGCTCTGGTCCCTGTCCATCATATCCATGCGGAAGAGACATGACGAGGCCGGAACGCTGCATCCACTTGACCTCACCAGAAGCAATGAACTGATCAATGATGACCTGGGCGTTGTTTGCGAAATCACCGAACTGGGCCTCCCACATGACGAGAGCGTTTGGAGAGGACAGAGAGTAACCGTACTCGAATCCGAGGACACCGTACTCAGAGAGGGAGGAGTTCGAGATGACGAACTTGCCCTGGTCCTTGGCGATGTGCTGGAGTGGAGTCCAGGTCTGCTCGTTCTCCTGGTCGTGGAAAACAGCGTGACGCTGGGAGAAGGTACCACGCTCAACATCCTGACCGGAAACACGGACGTGGTGACCCTCGTTGACAAGGGTACCGAAGGCCAAAGCCTCAGCGGTGGCCCAGTCGATGTTCTTACCCTCGGCAACAGTCTTGGATCTAGTGGAGAGAATACGCTTCAAGTTGCGGTGGACGCTGAAGTCATCCGGGCTGCTGCCAATGGCGACACCAATGTGCTCCAAAGTGGACTTCTGAACACCGGTTGGTGGGTGTGGGAGAACCTCGGTGGCAAGCTCCTTTGGAGACTTGAATCCGTTCCAGGCAGAGGTGGTCCACTCCTTGGAGGTTGGGGTGTAGTCCTTGCTTTTAGCAAAGGACTCCTCGAGCATGCCCCAAACCCACTGCCTGTGCTCATCAATATCCGACTGAGTGAAGGTCTCGTCCTTCAGGAGCTGCTCGACGTAAAGGTCGATGATTGGCGTGTGTTCCTGGATGCGCTTGTACATCAGTGGCTGGGTGAAAGATGGCTGATCGGTCTCGTTGTGGCCGTACTTTCTGTAGCAGACCATGTCAATGACAACATCAGAGCGGAACTCAGCGCGCCAATCGGCGGCAAGCTGGCAAACAAAATTGACAGCCTCGACATCGTCAGCGTTAACGTGGAAGACTGGCGCATCGATGGCTTTGGCAATATCGGTACAGTAAGCGGTAGAGCGGGAGAAACGTGGGTCGGTGGTGAAACCGATCTGGTTGTTGACAACAATGTGAATGGTTCCTCCGGTAGAGTAGGATGGGAGACCGTGGAATCCCATAGTCTCGTAAACGATACCCTGACCGGCGAAAGCGGCATCACCGTGGAGAAGAACACCCATGGCAGTGTTGTGCTCCTTCTCGTCGTTGTTGTAGTGCTGGATAGCACGGGCCTTTCCAAGGACAACTGGATCCTCAGCCTCCAAATGCGATGGGTTGGCGACCAGGGAAAGCTGAACGCGCTTTCCGGATGGGGTTGGGCGCTCAAAGTTCATTCCCAGGTGGTACTTGACATCTCCGGAACCCTCATCCTCAGCAGCAACGGATCCGGAAAACTCGGAGAAAATGGACTCGTTTGGCTTGCGGACGACGTTGGAGAGGACGTTCAGGCGACCACGATGTGGCATACCAATAACGATATCCTTGACACCATAGTCGACGGAGCGATCGATAAGAGCCTTCATTCCCGGAACGAGGGCCTCGCATCCCTCAAGACCGAAACGCTTATCGTTAGGGTACTTGGTAGCGGAGAAATTTTCGAAGGAGGACGACCAAATGAGTCTGTCCAGGATGCGGCGCTTCTCATCGGTGGAGTACTTGAATGCCTGTGGGATCTCGACACGCTCTCTCAACCAGTCGCAGCGCTTGCGGTCTGGAATGTGAATGTACTCGATACCGTAGGATCCGCAGTAGATAGTTTCGCAAGCCTTGATGATCTCGCGCAGAGTCATCTTCTCACGTCCCTCCTTCGTGAATCTTGGGAGGATACCTGGACCGAGGGTGTACTCCATGTCGAGGTCCTTCTCAGTGAAACCGTAGTGGTCAAGCTGAAGTTCCTTCGGGTTGGCGTAACCGAACTCCTTGGCCTCAGTGCGAATGCCGAGCGGATCGATGTTTGCCTTGTGGTGACCACGGGCCTGGTAGGCGCGGACCAAAAGCTGGACCTTCAAGTGGTTGGTAATGTCGCTGTCCTGTCCGGACGCCATTCCTGGGCCTGGCATGAAAGATGGGACACCTCCCTCGGGGGTTGGGATGAGGGTTGGTGGTGGAGTGAACGCCTTGGACATTGGCATGTCGCCGGACTCCATGTTGTTGAAATATGCCTGCCACGAGACGTGGACAGAGGATGGGTCCTCCTTCCAGGACATGTACATCTCATCGATATAGTTCGCCGTGTTACCCGACAGGAAGCTGTCATTTGGGTCCGGAGCTTGCGCAGAGGCATTGCGCTTCTGAAACGCGGCAGCCAATGGTGATGTTTTCGATGCAAGGCCGGCCTTCAGTGGTGTGGATGAGAGAAGGGAGGATCTCGACGTCGACGTGAGACAGCGTGCCTGGCAGCCAGCCTTGAGGAGCTGGCCGCTGGACTTTCGTAACGAATTCCTGAGCATTGAGGGCAATTCAATGCGGATATGCAAGTTGTAGGTTGGAGATCAGTGGGATCCGGTCATCAAAACCTCCGCCGCGATGGGTATAGGAGGTGAAAAGGTTAGGGTTGAAGAGTGTTATTAGGTAAAGTGCTGAAGGATAGAGAGGAGCGGCAAAACATCACAAAAAGCAGATTGAGCGAGTGACAGCATTGATAACATTTGGCTACAGACCGGTCACGTGACTTAATTGGCGCACCAAAGGCGCAGACTACGCGATGCTGTTTTGGAGAGCTGTGAGAGGTTGGTGCGGGAAACTTCCGACCCGCGATCTCCGATTTTTTGCTGACAAAGCACATCTGCCGGATGTGTTGCAGCACGTGATTGGACGGGTTAAATGGCAGTGGAACTCAGTTCCGAGCTGAGCGGATCAATCGGTTCTTCCCTCACCGTACAACGGGCCTTCAAACACAGCCTGGCGCTTGGGCTGCCATCGATCCTGGGGTGAACGGCTGCGTGGACTGGGTCGACTGCGTGGGCTGCGATTTGCCAAGACAACACCAAGATCTGGAGAGAGCTGTGGCCAGCCTTACGCATGGTGGACGAGGCAGCAAACCTTCCAAACATCAACACTAGGGAAGACATATACTTACTTCACTTCAACAACACCATGAAATTCGATCAACAGAATGACTCCCAATAATATTTTGGCTTCGGGGGAATAAAACACTGCCGGCCACCAGGTGACAAACACCGAGCTATTTAGTCACGAAACTAGACGAGCATTAGTCAAGGCTACACATAGATCTGGCCACCCGCAGGACTCATACAACTCTTATTATTCACGATTACAAGGATCATCATTCGTTGTGTGCGGCGTAACTTGGCGCTGTCACGTGCCACGCCTCGAAATCAATACCTAGGTGAAGCCAGGAGTCTGCCATCTGACAAAATGCATATCGAGGCAACACCCCAAGGCTGCGCGGCGTATAAGAAAAAAGATGGAACGCTGTACATATCAGAAGATCTGAAACATGTGGTGTGGGCACCGGCGGCACCTGGCGCAGCTGAGGTGAGGTTTAGTATCGTTGATATCACGAGTATGTGAGGATTTGAGTGCTTGAATATACTGTGCTAATCAGTTCCTAGACCTGCAACAAACACCAGAAACAGCGGCCAAAGTGATGCTCAAGATCCTTGTAAAGTCACCTGATGCACCAGAACCGGTTGGCCATACTTTCCACTTCAACGCTCCTACCGACCCTCGCGAAGAAGCCAGCTTAATCAGAGACACCTTGTCTGGGATAATAGCTGCCCAAAAAGCAGCCGATGCTGAGAAGCTAGAAGCCTGTGCAAATGGAGAGCCAGGAGCATCTCCAGCAATGGCTATTGCCAGCGCCATCAAATCAAAACATACCGGTGCGCCGACTTGGTACGATGACAATGCGTTGATGAACGACTTTGAGCTGCAAGACGCCTTGATGAAGAAGGATCCCATGCTTCAGAGGACATTAAAGGAGGCGAGGAGGACGAAACCTGATACTATCACGAATACGCAATTCAACAAGCAGTTCTGGTCGACGAGGATAAACCTTCTTAGATCTTTTGCGGTGGAGAGGAACCAGCAACTTGGCGCTTACAACGTGCTTTCAGCCGTCAAGCCGCGGCAAGAGGATGGCGAGCTGAAGCTGCGCATCAGTAAAGAGCAAATTCAGCTCATTTTCAACCAGCATCCGCTCGTGAAGAGGGTCTATGATGAGAATGTGCCAAAACTGGATGACAGCACGTTCTGGTCACGATTCTTCCTCAGCCGGCTATTCAAGAAGCTCAAGGGCGAGCGCATCGTGGAGTCCGACACGAATGATGCAGCCTTCGATAGGTACCTGGATCAGACGAATGGAGACATCCTTCAGATGAGGTTGCAAGACTCTCAGATTCCGAATCTGATCGATATCGAAGGCAACGAAGAGAATCAAGGAGGAAGCAAACGTGGCAATCGACAAGACTTTACTATGAGACCCTCATCCTTTGAGAAAGCGCCAATTATTCGTACACTTAACAGTCTCAGTGAGAAGATCATGCAGCACGTTGCCCAGACTGATAACGCGCCCACTCCCGTCGGCATGGACGAGAAGACGTTCAACGAGCTTGCTTTGCGAGATTTGCAAGGAGGCGAGGAAGAGCATCGTATTGTGCTGAATTACAAGCAGCAAAGCCAGTTCTTCTCAGGCGACGAGTCACAGATCTCGGAAGAGGCAAAACTGTATGCAAACCAGAACCCAGATGAGCTCATCTTGAACCTCGTCACAGAGCTAAGTCCCGAGCTCATGGATACCGATGCGGTTGGTGGCCTTGACCTCAAGACCGCAATCGGCTTCAATGAGGAGAGCGATAGCGAAGAAGAGGAAGATCAACCAAAGGTGCTTCATGTGGGCAGTAAGAAGAGCTTAATAAAAGCTCAGAAACAGGTATTTGATGAGATATTGTACCAGAGAGCTAGGATACACGGTGATGATGCCAAGTCTAGTCTCTCTGGCCTCTCGCAGTCTATATTTGACCGGCTGACACTCACTCATGCTACTACCACCGAGTTTCTGCATCACTTCTGGACGATCTTCTTATCAGGAGACGCTGATCGTGCCGGCGAGCTGGCGAAGCTGGTCGAGACGCTTGATAGAGCGCTGGACCGTATAAATGCTGTGGCTGCGGATGCCGAGACGGAGCGGAATGCGGCGATTGAGGAGCATAAGAGGAAGATTATGGATCATTATGAGAGGACTGGCAAGAGAGTCAAGTTTCACAAGGATGCGATTGGTGGCGGTGAGAAGGTGGTTAGGGAGATGCTTGAGCCGACTGTGGCTTCACTTGGAAAGGCTACGGATGCTTATAGAAAGGCTCTTGCTGCTGCTACTGTGGACGGCGCAGTATGATATTTTATACTTGGTGTTTGGGGTGGAGCTGAGTTCCGAGCATTTGGCGTGCGTGAGGGTGGGTAAGAGTAAGGGAGGCAACACGAGGAGTGGAAGGTAGGTAGGATGGCATGATCAGTAGCGCGGCTGCCAATATAAAACGTCCCTGACATCCTTCCGCGCTCACGACTCAACAGAAGCCGTGGCGACGATTCACCCTACCAAAGTCTTCCAGGCCTTCCAACACCTTTGACAACAAGAAAGAATGTAGCGCCATCATTTGAAATCGAAATGATTACCGGGAGATTATAGAGTTCGTCGATCAAAATTGGAACATGTAACTAAAAGTTTCGCCGACAAAAAGATAAAAACCTGTCGAGAAAGGGCCAAACCCTGTCGAAGAACTTGGTTGGATTAACTCACCTGGGTACAACTAGGCTGAGGTTTATCGCGATTTTTTCATGGTAGGAAAAAGGTCGGGGGGATTATAAAAGGTTCCAAGATCAGCAGTAGGTACGCCTGCTGCGCATACTTGGCCTAAATCACCTGGAAGTAGAGCATGGAAAGAACAGAGATGTGCCTGCCTCTACAGACAGTTCATGTAGCACGGTTATGTCTGATGTGAGCGTTCCTTCTCATGAAGGAAGTAAGCTGATAGGTAGCTGCCGTGTTCATTCTTTGTCATTCGTAACTCTTTCTTGTCTTGTGTCAACATTACTATCGTCTTGGGCACGATATCTCATTCGCTCAGAGCGGAGTTACGAGTTGTGCAGAGCTATTGCAAACCATCAGATGCAGTCCAACTTTCAAGACCGTACTTCGATAACAATTTCATGTGTCTCGTCCATGGCTGCAAGATGAATGAGGACACAGAGATGTCTGGCCGCACGCAGGCCTCGAGATCACCACTTGGACAGCAAACCAACTCACTAACAAATGCATCACCAGCTGGATCTAAGCAAGACGTACATCAGCTTCGCCACAAATCGTCGTTCGTCCGACGACTCGACTCTTCCGAGGACGTGCCCAGCTCTCACGGCTCCATATTCGTCGCCGAATACCTCTCGCCTTTCAACAGCGAATCAAGCAGCTACAAAGTGGAAGCTTGGGACAACGTGGAACCATCCGGTCCATCTCTCACAGGTCCTCCTGATCTTCCAGCTTTACCACCAGACAAGGATGAGAATGGCAATCAAGGCCCACCCATTGGCAGTACACCCATAATTTACGGTTATGGCACACCATTGACTACCATCATCGAGCAGAAGTCCTCCATCCCAACCCTTCGGGGCTCCATAAGTACCACATCCGCAACCCGCTCTCTCGCCTGTCCACGTTCAATCTCAGACATCACCGGCTCCGTCTCATCCGCATACGCAAAGCCACCTTTCCCATCCAACAGTCCCCTCCGAGACCGCTTCTCAGCAAGCGGCATAATCCGCCGTCTCGAATCCCTCTCCGCAGACGACAACTTCGAGAGCATCACGCTCACCTGGCCAACCGGTTACGACCCATCCCGAGACAACTGGCGAGGGAAATGCGGTATAGACAGCGAAGCCTTGGACAGAACCGGAAGCCCGATTGACCGGATCTATGCACAGCCCCTCCGCCCTCTCAAGCCGCCTGTTGAGCGCCCCGTTACACCACCCGGCATGCCATCATGGACAGCTGCACAGCAACGCCGCACTAGAGATGCACAGGGTGAGACGAGGAGAGGTTGGGGACTGCATGAGGCGAGCCAGATGCTGTCGAGGCTGTTCGGGAATAACACCAACAGTTCAGAGACAGCCCAGTCTCAGCCTTCGACTGGTAGGGGAGCAGATACCCCCGAATCAGCAACCTCTTCCGGCTACGGAATTCGCGGTGCCTGGGACGGGGTTTCAGCCCACCGTCGCACGGTCTCTGCGCCTGTTTTGAGGGTTGCGCCAAGGTTTAGGCCGCCGCGGAGTGCCCATGGGATGAGTAGGTTGGAGGCGCATCCCTTTGCACGGGCAGAGGTAATGCCGTTTAAATCTGACGCTGTTGAGTCGGCCGCGGCAAGCGGTGCGAGTGTAGCTGGTGCGGCGCTGGTGCTTCCTCCGGGGACGGTGCATCAGGTTAATGTTAATGGAAGGGCGAAGGGGAAGAGGAAGTCGGGACAGAGGGTGAGGTTTACGCCTAGTACTGCAGATGGGGTTGCGACGGGGTCTGAGGAGAGAGCTACAGAGCCGGACGTGCGAGTGTGCCCTCATAAGAAAAGCGGAAAGTTTTCTGGAGAAGAGAGACGGTCGAGTGACGTGCAGATGCTTGAAGTCGCTCCTCATCCACAGCCACCAAGACCGGCGCTATCAATCCCACCTCAGGAGTCTTTGGTGCACAACTCAAACCCAGCCTCGCCAACAATTTCAGATCCATTGGCGAATAGCCAGACCCTTCTTCTCTCCGAGCGCTGCCAAGCCTTACCACTCACACGTCTCAGCGGTGACACAATGACTCTTCTCACGCCGGTAGAGAGCAGTTTCAAGCCACGATCAGAGTGCTGGCGTTGCCGCGCCGAAGCGGTTGCAGAGAAGCTGGATGACATGTGGGAGAAGGGGACGAGATGGTGTTGCTGGTATTGTTGTGGGATTGAGGTGGATGAGATGAAGCTTGGGAATGGGAGGGACGGGGAGAGGGTTGAGGCGAGTATGGTTAGGAGTATGAGAGAACTGAGCTATGATGAGGAGGTGAGAGCGAGGAGACCGATGAGGGTGTGAATGCTGGTGGTGAGACATAAATGCAGAGTGAGAATGGAATGTGTCGAAGAAGGCGGTGTAATGGCGGCTTAAGGTTGTATAATTACTTGTATGGAGCTAGCAGGAAATACCATTCGTTTAGCGAAAAAGAAACATCTCGTAGCCTTTCATAAAGGTCGTTGAAGCGGTCTCAGCCAACAGCCGGAATCATTGGCCGGACGCGTCTGCTCATCATACACACTCGCGCACCCCAAGTCACTGCATCAACAGCCTCGATTCATCTCCGCATTACTCCAGGGCATTGTTTTTTACCTCATCCGCCAAACAGAACAAGATGGCATTGGCAGCCAGGAACCTTCCCCCCACCCCCCCCCTTGGCTACTGCGGAACACCGATGCCGTCGCGCACACTTGCAGCAGACAACACGCCAGTCGTCTACGAGTCATGGCGCCGTCCACCCTGTCATTCTCCAGGCTCGCCTACGTGGGGTGGAGCTGGGCGAGGAAAAAATCAGAGACGGTGATGTGCGCTGTTTGCGTGGATCTGCCTTGGTTACCCAGAAGACGAGGTTGGTGATGATAAGCTTGACGATGCGTCTCCGATGCGCTGTCAAACCCTGCCGCCGTTTTCGCCCAAGCTTGTATTGCGTCCCCAGGTATCATGGCGGCTCCACTTACCAAAGCTCATTCCCTCCGAATTGAACAGCAAAGCTGGCACGATAGGACGCAGAGCATGATTATCATGGTAAATTCAGTACTAACTATGTACAAAATAGTCACCGCGATTGCAATACGAGTACAACCCATCCATGCCCACCGGGAGCTCTCCGCCACTCCCAATGCACGCAACCACCCGAACTCACAAGCAAGAAGAAAGAAGTCTGGTTGTCAGCACAGAAAACATGTACGCCGCTTTTGTTGGTGAGCATCGCCACAGCCATCCCATCCATGCGATGCCACCCGATGACGTATTGTGTATTCTGACGTCAACTCGTTTGCTGGAAAATAGCAAAATACTGCAATTGGGGATGCGTCTGCAAGTCCCACGTATATTTGCCCGTTGCCCAATAATAAATCACCCTCCTCTGCCAGCGTACCTACGTCGAAATAAGGCAATTACAAGGATCTAGCCATTAAGTTTTGATTATGAATGCTCGTGCACTTTCTTACATGATGATAGACGGCGAGTCGACGTTGGTCTTGATGGTCTTGTGTGGGAGGATGCTGCCGCCGTTGACGTAGATCTCGTCGGCGATAGTGACATCGTCACCGAGCACAGAGACGTTCTCGAGACGAGCCCACTTGCCAACAGTCGAGTTCCAGCCGACTATGGTAGACTTCACCCAGGCGTGGTCCTTGATCTTGGAGCCCTCAAGGATGACGCAGCGCTGCAGACGGACGCCATCACCGATAACGACGTTTGGTCCGATGGTTACATTTGGTCCGATGCGGCAGTTGCGGCCGATCTTTGCTGATGGGTCGATCAAAACGTTGCCGCCGTAGACGTATGGGACGGAGGTTGGTGTCAACTCCTTGGAGCCCTTCTTGGTGAGGGAGGAGAGGTAGAGGCAGGTTCCGCTCAGGAAATCCTTTGGCTGTCCAACATCCATCCAGTATCCATCAAGGTCGAAAGAGTGGAGTTGTCCATCCGCACACATAGCCGGGAAGGTCTCTTGCTCGATAGAGGTTGGGCGAAGGTCGATGCGGCTCAAGACACTTGGGTTGAGAATGTAGATACCGGCGTTAATGCGGTTTCCGACGAACTCGACTGGCTTCTCGACGAAGCGGTCAATTCTCGATTGGTGGTTTGGCTTGTGGACAACGACTCCGTATTTGGATGGCTCCTCAACCTTAGTGACGATAATGGTACCCTCGTCTCCGTGAGCTTTGTGGAATGCGGCGAGATCGGCAAATGGGTAATCGCAAATGACATCTGAGTTAAGGACAAAGAATGGCTCGTCGTCCTTGCCGAGAATCTTCTCAGCGAGCTTCAGTGGACCAGCAGTTCCTAATGGCTCGGTCTCGATAGAGAATGTGATGCTGACATTGTAGGTCTTCTCGTACTAAAGAGTGGACTTGGTCAGCATGATGTGGGCGTCAAAAGCTTGGGAACAGTGCTGTGAGCTTACTTCTGAGAGATACTTCTCCATGACTTCTGGGCGGTAGTTGACAGCCAAGACGATATCAGTGACACCGGCAGCTGCGAGAGCCTCAACTTGGTGAAGAATCATGCGCTTGTTTCCGAACTCAACCAATGGCTTTGGGAGAGTAAGAGTCTGTGTTCATGCTGTCAGATACTGTGCCAGGTCCATGCTTCCATGAATGACGCGCTTGACAATTGGTCTGCGGTCGTGAGCTTCCTCAGGAGCTGAAACATACAAGTGGGCGGAGACGGGTGCCAAAGCCACCGACGAGAATGAGGGCTGCACAATACGTTAGCTATATTGATCTCGGCATGCTGCTAAAGGCGTGGAAACTTACCCTTCATGGTGAATTTGTGTAGAAAGTCGTTAAAAGGTGGGTTATTTCTTGGTGGTAGGAGGAGAGGTAGGTGAAGGTACCCCTCAGTAAATGTTTATTTAAGTCCGAACGAGTGGCTTGTAGTTGAGTATGAAGTTGTCTTAACGAACGAGGCTGTACGATATAAAAATCGCGGTCAAAGAGAGAAGAGTAAGAAAGGAGGAAGAAGGTCTCCAAGCTATGGTATAGACACAAGTGGTGGTGTCAACGGAGTAGGTTAATTCGTTAGTGAACCGGTCTTCAGGCCACCTTGCGGGTGGACACTATTTCGAGCCAAGCTCCCGCCCAAATTTCTCGTTAGGAGGCGGCCGACACGCGAAAGGGGTAACTCTGGGCACGGGAGCCCACACTAAACTCGCCGACCATGACAACTGAGGTCACTGCACCCGCCTGTCACCCCCTAAAACAAGCGCCAATTGGGCGGAACACAGAATCTCGACGTCCTTAATCGTCGAATTTAAATGGGGCAGAATAGTTTCACAGATTGGCAATTAAATAGTTTCAGGAGGGGCAAGCTGCCGCGTAAGGAGCACTACTTGTCACAGATTCGCAGATCAGTGGAAACTGCAAGTCGAGTGAGTATCTTGACAATTTTATTACTGCTATCAGGCGCAAATTGTTGGCCGACCTGCAGGCACGAAATTCGCGGATCACCGCTTGTGGAAGTTGTGGTTAGTTCCACCTCCGTATTTCTGTATTTTCTGCATTTCCCTAGGTGATCGGGCGAATCAAACGTGGTGATCCAACACGATAATCCGCCTCCTCGCTCTATTCGCTATCCCTACTGTCAGCATTCCTGGTCACCCCAGCTATCTCAAAGTCTACCAATCATCATGTGCTTGAGGCAAGAGTTCTAGATCAAGCTTCACCACAATCAAAAGCCTCGGAGAGCACAATGGCAGGGGCCTCGATCCAAATGTGGAAGCAATTGAATGTCCTCCTCCACGCAAGGCTGCATTTCAGCCTCGAAACTTCTGTAACGCCTTTTTGAGAGGTTCGCTTAGTTGTGTAACTCGAGGTTTCAGTTCCCGAAAGTGTGGGTCAAGTTCATTGACGAAAACAATGCTATTTGTATGAGAGCTATCATGATCGCCATGCTTCATAGGTAACAATTCTGGTTCGAAACAAATCGGTTGCCAACTGCCGGTCATTAAGTCAGCCATCCTCGGCCAAAGGAAACAAAGTCTGTCCGCCCACGCTTGCTAAACGCTCTCACAAAAGCAGAGTAAGAAAGCAGTCATCACTCATATGAGGCTGTCTGAAGAAAGCTCGCCAGCTGCCGACCGCCGTCTAAGTCTGGAGTGTCTTGTGTAGAATTATCTCAGATGCCGTCGAAGTGCTGTAAAAAGCTCAAGAGAAAAAATGGCCTCGCCCAGTTGAAACGGTTGTTGAGTTGCCTCTACATGTGCTCACGGCAGGTTCTGTAAAGGCCCTTGCCGCACCGTGGGGTGTGTCTTAAAATCCGCTAAATGATGCGGCATTATCATGGAGTCATTAAATCGTAAGTCGTTCTTCTCGCTGTGATTCCTCATAATAGTCGTAGGTCGTAAATCTTTTGGTTCCCGTTCTGTCGAATACTTTTCACATATTGGATGCCGGAATATGAAGCAATGGATAAATAAGCCGCCAATGGAAGGAAAGACAAGTCGCGTGAATCAGTTTTGGCCATGGATAGTGGAAGGAATTTGCTGTCCTCGAGCAGGGTCCGGAGCTCATTCATAGATTTCATAAGAAGACGTCGAATCACTGTTGCTTGGACTCGGAGAATGACGGCTTGGAATCCTTCCTCCACGGCGGCTCTTGTGGCGGCGGCCGCCATCGGTGGCGGGAAGTCCCTGGACGACTCCATTGCGAGCTAGCATGCCACCATTGACCGAGAAGCTGCGGCAAACCATGAAGGCTCTCATAGCTGCATTCTCTTGAGCCAACTGGTCCGATTTGTACGCCAGGTCCGTTCGGTACTCTCGGCCGTTCACGAGAACTAGACAAGTCCAGAATCCCGAGCGATCTCGGCGAATCTCGTACATGGGATCATGCCAGCCCCGGCGTTGACAGAGTCCTGTGTACAGCATTAGTACCGTTTGAGAATGCCACCATCAGACGTGCAAGGAAAGCCGCCGAGGCCTTCAGCCCTATGGGTGACCACACTTAAACTCGACGACAGATCAACACGACTCATCCCGGCGAACTGCCATGTGGGTTGCCATCATATTGGACCATATTGACATATTGATGCCCAAACGCACTGGGGAACAGGGACCCTGCACGATGGAAGTGTGTAGGACTCAATACTAGATGAAAATATCGGCCGGCAGAAAACGTACCCTCTAGGTATTGGATGTAAAAGCCGCCCATTATGTTTGCTGCAAACAAGATCCTGTCCGACCAGTTCGTCTCAGAGATGTTTCTCAAAAAGTGAAGCTGCCCGATGGCGACGTATAGTTGCCCAAGTATGCGCGATCGGGAACGCCGAACTCAATGGATTACAGATCTGCGAGAGCGTAACAGGGGAAACTGCAGCTATGTTTTCGATAGCTTGAGGTACGGCTGAAGAGGGTGGGCGACAGCGTGGTGGGGAAGAGATGAAGCTACGACGATGGATGTTCAGGCGTTCTCGCGATGGATGCTTTCGTCCATCGAGGCGAGATATGTGTGATTTATCGCCGCCCGTCAAGTCCCAGTGAGACAAGGGTAACACGCGTTCGTCGGGCCTTCGATTCCAGGATCACTTCAGATAGGACGGAAGACCGAGCCAGACGCAGGCAATTCTGCGCCTCAAGAGCCGTGACCCATAATGGTGTGCTGGCGTATGTTGCTGCCAGTAATCAATGATTGGCGACCCCACCTCAGGTAGCGGTGCAGCATATGAAAGGACGATCTCAAACTGCTCGCAAAGCAGCACAGGCATTCTCACGGCCCATATCTGCAGGTAATGAATGCGTCGACACCGCAGTAGCGAGTAGCAAAAGCCTCACCGCTTCCGAGTTCTTGTGCGAAAGGCTGGTCAAGTTCTCAAACACTCTATGAAGAACATACACATTGCCGCTCAAGTTGCGTCAGAAGATGAACTACATCTCGTCTGACCAATTGCTTCCTCAAAGGCCAGCCTGAACGCGAAAAGACGTTGCAAATCCGACACTCTTGCACAGCCTTGCATATTAGTTCTGACGCTGTGCCAGTGGCACCTCTTAAACGTGGAAGAGCGCAGATTACTAGAAGAAGTGTGTACTGCTCAGTCCACTAGGTTTTGCCTCCAAGGGTTTGTCCTCCCGGCAAAAAAGGGACCTTGAACAAGAGTACCTCAATTGCAAGCCGTCGTTGAGCTTGGCACGAGCCATTGGAGCTGGCCTTGACACGTCAATGTCGGTGAGAAACATAGTGTGGACCGGTGGCGTATGGCCCAGCTCAGAATTATTATTGAAACATGAGCCATTGAACGGCGTGAGTGGAAGGGAAGCCCATGAGGCAACCATGCATGTATGAGCTGGCAGTACCTTAGGGTGTGAGCCGTAAGAACAAGTCCCTCTTTCATTACCGCTGCAGTAGCAAAAGCCGACGCCAATGATGAGAACTGCAAGACGATAAAAATGTAATGAGGTGCATGTCTCAAGGAGCAACTGATTTGTTTCAAGAGCCGAGGCCACTAGGATAGCGCAGGATCAGTCGGTGTCGGCAGCAAAGGAGAGTTTGTCGTCAATGACCTCATCCTGTCACCGACGGTTACACACGGTGAAGAAAATACATAGGACTGCTATGCCCATGGATCGTGACAAGATGTGATGAAAGATCGTAGAAAACGGTGGCTTGGAACCCAATTGAAGGAGAGCGCACCGTCGAGCATCCAGGTAAGTGCAGGTAAGCCAGGAACGGGGTATGGAGGCTGGGAATAATACAATTGACCTTCGCATCATGCTCGCTGTCCACCTGCAGCTCATCAAGCTAGCAATGCGCCTTGGTTGCCCGACGGCATGAAAGAGCCGGGAACCTTGTCCTCGTCATTTCGTCAACTAGTTCGTCAAACAATCACGCATTGAGAAAGTGGAGTTCTCCATCGACTTCCATCTCCATTATTCGTGCGTGGAATACTCATCGTAAGCAATTTCCGGGCTGCAGAATGAGCCATGCCACTGTGCCTCTCAGAGGGCTGCAGGTTGATGTCGCTGATAATAGCGCGAGCCGAGCGCGACCGAGCGAGATATAGCGCTCGAGTGTGGCGGTTGTGAGGATTGAGGATAGCAGTGGAAGGAGCTTTGCAGTATGATTACACTCCAGACATGGACCTTCAAACATCATGTCTTTCCAGTTCGATTGACAATGAGTAAGAGGAAACGGTTCGTGGAGCTTGCTGCTGAGGCGTGAAAGGTGATCAAACGCGGCCGCAGTGACTTTGCAGACGTCAGGTCGGTGGAGCGTGCATATTTTGCTTGGCATCAATTCGGTTACTGTTGCCCATCATAAAATTATTCAGGATCGCCTTACAAGTTCCACAGCATTTTTTGCCAATCATTCTGCACGACATCCTAATCCCTGCCATACGAAGTGACTCGGCCTAGGTTCTTTAGTGGGCCAACAATATAGCACGACTTCCTCTTGCATTTTAGGTGCAGAAGGTGTGCAGGAAATGTGAGCGAGAATGCACCCGAGGCTCCAAGTCTCCGCACGGCGTCCAAGAATGTAAGACATTAGAGAGGTGCTAGATCTGTAAAGGTATCTTATCACATCCATATATGGTCCAAATCTCTCACCATAAAACTGCTTCAAAATATCGACGCAACCCTCCTACAAGCAGGGTGTGCGGATCTATCCGCTATGGTTGACTCCGACCCCTCCATATGATTGGTGTTAAAGTGGATGCGAAAGCTCAGACACTTGCCAACGCATCAGCTTTTTTCACGAACCTGTATCTACCCCTCATTCCGTACAACTTCGGGCCGCTGAGCTGCGGCCCTCAGGCGGTCAAAGTCACCACCTTAACGAGCAAGCACCGCGGCATGCTTTGCAATGATCGTCAAGCGTCGTGCTCGAATGTTGGCTACTGAAAGCGCTCCTGATTCTCACAGTACTCCATCATCTTTTCGGCGGCGTCTGCTGGTATCACGTATACCGGGTGTAAAGGCAGGACGCGATCCGCTTCGTCAAAGATTTGGACCGGCTTACCATCTCCTACTTCAGGGTACTTCTTACATGACCATGCTGTCGATGGCGTGCCCGGATTCTGAGAGGGGCGGAAAGTCCATTTATGTTGAGCCGAGCTAAGGCCGGCTAGCAAATAACATGTGTGATATCCGTCGGAGTACCTGATAATGTTTAGCGAATTTCTTATTGATGTGGAGGAACAGTATTCTTACATTCCAGGCTTATCTCTCAACCCGCCACGCTTGGAGGTGTCTTGGCCACAGCATAGAATGTAGCGTGTTAACCCCTCACGACTGTAAAGGCTATCGCCCTGAAGGATGGATTGTGTCTCGTTTGAGCCCTCCAGTGCTGCCTCAACCAAAGGCCAGCATCCGCCGAGCCATTGCGAATAACATCCATCAACAAGCTTATTAGTTCTACCCGCGAAGCCACCTTCTGGTGCATATTGACGAGAAGAGAGCCACGAGATCAGACTTGGAAGGTGCAGGTATTGCGGAATAGTGATGTGCGGGTCTCCCAGAATACAAAGACAGGCGAGAGCGCAGAACGCGTAAGCGCCATGGGCTTCAGCATCTGGCCGTCCTGCTATACCGCCTTCATATGTCTGGCATCTTGAGACATAGTCGCCGAGACGAGTGAAGAGGTTGTCGCCCTTGCTGAGCTTAGCCGACGATTTATCGGGCAAGTCAAGTGGTAGCTTGAGCAGTTTCACGAGTATAGCAGCACAGTATGCACCTCTACTGAAAATTAGTACCGTATTTCTACCATCATGGTCTGCTCAGATCACTTGCCTGACATCCACTTCTCCTCCTTCAGACATCTCGAATCCACCGTCCGCCTGCTTAAGTCTGCAAAGCCACTCCCACATGGTCTTGCGATTGATTGCCGCAACAGCCTCTTCTCCACCTACCATAGCAAGTGTTAATACTATAGCATATGTAGGAGCCAGATGGCTCAATTGTCCATGGCCACCTCCAAATCCACCTGTGGGGTTTTGAATTGCCCTCACCGTTTCAATGAGGCTTTCCCCGTACTTGCTCACGTCGTCTCCAAAAGCGTACAAAGCGGTTAGCGTCCAGTAGAAGAACCACGGACGAGAAGCATCACCGCGAGTCCATGCTGCAGGCAATCCTGCTAGCTGCGAGTGACAGAACTTTTTATGAGCTTCACGGCGTAAGTGCGGGACTCCATGCTCATTATAGTAGTCGAACTGCTCAGAGGAGCCAGACAAGAATGGCAGGCAAATCCCAACTGTCTCGTTTTGGACATCAGACGACCGCGTGCGAAACACGTCAACCACAGGAGGTGACGTTCTGAAAATGTCTGGAATGAGATACCTGGTGGCCATGGTCACGGGACTGCTTGGTTCGTCTACCCAAAGCTCGTCCTCTGCCGATTCTTCGTCCGAGTGCATGTTGACTGGTTTCTGAGCGTTCTAACAGGCGGTCCGAGTTCAGTAGTCTTGGGCTGATCCGATTTCGGAGTCTGCTTTGTTCTCCTCAGATTGAAGCTTGAAAGTGTTGACGTTATTTGACTTCGAGGAGAAGGCTCAGAGAATGAAATGGCTTCCCAGTTGGTTGATGGCGGTCCCACGTGGAAGTAATTAGTTGCGAGCGTGATAATGTTGATCCGCCGGAGAGAGTCGTTAATTGTTAGTATTATTCACCGTGGGAAGATGATATCAGTGTCAGAAGCTTGCACTTGGCCACGAGTAAGTTGGCGAGCACTTTTGACACGCGACAATCGATATTGACATTACAGTAACCGAGCTAAAGCCTGCGAGCTCTCAAATTATATTGATTTATCATCTCTTACTGAGTAAGGCGACGTTTGAATAGCATTTTACATCACGTGTTGATGCTTCAAGGGTGAACCCCGCACGGCGGTTCGAAGCCACTTTGCCGTCAGCTGGTTAAGGACTTTCACACCAACGACATTGCAATTGCAGTACAGTACCAGCTAAGCGAAAAGCATTCTGATAGAATGGAATTGTACGCCTCTATGAGGAGAGCCAATTTTGGGAAATCCGTATGAACTCCTGCTCTCGGCTAGTCCGGCGCGGAGTTTGCAACCCCTGCCGAACCACCACGTCTGTAGCTCTTAGCACTTACTGATTTCATGTGTCTTCACCGCTCTGTATACGTAAAGTTTTTTGGTTCAAATCACCTCATTACTGTGGAGGAGGCAGAACTGATTCTTCACTCTGCATCGAATACGGCTTTATGGTCCATTGCTACCCCTCTCGCCAGACAATTTGACAACGGGAGACGATGGATTAAGAGCGATCGGATATCCACGACCCTCTCGGTCCACACTTCTTGGCTGATAACAACGGCCGGCCAAGCTGAATTGCCATCATAACCATTCCGAAGTGTTCAATCTTACCACTGATGGAAGCACCAATTGTGGAACAGGATGCTAAGCGGCATTCAGGACCTCTGGCCGATCCACATAGGAGGGCGCCTAGGAGTGCTGTAAACAGCTTAGGGCCAGCTCGGCGTCGCGCGATAACTCGGCCCAGCCCCTTCTTGAATATTTTTCATCGTGCCGCCGTCAAAGTCGTGCCGGCCAAGTCGATCGCCGACGAAAAGACTCGAAGACTTATCCTTCCAGCCCGTACGGAACAAGAGCAACACCTCATATATGGTATATTAAGGCAACATGCTCATGGCCTCAGGCTTAAGGGACAGACTGACTTGGTAACACTGAATGTCCGGAAACTTAGGGCAGAGAACGTGCTGTGAAGCATCGATAGTTTTCGGTGTGCTTACTGCGTGGCAGCAATGCTTGATGCTCACTTTCTCACACTTGGTCTGCAGCTTGCCGTTTCACCACTTTCGGCTTGACCAAATGGGTAGCGCAGGCCCTCCGACAGTCCCGCAATGGTGAAACCCCATTGCAGAAGTACCCGATGCCGTAAACACTCAATAATTGGATTGAGCTGCTTAATTTACTCGTATGGTTAATGGTGGCGTTGCTTCGATAGAGCTGGCTGGCAAAGCTACCACAGTTCTGGTTTAGACCTTGGTGCCAGAATCGGATATCTCAGAGACAACCTGGTGATAATGAGATGCCAACAGGCCACTAGTCCGACTGATCGATAGGTGGGTTCGTAAGGTGAGAGAACGAGGAGTTAGATGGAGGGTTCAAGCAGTTCTCCAGTACAGAATGAAAGAGTTAAAGAGGCCTAGCCTTACAGGTTAAATGCAGGATAAGTGTCGTAATATCGCGGGAGAGATAGGTCCGTCACTGGCTCATGCCATCGGCGGGACATGGGGAAGCAAGTAACACAGCGACGAGCGACTGGCTGACGACTCTCGATAGTGTGCTGGCAGCCACTGACTTCCCGGTGTGGTGCATCTGGTCGTCGCACACAAGGGACGAATGCTGCGGGGGCTGGGCGCTGAGGAGTCGCTTAGCTTGTTGAGGGGTGGGGTGGACGGGGGTATGGGCTGATCCCGCCCACAACGTGATGGACCGCGCTGACCGCTCTTTCCTCACGCGCATCCAGCTGGGAGTTCCCACAAACTTCATCTTACAGCGTGGGTCATGGCGGTCTTTCTTTGACACTCTCACTCTCGTTTTCACGAGTCACAACACTATTGAGCGCGCTCTCAACCGAAGATGACTTCAAATCTCGACTTCTTCCCAGACGGTCTGCTGGCCCTGGAGTTCGATCCGAGAGATCAACGATTCGCATATCCAAATCCCAACATGTCAGCCCGACACTCGTGGCCGGCCTATTCGAGTCAAAACACGATGGGAATGGGAAATATAGGGATGGGGAATGGCATGGATATGTCAGGAGGTGACCAGAGGCGGTCAACATCGCCAAACGAGAATCATCAACAATATCATACAACTCACAACTCGCCCACTCTTCTGTCAAATTGGGCTATCCCGCAGCAACCGCAACAGCAACTTCACCAATACATCCAGGACACATCGGTGATGAACGGCCATTTTGCACCTTTTTCGCAGCCCTATGGACACGGGCATCAGCAACAACAGCACCATCATCAGCAACAGCGGCATCAGCAGATAGATTACCATATTCCAACCACGCAGGATGCTATGGAAGCCAGTCTTCAGCAGTTGGAGACACCCTTCAACACCATTGAGCAGACGCAAAGTTCGCAAACTATGCAGTGGGGAATGGGCATGGCGAATTGGCAAGATTTTCAGAACGCTATGTACTATACCAACGTCGACACCCTGCAGAACAACAATATTGGGAGGGAGAGCATAGAAAGTCACTCACCCAACAGCGCGTATCTTGAGGTTACTTCGTTACCAAGCTCGAGTAGTGATCATGGATGGAATACAGTGGATACGACCTATCAAAACTTCCAGGCTGCATTCCAGCCACAGATGGGACAACAACAGCCGCTTGCCATATCAAATCCAGGCCAGACTCTGCACCTTCGCAGCCATTCCGACTCATCAAACTCCGACATTGCAGGCCCATTCCCGGACACAATCTTCGGTAGCTTTGAGGATATCAGCATCCCTGCACCATACTCTCCTTACTCACAAGAATCGGACACCTATGTTGATGTGAGTAATGCCCACCGTAACTGCTTCCATGGCGAAGCTCACCACCATCAACACTCGCACACCCATTCTCACTCCAGCATTCACTCGCACAATGTTCACGAAGTCCTCGATACAGTCAGTCCTGCTTCAGCTGTCGGACCTGTCGCGATAAAATTGCCTGTCACTCGCCAAGGTGGAAACGGTAGCTCAACACCGCCAGCACGCAGAAATTCAGCCGGTAGCGCAAAGAAGAGCCCTTCGACCAAGTCAACGAAGTCTGTCATCAGCCGAAAAACCTCAAATGGAAAGAAGGATACCGAAAAACGCGTTGGACGTCGTAAGGGACCTTTACTGCCTGAGCAAAGGAAACAAGCGGGAGAGATACGTAAGCTGCGTGCGTGCTTGCGTTGCAAGTTCTTGAAGAAGACTTGCGACAAGGGTGAGCCGTGTGCGGGATGTCAGCCATCCCATGCTCGGCTTTGGCAAGTACCATGTACCCGCATTGACATCAAGGAGATCAACTACTTCATGAAGGACTGGAAGGCAGATTACGAGCGTCATGTCGGACTCGGTATTACGGTTTACAACATCAAGGGCTTTGCTGAGAAGGAGGAGCTGATGTGGATCACTCATGGTTATGGCTTTGCTATCCCGATCATGGCTAGGGAGGTCTACGTTACCGATGATAGCTGTTTCATGATTGACTGGGCCGAGGCAGATCACCAAGAACCAATAGAATTCGATGTTCGCACAGAGAAGATGTCAGCTGGATCTAATGGAGTATCGAAAGAGGCTCTGCACGAATACCTCGACAAGCATCTCGACGGGCCGTTCGAGGAATTCATTGATAATTATTTTGAAGGCACGCCATTCATTACCGAGATTCTCAAGACCGCCCATCGCTATTACAAGAAGGAAAAGCTTCCAGTTATCCGCAAAGCATTGAAGCTCGTCCTCGCCTACAACTTGACTATGCATGTTACCATGGTGCAACATCAAGGCGAGGATCCCGAGATGGAGGGCAAGATCGATGACGAGGAATCAAAGTTTTTCGGAAAGACTTTTGCGCCAGTCATGATTAACTTCCAGATCAAGTGCGCCCTTGCAGACATGTGGAGAGAGTTTCAAAAGGAGGTCTTGGAGGAGCTGTCCTCGTTGTACTCGAGCGTCTACAGCGGAGATCGTCTCAAGAACTGGCCGACCATCTTCATGCTGGCTGCAATCCTTCTCGCCGTATGGGAAGAGATGCAGTTCGACTGCCACTACCGTGTTGCTGATGAGGCCACTGTCGAGAAGTTCTGCAATGATATGGAGACAACACCTGTCGGCGTTATCGTCGGACTCTTCCATGCCATCTCGCAGAAGCTTCCCGCTTTCACTGAATGGGAGACGAGAAAGCATGGCCAGTTATTAAACAACAACGTCGCTGTCTGTGATGCCATGACTGAAATGAGAGGAATCGTTTCCAAGCACGGTATGTATTCCCACTGCACCTGTATATCCATACCTCACTGACCATTCCCAACAGAGGCCTACCTGAAGACCCGTGCTGCTGAAGCGAAGTTTAACCGCCAAGACTTCGACTGCCTATCCAACAAGTTCTTGTCGAAGCTTGTCATTCGCGCCAACTAGACACCTTTCACGTCGCAATTTCGACCACCTTCCCTTTTGTTTGATTTTACGCCTTCCTACGATTGTACAGCGGGCATCCATTTATAGCATAGCGATTTTACGACTTTATTACGATTTATTTGTGACGGTATGAGCATCACGATATCATTTTCACGGTTGTACGGTCAACGCCTTTGACAGGCAAGGCGTTTGTTCGGCTCTTTATGGACCAGAGCTGGCAAGCGCAGGAGGAAACTGGACGACATTTGCATAAAATGATTCATGGCTTTGATGATCTTAGAGAGATGATTCAAAATTTAGGACAGCCAGGCTGGGCACTTGTGGACGAGATACCTCGAGTGCGACTTGCTTTGCCAGTGTAGTTTGACATGGCTTATGGTGAAAGATAGATAGCTGAAAAAGAATAAAGATTCAAAAGCACTTTTCACTTCAATGCACTTGGATGTTGAAGCTCTTCAATGGCTTCTTTTGGAGCGACCAGACTGACGTTGGTGCGCTGAATTTTCAGACAGGACTTCTCCATAACATGATTCTGTCAAAATCGTCGCACATCCAGATTGCGAAATGAATGTTGGCAGGTCAAATTGATGTATTGCGCGAGAGACAATATGCATGGAAACCAGGAACTGCGTGCTTCGAGTCCTCATAAACTGGATGTGGGCCGATCTACGTCACAAGACCGTATGTGAAGGCAATTGGGGCGGGGTAATGTGGCTGGGCTCACCTGTCACGATAAGCAAGCGCCGTCGGGTTCCAAGACGTGCGACCAAGTGTCAAAGCCGTCAAATTAGGGACACGCAACGGAGTGTTGCAGAATAAAACGTGCTGTAGCAATATATGGAAATTGATGATAGATCCAGCCCGCGGAGGGATATTCTCGTGTCTACGTTGCTTTCGCATCGACTCAACTTCAGGCTGAGATAAAGACGCTGATTCATACGGAGCGGTAACCCGGCTGGATTCCGGCGCCTTCCTTATCGTGGCGCCCTAGTCCGGATCCAGCCCCCAGTGCTGATTAACCCGGTTGGCCGCGCCCGATCCATTCGCTCCTACCAAAACAAGGCAACCTTCTGGGCGATCTATAAAATCAACCACTACCTCGCCTCATCCTACATTTCCCTTCTTCCTACAACATCCCAATCTCTATATCACAATTTGCGATACACGCAACCACCATCCACTCTCCACGATACCCACACAAGAACCAGACCACATCACAGTAGACAACATGCAGATCTTCGTCAAGACTTGTAAGTAACCTCATTCGAGCGACAGCTGCTTTTGCCACTGAAAGGTTATACTAACGCAACTTCACAGTGACGGGAAAGACCATCACCCTCGAGGTTGAAACCTCCGACACCATCGACAACGTCAAGAGCAAGATCCAGGACAAGGAGGGAATCCCGCCAGATCAGCAGCGCTTGATCTTCGCCGGAAAGCAGCTCGAGGACGGTCGCACTCTCTCAGACTACAACATCCAAAAGGAGTCTACTCTCCACTTGGTTCTTCGCCTTCGTGGAGGTATGCAGATATTCGTTAAGACCCTCACCGGCAAGACCATCACTCTTGAGGTCGAGTCATCCGACACCATCGACAATGTGAAGTCGAAGATCCAGGATAAGGAGGGCATTCCACCAGACCAACAGCGCCTGATTTTCGCTGGCAAGCAGTTGGAGGATGGCCGCACTCTCTCTGATTACAACATTCAGAAGGAGTCTACTCTCCATCTGGTGCTTCGTCTTCGTGGTGGTATGCAGATCTTTGTCAAGACTTTGACTGGAAAGACCATCACTCTTGAGGTTGAGTCGTCTGATACTATCGATAACGTTAAGTCGAAGATTCAGGACAAGGAGGGTATCCCACCCGACCAGCAGCGGTTGATCTTTGCTGGTAAGCAGCTTGAGGACGGACGCACCTTGAGCGATTACAATATCCAGAAGGAGAGTACTCTCCACCTGGTTCTTCGTCTCCGTGGTGGTATGCAAATCTTCGTCAAGACCCTTACTGGTAAGACTATTACCTTGGAAGTTGAATCTTCCGATACCATCGACAACGTCAAGTCCAAAATTCAGGATAAGGAGGGTATCCCACCGGACCAGCAGCGTTTGATCTTTGCTGGTAAGCAGCTCGAGGATGGACGTACGCTGAGCGATTACAACATACAGAAGGAGAGCACTCTCCACCTGGTTCTTCGTCTTCGTGGAGGACAGTAAGCGGTGGCTTCTAAGGAATAATGGATGATAATCATATTTGGCATGGCGTCTCGGGCTGGTAAATACCATTGGGAGGTTCTCGGGGCACGATGGCGCCTCCTTAGCGGGTATGAAATAATATCATTGAAGTTACATTCTATTCACTCAATCTTGCTTGTGACATGCGATATGTGCCATGTGATATGTTCCATTACAAAGAAGTGTATGTTCTTCTTTTGCTCATTCAGCTTCGACGGGTGGGCTGTTTCATATATATTGGGACGGCGCGAGGATGGGATCAGGACGATGCCCTTGTTCGTGCCGAGCTGCGCCGAGTTCAGACTGGTTGTCAGTTTGACGATATCGGTATCATTCTACTGTCAGAGACTTTCATCTAATTAGAGAATTTGATTGGTTGCAATCCGTGTGCCCATCATTGAGTGTTGGATAGCGGATTTCTGTTTGAGCAATGCAATGGCCGTGGAGAAGCAGCATAAGAAGTTGGGGACATGTACACTTGGCCCCGAGAAAAGGGCTGCTAGGGCGGTGGTGTTCCGAGCCAAGTTGGGGGAATTTTGGTTCGAGGATAGCGAGGGGGTGCAAAGGCGGTTTTATGGAGAGTGGAAACTTTGCTGACTGTAGCTAAAACATGGTACCCCAGTGGCTAGGACGGCGCAGGAATATCCATTATCTATATGGGCATCTGTGGAGCAAAATTTAGGCAATATCTGTTTGCTGGCCCAGCATCTGGAAGCCCTTGACAACCTCCGGGTCCACATCAACCAAGCACTCCCTCTGGAAGACCTCCTCGCCACCAACCTTCTGCACCAGCTCAGCCAGCTTCTCCTTAATATAATCAAAGACCGGCACCAAATGCACCGCATCCCTGCCATCAGACTCCCTCTTCCTAGTATCCTCCAACGTAACTTCCCACTCACTCTTACTCCTCCTGACCTCCTCACTCCACACCTGGCAATCCTCGAAATTCGTAGTGCCATCACACAACTCCGCCACCGTCGCGGTCCACATACTCAGATAATCCTGCAGCTTTCCAACGACTAACTCCGTCATTGGCGCCGGCAGCTCAATAAACTTCGTCAACGCAAGACAGGACAGCTTCTGCCTCTCAGCATTAGCCATGCAGTCAAAGTGCGTGAACCATTCCTGACTCAGCCACTTCCATACTTCTGCCGGATCGCCGACCGTGCTAAGCACCTGCATAAATGTGACTGGATCGCCCCACGCCAAACGTGCAAGGACGGTGAAGTAGTCCGTCTCGACCATGGAGTCGATCTTTGAGTATCTTTTATTAGGTCCCAAGGTCTGGTGGCACTCGTGCGCCTCGTGAATGCCTTGGAGCAGCTTCTGCGTGTAGCCGATGTCTACCAGATCCTTCGTGACTGCGGCAACGCCAGCTGTCCCGCCCATCTGGAAAGCAGACTGGATGATGAGCTCGATGACGGATGTCACCAGGCCGGCAAGCTCGCGTTTAGAGACTCCGACGAGGTTACCCATATAACCCAATATGCGTGTGCGGATGCCGTCGCTGAGGATGACATCTGGTGCTAAGAGAGTGTAGGATTCAAGGATGACGAGGACCATGCGGAGGTTATCACTGCCAAACTCAAGAAGAGGAAATAATGAGTCGATGAGTGGGGTGACGTCTCCCTTTGAAGCCGTAGGAGTGTGCTGAATGATGGTGTACCACAGGTCAAGCGCTTCCTCTAAAAGGTAGACTTGCATTTCTGAACCGTGCTCGACGGCGCGCTGGATGAGTGGGAGAATGAGCGGGTTGTAGCGTGCCGAAGGCGAGCGCATTGCTGTGACAATCGTAGAGAGGAGGGTGAGAATTGCCTGCTTCATCAGGTGTTCCTCCCCTGATGCCTCCCACAAGGTAGGGAGGATGTTGACGATAGAATCAGAGAACGGGGTGATGTGCTCCTCCAGACGGACAGCTGTGATGCGAATGGTGTTCAGGATCATCATCTTGGACTCGACGGATGGAACATTTGTGATAAGGTTTATGAGGTGAGCGAAGATCTTTTCCCCGAATGGAAGGAAGAGCTCCGGCTTGAAGCTGTAGTCGTCAATGACAGTCTTCATGTGGCGTGTTGCCGTCAAAGCAACAACCAAGTCGTTTCCTGGTTGGGATGGATCCAATAAGTTCTCAAAAATCTGATAAACCAAAGGTCTCGTCTCCTGAGACTCCATGATCGTGATCCACTGTCCCAGAAGAATAGCGACTCTCCTGTGAAGGACCTTGAAGACGGGGCCGTTGCATGTCATCTGCATATCTCCCACAATAGTCGTTGATAAGAAGTCATCAAAGTTGAATTCGCCTGCCACCACTGGTGCTGAAAGCCCCATGGCTGTGTATACAGAATCCTTGAGAATGATGCTCTGCTCTGAAGGATCATTGCCGCCGACAGACTGGAAGAAGCTCAACAGCGGTGGAACAAGCAGATTCTTCCAGTTCAGTACTAAGTCCATGAACAGCTTCTCTGTACATGGACGAATCTCGTACTCGAATCCGTCACCACTGGCATCTTCGCGTGCCTCCCACTCTTCTGGATCCTCCTCCCATGCGTCCATATCGACACCACGGAAAGTGAAGAACTTCGTTACGATAACACTGGCCATCTGTGACACAACGTCGTCGGTAAAGAGTTCTTTCTTAAGATGTTGAATAGCTGCCCTTTGCAGCTCCTTCAGTTCGCCTGAACGGTAGACGAATGATGGCGATGGCTTGAAGATCAGCTTTAGACATGCTCTTATCAACGACAGTCCTTTCAAGCACAGCTTCTCAATCATCTCGCGTCCATCATCCGAATATGCTGGTGGCTTATTTGGGTCATTCACCATGGACCCGTACTGCTCGCTGAAACTGACGACCAGTCCCCAGTAGCCCCTGACAAGCTCAACGGAGTTGGGTAATGCCGCAAATGATGCAGGGTGTGATTTCGACATCTCCAAATGCAGTTTCGAAAGTTGCACCAAGTGCTTCTCAACCATATTCTTTGCCGTCCCAGTAATGACTGCCGGCTCCACACTTATCATCGCCCATAGTTGTCCGAACTGATTATGGCTTTGTGCCCAAAGCTCTGATACCCCCTTATCCTCGTTCGGCCTCTCGTATCCGGCAACTAGCAATCTTCTGAGGATCTTCAATGCCAGTAAACTGCTATCCATCGCATCCATCGCTCCACCCTCTCCTCCTCCAATGGTCAAGAACGTGTACCATTGGTTGACCTTCTGGGTATATGTGTTGCTTAACAAAAAAACTATCTCAGGTGTAACACTCTGCAGAGCAGTTTGGCTCATTCTCAGTCTCGCACTGGCCAGCTCCTTGGTGATTTGAAGCAGGACAAGCAGTCCCCTCTGCAGGTGTAATTGGTTCGATTGACTCGCTGTGCGCAGTATGGCGATAAGCTCCGTCAAGGCGGTTGGCCACTCATTTGGATACTCCATGCGGACGATCCTGGAAATAACAAGCGCATTCTGAACAGCGAGTTGCTGGTTGGTTTCAGTAACTCCGCTCTCGAACAGGCGGCTACGGATGGCGTCTTTATCGGCTTTCGAGAGCATCTTCGGCGTGCCCTTCCTCCAGTACTTGTCCATGCCATTTTTCAATTGGATAACAGCGAGGTAACGGACTTCGTTTGGGAGGTTCTTGTCCAAGTAAACGGACTATAACTGTGTCAGTACTTGTTCCTCCTTTTGCGCTTGGTCGTCCCTCGAAACGATGGAAACGATTGACGTAAAGTCGTGCTAAATTCGGGTATTTGCTTACCTGTAATATTGGGTAGTAGCCTGGCTGGCTCTCCCATGCTTGTAATTGTGCCGTACCAGCGCGTACTGATGTCTGCTGCTGCGAGCAGGCAGCCTGCACTGCCAAAAAGACCTCCTGTGGTGACAGCGGGGTTGTGTCCGCTGGCAGCTCAACAACTCCGTCCATGCTAACAGCTGCTACTGAAGTCTTATATTCGTGATTGGTTCAGCTTTCGCCACTTCAAGATCTCTAAGGATTTGTCTGTTCTGAAATTGCCTGCTGTCAAAGTTGTTTATATTCGCGTAATGTAGAGTATCAACTCGCGTCGCTATCTGTTCCTGAATATGATAAGGTCCAAGAATTATGGACGGACATGATAACAGCCTTGTGGTAAATGTTGCTCCGTGCCTTGAACCCCTGCACGAGGCTAGAGCTGGTTGACCTCGGCACAACCTTGGTGGATTGAACCACGGGCTGAGCTCCAAAGACTCGGCCAAGAAGTCGTCATCAACACCAGAATATTCATAGCATCATCCTTGCCTAGAATTTATCACCACCCAGGAAAAGTCTACAGCTCCAGCAGCGCCCGCCTATTGATGTCCTCTCATGATTTCGCCGCCGCCCAACGGCGCATAGCCGCCCGCCGACAAGCACGAGACGCCGAAACCCAAGCACTCCTCCAAGCACGACAATCCAAATCTCAAATCGAAGCTCAACTCTCCAAACTCCCAGCACCATTAGGAACTGTCGGACGCGCAGGTGTGTCAGTCTGGGAATCCATCAACGGGCGGAAGGGAACAAATCCAAGTTTCCGAGTCGGACAAGTGGATGCTGAGCTCCTAGATGAGGAGCTGTTGGGATTGTTGAAGGGGCAGGTGGGTGATGCGTCGAAGTATTTTGGGAGTCATTTGCAGGATGAGTGGGGTGAGGAGATTATGTTAGGGTTGAGGGCTGTGTTGTTTAAGTTGACGATTTGGGATCATGGTAAGCATTAGTGGTGCCACAAGATACTATGGTGTGCTAATCGGTTAACCACTCAGATGCAACATACGGCGCAGCACTGCAGAACCTGAAGTTCACCGATGCACGGCATCGCGGGCTAATACTAAAATCACCCACAAAGATACAAAAAGCACTTTACGGTCTTCTATCCGTTGGCGGCACCTATGCTTGGGCAAGATGGGAGCACAAAATCTCCGAAATAAACAACTCATACGACGAGGAGCCTTCGCCAATGATGCGCCGCCTCTCGGCGCTGACATCTAGGATATCAACAACATACTCTGTCGCAGCATTAGGATCATTCTTGGTGTTCCTCGTAAATGGCAGATACAGGACATTACTAGATAGAGTCTTGCGCTTACGGCTGGCACCGCCCACTAGCCAAGTCTCACGAGAAGTGTCTTTTGAGTATCTGAATAGACAGCTGGTGTGGCACGCATTTACTGAGTTCTTGCTATTTCTGCTACCGCTGGTCGGCATATCAAGATGGCGGCGTTGGTTAGCCAAAGCATGGAAAAGAACGAAAGGCTTGGTTTCTGATCAGAGTGCTTCAGGACAGTTGGAAGGAGAGAAGATGGGCGAGCTTGCACACCTCCCAGAACGCACTTGCGCCATATGTTACCAGGATCAGAATACTGCGAAGTCGGAAGCTGAGATCATTGCGCAGTCTGCTTCAGCAGTTAACAGTGGGATGACGGATGTTACGAATCCTTATGAGGGCGATTGTGTTGGGAAGTGCGTATATTGCTTTGTCTGCCTTGCTTCCAGGTTGGAAAGTGAAGGTGGAGAGGGATGGACGTGTTTGAGGTGTGGTGGGACCATTAAGGAGTGCAAACCTTGGGATGGAGATGTGCTACCAGAGAAGGTGGTGAAGGAGAAGAAAACCGTTGGTTTCGGGGATGAGGAGAAGAGTGGAATGGTGGTTGTTGAGCCGGTCGTTGATGCGCGGAAGTACGATGAGAATGCGGCAGAGGAGGCCGGAAGTGATGACGATGAGAGTGCAGATGATGCCTATGGGGACGAAAGTGAGGCCAGCGGCAGCGACGCATATGAAGATGACGAAGGTATGGACGACGTGCCAGGCTTTGACGAATAAGGTGTTTATGTGTATAAAAGCTCTGTAAAAGTAGAAACTGAATGGCCAGGTTGTGGTAAAGAACCTTTCATGTTATTCCTCTTTCGCTGCCAGGACAGGGTTCACTTTGTCCTTTTCAGTTGCTGAGTAAAAACCGGTTAGCCTGAGCTGCTAGTAGTTGTTGTTAATTTGCAAACCTGAAGTATGGTCTGATGGGCCTCTCAAACCTCGTGTCTGATTGAAGTGTGATGTGTCCTAAGATGTCACAATATATGGCGCGCGGCAGACAAGAAAGAGAGGGAGCGGCCGAAAAATGTTCAAGTTTATATGATATTAATTAAATTACTTTATAAGTTTTCATCCATCAGCAATTTGGCGCAGCGGAAGCGCGCCGGGCTCATAACCCGGAGGTCGCCCGATCGAAACGGGCAATTGCTATCGTTTTGCAAATTTTGGCATCTGCGGGCTCACTTATATGTGGTGGGTCTCGCTGTTGTGGCCAAGTGACTCTTTATTTTCTTAACCACAGGAACCATTCTCGGGCCTTTTCGAAGCGAATCAGGAAATTTTTGAAGGTCCGAAAGAACTTTCTGCAAATGCCGTCTCCCAACACCAATAGGTCTGGGGAGTCGCCATCTTTGCAGCCACTTACATCAGTGGATTCAAAAGTTCAAAAACTCTTGGTACTCGGCCGCCGCTTAGTTTGTCATACAAGTCCAGACATCTTCGGTATTCCAAGAAGTCTCGTTGCAGAGTCAGCAGAATTGGGGCCAACTCACCTGCACTCCATAAGTTGTGCCGCCACAGTCGTCAAGCTGCATCTAGCAGAACGGGATGACGCCAACACGCCGGCGCCAACACACCGGGCGTGGGACGGCTGTCAGGTACCCGTTGCGATCGTCGGCGTTCCTGTTGTTCCAGATGGAAAAGTGCAGGGAAGACCGGCAGTCGGACGGAGTAAGGTACGGACTTACAACGTGAGAAGTGATACTTCGAAAGTGTGAAATGGAAGCCACTGCCAGGCTTCAACTGACTGTCGTCAACGCAAGGTGAGGTGACACTTAAGCCACAAAGGCTGCTTTGATGTGTTGCAGCCTTAAAAGTCACCGAAGTCGAAGTGTAGAAGAAGTAGAACAAAACATCATTTTCATTGACGTGTTGCCTATATCCCCAAACAAACAAAGGCTTTCTTCTCAGATCGCAGCTGCAATAAACAAAGTACATATTAAAAATGGCATCATGGGCTTCTATCGCCCCCCGTTCAACATCACCGCTTCTCCTTCACATCTTGTCGCTCTTCAAATGCCGTCGGCATCAAAGTCCCAAATCTCCGTGTTCAGACTCGAAATTTACCTCCGTCAGCACCACTGAGGTCTAGAAGCGATCATCACAGTGCCCATCCCTGTGACCTCCTGACCCATTTTTCTATGCGCAGTCGCACCACAATGTGGGCGCATGGCCTGCTCTCAGTGGACGGTTGTCGCTAATTTCGTGCTCCTGGGAGTGGAATTGATGGCCTGTGTCCTAGAACTGGAAGATCGCTTCTCCAGCATCTGTTGGCGGGTCGAGTTGCCTTTGGTGGATCCTACGTTCTTGGAGCACAGATCTTGGGGGCTGACGCTGGATGCGATTGTCACCGCTCCGTCTGTTTCAGGTTAGAATGCCTCTGCTTGGCGTGCTGACGCGGAACGGTGGGATCCATTTCCTTGGGCGAGACAGGCGCGCGTCAAAAATAAGTGTTTGGAAGTGGCGCGTAATTAGATGGGTAATTTTAGATAATGTGCTGCTTGCGGAGAGGATCATGAGATATCATGAGAAGTGCACGAGGTTGGAGGAGGAATTGTGGTGATGTCTAGAAATTGCCGGGCACGCAGGGTGGTTGGAAGGATTCCTTAATCCTGAGAGTCATGCTTGAAGGCTGGGAGCGAGTTGCAAAATAATGGTGGCGTGGTCATGCCCAGGACGGAGATGGTGGTAGGTCCACGATAGGAGTACTTTGTGCTTCTAGATTTGCTTGACAAACGTCGGTCGAGGTCGGAAACGATAGCAGTCCCGAGACATCGCCGAGAGATCCTGACGTGTCAAGCCACATATGCCGCCCGCCTCAACCATGGGCATGAAGTTGATGGTTCTGTGGCTGTGAACAGCAGGTCATGCTTAACCAGCCTTCTCATACTCAAGAATTTTCTTCGTGCTTCTCTTGGCGATCTCCGTAAAAAGTGCTCGGTTTAGAGTTGTGGTCACGACGATGAGCCTCGACTTGCCACGTAGAAGGAGAAAAAAAAAAGTTTGTTCTATGGTGGTGTTGAAACGTGACAGCGGCTCCAGTATGGCGAAGTAGTCAAAGTATGGCTCTCCTGCAAAGTGGCTGTTTTATCTGCCGTAAGCAGTTTAGTTTGATATTTATCCACGTGCGGGAGTGCCTTTGTTGCCGGTGTTCTGGTATCTTTGAGGCTTTGTGGGCCAATCGGGCTCAAGGGGGACATGGTTCTTTGTCCCTTTCTAGCCTAGTGTAATTTTGGGCGCTGTCGTGGCCAGAAGCTAGCGCAGGCGCAAGTTCCGCGGTGGCCGAATCGGTCCTGCAAAAGTGGCTCCTCTGCTGCTGCCGTGGCCACCCTTCATTTGCTTTTGACAACAGTGCTGACAGCCCATTGGCTGCAGCCACACGTAACCCTGGTCCAATTTGACAGAGCGCCACACCCCCCAGAAACTGGCTCTCCCCTTGGCTCCTTGTGTATAAAAGCGCGCATTCCCACAGCTTTGTCGTACTCCACCACCGCGAAAATAGACTCTGATAATCAACTATACACGTTCATTCACCAGCGCCATTTCAGTCGATTTCGGTTTTAACACACTCATTCAAGACCTCCAGGGACTTTCCGTGTTCACAACAACAACTACAACACCAAAGTTCTGCGACCGTCAACAAATCGACGACTACAACCTTTTGACAAGGCACGAATCATTAACGACCAAATACACTAGAAGTAAATCGGAATCATGCAGTTCACTCTCTCCATCGCTATGGCCGTCCTGGCGTTCTGCGCCGGTACTGCTTTCGCTGACCAGTGCGGAGCTGGCTCTGAGCTCTCCGCAGGCAACCACTACTGCCAGCCGGTCAAGGCCATCCAGTATTCGAACGTCGGACACTCTGGATCCTACAACCGTGTGACCTCTATGACCGGAGGCGCTTGCTCTAGTGAGCCAAGGGCATACTCCGGCTCATTAGCACCACTTGATGAGGAGGTCTCCCTCCACTTCCGTGGCCCAATGGAGTTGAAAAAGGTCGCAGCCTACACCAAGACCGGCGGTTCTACTAAGAAGCGCGAGGTCACTCCTGGCCCACGCCGTCCACATGCCCGCCGCCACGCTGGTCATGCCGCGTTCCACAAGAAGAAGAACGAGAAGCGCGACGACATGATTACTGCTACGATTGATGGTAAGGTTGTTTCTTGGGAGAACAACTACCACGCCGATGCCACCGCTGCACCAGCCACTGCCCAGACGGATGCACCAGCAGTTGCTGCTAAGGCCAACGTCGCAGTCGCTAAGGCCGCCAAGGCCCCAGTTGCAAAGGCCGTCGTGAACGTCAAGGAGAAGGCCGTCGACACCAACGCCGCATACAGCCGTGTTGGCTACTACGATGCTTCCTCCGGCTCTGCTGACGGAATTACTTTCCTTGGCAACTACGGTGGTGATGGCTCCGGCGTTTTCGACAGCAACTATGGTAACTCCCTTGCCTACCTCAACACCGACGCCAGCGGTGGATCCTCCTCGCCAACCGTCCTCGCCGACAAGCGCATCGGCTCCAACAAGGAGTTCGCTATCTTCACCGACAAGGAGTGCTCGGGCTCCGACTGCGGCTACGTCCGCCCAGGAACCGTCGCCTACCACGGATTCGATGGAGGTGACAAGGTTTTCATGTTCGAATTCTCCATGCCGCACGACGGCGCCGGCTTCAACGCCGACATGCCATCCATCTGGATGTTGAACGCTGAGGTCCCACGCACCCTCCAGTACGGTGAGGCTTCCTGCTCTTGCTGGTCCACCGGCTGCGGCGAGTTCGACATCATGGAGGTCTTAACCCCAGGCGAGGAGCGCTGCAAGTCTACTCTCCATACCAACGCTCCAGGTGGCTCTTCCGACTACCTCGTCCGCCCAACCTCCGGCACCATGAAGTTGGCTGTTATCATGAACTCGGCCGATGGAACCATCAACGTCCAGGTCCTCCCAGACGGCACCGAGTTCCCAGGCTCCCTCAGCGCCTCCCAGGTCAACTCCTTCCTCAGCGCCCACTCCGGCTCCGACGTCTCCACCTTCCAGCTATAAGTGGTTTGATCTTAAACTTGTTCTTGACCACTCTAGTTTTGTTTAGATCTCATCCACACTCTTTGAGCTTGCACATTTCGACATGTACATAGTTCTTCTACAGTGTAGACTTTGGTTTCTGGTTGGATGACGGACGAATATACACTCTTTTGAACACCACAACATCTTGTTGGCAGGCCTCTAAGGGTTCTGGTGCTGTCCACTCGTTCGACACTGGTAAAAGGACAGAAAATCTTTCGGTAGCGTTGGCTGTGTGTATCGAGATGACCGCGGCGAGTGGGTGATGTTTTGCTTTTCTATACCCACGGATGCTCGCTGCGTCCAGACTTTTGTGAGGCCGACTGCAATTTGCGGGCCTAGCGGATGATTAGCCACGGTTGATTATAAAAAAATATAAGAACAATGGAAGGCAACTTACATATGATCTGATCTCATCGTGCTTGAGTGCTTGTACCCGGTATCATGTCGGTGAATGCCTATGAATGCGAAACGGCAAACTTACCTGTCACCTTCCCATCATACGTGTCAATTATGAATCTTATATATACACGTGCCTCTTTAATCTTGATGTTCATGCCCGCGCTGCATACCCATCCTCCCACGCATCCTCTCCCTCCAAGCCTGAAGGTCGTACTCGTGCAGCTCTACATCCACCACATCCGCTTCATCCAACATTCTCCCCAACATCCTGCCGTTCCTAAGCTGTTGGTCGATGAGCCTCTCTAGGTAGCAAATCACCAAGTCACCCAATATATCGAGGATGTCGACGATGGCGGCGTAGATGAGCTTCAAATGGCGAATGTAGAAGTCTCTCACAACTACACCCGAACCGGACGTCCAAGCAGAGCGGTAAACCAAGTGGAGGAAGGCGAACAAGATCCAGACGAGAGAGAGGTATGGCCAGAAGTAAAACAAGACGATGAGAATGAGAATGTAAAGAAAGGAGAGTGACATGCGGTTAAGGCGAGCTGTGTCCCCCCCAGAGAAAACGAGCGCGTCGTTCTCGGGGGGATCGAGGTCGCCGAAGAAATCTGCCATTGTGACGGCAGGTGGGATGCCAATGGTGGTGATTGCCGTTTCTGGTTGGTGATTGTTGCGACTGCTGTTTGATGATAGTAGGGTTTTTTTCTTGATGGTGATTGCTGTTTGAATGCGGTGATGATGGTATAGATGGTGTTGATGCTGGTAGGCGCGATGATGGATGTTTTGTGGTAAGAGCAGGAACGTCAATGGCAGGAAGGGTTGTTTACAGTCACAAAATCAAGATCAGGACAGGTACGCGATAAACAAGTGGGCAAGAGGGATGGATACGTGGGGATCGGACGACGTTACCAGGGCGTGGTGGGAGCGACGACGACGTTGAGTCGTGCGGATGGACAGCCCCCCAGCCCCCCAAGCACCTCGGACACAGCGAAATTTTTGAGATAGATGGGGGAGATCTGGGGGGGGGGGATGATTGATATTAAGCAATAGGCTATATTTCTTACCAAAGGATTGTCTTTTCCGAGCCTACGCCCCCTAGGTGTGATGCTGAAATGCCCAAAACGCCTCGCTACATGTAAATGGCCCTAGATCAAAGCAAATGCGCTAGTTCGCTTTACCCCTCGTATGTTCGTAGGGTACGCGGAGCCTCCCCCTTCGCCTTCCGCTTCGCCTCCCCAACATCTCAGTCTAGCCCACTAGCCATATCGACTCTGCTAACTTCGGAGCCTCAGCGATTAACCCTCCTCCCGTCCAAAAACACCCTCTCCCTCGGACTATTCGCCCTCCGCCACTCCTCCTCCGCCTCAATCTGCCTCCTCCGCCTCTCCTCAAACTCTGCCTTCTCCTCCTCACTCAAACTAAACGCCTTTTTCAACCACCCAAACCCACTCCGCTTCTTCTTGACCTTCTTCCCATCACGTCCAACACCAACCGTCATCTCACTCGCCGTCGTCATCTGCGACATATTACTCCCTCTCACCTCCGGCACATTAGGCGACATCAGCGACATGCCCGAATTGCCGTTGTACGCATTCTGGTTGTAGCTATGCGAACTCTGCTGCATGGTGGACGCACGACCAGGTGGCATACGAGGCTCCGGTGCAGCAGTCCACGGGCGCTGGAGTGGCGAATGTGGCGATGCACGAACGGGCTGGAAAGTCATGTGCTGCTCACTGCGCGGCGAGCTCACGTAGTTCCCTGCAGCGCCGAAGTCGTGCCGTGTGGGTTGCGTTGAGGCTATAAATGCGTGGTATTCCATGCTTGGCATGTCTGCTGTGGATGATGCACGGGAGTCGGGGCTGCTTTCATTTTCATAGCTGCTTAGACGGAGATGGTGGGCCTCCTGATTCATGTGGTGTTCACCAGAATAAGATCGTAATGGAAGATTACGAGCCCGCGGAGATGCTTCTGAGTCGTCGTAGGAGTTGAAGGATATTGTTGGTGGCCGTGGAAACTCGATGTTTGAGAGTGGGATTGTAAGTTGTGCGGTGGTGGACTTTCCATTATCAATCTGTCGAGTTTCTTGTCTGCTGTTTTGTCTCTTTTCTGGAGAATTGGGTTTGGATCGAGAATCAGAAACTCTGCTAGCACTAGCACTTCGTGCGGACGAAGCTTGCGATATACGGCTGCTACTCGAGCTGTGTGTCGCGGTTGTGAGGAGGGGCGGTGGCACAGATTTCTGATTCCTTGACAATCGATTTCTCAAAGAAGATCGAGCAGGCGGTTGCAAAGGAAGGTCGAGCTCAACCTGTTCTGGAGTTGGAGACACAACTTGTGCGCGCGGTGCTGGTGGCAAATAACGAGATGGAGTAAGTGGTGGTGGGGTATATGTGCGGGGTTGAAGAGTAAGATACTGGACGTTGTCTTCCAACTCTTCCAATTCGGAGTCTTCGCTCTCATCTTCTGGCGCTGGCGTCCTTTCGCGCTCCGAGACCAATTGAAAAGCTGGCAGAGCAGCGGCAATTGCAGACGTGATTCCGCGAGGATTAGAGGGCAAGTTCTTCGTGGTCATAGAAGCTATTGATGGACGAGCTGAGTGCCTCGAGCGATGCGATTGTGGTGGCGAAATTGGCGGTGATGCGGCTGACGACCGCGACGATGGAGCTTTCGGCGACATAGCCAAGCTGAACTTCTTGCTTGTCAGAATCTCCAAAGCACGAGGTTGTTGTGCACTGAGCATACTTACTCTCGTCTTCCTGCTGATTTCTCCCGCACGCCTGTCAATTTCGGCGACAATAGTTCCGAGTTGCACCAGTGAAACGCCGAGATGATTCCCCTTCGTCTGGAGCAACACAAAAGCTTTGTACCATCCGTCGGCGTTCCCATTCATGGCGTCAAAAAGCTTCAACATCTCCGGACGCTCTTTCTGCCACTCCTCCCGATGCTCTTCGTCTGCCATGTACTTGGCAAATTCCCGAGTGCCGTCCATTCCGTGCTTGACATTTCTTAAGGTATCGTTCATAGCTGCGGCGGTCCGGGTTATGATATGTTCGATGGTTTCGTTTCCTTGCACGATTTGGTTTCTGAAATCCCGGTCTTCTAGCATGCCGTCAAAGATGTGTATATTCTCGAGCGGTAGCTTCAGATTCCTAAGCCTGTCATCGATATCCTCTTGCGCCAAATCAAAGTCCTCCAACGTCGATTCCAAGAAAGCGTCCACCTCGTCCACATGTCTCTGCAAGATATTAAGAGCTTGGTCGTCGTCTCTCGCCATTCCGTTGAGTAAAAGGTGTATGCCGAATGATATTTGTGCCATCAGCTTCCATAACTCGTGGTATCTTTGTCCTGGCTTCTGTTTCCATTTCCCCGCATCGGTCTCTGCTCCAGCGCTTTGTTCCAGTAATAACTTCCTCCTTTCTCCCGAGTCTGCCGGTACAGTTCTCTTCTCTTCTTGGTGATCCTCGAATGCATCAAGCATACTCTCCGCAAAGGCTCCTTGCATGCTCGGGATCGGATGATTTGGGACCTGAGCCTCTTGGCCGCGAGGTATAATTTCTGGCCCGACTTCTTCATCGCTCATGATGCTGAGGTGTTTCTGGTCTTGTATTGGGAAGTCCTTCAACGACAAGTCGAGGTCGCTGGAATCGAACATAAAACATGTTATATGGTCTTGAGAAGCGCGTAGCGTTGTTTCGTGCGACATGGTAACGGGTGCGGCCAAGATGGCTGCAATATAATGTCGGGTGCCACTACATAGACATATGCAAGCGCATCAGTTTGCGGTTACGGTATAAGCGCTTTCGTTGGGCCAGGTGGCGATAAAATTGCTTGGGATATGCTGTGATTGTCCTCCCGGGTTGCACTTGGATGCAAGTATTGAGTGTTCGCGGTATGACAGCTCTGATATGATGGCGCAAACTGGTTGGCAATTCGAATTCGACGCACGTTAACAAGATCTAGTGATCGTCCGAGAAAGATGGAGAACTAGCCGAGAGAGAAGTATATAAGATAAGAGTATTGAATGGATTCAGAATGCTATCCCCTTTCCGCACTATCGAGCGTGAATTCGTGATAGCGGGCTGGGCCTCACGGGACAGACCCTTGATGTGGAAGCTGGTGACGGAGCGACCCACAAGTTCTATTCTCGTGCCGCTGGTGAGCTTGTCGGAGAAAAGGTGACGACTAACCTATGCTTGGATGCTGACGCTGGCTATGGGCAGCTGTGAACATAGAAGGAGAAGAAAGGCAGCTCCGTGGGGAGAGAAGAAATACAATGGTTCGCTGAGAGGGTGTGTAGGGCTGGCCGAGATGGGCTTGGTGCAAGGGGCGCAAGAGCCAGATGTCAAAGCTCCTGTGACCCCAGAATCGATAAAACGCGCCCCTCTTGTCGTCTCAGAGCAGATGAAGGTAGACCACCAGGGTTTCGGATAGTAAGAACCTGATAACGCACGAGGTCGAGACGGAGACGAGCCCGCAGCAGAATGAAAGTCCTCGATTGGTTGATGATCACGAATTATGTGCTGAGTGCAGAAGATGGCTGCATTGCGCTGTTGGCTCTTATTCTTCAAGTGGCCGGGGCAATCTCTCAGGAACGCCAGGGCCCCAGATTTAGCGAGTCTAGAATGTCACGAACCCGGCGCTGCAAATTGGTCGCAGAGAGGAGCTGAAGAGTGAAGGACTCACCGATGAAAGCCTGTTGCTTCCTACGCTGTCTACAGATCCGCAACGTTCTGCTCAGAACTATACACTCGCCGTATACTCTATTTCTCCTGCCGACATAACCGTTTACGGGGAGAGCTCAGCGAGAGCGAGGGCTTTAACCAGCGGATCCGACAGCGATGACAGACGGGAGACGGTCACATTCCACTCTATAATAACGTCCCGACCGTGCGGGCACATGTTTGCCATAGGCTGACTAACTTCTTCTAGCCGGTTCATTAAATGCCCAAAAGAGGATGGCTATAGTAGCATCGGTCGAAAAAGTTTCATTAGCGGACGTGATGAAGTTCTGCACACGACGAGCAATGTAGTGGTTGGTAGGCGTGAGAGTCCGTACTGTACGAGATGTACTCGAATGGAGTGTCTACTCCGTCGAAAATCCAACGTAGACATCTGCCTGGTGAAGCGAGTTTGGGCTGGGAATCGCTTTCGTGCTTGTTAGCGAGCGTCTGATCTTCCGAGGCGAGCCTCAGTCTGCCCAATGCCTTTATGTCAGAGGAAGAGAGATGTTCATCTCCACACTGGCTTCCATGGCTGAAGCTGTCATCACCATCTCGTCAGAGAGACATCTGCGCCTCAAAATCATCGCGGTCGCAGGCTTTAGCGCGTGCTGATCTGCCGCCAGCGATGAGCACGCACGTTCTGTCTTCCGAGGTCCGGCCACAAGTGTTCGGTACGAGTAGCGCCGCCGAAGCTGCCCGTACCATTCAGCTCGGTCGCTCGCCGGCTCGCCGAGATTGCCCCCTGAACGTTTCGGCGAGCGCGCATCGCTTCCAAAACGGCGTTTGTCCTCTTTGGGCCGTTTCCTGAGGTCAATGCATTCGACCTTCTCGAAGAGGAATAGCATCCGAACTTGACCTCACCATGCTTGGCCGCACAACCTGTCCTTCTGCTCGTCCAACACCTTGAATCCTCTTCCTCTCCCATCTTTACCAACCCGTACACTCAATCAAAATGGACTCTCTCACATTCACTTACCCAGAAGGCTACAAGTACATGTCCTTCAAAACCTTTCTGGCGTTCCCAGTTCTAGTAGTTTGCATAACAGGAGCCTTCATCTTCAGCTGGCTACTGGCTACAAGGAATATGCGCTTGGACAGGCACGGGTTAGCACCACCAGTCGCGCCAGCTAAGAAAGCTCAGTAATTTTAACAACCGAGACATCGAAATCAGCCAGCTTTCAGCTGCTCGACATCTATCGTAATAATACTCAACCCATCTACCTATATACCACAATCTATCACCTGTACAATAATCAAGCGCCAGATATACAACCCACATCTCATTCTGGCCACTACCAGGCGGCTGTCCGCAGCCAGTTTGACTCCAACGTCCTCCGTATCACCTTATTCACGGCCACAATGGCCAACTTCAATCCTAAGCGCGCATTCACCTTCGACACCGACACTTTTGACTCCTCGCACCGCTTTGAAACCTCCTGGCTCATAAGTCCTTGAGTCTTGTTCGGTCTTCGTGCGCTCTTCGTACGTGGCATCCACTTTCCCACACCGTATCTCGTTGACAGCTGTCTCATCTACCGCACTGCGAATCTTCAATCTTGAAGATCGCAACTTGGAAGATCGACCCGTCGTTCATGAGCCGCGTTCCGGGAATTTTCAGAATTATGCTAACCGGTTCCCAAAGTGCCTCTTCACATTCACCGTTCAAATCTTTGCGTTGATCTAGACCGGTGTCCAAGAATCCTACGGCGGCGGCTCCGAAGCCACAAAACCCTTCTCCTACTTCACCATCCTCACCTACTGGGGTTTAGCCTTCTACTTCCTCTTCGCCTCCATCCACACCTTTACCTATGCCCGCCATGGTACACCATTACTTGATCACTGGCCTCGGCCCCTCCAAGCCCTCCATAGCTTCTTCTACTCCACGGTCACAACTTACCCCTTCCTTGTAACCATCATCTACTGGGCCGTCCTCTTCGATGCCTGGTGGAGCAGGGAGTATAACCAGTTCACCAACATCAGTCAACACGGACTGAACTCTTTATTTGCCTTACCCGAAATCATCATTCCTCGCACCGGCCCAGCACCATGGACACATTCGTTGTACCTGATAGCTATATTAGCTATGTATCTAAGCCTCGCATACCTGACGCACGCTACGAGGGGGTGGTATCCTCATCCGTTCCTCGACCCTGCAAATGGGAAGGGGCAGCTTGTGGGATATGTGTTCGGGATTTTGGCGGGGATTGTCGTTATTTTTGTGTTGAGGCAGTTTTTGACTAAGGGGAGAATTTGGGTTACGGAAAAGAAGATGGGAAGGGAGGGCAAGTTTCACGGCGGCAGAGCAAAGTCACAAGGAGATGTTGAGTTTCAGAGTGCGAGGATGTGGGAGAAGTAGCCGAGACTTCGTGGCTTCTAATGGAAGTTTGAGTCATGGTGTAGGGGTAGCAACCTTTAATGGTACATAATACGCTTCTTGGGCTCTTTTGGATCGTCTTGGTTTGCTACTTCTCTGCTGCGTTTGTGTTGTGTTTAAAGATTGAGGGGGTCCCAGCCACTATCTAGAGCTAAAGATTAAAATAACGCAACACAATGCCCCGCGTCCTCCATTTCAATTCCAGATCCTTTCGATGGGGTTTCCAGTTGCTCAGGTGCTCCATCCGTCAATATCGCTTCGTCGAGGGTCCCCATTCGGACGAGCTGCGCCATTGGCTGGTCGACATAGGAATCATGTGAGCTGACGATAAGACGAACAACAGAGGCACTTACCTGCAGCTCTCGTCGTGCTGGCCTCACGAGACGAAAGCGCCACCATGATCGCATAGCGTCCGCTCCTTGTCCGCTGTCAAGGGGACTGCCTGAAATTGGACAAGGGGACTAGTGTAACGTCATGATATCACCTCATGCTAATCAATTTGCCAAATGAAAGGTAATCAAGAGCTTAATTTGCTAAAATATCTTGGGGTTCTTGGCCTCCACTTTGGGGAAGCGGTCGTGATAACTGGTTAGCGGCCGGAAGACTTGATTAAGAAGCCTGTTTGATATAACTTTGATATTATTCCTCAACCTCTTCCGCTCCCCCCGATCCCCCCTTTGCTAGAAAGTCGTACAAGAAATGGCAGCTTCGGTAGCCAACGAGAGCCTTATAAGTTGGTCATAATGGCTTTAAGGGCCGCTCTTGACTGGAGATTTTAAAACCCAGTTTCTTTATATGGAGAGCAAGCTTCTGTCCAAACTATATATTGACCCTAATATAATTGTATATTTGAATCGGGCTTCGAGGCCAGAAGTTCATTCTTCAAATCTGGCAGCACTGTTGCAGTCGCGTCGCGTTCGCCAACTTCATCCACCCCATCATCCGAATCGGACCATCCGTATTCAGCCTCAGACGTGTCTTCGAAATTGAAGTGAAAGGTTTCCAGTTCCAGATGCTGGTAGCAAGCCATAAACTGGGACAGAAACTCGTTCTCCTGGTGTCCGCACCGAGCGTAGTCAATACTTACGAGTTTCAATGCTGCACTTGGGTTGCTTTGAAAGGAAGTTGCCTGGGGACGAAGAACTTGTATCCTCGTACATAGATGAAACGACCACCCCAAGATGCTCCAGAAGAGGGAATGTGATATACGGCGCGATGTCGCCGAGCATGTATTCGCCACCTGCTTCCTCCCGCTTCAACTCCCGCAGCTTTGAAAGAGGCATCTGAGATTCGAGGTCTGTCTTCCGTCGCTTGTTAGGGTGCACGTGCTCCTGCCCTCGATCTATGATAGCATTTCTGCCAAGTGTATTCTTAGCGGCATGGAATACGAGTGCCACGTAGCCCTTGCCTTTGACGGACTCGGATGCCATTGCCTCCTTGTACGGCATAATATAGGAGTTATATTCGTAGTGGATGCGTGTGATATTGGCCAGCAGTACTAAGAGGAGACCGTCGACGGCATCGAGGCGCCCTCCTGGACGCACACAAGCCAATGCTCGCAGATTTGAAACGCCAGGTGATCGTCGGGCCGAGATGAGACTAATCGGCCGACAAGGACGCTGTCCCGTGTTGTCGAGGAGTGCTCATCAACTCCAGAGCAGCCTTGCGTGACACTCCCACACTCGGTCATGCTGGCAAAGTAGCAGACACCCTCCATCGCTCCGAGTGCCAGCTTGAGTTCGTCCTGGGCGAAAAGGGAAGACGACATGTCCCGTTCCTTGAACTCGCCGTCGAAATGTAGATTGGTGAGGTTATTTCCCAGCTTTGGATTCCCAAGAAGTGAGCGCACCAGCAAACGCGACCCACGCTGTAAGGCACCCTTATCATGGAATTCGCCATGCGCGTTTAGGCTTCCATATAGCCGAAGATTGCTGTATGAATGCAGACGAGGACATGTGAGGCTCAGTTCCCAGAAACAATGAGTACGCTCGCGATCCGTTTGATGACGGCTTCCTCCTGAGTGGAAGCAGCACTTGGGTGCAGTGTCCACGATTTGCCAGATAATCCAGTTGGGCAGAGTACGGAAAGACATTACTGTTGTGCACTTGCGAGGTTGAATTGTTTTAAGAGTAGTCGGCGCTGGGGCCTAGATTCCTCCACCTGCCTAGCCACGAACTTCGGCACTACTTGGGTGAAGAAAATTGAGTAACGCAGCTAGTCAGCAACCGATAAAATTATATTGAGTTTCTATCCATGCATTATTTGCCCAAGACAATCTAATGTTTCTATCAGATAAACCCAACCAAAGACTGGTTGGCGTTTACAGGAGAACAGAAGCGGCTATCGTAGTTAAGCGTCCATATCTCAACCATGATGGCTAACTAGCATCAGAACATCAGTACCTTATTTGTCCATTCCCACAAGTACCAAGTTCGTCACATTCATGACGCAGATCAAGAGCCAGACTAAAACAGCAAAGATAGTACTGATCCAGTGATTGCGGAAACTAACGGCGTCTCCTGTGTCCAGATCAGTCCCAGCTTCAACGGCCGTGGACGCTGGCAGAAACGAAGCAATGCGAGCCATGGTCGAAGCATGCCGAGTCGGTTTTGTAGTCCTCATAGTCACGGTTTGCTCGGCATCGGTCTTCTGCGCAACCCCAGTGCTGACATTTTCAGCTTCGGCAACTGGCGCTGGAGCTATGGCCGAGACCTCAATCTCGCTGTCCGCATCGGAGTCGTCGTCGAGCATTATGACTCTATCCGTGCGGACTAGCATGTACTTGTTCCTGCAGGTGAAGTAGATGATCGGTAGTGATAGGAATGGAAGCGCTACTGAGAGTGCGACTTGACTACCGTTCATTGCAGCCGTGAGACCGTTTTTGCCGACTGCACCGGCGATGATGATGGATGGAATAATGGAGATCGTTCGCGTGACGAGTCTTCTCAGCCATGGAGCTATTGTCCAATTTAATGCACCCTCGGACACCATTTGTCCTGCGATGGTGCAGACGACTCCTATTTCAGAAGTCAGCGCTGTGCATTGTTCATCTTCGGCGAGTTATCATACCTGCTGAAATGCCGGAAAACAGAAGGGCCAGAGCGAAGATAGTCCCAGCAGCTGGCGCAATGGAATCAGACAAGAGATCATAAATCGAGAACAAGCTTGCATCCTCAGCACCTTGGACACCATACAACGAGGCTCCTGCTACAATCAAGATGGCACTGTTCACGAAAAGAGCAAAACTGAAGAGTGATATAGATAGCTCGGCGATGGAGAAGTTGAGACAGAATTTGATCGAGTCAAGGGAAGGTCGGTATGTCGGCTTGTTGGAGATGGTGTCCGGTCGAGCAGTAACGCGTCCATGCTTGAGATCATACTCGAAGAGCCGTGGCTGCACAATGCCGGAGCCTAGGTACAGGCTATGAGGCATGACTGTTGCGCCTAAGATGCCGCAAGCTTGATAGATGCTGATGTTATTAGCATTTGGTAACCGATTAGAGTGGTGGGGACATACGCATTGGACTCGACCAGCTGTGAAGATGGGAGGAAGCCGCGGAACACGGTCCCTACCGCCGTATCCTTGATCATCGACAACTGGATACAGAAGCACACCACGACAGCGAGAACGAGAGCCATGACGAAGAACTCAAAGACTCGAAGACCCTTCATCGAACCATTTGGGCGATAGAAGATCAGAATCAGGAAAACGTCAGCAATAGAGATTGCGCAGCCTGCTACCAACGGCAGCTTAGGAATGAGCAGATTGAGAGCAATTGCCGTGCCAATGACCTAAGCACATGAATGTTAGCAAGTCTGAAGCGAGTAGGGATATTGAGCACGAATGCGGCCGCCCAAAGGGCACAAGTGGGAATTCCCTGGCCAAGTTCATCTCGAAAAGTGTTGGCAGCGAAGCTTGTTCGTACCTCGGCAATATCTGTTGCAATGATCTGACAACCGGTTAGTACGGTCACAGCTTACGAAGTAGTGAAGATCGCTTACAGATCCCTCAGCGAGGATATAAAGGAAGATGTTGAGCCATTTGGGCAAATGGGCTCTACACATTTGTGCTGCCCCGAGATATTAGACATTAGCTTTCGCATTGGAGAATATTAAGCCTACCAAGGTCCATGCCTGTAACTGTTCCAAGTTTGACACCTGATATTTTATTAGCTCAGGCTTCCTATATGTGCAATGCAATGGGTTTGACAATGCCGATAGAGTCAAGATCTTAGAAGTCACTTACATAATGCCTGCAGGTAGATTGCGATAACATTTGCCAAAAGGACAATGAACAGCAGTCTGAACTGATAACTCGCACCAGCTGCGACCGCTGTCGAGTAGTTTCCTGGATCAATGTAGGCTACGGAGATCTGTTCTCATATTAGTCACACTTCAACGATATAGAAGAATCAGGTCGAGGCCAATGCCCAAAAAAATCCGTACCATGAAGCCAGGACCAACAAAGCTTCCATAAGTAATGAAGAAACTCTTAGCCTTCTCAAGGAAAGTGGCACTCCCGCCCTTTCCTCCACGGCCGCCGCCCTCCCCTCCAGCAGTTGAAGCCAACACGTGGCCTTCCAACTGCACAGTGTCGGGGATGGGGATTTTTGGCGGTGGATTTCCAATTGTCCCTCGGTTGTCGGCAACATCGTCTACTATTCCATCCTCAGCGCTCCGACGTGCTGTATCGTTGGTGCGCCCATTGAAGTCCTCGTTGGTCGTGCCCGCGTGTAGTGCCGGGTTCTGGTTCCATCCCTCTCGACCATCACTTTCCGTGCGTGAAGGGCAATTCATCGTGAATTATGGTATGGTACTGGAAAGTAGATTTTTTATCGTGGAAGAAGACTTGTCTTAAATTGAAGGATTCTAATACGAGAGGTAATGAGTAGTGGAGATGATGTCAGTCAGAAAGTGGCCCACCTCAAATCGTTCAACAGCTGTCAATCCGTGCAAAATCCGCAGATATGGAGTTCAACGAGCTAAAGTTTGGGGAACCGCTCTATATATATCTGCAACGGAAGCATGCTCATGCGGGGTGAAAGCTTCGATTGTTAGTGCTGCAAGACGCATTAAGGTTGAGATCTCGGGTGTGCCCAGTTCCGAATTACGCCAATTCCGGAACCTCCCGGAGGCGTTTTCGTCAGGTGCGTACGCGTCCCTTTAGTGTAAACAGTGCACTCGACATCCAATGCTTGGCAGTCACTGGCGAGAAAGACGTTGTCACGATGGCATCTGGCATCGGACATCAATCGGCGGAGCAAATGCAAACTGGCGCTGCTGCCGGTTGGAGCTTTTGGGCTTGCTGTAAGCGCTGTAAGCATGCCAGCATGCCAGCAACTCGAGCAGGTCATTTTTGCTCATTGGGCCAAGAAAGGTGCTGCAAGCACGTACAAGTTACATCGTGTTGTAGAGCTCGCTCAAAGTACTCGCTGACGAAATCGGTTGGGAATTGTTTCCTTCCATCACGTGGCGTCTAAGAAGGTCGGGGTTTTGGATTATCTGTGATCGGGGACTGTGTCCAGGGGCTTCTTGGTCAGTTCGAATTTACGTGCCAAACAATGCAGCTGAACCACAACGTTGCCCTCAGAACAGGTATTATTTTGGGTGAGATTATCGTGCTTTTGGTGATATCCGAGGTCTGATTTGGCGTATAGACCCCAGAGCCTACAGCTCTCGAGGCCACTCCCAGGCCAGCACCCCTGAACTTCGTCATGTGCATCCCAAGCTCATCACATACTGTAGTCCAGACGCTCATAACAGTATGAATGTGACGAGAATTAACGCATCAATAAATTCCATGATGTCATTCGGCGGGTTTTAGCCTGTTTAAGCTTTTGTAATATTCTCCGCCGCCTCAAGCGCCCTTGGCGTGGCTCTGAGAGGCCTCCCAGTTGCCGCCCCTCCTGATCCCTTTGGCGACCTCGACCACGTGGACAAGGTGGCGACAGATCCAAAAGAGGCTGTCCATCTCGAGGCTCTCGTCGACAGCACCCGGGCTGAAATTTTGACCTACCACTTCACCAAGCGCCCATCGAACACGTGGAAGAATTATGTCCCGAAGCAGAACGAGTGGTCTGTGGATCGCCTCTCGCCTCTCGCCTCCTGCCCTGTCTGCGTGGCCGTGGTTGATGTTTGACGCTTAGGCGTGGTGCGGAAAGTATGCCTGGCCGGATGGGGACAAGTACTTGCCAGGAGACTGGGTAGATGAAGGGAAGCTCCTTCTCTATATTGGAGAGGAGGTGGCCTCTCGCTCGCCACGCCGAGGACGGCGTCTCATGGCGGAGGGAAAAAAATGGGAGGCGGAGGGAGGATAGGGGGCAAGGGCGAGAGATGAGGCGATGGGGAGCAAGGAGAGATGTAAGTTGTGGAAAGGAACAAGGCGGGGGACCCAAGAAGAGAGGTAAGTTGGGGAAAGGAGCAAGAGAGGAGGCGCTTGAGGGCGACGACGATGGCAAGAGCGACAGCGGTTGCGGAGAGGACGGAGAAATGGAGCGGTCTAACCTCTTCCTCATGTACAACACCGTGCGTTGGCTACGTCGCCGCTGTAAATGAGTTGTGGAAGGTTCAAACCTCGCATGGCCTCCACAACGCGCCGATGCCTGTCGTGCATCGTGAGCACCATAGGCGGCGTGAGGAGTTCGTGGATCGTGGCTTCGCCACGATTCAGGACGGCTACACCGTCTGACAAATTCCTCAGGTTCACGACAAGGTCTGGAACCTCGAAATCGGTGGTGAGAGGGCAGTGGAACAGGCCTTAAGGACGAAGGTGGACTTCTTGTTTGGCGACTTGATAATCGGTTTTCAATGGAGCTTCCTGACCTCTTTTTCGTGAATCAGCCAAACATGCAGAAGGCCATGCCTTCGATCCGGGAGAGCCCGCGGAGTCGTGGGGAGGCAGGATGCTGCGTTCTCGAGAGTCTTGAGCGAGGCCTCCAGTATCAAAGCAATGTTAGAGAGAGTACTCAAGGCGCAGGAGGAGCAGGGCCCTTCAGGAGTTTGCTGTCACTACGGCAACTACTGTGAGCGCTAGGAACACGGCAACTGTTGTCATCCTGTCGAAGACATCTCCCGTCTCCCCATCAGACGCCACCGTATTAGCCTCGGCGTCCGCCTTGCTTCCTCAAGCCACCGTTCCCTTAGGCGGAAGACGTACGACTCCGCCAACACCTGTCAAGGCGCTTGTCCGTAGGAATGCCATCCCGACCTACAAACCTGAATCGTGATATCCACACGGTTCCGGAGCTTTGGAGATTGTGGACGGTGGGGATTGGGGAAGCTCCTTCTGTCAAGGAGCTGGATAGGCAGTACGGGTCTGGCTGGCGCCAGACCACGACGGAGCGCCAGTACTGTTCCATGAGGGAGACCTTGACCGACGAGGTCAAGAGAAGGACTGAGAAGGCTGGTGATGGGGACTTCGAGTGGTGAGGGACATGGAAGCCCCAAGGATGTCCTGCCACCCCCCCTCAATTAATAAGGTCATTAAGACTTTGAAGGCGGGCAATAGGGCGAGGAAGGCAGAGAACTTTTCACATCTCACAGCTAACTAATAGTATGCGCATATTCTTCTGCTGAAATAGTTCAAATCTGTACCAGTTGGGCGAGATGACCGTCGTCATGCTCTTGTGGCCGTTAGACACCGGTGACGGAGGGGGAAGACACGGCAGGAAATACATCGCCCATGGTCGTAGAACTTAATTATTTAGACTACAGTTAAAATACCTTCACGTGTCCATATGTGATCATGCAGAGTCTCGGATTAACAATGTTTGAGCCATCAGGGGAGTTGTCGTGTGTTATAAACCCAGCGTTCTGACCCCCCTCAGGCTACCGCGTCAGTGGCCTGTGGCACTGACGGACACAATGCTTAGGGAGCAATTCAAAAAATGCATCACCATTAACGCAACCTCCACGTCGAATTGCCTTCAAATTTTTATGGATACCGATCGATAATGACGCTACATGATATTTTCATTTTCATTTTCATTTTCGCATTTTTCGGAGCTTCCGAGGCGAAACGGGGAAAAAGCGTAGAATGCCCTCGGCTTGAAACGGGACGTCGTCGAGTCGGATCACGGTTTACTATGGTAATCCGGATAATCACCCACGCAATTTGCCCTCAGACATAGATAGATGGATGTCCCAGCAGCGCCCTCCAACCCGCTCGTTTTGAACGACAGTCTCTTTCTGTCTCCGCTGAACCAGTGCCTTGAGAATGGAGAGGGACGTCGACTTTCGAAGAATGGCTGGTTACTTGCAGCTTCTACCTATTATTTGGCTGCGGCGCAGAGGCGCGGGATATTCTATGATGGACGTATCGCAGGACAAGCCGAGTTTTGAGGGTAGACACCGGCTCCAGTGGGGGCCTTAAGGCACAAGTCGGAACCGATTAACTAAGCGCTAAAACCATAATACACATACTCACACAGCAAACCCCAGACTCTCCCGCGCATCATCAGTAATCCTGGCCCACTCCAACAACAACCTAAACATATAAACCTCCGCATCCGCCTCCCTAACCACAGTCTCCACCCTCTTGCGTCCCTCATCAGCAATCCACTTGCCCTCATTCGTTCTCCTATTCATAGTCACCTCCTGCCCTTTCACTTCGCCTCTTATTCCGAAGAAATAGGCCAGCGTTGGGTATAATCCATGCCACCTCATATCCAATGGAATGTAGTGCAGCCATGGCTGCAAGCGGTCGTCGTACCAGGACTTCATTATCCCGGAGCGCACTGCTGCCATCGGAGATTGCACGTCTTCCAGGAACTTGCCCACGCCGTCAGAGTCGAGGGTGAGTGAGTACTTATGTAAAAAGCGGTCCTGATCTCCTGTATCGCCTGCTGCGTGAAAAGAAGCGTTGAGAGGCAGTTGCGAAGCGAGCACCGAGGCGGGGATGAAGGCGTTCTGGTACTTCTTTCCCTCTTCATCCAGCGGTACCAAGAAGACGGTCTTTTCCTTTGTCTCCTGCAATGCTGTGGTGTTGCCTAGGTAGACCAATCTTTCTTCTGCCAGCCCTTGCCATGCATTTGTGCACAGTCCTTCGGTGGATGGTTTGTTGCCACGCCAGTAAAGGTCATTCGTCAAGTTCTTGAATGATAGGTTCGCGAATGGTCCCCAGGGCTTATTCTTCGCCTCCCCGCCGCTGGCAAAGCCTCCCGGAAACGGGTAAAGAATATCGTTATGACCCTCCGTCTTTCTAGCGCTGAAGATGGGCACGAGAGTGTCCTTGCCATAACCATGAGCTGGCTCCATAGCTGGGCTGGCTAGGAAAGGGTGTATGGAGGCCAGGTCAGGCTGAAGGCACACGTCTCTTGACAGGCTAAAGTTGGCCATAAATTGGTTGATACTGTGAGGTGCGGCGCATCGTACGCAGAGATTTGTGCTGAAAAAGGGATGCCTCCATGCTGGAGATGGAGAGGGACAGGTGTTGGAAATATAGGCGTCCCAGGTCGATAGGTGGACGGGTGATGGGTTTGCGGCTTTAAGGTCCTTTGGGTTAGGCACATCTGGCCAGTCGCCCTCGGGGTGAAAAGAGAAGGATTTGACGGCAGCTTCGCCGACTGCTCTTGGGTTTGCCATGTGGGAAAGAGCTTTATCTTCAGAACGTTTACGTGCTGAATAAGGAATGGCAACTTGCGGCTTGCTCGACTTGCTGAATACAAGCTGCATGGCCGGAAGATGATCCGCAAATTTGGAGATCATCTCCGCGACGTTGCGGAGGCCACCATCACTGAATATTATGTCCCCAGTGTTCTGCTTGTTGATCTCCATCACTGCGAAGTCGTTGTTCTTTTGCACGGAGTGCGCTCTGATGGTCGAAGGCTCAATGCCCCAGAATGGTAGAAGGTCCTTATTAATCTGGTCGTAGTTGTCAATTATTTGACAGTTACGCTCCTTGGCAAAGGCGAACCATTTGTCGAAATTAGGAGGTGGGAGACGGTAGTAGCGTGTTGCGTATTCGTGAACCGCAACCTGGAGAGAATCGCTGACGTGTGCTTGCTTTGACCAGCGTGATGAATGTGCATTTGCTTGATAGAGCATGAGCTTTACTGGATGGAAGCCTGCGTTGTGTTAGTCGTGATGAATCAATTCGCACTATCAACGGAGCTTCGACATGATCTGACTTACCAACTGTGGGGCGTCTCAACGCAATAGCTAGGGCGCCAAAAATGGCACCTCCAACGAGAAGAACATACCACAGGAGGTTTATCCGCCTGAGGATATTTGCAGTTCCAGCTGCTACCTCGGCAGCTTTGTAGACTATAATGAAAACCAGGAAGCTGGTCACCATCAATATCAGGCCGCTTATCCTCCGACCCTGCGTTTGAGGAGGGAATGGCTTTCTTTCACTCAAAGAGTGAAATAACAATGGCGCGAATGCACATATGAATGTGGCAAGGTGAACAATGGCCACTGGTCGCAAGTCTTTAGCGAGATAGCTGAAGTTCCAGAGGAACAACGCCAGCGCGAATCCGTCTAATATTGAGCCCCATCCCAGCGAAGAGGAATTTTTGAAGTTTTCGGCGAATGAGTGCTTGCCGAATAGAGTAAGAAGGATGCTACACACGGCGATCATAGCCTGCGAGCTGATCACGACTTGGGCGAGAAGACCCACTCTTCTCTTATCATCTTTAACTGTCTTCACCAGGTTCCATGATATAATGATGATGGCGACGTCCAAGACCAAACCAACAAACTGGAGGAAGATGGTAAGACTCCGCTGCCTGGAGACACCGAAGCACATCGACGTCGCAACGTGATTCGGTGAAGCAAGGAAATGGATGGAGAGAGAAAGCGAGATGGCAAGGGGTATGTAGCGAACCCTCGACCACTTGATGAAATCGTAGAAGTCTTCGTAAATCGTATTCGCAATCGAATCTCGCTCGTCGTCGGCGGTCTTCCTGTAAGGGTTCTTGAGGAAATCATAGAAGGCGAAAATGGTTGGCAGCAAGATTCCCTTGTGCCGTTAGCACTGAGTTGAATAGTTCTCATGGAAACTTACCTCCAAACCCTGGACGGCGCATTGCGAAGACTGTTGGATCTCTTGAGAGAGGCTAATCCGAAGAGCAATGCTTACAGCCAAAGCAATAAACATAATTTTCTGCTCCATCAAGGGCTGCAGCTTTTGGTTGACATTTTCCGAGCCAACCGATTTACGGCGCACTGCCGTAAGCTCGAAATCATCATTCCTCTCATCTTCCGGAAGTCTCGCATAGTCATCATCACCATCGTTGCTTTTCGATCTTCCGATCACAAGAGGAGCTTTCGTCTTGCTGAGCGCGAATAAAACCCAGCCAGCCACAAATAACGTCCACAATGAATATTTCACAGGGTCGTCTGCACGGTTGTTAGTGAGATGTAAGTAACATTCAGTCTGTGATGATGGATTACCGAAGTAGTGATGCTCGTTCCACGTGTTTGACAGCCAGACTAGGAGGAGCATGAAGCTAGATAGGGATCAGATCAGTCCAATCCGGCACAAGTCAAAACGGCTGTGGCACATACCTAAGAGGCACCACTCCCATATATGACTTCCGCACCATATTGGCGACAAAAGAGTATTATTTAACGAAAGCAAAATAATAATTACATAGGTCCGTCTATTTGAAGATCATCGATCACGTTTCTGTTGCCATAGCTGTAAAAGGAGGAGCTGACGACTGTCGTGTTGTTTTCTAGCAATACCGAGTGGACCGGTTGTCGTCTGTCGTTCAGCCACAGCATGAAGGCGTGGCTGGAATCCGGGGTTGACCGCTGCTAAGCCACAAATGTTCTGGCGTACCTGGACCCCTGCAAAAAAGTTCTCGACGCTGCACTTTATCGCGAGCCTCGCCTTTCTAATCTATCACAGCCTTTCGCCCTCGAAACCGACAACCATAAGTTCATATCGCCCTGAACCAGGCAATTAGAACGACTCAAATTCCCCAATATGGTTCGCAAGGCAGTGTGAGTCTTACCACCTTCAGCTGTGTCAATAGATGCTAACCGGTTGCCCAGTGATTCGCGCATCCCCGCGCTCATCCGCAATGGCGTCCAAGAGAAGAAGAGATCCTTCTTCGTCGTCGTCGGCGACCGCTCCAAGGATGTTATTGTCCACCTCCATTATATCATGTCCTCCATGGATGTAAAGCAGAATAAGTCGGTGTTGTGGGCATATAAGAACAAGCTCCTCAACTTTACGTCGCACCGCAAAAAGCGCGAGAACAAGATCAAGAAGGAGATTAAGAGGGGCATTAGAGAGGCAAATACCGAGGACCCATTCGAACTTTTCGTCTCGTTGCACGATATTCGGTACACGTACTACAAGGAGACCGACAAGATTCTCGGAAACACCTATGGCATGTGCATTTTGCAAGATTTCGAGGCCCTTACACCAAACCTGCTCGCCCAGACGATCGAGACTGTTGAGGGAGGAGGATTGGTCGTGCTGTTGTTGAAGGGAATGACTAGTTTGAAGCAGCTGTACACAATGTCCATGGACGTCCACTCGAGATATCGCACAGAGGCACACGACGACGTTACGGCACGTTTCAACGAGCGCTTTATTCTGTCTCTTGGAGGGTGCGACTCGTGTTTGGTTATCGACGATGAGTTGAATGTGCTGCCAATTTCTGGAGCAAAGGGTGTCAAGGCTCTGCCACCACCAGATTTGGACCAACCTAAGACGGAGAAGCAGATCGAGTTGGACAACATGAAGGAGGCCTTAGCAGATACCCAACCAGTTGGCTCCCTGGTTACGTTGGCGAAGACGGTGGATCAGGCGAAGGCGTTGTTGACTTTCGTCGACGCTATTGCAGAGAAGACTTTGAGAAGCACAGTTACTTTGACTGCTGCCAGAGGACGTGGTAAATCCGCGGCATTGGGTGTTGCCATTGCTGCCGCAGTTTCACACGGTTACAGCAACATCTTTATCACATCGCCATCCCCGGAGAACTTGAAGACTCTCTTTGAGTTTATCTTCAAGGGCTTCGATGCTCTTGGTTACATGGATCACGTCGACTACTCTATTATTCAGTCGACAAACCCAGATTTCAACAAGGCTATTGTCCGCGTTAACGTTCACCGCGCACATCGTCAAACTATACAGTACATTAGACCACAGGACGCACACGTCTTGGGACAGGCCGAGCTTTTGGTTATTGACGAGGCTGCTGCCATTCCATTGCCATTGGTTAGAAAGCTTATGGGACCATACCTGGTCTTCATGGCATCTACCATCAACGGTTATGAGGGAACTGGACGCTCGTTGTCTTTGAAGCTCATCAAGCAGCTTCGTGAGCAGTCAAGAGGTGGAGCAAAGTCTGGTGGCGAGGACGCCGAGATTGACAGAACTACCGGCAAGGCCGCAAAGACTGATAACAGCTTCGCTGGTGGCCGCTCGCTGCGCGAGATTACCCTTGCCGAGCCAATCCGTTACGCACAAGGTGATTTGGTCGAGAAGTGGTTGAACAACCTTCTTTGCCTCGACGCCACCCTCCCACGTTCTAAGCTCTCGGGCGCAGGATGCCCACACCCATCTCAATGCCAACTTCTCAACGTCAACCGTGATACCCTTTTCTCCTTCCACCCAGTTTCCGAGAAGTTCCTCCAGCAGATGATTGCACTCTACGTTGCCTCTCACTACAAGAACTCTCCAGACGACCTCCAGCTTATGTCTGATGCGCCAGCACATCAGCTTTTCGTCCTGGTCCCACCAGTGTCTGAGGACTCCACCCGCCTCCCAGAGCCACTTGTTGTCATCCAGATCGCTCTTGAAGGTCGCATCTCCAAGGCATCGGTTATGAACTCCCTTGCTCGTGGACAGCGCGCAGCAGGAGATCTCATCCCATGGCTTGTGTCTCAGCAGTTCCAGGATGAGGACTTCGCTGGTCTCTCTGGTGCCCGCGTGGTCCGTATCGCCACCAACCCAGATTACATCGGCATGGGCTACGGTGCCCGCGCCATGGAACTCCTGAACGACTTCTACGAGGGCAAGTTTGCCGACCTTTCCGAGGACGCCGCACCACTTTCAGAGGAGCCAAAAATCACCCGTGTCACCGATGACGAGCTGCAGGATGCCTCCCTTCTTAAGGACGACATCAAGGTCCGCGATATTCACAAGATGCCGCCTCTCTTCTCCAAGCTCACTGAGCGTCGCCCAGACGCCTTGGACTACATGGGTGTCTCCTACGGCCTCACCCTGCCACTCCACAAGTTCTGGAAGCGCAGCTCCTTCATTCCAGTCTACCTCCGTCAAACCGCCAACGACCTTACCGGCGAGCACACCTGCGTCATGTTGAAGCCGCTCCAGAACGGAGAGGATAAGGCATGGATGGGTGCTTTCGCCCGCGATTTCCACAAGCGTTTCCTGTCTCTCCTTTCTTACCAATTCCGCAAATTCCCATCCATCACCGTCCTCTCCATCGACGAGTCCGCACGTGCTGGCTTCAAGCTCGATCCAGAACACGGTGCTCCACCACTTAACAAGGCGGAGCTCGACCAGATCTTGTCGCCATTCGATCTCAAGCGATTGGAGTCCTACGCAAACAACATGCTCGACTACCATGTTGTCCTCGACCTTATCCCAGCCCTCGCTACTTTGTATTTCATGGGCCGTATCCCAGCTGTCAAGTTGACCGGCGTGCAGCAGTCTATCCTCCTTGCCGTTGGACTGCAACGCAAGGATCTTTCCGATGTCGAGAAGGAGTTGTCTCTTCCATCTTCTCAGCTTCTCGCTATGTTCATCAAGATCATGCGTAAACTTGTCGCACACTTCGCTACTATTATTGAGGGTGCTGTCGCCGCTGAAATGCCACAGAGAGACACTATTGGTGTCTCCCGCGCCGATGCATCTGGTGCGCACGATGACGAGATTGTCGATGATAAGTTCGTCCCGCTTGATATGGATCTTGATGATGAGCTTGAGGAGGGTGGTGATGAGGCCATGAAGGCTCTGCGTGAGAAGCAGCGTGAGCTCATCGACGCATTGCCACTGGATCAATACGAGGTTGCCACTGATGCACCGGGTTGGTCGCAAGCTGAGAAGGAGGTCAAGCGCGCGATGCAGAAGGGACAGAAGCCTTCGGCTATCAGTGTTAAGACTATCATGGCTAAGAGGAAGGCTGGAGAGTCGGCGGCGGAGATCTATGAGGAGGAGATGGGTGAAAAGAAGAAGGAGAGGTTTAAGAAGGCCAAGGTTGGCAAGAAGAATTAGATGTGCTATAGTTGAAAGCGAAGGGGCTTGTTTGGATTTGTAACATATGGTGCGATAGCAGGCGTTTGAGGTAGATAGTGTAAAATGATATCAGATTTAAGAGTTCCTACAGCAACTGATTGCCATAACATTATTCTTCCTTGCCGTTTGCTCTTGCTTGGTCTCAATTATCTTCAGAACGACGAAACCAGGCAGATCGATGGTGTCACGATTGAATGCTGTCCGCGGCGTGGTGTTCAGAGAGAAGCCGCCGGCGTTTTGGATGGAAGGCACTGAAGAGAAGGGGATTACTGTATAAGGAATGGGGATTTCCGAGGCCTGTAAAGGTGGCGCCGGCTCGATATTTTTGAAGCATTAATACTACTAAAGGCATAAGCAGGCACAACACTCACTCCATATCCAAGATAGGAGAGGCGCAATGGCACTGGATTCCTTCATTCATTCATCAATCATACATAATCATAACCCTATCTCCATATCCAGCTTATAAGTTCTTCAAGCTCGTGAGTGCTGGGCTTCCCTGGCACGGCGGCGCAGAGAACTTCGTCTCAACAAACACCTTCTGCATACCATCCTTCTTCTCCTCAAAAAATTGATAGCACTCCGCCAACTCCTCGAGAGCAACTCTATGAGTAACCATTTTGAGTGGGTCAATCTCGCCCTTCTCAACCTTCTCCAACAGCTTGTGCCAGTACATGTGCACTGGCGCCTGTCCGTTACCAATCAGACGGATTCCACGCTCCATGAGAGTGCCGATATTGAAGTGGTTGGTGAAGCCGGTGTAAACACCAGTGATACCGCAGCGGCCGTAGGAACGGACCGAGGTGAGCATCTCGTTGATGATCTCTGAGGAGTCGGTCTCCATGCCGAGAAGCATCTCGAAGTAGTGTGCCCATCCCTTTGGATACTCGCCAGCAACACACTCAAGGCAGACATCTGGACCACGTGGAACCATCTCTCTCAACTTTTGTGTGACCGAGGTTCCTTTTGGCAGGGCGGTGTAGTCAATAGTCTCGACTCTTGGGTACTTCGACTTCAAGAAGTCAAGTCTCCAGTTGTTGTCGATAACGATGACTCTCTTGGCACCGTTGATGAATGCGAACTCAGCGCACATCTGACCAATTGGTCCAGCACCCCAGATAGCAACAGTGTCTCCTTCGTAGACGCGGGTGTCGACAACGCAGTTCCATGATGTGCAGACAACATCCGAGAGATAGAGTCCCTTCTCATCTGGGACCGAGTCTGGGAGCTTCAACAGGTTGACATCGCCATATGGCACGCGAACGTACTCGGCCTGACCGCCGGCAAATCCACCGGTAAAATGTGAGTAGCCAAACATACCAGCTGGCTGGGCACCATACATGCCTGCGGTGACGGTGTTGCTATTGGTCTTGTCGCACTGAGACGAGAGACCCTGCTTGCAGTAATCGCACTCTCCGCAGGCGATTTGGAAGGAGGCAACGACTCTCTCTCCGGGCTTGATGGTGGCGACCTCTCGACCGACGGACTCGACGACGCCGCAGAATTCGTGGCCGAGGATGTCACCCTTTTGCATCTCGACGACGGATCCGTGGAGGAGGTGCAGGTCTGAGCCGCAGACTGAAGAGCCGGTGACCTTGAGGATGACATCTCTTGGCTCGACGACACGGGGCTTTGGAACCTCCTCTATTACTGGTTAGAATGTAATTCTGAGCATAAATAATCCAACTCAGTAATTGGAATGCACAAGGTGGCGGTGCTGTAAAGATGGGACAGATGTCATGTGAGAATGTGAGAACTGGTTGCCACTTACGGACCTCCACCATATTCTTTCCCACCCAAACCAACGCCTTCATTTTCTCTCCACTTGGGTCGGCATACTTTGATCTATCGACAGCTGGGTTGGAGATATCTTGCGTGGTGACTGCGCTTCCGTCGTGGCCGAGAGCTTGCTCGACCTTAAAAGCAGCTTGAGACATCATCTGGGCGTTGTGATATTACGGTTTTATTTATTGTGTAAGGGGTTCAATTGGTTGTTATAACAGTACTGAAAACGCTTGAAATGGGTATATTGTTTTTTGTTATGTTCTTGAAGCTCTTTTTGGTGGGGTGTTGCCCATGATATACAACTATGTGGAGTCCTGTCATTCGACGTCATGGACTTCTCATCGCCGCAGATCTCCTCCTCAGATCAGCACTGCAATATCGCAACTGCCGAATAGAATAAAACATACCATAGCTCGTGCCTCTTTAGAAATGCCTTGTCAGTGCTTAATTGAGCCTGAAGTGCGGTTTGATGCTAATCACTTTCGTCGAAAAAACAAGTAGAAAACCGACGTCACTTTTGGCGCTAATGGCTTAGAAATCTAGACATCGAAACCGGTTACCATTTCCAGATGGGAAGGGGTCAGAGACGATGTCTGATTGAATAGTGGTCGAGAGTAGCATATTTGATTCGAAGGACATCAACTCTATGTAACGATTCCGTTAAAATTAACGGAAATTACCAGCTTGCCACTCGAAATTTGGTGCTTCCCAAAACTGCCACTTTTGAGGATTTAGCTATCAAAACCGTCCCCTCTCACTACTCCTCTCACCAAAATGCAGCATGACCTTCCACGAGGTACACTGTCATAGTGTTAATTAGTTTGTGGCCCTAGAGGTCAACTTGCTAAACAATTTACGGTTGTGGTTGGACGGTGGAATTAACTTCGAGCTTGATAGCGCCAGCCAGGGCGCCGACGCCGTCCATCCACAATATCAAAATGGTGATAGTTGATAGAGATCCATAATTACCAACGGATTAGCTATTTAAACATTCCATTTGGATGTCAATAATTAAGTTCTTGTTGTCATGTTCGAGTCGGGCCTTCATGCTGAGGTGTGTAAGAAGTTCACATACGCTGCAGTCATGCGATGCGAACCAGTTTCGAGTTTGAATCTTCAGTTCTAGCTAACTCTGGCCTTTGTTAAAATGGAAGGTTCCTGTCAATCTCTGCCCCGGAAGGTAGAGGCTTTTAGCCTGCTACGGCTTGAAGTATGCGAAGAAGTGGCTATCTGGATATTGAGATTTTAAAAGAGTGGCAGTTTGGTAAATCATTAGCCGTGGAGTGGCAGTCGAGTAAGATTCCGTAAAATTAGGCCGAGTCAGGCTCTTCCGGTTCGGAATCGTCTAATAGCGGACCATTTTGGTTCCACTGTTCCCCGCTGTAGACCAAACTGATGTCAGTACGAACGAGTAGAAGGATAATGTGGCGATGCTTACGTTTCTCCATTGTGAAGGTCAGATTGGGCTTCATTTTGAGAAGCGCGTTCGACAGGTCCCTCATCTCATCCATAAGCTGATTTTCCGTCTCATCCCAGTCCAAGTACTCCCGTGCAAGCAAATTTGTACGTGAGTTTCTGGAGATTGGGAGAGCACGCTACTACCTGCTTCGTGGCCTTGTCTTCATCCCCTTCGTCGTCGTTCATACATGGGAAGTTATGCACCTTCAGAGTCTTGATGGAGAACTTGCCATGAGCGGCCGGCTCATTACAGCTTTCGTCCTGGAGATCAAGGTGTTCGAGAAGGGGAAATGTTAAGAGACGAAATCCCTTGCGAGGTCTATATATTCTGTCCTGCAACCAAGTTTGATCCCCCGTAAGTCAGAAAGCGGTCTTCGTCGAATTATACTCCTTCGGTACTTTGGAAGGGCGGCTGTCTAGGTTGTGAGCTACTGCAGCAGCGCGAAAGACGAGGATGTAGCTGGTGTCCGAGACTACAAGAGAGCCCGGCATATCCTTTACTGCACATAACCATTCAGCAAGGCGGTCCGTAAACTCACTTTGAACATAGAAAGCAACACGAGGAGAAGGGCGCAGTACGCGTCTTGGTGTCCCTGCTGACCACAGTGAAGCCAATGTTGGCTTATCTGAGAGGTCCCGAGAAGACACTGTCGGTCGATAACATCCGTGCGTGATGCCGTTGTTGCTGAAGTCGTCGATTGACCATTCAGACCTTCCTCGAAGGACCCAGTACGTCTGTATTAACAGGAGCTTCCACACTGCTGTTGCAACTTGCCGGCGCCGACACATAGGTAGTACATATGCTGTCGATAACTTCTCCAGCTAGTCTCAAATCATCTGCTAAGAGGTTCGGATTGACGTATGTTAGCGGAAGCATGTAGTGCTGGCACCAAAAATATGACACATTCGGTCCCGCGCAGCGTCCAGCACAAGGAACCCCCTCACCGAGCCGCACATGGGTGATTTTCTCTCCTAGGCTCGGATTCCGCAGGAGAGATCGCAATATCAGTCCTGAACCTCTTGCCCAGTAGCATGCTGTATCTCGCCGCATCCTGCGAAGCTCTGCCAGAGCTTCGAGTTGATGGACTCATGTCGGGTGAGGCTTACGGCCCAAAGGGTATATGTGATGCCGCAGTGGTTGTTACCGCACGGGCCGGGCCGACGTTCGGAGAGACCATGGTGGAACCGACTTTCGGGGCCATTCTCGATGGTGTTGGCAATCTGCCAGAGTATCTCGCTCGCCAGACCAGTTAAGGACATGGTGCTTAAAAATAGCGGCTATTTGGCGTGAGCAATTTTAAGTTTGCTTGACGGTACTTTTACGTCCGACTCTTCATCGAGTCCCGGCCGAGTAGCTTACCATGTAACAAGTCAAAATTGCTAAATCAGGTACAGACTTAGAAAGGCTTACAAGAGAATGAAGAAATGACAAGTTATTTATACAAGTCATTTGAGAACAATTCGAAGCTGGAGCCTAGTTACGCCCACTGCCAAGCCAGACACTACAGGCAAACCTTTGCCTGGCCGATATTCGAACGGCCGATAACCTCGTTTTTATGATATTTTTCGCGGGTATGTATGATGCTTGTCGAGGTACTGTGAGGAGACTGCGGAATAAAGTTTACGTAGGATGGCAATTTATGCTAGGGTTGTAATCGCAATGATGAGGCGTTGAGCACTGGCGGTCAGCGTATCATGAGATTCTAAACCCTTGATCATAGCTCGAGCACACCTTGTCCCTCTCATCTCCAGGCCGACGTTTTAAGAGCCCTCCCATGTTAACTTTGTGCTGCGGTTTCCGTAATCAGTCTATCCCTTCATTCGAATAACGACCAGCCTTTCATTTTCGACGCACTCCATTTCATATCCATCTTATCCTTCATCTCCCATGCCTTCATTCCTCACAGGCGTGCTTCCAATACTCTCCAACCCTCTACCGACTGGCTTCTCAACAAATTTTGCCACCCCATCAGCTGCTCCGACATAGCTTTTCATGTCGCCGACATCGACCTGTGGCAATTCAGCTCCAGCGCCTGCTCTCAGGCTAGAATATCTGTCTCCCGCCTCCCTCAACAACCTCTGGACCTCCTTTTCTCTAACCTCAATTTCCTTCTTCTCCTGCTCGAGCGTCTCCATCTGCCACTTTTGCTTCGTCAGTTCCTTCTCGGCGTGCTCCAGATTCATTTTCAGCCGTCCCAAACATTCTCCGAGGCTGGGTATTGGCGTAACCTTGGGAGGTATCATGCTCGCGGCGCCGTCCACACCATTCAACTTCTTAAGACCATCCATTCCGGCGCGAGTTTGTGCAGCCTCATACTCTGCGTTCCTTTCCGCTTCGCTGTCGTCTGACTCTGCGGTATCACTACCCTCTGCATCCTGGATAGCTTGACTAATCATCTTCCTCTGCATTCTCCTGGCCTCCCTCTCCGCTTTCCTGCCCAGCGCAATCGGCGCATCTTGCACCATATTGTCGAACCCCTCCATTATATCCTCGTCGTCCCTAACCAGCCTGCTTTCCTTCTTAGGTCTAGAGCTCAATTGGCTTATCATGCTTCCGCCAGCATATCTATCGTTTGGACCTGAATCAAGGGATATGAAGTCCTGCTCTTGTGCTAATCGTGCTCGCCTCTCCTTCTTCTCCGCGATTTCGGCGTCTGTGGGTATATATGCCGACCCGCTCTCCTCATTATCCACAATCATCGCACCCTCTAGCTCAGATACGTCAAGTCCCTTGTCTTCCTCCATCGCGTCTCCCAGTTGCGGGGCACCTTGCATCTCCTTTGGTGTACTTGGCGTGCTTCCCTTGAGCTCATTCAGATAATCCCTAGAGTACCTAGGCCTCTCTTCCTCCGGCGGCCCACTGGCCGGACCTTCCCACTCCCCGCCGAGGTTTATCCTCAAACTCGAAGGCTCAATATTCCTTCCCGCTAGCTTCTTAGGCGCAAACTCCTCATCCAATGCATCCGCATCCTCGCCTGATATTATCTTTCCAGGACCAAAACTCAGCCGCGAAGCAATCTTGGGTTTTCGCTTCGAGCTTTCTGCTTTATTGCCTCTCGGTTTCGAAGGTCCGAAGTCGACTTCGCGAATTTCTGGTTTGGGTACAGGCGCGCCATCTTCAGATGTTTCGGTGGAGTTCATGGGTTCTGGGTCGTCGAAGGCGATTGATTGTCGCAAACCGCTTTTGCGGAAGGGTTTTGATCGTATGACGGCGCTTTTAGGCACAACAGCTAGATAACAGTGTTAGCTATCTTGAGATAGGTTATAAGGAGTGTTATATAAAGTTGGCGGCACTTACATTTGTTTGTAGATCCAGACGTGGAGGACGCAGGCACATCAGGCGCGTCATCGTCCTCATCCCGCGTGCGGATGATGCGCGCTTTGCGTTTTGAAGCGAAAGACATTATGTTTACTCGCTCCTTCCGATTATCCTCTGTTCTCAATTCTCCAATCTTGTCGTTCTGTATTTCCACTCAACTTGCTGCTAGGACTTCTTCAAGACTCCCAGGTACCTAGAATATCGGGGCACCTCGCGATAAGGACAAGGCTTCCGTCTTATCTCACGTGACATTATTATTTCAGAAGGTGTTGGAAGAGCTCGTCGCGATACCTGGATTCACTCCAAAAAACGCAATTCCAGACATCATGCCGCAAGCTCAGCCAGAGCTCAAAAAGGTATGTAGTATAACCTTTGGTGCCAGGAATCTTACCGCTCAAAATTGCGGGTCGCGAGAGGCGATGATACGGGAATGGCGTGGAGCGCGCAATATGCGCCCAAGTGGAAGACGCGCTTCCAGACGCGACTTTAATAGCAGAAGCTAATCAGCAGCATAGTACCTCGATAAGCGCCTCTTTGTGCAGCTGAACGGTTCCCGCAAGGTCATCGGTGTCCTTCGTGGCTACGATGTGAGTGCTTACAGCAATTGCCTGATATACACCAGGGTTACGCAATCAACATGGGTCTAACAACATCTAGGTCTTCTTGAACATTGTCCTCGACGAAGCCGTTGAGGAGAAGGAGGGAGGAGAGAAGGTCAAGATTGGCATGGTTGTACGTATACACCGTAGGAGAAGGATAGTTCACACAGAGAGCACGATAGCAGGGATGAGGTCGAGGAAGCCAATATAAAGGACACACGACTAACCCAAGCACAGGTTATCCGCGGAAACTCCGTCGTCATGCTTGAGGCTCTCGAGCGCATCGGTGGTGGTCGCGAGGACCGCAACTAAGCGTCAACTCCGCGATGAGAATGAATATCATGTCGAGGAGGATCTGAGGCGGCTGCGATGGCTAGATTGGACTTCTAAGCGGCTATACTGCGAAACTCAACTGTCTATGGAAACGTGCATTAGGGTCAGGCGTTAGCTCGTAGAGCAGAGGAAATGGGAATACCAATGATACCATGCACACCGTCATGCCGAGATGGGAACTTGCCCTTACCTCGCCAAATCGCTTGTTAGTGAGCGCCAATGTAGCGGGCTCGACTCGAAGTCGGCGCTTTGGACCTCATCCTTTGAAAGGTAATGCTGCTTGGCTCACTTGGCCGATTGGCGACGCGGCGACTACGAGTTAGCACCAATCTGATAACCATCGGAGTGACATAGTATGGTTCAACGTGCCACTACGTGGTTTAGTAACGACACCTATTCCGTTCTTTCATCTTTCCCATCTCCTCTCTCTCGACAATCATAGAACAGGTTACACAAGCAACTGTGCAAGCACGAACCCCTCACCCAGCTTTGGCTCAACCTCTTCGTCGAGCAGCTCACCGCCAGCTTGCGAACACATCTGCCACAACCATAACTCCTTCACTGAATCCATCGATCCCAACTCTGACCTGGGTCGAAGCAAACAACTTAAACTGGTCAGCAGGCTACGTCGTCAAGAGGTAGAAGATAGGATAGACACTGGGATGTTCTTGTGCGTGGCAACCGAGAAGGGAGAAGCGAAAGCAGCTTCTGAGTCTGGATGTGTGAGGTGTTATATGGACGCCGTTGAACACTCTGGTTCTGAGCGGCTGAAGTCTATAAGATCAGGACCAGGTAAGTCGCAACTGGTTTTGCCTCCAATACGTGCACAAATTTATATCAGGATTTGATGGGTAGCGAAGAACGGAAGGTGTGGGAGGTATAGGTGGCTCTGTCAAAGTTGCATACTTGGACGAAGCATAGTGATGACACTATGAACGTCCGTGTTGTGGCTACTAATAAAGAGGTTGTCACGTTTATCGAGGACGCAGCCGAAATTACAGGGTTTGATGACAACAGTCCACCACGACCTTACCAACATCTTAGACTTGACAGAGGTATTCCGAACACTTGTGCCAGGCTCGCTCATCGACCGCCGTAAGAAAGTTGCCATGGTGAAGGGGCTGCTTCGCCGAGAGATGGAGGATAGAATAGACCAAGGGTTATTCCTATGTATTGCAATGCATCAAGGAGCGATTATGGTAGGTTATAAAACTGGTTGCCGACAGTGGCATCTCGAAATGGCCGAGGAAGCTGGTTTCAGGCCTTTATCACTGGGTATATCACGTAAGTCAATCCATTCGCCGAGTTAGTCTCCGAATTTGCACTAATGTGATCTTCAGTGAAGGTCGAGGAAAAGGAAATGTTAGGTGTGGAGCTGGCGCTCTCAAAATTGAGAGATTTTGCGCGGCAAGAAGACGAGCACTTGGCCGCTTATATCGTGGCGACTAATAGCGGAGTTATAACGTTGATCAAAGCACAGGCATGTAACACTTGCTCTTAGCTCGATGCCAGCCCAACAAGACGTATGTTTGGCTACCACTTACGTATTCATGAAATGTCTGTATCCAGACAGAATCCATACGAGGTTAGGCACTCGTACTAGACAATAATATCCTATTCTTCTTCTGCTTTCCTATAATGATATGCATCTAGTGCCGCTCAACGAACGCACGTATCATCTCGACTCCTATTAACAACAATCAATGCTCGCACTGCGCGCTAACCGCTCCGTTTCATCATAACTTCATTTGCCCGACTCGTAACTCTTCTCTCGTAACTTTGTAGCCAATTCTCTTCTCGTCGCCCCAGTATAGCCAATGCTGCCAACGAATGCAAATATGCACGTCTCTGTAGCGACTGTTATACAAGATGCAATAGCCAAACTCTTGCCACTTAGCAATGCTTTTGTCTCTCCTCAAACCTAACAACAAAACTTTCGTTCAATCACTGCCTACCTTCTCATTCTCCTTCCTCCCCCCTTCCGCCGCATCATTCCTCAACAACTCCCCCGGCGCATTCTTCTCCCCATTCCCAAGAGTCGGCGTACCAGCCTGGCTTCCACCATGGCTTCCACCATGGCTGCCACCTCTCTGTCCATGATAATGCTCAACCTTGGGCTTCTCCCCGTGCGCCTTATCCTGGAGAGGATACGGGTGCAAATCTTGAGAACTCGTACTGAAAGTACTTATAACCGGTTGTTGGTACCCATTCTCCCTTCCACTCGCCGAGAAATTACTGCTATTACTCGTCGTCGAATTATGTCCAAACCCGCCATGATCCGCTTGCGTGGGCGTTCCGGTATCATTACAGTCCCCGTCAAGCGTGCCGGTGAGCGAGGAGAGACCTCCTTGAATGTCGCGCAGGAGACGGACGTATTCTTCTGGAACCAGCCCGCTTTCACGTGTCTTAGGGTCTTCAGCGACGAGCCAGCCTTGCCCGTGGCGGTAGGATACCCATATGATTTGTCCCTCAACCAGCGGGAGCTCATTCTCGTTTTCACGCTCGAAGTCGAAGAGTGCCACGGCTTTACCGTGCATTTCTTCATCTGGGGACGCGATGCTAAATTGGTAGTTCTTGCTGTATCTTGACTCGTCTCTGCTCCGTGAGGAAGAGCGCGAGGTGTCGTCGTCGGAGTCAGTTTCGTAGGGTTGATTTTGGACATTGTCACCGTCTGAGTATGAACCGCGCGGTAACAAGCCACCAGCGAAATGCGAATCCCTCCTCCTCTCGCCATCACCAGCCATCAGACTTCTCCGTGCCTGGTTTGGCGGGTGGGTAACAATCTCTCCACCAGGTCCATTCGCCTCTCCTCCCTGTCCCACGTAGTACCGTTCCGATCCATCACCATTAGTCCCAGCATAATACCCCCTCCCCGCATCAAACCCACCACTCAACAACTGACTCCTCCTCTGCCCCACATTATCCTCTCGACTCTTCCCCCTACCCCTCCCCGCACCACTACTCTTATGCTTCTTATGCCTACTCGAAATCACCACCGGGCTCTGCAAATCCTCGTCCTCGCTCCAAGGCGGCCCATCTCCAAACTTAATAGGCGCAAGCTGTTCGCCGTTACTCCAATTACTGCGCCCGGGCGCCGGATCCCAACCACGGCTATCCCAGCTCGTTGGGGGATCAGAAAGCCGCCTCTGCTGATCGCTGTATGGTGTTGAGGTCCCTGAAGTGGAGTTGGATGGCTCGGGTGGTGGTCCGTAGTGCAGGGGATCTGTGACTGCGTAGGCGAAGTCTCGGATTATGGGGGGTGTGAAGGAGGCGAGGAAGTCGGTGAACATGTGGGATGTTGGTCGTGAGCGCGCTGGGCGCTCGGACATGAGGGAGTATTGTGAGAGTCGGCTTCTGGAGGCGTGCGAGAGAGGGCGCTGGAGGTTGGTACGTGGTTGCGGCGTGGGAGAGGTAATTAGACCATGTAGCTGGGACGAGTTTGCTGGGGGTGATGTTGGTGTTGGCGACGCGGCTGGCGATGAGGACATGACAGTTGTCATGGCTGTTTTGGTGAGGTAGCAAAATGCTGTTGCTGGACTCTCGCGATGTTCACTCGGGTGTGGGCCTAGAACCCCGGTTCACGGCCAGATATGGGCGCTTATGACCAGTAGCGCTTTGATCTCGAGGCACTGTGCTCGACGCTTGACTGTCGGCGCTCCACAGAAACGGTCTCTAGCTGCTCGTGTGGTGTTTGGATCTGAAGATCACAGGACCGGAGGAATGTATCAGGCCTTATGTTCAGCCTCGTGCTGGTGACGCCTTGGTGGTTCTAGGCAACTCGCGATTGATTCTTGCGCAAGGATCCACTTTCTAACAGAGACAGAGAACTGCCAGATATGGCTCTGATGTAAAGTATCTTTATGATGTAAGAGTCGAAATAGCAGCGGAGAATGCGAACAGACAATGGATGTTCCTGCGGACGTATGGAGCGGATCGACTCTGGTCAGATTTAGCTGGCAAGAATACGACAGCTGTCCAGGAGGTAAGTCAGTAGAAGAAGCAGCTTTGAAGTTGTTTACTCGAAGAGCCGTAGTCGCTGCTGTCGTGTATATGTTGGTGCAAGCGCCTGCGAATGAAGCGCGTCTCAGTGTGTCGAATGCGACTATCGTTGGGGACCCGTCAGTAACGATATCGGTTTGTCAGGTACTAGGTACTTGACGGCTGAGCTATGGATCGTCCTTCGACAGCGAGTGTAGTCCGACACGTGGTAACCTTCAAAGAGAGCGACGACTGCGGCTACTTCCTCTTGTCTCCCGGCGCTTCTCTGGTTTATCTTTGTGTGGGCGCGGTGGCCTTTGAAATGAGATTTTGGGAGTTTCGAAGCTTGGTGAGAACATCCAACACCCACGGGGATAAGAATAGACGTTTCAGATCCCTCCACCAATCAGAGTGGCACGAGGCAGCCCGCCGGCTGAGTGCCAAAAAAGGTTTAGCGTAATTCGGGCCCTCGCCAAAGCTTAAAGGTCAACATATTTCGCGATTCGTCCAGATATTCTTCCTTCATACCACAAACAACAGCATTCAAAAGGAAGCTGTTCTAATCACAAATAACGACAACGACGACTCTTTGACTAATTGGTATGTCTATCTCTCTTCTTCCTCTCTCACCAACAACGACCTTCATGATGATCACTTATTGGAGCTGTCTTATCTATAATGATGACACAACTTTTAATTAATATACAACTTTTTTCTGAAAGCTTGTCAACCTCACAATTTGTTACGAACTATCTATTTGAGCCCTAGCTAATATTGCGGCTCACAGATCCTTTCATCTCTACTCTGGATAGCATATTGGCTACAGGACTGCTGAACTTTGGTTGCCTACTTCATACGCGTCTCTTTGTGTTTCTTTATTCTTCCGATAGTTACATACCATTACCCCTCACTACAACGAGTCATACACGATGGCACAAGTGCAAGTGAACAACGGTGCTATGGCAGGCAGTGCGCCTCCGTCTCAGACCGGAGACGCTGGAGACTTCAAGCTCAATTTCTGCACCGTCTGCGCGAGTAACAACAACAGGTCGGTGACCACCAACACGGTGCGCCTCGACGTTTCAGCACTGACACAAAAGGTAACAGATCCATGGAAGCTCACCTCCGGCTGTCTGCAGCCGGCTACCCAGTGACATCCTTTGGTACGGGTTCTCTTGTGCGCCTCCCTGGTCCTTCCATCACAGAGCCAAATGTGTATCAGTTCAACAAAACTTCGTATGATGCCATGTACAAGGAGCTTGAGGCCAAGGACTCAAGTCTCTATAGCCGCAATGGAATCCTGAAGATGCTTGATCGCAATCGTAATATCAAGCAGGGTCCGGAGCGTTGGCAGGACTGGGTTGTTGGCAAGCCGAGACTTGACCGCCCGAATGAGCGTGGGTATGAGGGTACTGAGGCTGGTTACGCGGATGTTGTGATTACCTGTGAAGAGAAATGCTGGGATGCTGTTGTGGACAACTTGATGACTCGCGGGTCTCCCTTGAACCGTCCTGTTCATGTCATCAACGTTGAAATCACAGACAACCACGAGCAAGCCGTTGTTGGTGGAAATGGCATCATTGACCTTGCGGACTCTCTGAATGAGGCTGCTGTCGAGGAGCGTAAGCTATCTGGCGCTGAAGCCTTTGACAGCGGAGCTGGCAGAATGGGATTTGATGAGAGAGTTCCAGAGATCATTGGAGAGTGGCAGGAGCGCTGGCCAAACTTGGTTGCCACATGGACACTTGCGTGGTTCTAAGGCAGCATATGAAGGATTTACAGGGCGTAAGAGCTGAGATACCCCAAGCTGGATAATTAGCCAGCTCATGAATTCATGATGGAGAGGACATGTTTACAGGAGTTCAGGTCGGGAGGAGGGTGGCGTTCGAGGAGTACAGCAGAGTTAGACTTGCCGAGCCAGCCCATGTTGCATGTTCGCAACCGCTTCACTACAATAATGCCAATCCATGGGGCGCCGTTGTTCATCTCTGTTGTGACAGAACACTCTCATTTGCCGAGCGTCGAGTTCCATGCACCTTGCGCATTTAGTGCTGGCGGTCCCTGGGCCTAGGAAGGATTGAGAGGAGGCGGAGGCCAATTATTGGCTGCAAGGAGATCTGAATTTCGTCTACGAAGCTAGATTCGCCAAATAAGATGCATCCTCCCCACCATTTGATGGCACCTTTACGAGCGTGAAAGGAGTGTGCTTGAGCAGCCGTTGAGACTTCTGACACATGAATATTGAAAGTGCAGTGAGAAATCAATTGGCTGGAACTGACAATTGACATGAAGCAACCTTCGGAGTTCGTTCGTCTTTCTTTGCGATCTGACAGCCAGTTCTAAGCGCCGTCATTCGTCGCTGATTGAGATTGGCCGCTGTCGAATTGAAGAGCCAGGAATGCGAGGCTGGCGTACCCGTGCCCTGTTCATAGAAGGGCCATCCCTGAGCTTCCCGGGGCCCAGGAACAGGGGCACAGGACGCGACATTCCTCCCCCAATAGCCAGGTCGCGAACACAGTCTCTGGTCTCCTTTACTGGGCGCCTTTCTTTGCATTGTGCATATTTACTGTAACGATAATCATAACTCACGAAATACGAAGTGCATGTCCGGTAGGAGCAGTGGAGCTGCAGGGTTGGGAACATCGGCGACCGAGCACTTGACAGACACTGGCAGCTCAGTGACATACCTCACTCAACGATTGACGACTTGACGGCTGGAGCTGAGCTCTTTCACGAACAGCAAACCCATCCTCGGCACAGCGACAACGTCCTTGTGACCTGCTCACCACAGAGAGCCCGCACGACAATGAAGCGTGATCTCGGTCCTCTATCCCCAGACTCAATCGGCGGCGCCAGCGAGTGGTCTGGCATCTCGAAGTACCAAACCATCGACGAAAATACATCGCGTTACTCACCAAATTCGACTTCGCAACGAGGACAATTGGCTACGCCGCCTGTGAGCAACGGTAGTAGTTTGACGATGAACGGGGGATATCAGGGACCACTGGGTGGTCAGCTGAATGGCGGAAATGGAAATGCGCCCTCACCGCCGGCGAGTATTGCGAGGAGCAGTATACCAACCAGTTTATACGCTGGCTCGGTCAGTGGCGGATCATCTGGCAATCGTGAACGCAGCGATGCACAATTCGAAGGTGTACTGAGCGAGCATTATGGAGCACTGAAACGGTTTTTGGCTGCGGCGCTGCGCGACGAGAAAGGGAATCCAAGACCGAATAAGGCGAGGGATAAGTTGTTGCGCCTCTCGCCTGTACAATTCCAGGAACTCAGTACAGATGTCTTCGATGAGCTCTTGCGCAGACAGAGCGCGAGTAGACGCCGGCCTTCCAGAAGTGGGATGGACGATCCAGGGGTTCCCGCCTACCTGCTACCAAAAGACACTTTTCATCCGAAGCGCAACCAGGCGAGGCAGAAGCTGTCTACGCTTCCACCGCCGAGGTTCCGCGATTTGGCGACTGATGTCTTTTATGAGCTGGAGCGCCGCTTTCCACACTTTGCGTCAGGGGACGGCGGTCGCAATGGGACGCCGCCGATGGGAGGCCCGAGCTTTCGTCCAGACTCGAGGCGGAGACCTAGTGAAGCGTCGAGTATCAGTGCTTATGGACCTAGGAGCGACTCGAGGAATAGTCCGAGGGACATGCAAGGGAATATGAACTCGCCTGGGATGCCGCCTGGTGGCTTTGGTGGAAACGGAAGCTTTGGGAGACCGTTGCCGAAAACCTTTCAGAGTAACTCATCATTACCTACCAGGAGTACGTTGGGAGAAGATGGTGCGACCCTTGATAATGGATCAGAGAGGGTGGTGGATAATGCGACGAGCGAGGAAGATAAGAAACGCTTGGAAGAATATGAGGCTCAGGTGGCTGAGCTGAAAGGCAAGGTGGAAGAGCTGCACGGTACGCTGAAGAAGAAGGATGAGGATCTTGTGGATGTGGAGGCTAAGGCGAGAGGTGCGACTAGCGCTGCTGCGGCTGAGAAGAAGGAGTTGTCTGACTTGTTGGCGAATTTGGAGAACAAACTTGCCGACGCGCAGAATTTGGAGGAGTCGCTGCAGTCGGAACTTGAGAGGTTGCGCAATGACCAGGGCGAAACTGAGCGCGATCTGAGACAACAATTGGAGCAGATGCGTCTGTCTGGCGGCGGTGGTGGTGGCAGTGAAGAGCTTGAGAACGAGAACATGGAACTCCGCCGGGAGCTTCGCTTACAACAAGATCTGTCTGACAATGTTCGTGCCGAAGCACAAAACCTTTTGAACGAGATGAAGGTCCTAGCCGAAGCCAAGGGCGCATCATGGAAACACGAACGGCAGCTGGTAAACCAAGTGCATCATCTAGAACAAGAGGTTGAAGACTGGAAAAACAGATATGCGCGCACCAAGACCCAATTACGCGGTGTTCGCGCCTCGTCTATTGGCCTCCATACTCAACCTCAATATCACCACGACCACGCCCACCAATCTTCAGATGGCCTGGTGCGAGACGTCAACGTCACCAAATTCCAAATCTCAATCGACGAGCTCCTACGAAACGCACGCTCTGAGGCCCCAGAGAAAACAACCGAGTTGGCAAAGAACGTGATAAAATCCGTTCTCAAAATCACGAAGGATATCCATGAGTCTTTGCAAGGGCAGAAATTGAATGATGAGCAACTACGCCTTAAAGCCCGTGTCTCAAATACTTGTAACAACTTGTTTATTGCGAGCAAGAACTTTGTGGATGCGAAGGGGCTGAGTCCTGTTTCTTTACTTGACGCTGCGGCAAGCCATATTACGATGGCGATCGTGGCTTTGGTTGGCAATGTGAAGATTAGGCAAAGCCCGCCAAGGGAGGGTGATGATGAGGGGGAGACTACTATCCGGCCCAGCGCGCCAGTTCAGATGAATGGGAATGGAAATGAGGAGCCGAGGGAATTCCCACTATCAAATTCACCTCCTAATGGAGTAGCAGCGGCGCCTGGAGCGCAAGGGCAGGAACAAGCAGCAGGGCAGCCGCCACGAGCACTAGCGCAATCTTTCATGGGTCTGCGACAGAGTACGCAAAGTAGCGCCTATAGTCCTATCGCCTCGCCTCGCGCCTCGCAACAGCAACCATCGCACCAGAGGACGGACTCAGAAGCGCACGAGCATTGGCGAGGACGCCAAAGAAGCATGTCCGGAAACAGCGGCACACTCGGCCTCGGACTGGGTATAAACGGGATAAATGCCCTCCCTCCAAACTCTCTTCATCAAGTACATAGCAACACCTCACACACCACCAACGAAAACGACGTTGAGGATCTGAAGGTACGTTGCTATCCTCTCTCTTTTCTGTCTATCTCTCTTTCTTACATCCCGGAAGCTCAAACTCGAAATCGTCGCACTCCGCTCAGTCTGCTGTACACCTGAGCCAAACCCAGAAGCCCATCCGTGTTAACTCGATAATAGGTCTACCTAGATGCCCAAACCGAAGACCTAGTCGCCACCATCCAATCCCTCGTCTCCACCATCCGGTCTTCCACCTCCTCTCTTAATGTCATAAACGCAGAGCTTGCTGCTGTGGCGACAATTGTTGGCAGTATCATCGCCGCTGCTGACACTTCCATGGCCACTAACACCGAGCTCGCGCGCCAGGCTGGGGCTATTGTTGATAGGTTGGACAAATGCAGGAATAGGGTGCTGGAGGAACAGGAGCAGGGGTATGGGATTGAGGACGGGATGAGGGGGGATGGACGCACGGAGAGAGATGGTAAAGAGGAAATGGAGTGGAAGCAGTGGACGCAGAGCATTCCGTCATTGGCGTTTGAGATTGCCCGTGAGACGAAAGAGGTGGTGAGGGTTGTGGAGGAGTTGGCTAATGGTGGGAGAGGTGAGAGGGAGGACTTTACTTAAACGATAAAGTCAATGACGTGAGGAGTAACGTGGATAGTAAGAGGGTGGTGATGTGTAGATGTGGTATGGGATATTCTTACCGGCTTGGGGTTCATCTTCACACTTTGGTGGCATTTATAGCCATATTTATTGGCAGGCGGGTCGAACGGTCTCACGATATCATATCAGTAGTGGCCTTATACTTGAGTATTAGCGAGCATATCATGCGTGTATATACGTAGCCTGATATTGAAATAATATTGTTTAAATCAACGACCCTCTGTTTTCACATTTGGACTGCTTTGTGATTAACTGTTTACCTCATGGAGATTCTTCAAATATGGAGAGTATCGAGAAATGGCAAAGCTTTAAGAAAAGAATTCAGCCCATCTATCCAGCGTCAACTTACATTCGTTTAATATATAACACTAACGGTTTAAATAAGTCCCGGTGTTCTAAGTTAAACTGCTTGACCCATAGCTCAACGCACAGGGCTGTGTCTTGTCCGCATGCATGGGTACTAGACCATCCACTTCTCCACCCTAAGGGTGCCGCCAACATCGGTAGGGAAAATAGCAAAGAAAACCCCACATTTTAAAAGAAAGGTCCCACCGAGATTCGAACTCAGGTTACCGGTAAATCGCGTTGATCAGAAACCGATGTGATAACCAACTACACTATGGAACCGCTTTATACAATAAACAAATAATATTGTACCTATATCGTTACCTTTTTGCACATATGGTGGATAAATTGTTATCCTAATTCCGAAAACCAATTTGTTTCTTGGAAGAGTGAGAAAACTGTGATACAATTTCCTGATATTTTAATAGTGCCTTCAGGCGCATGCTGTCGTATTATCATATCTAGCTGAGCGAGGGGCAGATTTCTATTTCTGCAAGTGAAGTGCTTTCTTCAGCGTCCTATGTCGCACCTCAGTTGCAGTGCAATTTAGCGCGGTACTTGAGTACATCCAGCGCGCTTGTGGCTTGCCAGCCTCGCCAACCATCAACCACAAGGCGCGTCCCGCGATCATCCCCCCAAACCACAACCACCTCAAACCAGAGCCTCACTTCCACAAATCGACCGCACCTTAACACCACTTTCAACCACACTCCGCCCAACTCACCCGAAACGACAGATATGGCAGACACAATGGAGATAGACTCCGGCGCAGCAGCCCCAACCAACCTCGACACAACACCACTCACAACCCTCACCGGCGCAACGGCCGTCCGCTCGATCGAGGGATGGATCGTCATCGTTACCAATGTCCATGAGGAGGCGAGTGAGGAGGATATCACGGATATGTTTGCGGAGTTTGGGGAGATTAAGAATTTGCATTTGAACTTGGATCGCAGGACTGGTTATGTCAAGGTAAGCTTGCAAGGCTGGCGGATTAACGGTGGCGTTTGCGATCATAGCAGGGCGGTTGTGGCGAGCTGCTGTGATCGCCAGCAGAGTGGCAGTGTGACGAGAATGTGGTGAAATGGGTTCAAGAGACGGCGGCTGACACATTACACAGGGATATGCGCTCATCGAGTACCCGACGCTTGATGAGGCAAGGGCTGCCATCGATGGCGCGAATGAACAGAAATTGTTGGATCAGACTGTTACCGTTGACTTTGTCTTCGTGCGCCCACCGCCGAAGGCCAACAAGAGTCGTGCACCAGCGAACAAGGGACGTGCGAGGTCTCGCTCAAGAAGCCCGGAGAGAATGGTTACTGATGAGGAGTGTGGGGAGGTGTTGTGAGCGAGGAAATGACATAACACGGTACCACATTTGTGGGAGCCGGTTCCTTGTAACAGGCCAGATTATTGAGGGCGTGCTCCGGCAGGATGTCGTCAAAGCATCGCTGCGTCGCTCGGTGGCCTACAGACTTTGATGGAGAAATGGCAGGAAGACCTGAGAGAATACAGCACAAGTCACCAAAAGTTAGAGCCGATATATCCCAGAAGATGTATCGGCATTTAGATCGAGCAAAATCTGGTACGTGCTTCTCAGATACGCATTGCACAGATAGGGTGCTAATAAACTGCTCAGAACAATAATGAAGCGAATCGTAACCCAGCATGAGTCTGTTGCTCTTTGCGATCAGCCGGGAAAATTGCGAGGTGAGCATTACCCCTATGACGTTACCGTTTCTATGCCATCAAGAACTGTCCTTAGCATTTAACATTTCTTCTCAATTTGTTATCGAAGTGAGTGTCCAGCCAAAAAATTCTGGTCGGATTGTTCGCTTCATTCATAGTAGGTCGTTTTTTGTCATTCTCGTCACAGGGATGAGGTATTGAGGGAAGTGTTTGGACTCAATTGCATGTTCTCTGTTGTAGTCATGGTATTCTCCGAAAGGAGAACAACCGAAAGCTCGGTTCACTAGAAACCGGTCTATTTGAAGCGCAACTTACTGCGTTATGTACAAACCGAAAGCACTTTTCCTGGTCGCACCACTCAAACACAAGTCTAAAGTTTCCACAAGACGGCTGCAATGCACACTTGAAGGGTACGGTAAGAAAAAACATGGAAAACGAAGCCAGACGCCTCTGCTGCAGGCAAGTAGCCGCTAGTCCACAAATATGGGCATACTTGCCGAACCTTCCACGGCTCCTGCAAGTTCTTGCCTACTGATATATGGCAGTTGTGGTGATGCATGCCATGGAGACGGAAACCTATCGTAATCCAACGTGGTTTCAGATTCCTCAGCAAGTACCCGCCGTCGTCCGTCCATAACCGTCTCGTCGCTCTCTTCCCATGGTATGGGAAGAGCGAAGCGTGTGTAAAGATCCACAGGCTCAGAAATCGCGCTGCCAGACGGCCACAGCAAGCAGCACGAATCGTTCTCCGCCAGAAATTCGACGAGATTCGCCCTCATGTTGCACAGCTGCAACTCCGAGTTGCCCGACCAGCAATGGATGAGGCGGACGATGTTCTTGAAACCGGGCGTGTGTCCGCCATTGTCCTGTGTCCATCCGCCGCAACAGATAAAGATGTAACAGTGCACCAACTCGTGCAGAAACGTCGAGAGGAGAAGGTTACTGCTGTACTTGCCGGACAGCAGGAATGGCCGTGAGAGGACGACAACGGCGTCGATGCCTGAGGTGCCGGAGTATCGTGGCGTGGTGGTACCGACGAAGTCGCTGTCATAGCCGGGCTCGGAGTCGTAGGACCATCGCCATTCTACTTTGTTGCGGAGACGCCTGCTGAAGAACACTGTGTCGGCGGCGCTGAAGATGGAATCGAGCGCGTCGACGTCGACGTTGAGCTCTCGGTTGAGGCGTTTGTGGAGAGTCCGTCCCCACCGAGTGTTCTTCTGACGCTTGAGGCATTGCTTGACCATGTTAGCGGCCTCCTTGTCTTCGACGTTGTCTTCGGATAATGGCGCGGCTGTGCTATCAACCGAACGCCAGCAAGGAAGCCCGTACGGATTTGGTGAAGCGTCTCCTGTAGTTACGCGCAAGTGTGCAACAGGAGTTGGGCGCAAGCTTAGTTGTTTGTGGTAATTGCGTCGTTCAGAGCTTGCACGACCAGCGCGCGCTTTGTAAGATTTATATCCACCCGACGTTGTCCCACGACTTGCTCTTTGCTCGTCTCGATCTAGCTCGATTGGAATTGGGTCCGTGATTTTTGAGAAGTAAAACGGATAACTTGGTTTGGAATCTATGTTTGCGTGCTGGAAATTTGGCGTATTGAGGCATGATGGGCTCTGAGAATATGGGTACATACTTTTGTGTGCAAATCCCCATGATGATCGTTGTCAATTCTGGTTTTTTCCTTGCGAAGTGTTTCTCTATATAATAAAATCTTGCTTCACTTTTATTGAATTGGCACCTCGTATTAGCCAATTTCGGGCGTACAGATGCGGAAACATACGCGGCAGTAATGCGCGCCGAAAGTGAGGCGAGCCTGCAAAGCGCAAGAACCGACCACTGAACAAAGAGCATAACATTGGCTGCAGATCCAACCGGAAACATCAATTGCCGTGATAGGTTGCCTCAGAACCATGAACCGCATCAAAGGCGTCCTGGCTGATCAATATTTCCTGCTTGTGCTATCACATAGAAGCCGCCAAATTCCCTCTGTATCGTATCAAAGACATTATATGAGGGGCAAATGGTGTGGCACTAGCATCGTGTCAACAGCTACTCGAGGACTTGAAAACAGTCTCACGATCCTCGGATGATATGAGTATATGCCTGTAAAACTTGAAGAGATGAGCGAGGCGACTAGCGGATGGTCAGAATGGCCGACATTTCGACTTTTGAGAACCAATCGATTAGCAGCCCACGGCGGACCAGTATGGCATGTCACGCACAGCGCAAGCCTCAGGAGTCAAGATGGCTAGAAAGAACAGGCAACTAAGACCGTAAAGTTGCAAGGAAATCGATTCATCTTGTCTAGGTATATATAGAGTAGTGATTGATCTTCAGTATGTCTCCCAGTTAGGTATTCCTTACGGTGTAGACTTCATTCTGCTGGGGATGGAGAACAACATGAACTCACACCAAGTTTAGCTAGGGATATCTTTACCAGAAGGCTCAACATGGTCCATCCTCTGCGGCTCGTTATAGTGTCCATTCTCGCCTTGCGACCAAGGGTGACCCGATCCTTGGACCAGAGGCGTAGCGACGGCACGGAGCAAATGGCCTCTTTGTGTAAACCATACTCAAGATTTCCACTAGTCTCATCGCTCGCAGCGCCTTTCCCCGTGAAAAGTGTACTTGACCTTCGTCCATTCCTAGTTAGCCACCAATGCTGGGCCACATCACCGCATCTGTTGCCGCTGCCACTAAACTAAGTACGCTCGGCCCGAGTCGTACTACTCTTACTGTTTACCGCGGGACATCTGAAGGTCCTCGCGCCTGGAATGATCGGATTCCTCCATTGAGCCGAGTCCCAGGAGCTGAGGTTGAAGAAACCAATGGCTCCCGTCATCGACGCCCAACAGGTTTGCAAGCTCGGCCAGCGATTGGGGTGTGTCCCAGCGGCCTTCCACAAAGCAAGCCTCATGAGTCTAGATGGTTAGGAACCACAGGTGACTAACGCCTGGAAGCCGTAAGCGGCTAACGCTCACTATGGCACTTGTATGCTTATACTAGCCGCCAATCTTCAATGTCTGGATAAACCCCACGTCTTCAAACTGCCTACATCTCACTTTTTGGCGGGATGAGGGCATCAGAAGCTTTCCTCGCCGTGGCCAGGGAAGCCTTGATCATGCGCAACTGAACAACACTTGCCCATTGCGGCTCTCGCTTTGTCTGATCCCGCCTACGGCATCGCATGACTGGATCCTGGAACTTCTAGCGGGAGTGATTGGCTCCGGGATCATAGACTGACAGCCATGATCTCTCTCACAATCCAACCACGAACTCGCCTAGCGGCACAGCGTCTCCATTTTTGTTCAAAAGTTAGCAGTGACCCAAGTTGGGACACATACGGCATCATCTTGCACGAAGGACTCCGCGAACCACCTACCTGTTTCTCGGACAAGCAGGGGTCTCTTTGCTATTGGAGAGTGGTTGGGGGTTGGGGGGGAAAGCTATCCACAAGTTGATCTCCGTGGCGCCAGTGTCGCCTCACCGGTCAGCGCATAATGAAACGGAGGAGGCTCAAGCTAACAACCCGGCGGTACAAGAGACTTATTGGAAGGACACTAAGCCCCAAAGGTACGAGTAACACAACTCATCTGGGATAGCACGCAATGACTAAAAGTAGAGCATATCTTGCATTATGAGCTGCTCTCCCCCATCATCTTCCTCTCATACCCATAATCTAAATCACACTGCAATCCCTAACGAGTTTGTTGCTTGCACACTTGCATCTCAAGTCTTAAGTGCTTTCTATCGGGCGCCAACCACCTCATTCCATAATCCTAGAACGCCGTTGCCTGCCTACGATACCAGTAAAGATATAATTATGTACATCTGCCTCTTATAAACAAAGTGTAGCAGAGCCCCAATATGCACTTCGTCATGTGCCAGTCTTTTGGAATCCTGCCTTCGCATACCACAACTCTCGCGTCTCTAATCTAGTGGCTATGACCATGCCCATGCCCCTCATGACCTTGATGGTGCTCATGTCCCGGACTATGCACATGCTCACCGCCCTCAGGACTTCCGGTTCTCTCAATGCTTTCAATAGGAGGGCTTTTGCTCCCACTCGAGCAACAAGCCACCGCATCACAATTCTCCACGCACTCCAACAAACAAGAATCCTTATCCGTTCCCTCGCCACCAGCACCATCCGTCCTCAACCCAGCCGAAATATGGTCTTGCAAATGCTTATCATCGGTACAAAACTCCGGCTGAATCGTAGCACTGTGAATGCCGTATGCGTGTAGGCATTTGCGCACCGCCTTAGCAACGGCCATGTACTTCTCCGCTCCATCGGGCGAGGAAATGCCGAATGCGACTTGGATGTGCATCGACGCAACGATCTGGCTATCCGACAACTGCCAAATATGGACGTGGTGACAAGAGACAATACCATCGATGGATTGGATGTCCTCTTTGATATCACTAACATCCAAATGATCCGGGGTAGCCTGCAGCAAGATCTTTGCTGTGGCGGAGGTAAGCGGGATAGCCGATTTCAAAATGATGAGGGTGATAAACAGCGAAACGGCCGGATCAGCATAAAAGCGTTGCGGCGAGTGCGTCAACCAGATAATAAGCGCAGAGATAATAACACCGACATTTCCGAGTGCATCGCCAATAACATGGAGGACCATGGCGCGCATGCCCATATCCGTATGGTTATGGGAGTGGCTCTTTCCAGCCTTGCGAGGCTTGTTATGGTTGTGGTTGTCGTGCGTGATGTCCTTCTGTCCAACTGGGTGGTATCTATGTCCATCTGGGAATCCTCTCAATGGTGAATGCTCAGTTGGGTCCTCGGTTGGCGCGGGTGCGAGATCGTCGTTGTCGTCGATTGTGCTTGGGAGATCCTGTGGCGAACGGACGGCCTCGATGATGTCTTGTCTGAAGCTTGCTGGATGGATGTTGATATCTGGCCCGAGACGGCTGGTAATACTGCTAGAACGACGGCCGTAGTGTCTTGCGCGGTTTGGTGTAGCCGGTGCAGTGGCGCCGTATTTGCCCAGAGACACAGACTCGTCGCTTCCCTTTGAGGTGCTTGCTGTCTCATCAGATGCGGTGAATTTAATCTTCTTCCTATCCCTCGTCGATCCGTAGGAAGTGCGGCGTGCATTGCGCGTAACTCTCTCGACAACAGCGGTTGGCAGGACATCTCCCGCAATCCCGTTCTCGTCTGCAACATGATGATGATCGATCGTCATAGCACCACTTTGCCCTTCCTCAGCCGTGCGCACCTCGTTGTGGGAGTGACCATGATCATGCTCTTCGTGGGCATGCTCGCCCGGTCCATGCGAGTGTCCATGTCCTCCCAAGACGAAGAAGCCAACAATATTCGAACCCAGGCCCAGCGAGCCAACAATGAGGATAAGCTTTGGGTTGAAGACCTCTGGCGGGTCAACAAATCTCGTAATAGCCTCCAGAATAATACTCAGACACAGCGCAATCAGAAACACCGCATTGAAGAAAGCACCCAGAATCTCTGCTCTGAGCCACTACAACCAGTTAGCCATTTCCATTTCCGTTTTCCTCCACATCCTCCATCCACTCCCCTCCCTTTTCAATGTCTGCGGGAGCACTTACACCAAAAGAATACTTATCGTTACTGGTCTTCTGCGCCGCCTTAACAGCCCACAGACCAACAATCAGGGATATGATGTCGTTCAGCATATGAAAGGCATCCGCCATCAATGCCAGACTGCCCACCGTTACTCCGACACCCAGCTCGAGACCGAAGAACATCACATCGATCACCAACATGATGATGATGCGCGTGCTCTTCGTCCATGCCATTTTGGCTGTTGCAGCGCGCGCTGCTGTATCTTCGAGAGTTGTTCTGGGCTCTCGGTGTGGAAAGGCGAGGTTGAGGGCTGACGAGGTAATTCGGCGTTCAGTGGCGCGGCGACGCGTGTGCTGTGGTCGAAGCGATACTGAAGTGAAGTAGTGGTGTAGATATACTCCAATGTATATCTCTTGGATAGTAACACCAGATAGTACAACGAATAGCTAAGCGTAGTGTTGCGTCTTGGTGAAGAGGAGGTTGTCAATCTCATCCTTGTTCTCGCCACGGACGGGCGTTCTTGCGCCTGTCGGACAAAATTGTTGCCGTGATATGGAATGATGGCACTTGCCAAGGCGCCGCACGTTACTGCAGTGTCAACCCTTATTAATGGGAACCTGACAACCTCTTCCTGCTCGCTCCAGGTCATACCACTACAGAGGCTTGACTACAACATCCACAAGTGGGGCGCAATGGCATCAACCTGCACTTGCCCCGTCGTGCACTGGCAGCTCCGTAACGCCAAGTGGACAGCGGCACTTTTATCAGATCTGATCATTGGCCGTCATGGTCCCTTATGGGTTTTCGGATTGTGGAACGTGGTTGGATATCCATCAAGGTCACAGGTAGAGTGACAGCAATTTACCAGATGGATATAAATGTTCAAATCTGGCCATAAGGCGTGGATTGAGGTATATTTGGACATGATCAGCAGGTGAAGAAGAGTTTGTGTAAGGTTCAGAGAGCTCGAAATATCAGCCTACTTTCTTCTAGTAACGAATGAAAGCAAAGGTAAAACCGTGCGCGGCAAGAGTGGTTGAAGGCAGAGAAATCAAACAAGCGATTTGGTGCCGAAGACGCGGCCTTGGCAACGGTGATGTGCAAGTATAACAGGAACAGCACAAGGCTTGATGCGCCATGTAACATTAGGTGGTGATGCAAAAGCTTCAATTGCCTCTAGAATTGTTAGATTGTTGTGGCTTGTGTTCTGTGCTCCTACATTTGCCGTCTTGGTAGGGGCCTTGTCCTCCCTCATGGCTATGTTTCCAAAGCCACAGTCCAACCCCTCATGGCTCTTGCTTCGAGAAAGAAGTGTCATACCACTTTTCCACGTCGCTTGCCCTCTGGCAGCTCTGATGCACAACGTGTGGTTCCTGCAAACTTGCATCTCACCGCTGCCTTGTGCTACTTCATCATGAGGAGATTCGCGGGATGCGACCTCGTGGCGGACTTTTCCAGGCTTCGACCAAGGTCGTGTTTCTTTGTTGAGCTGCAAGATGTTTGTGTGAGCAAATGTGCAACTGCTTGTTAGTTCAGAGATGCGTTAAGTGTTCAAGTGCCATATGCATCTCTTCTCACGGCAATGGCGATGCAGAGTGCAAAGATAGCAGCACAGAGCTACACCTATCATTAGCATCCGCCATACCTCCTCTTCCTCTCTGGATCATCACTCACCAACATCGACACCAACCCAATAAAACTCAACTCCAAACCCCCCGCCACCCCATACCCCCTCACCATAGCAATCTGGATTCTCCACCACCTGTACGCACCCAAGAGGATCGTGGACACAGCAAGGCATTGGCAGATGACAGCCAGCGGCTTGCCAACAGCATAGTAGCCAAAAACACGGTCAGGTGAGTGGGAGTGATGGACGCGGAAGACTTGTGCGGTGATTATGCCCAGCAGGGAGAGGGCTTGGGAGGTTTTGAGGTAAGAGAGGAAGGTGCGTTCTAGTGCTGGTAACTGTCAGTAAGGCGAGGTACAGATATTGTGAGTAGATTGTAATGAAATATTGAATAGAATGACGTGCAAAGCTGCGTATATATCTTGGCGTGAACCTCGATCTGAGATACAGTAGTGCACTGTAACAGTTGTGCACACGACCAAGTAGAACAACTTTGTTTGCTACTCGACCTCGTGCGATCTGGCATGTGAAACCTGACACCTTGCGAGACATGACCAGATAAGATACGAGGATGCGACATGAGAAGGATAAATGGATAAATATAGGATAAATGCCTTAAAAACGGCTACACATCTTGATTGCGATGTGCTGGTCCAATGGCGTCTCCACTGAATCCGGCATGCGAGGCGGCCGAGGACCTTGCTCCGAACTTTTTTAGCCATTGCCGACCCTGGTGAGTGAGAGATGCAAAGCGCGGCAAGAAAGTTCCATACGAGTATCAGAACTTTAAATTCGCTGGCTCGGGATGTATTTGAGTGCCGATGGTGTTTCATATACAACCGCGTGAAATGAATAGGTTTCAGTGCTCAGGATTGGGCCACTTAGAAAGTGGGAAACCACATACCCAGATGATCGCGCATCCACTTCGAATCGACAATGATAGCGATCTGATTCCTCCAGAACTTCTTGATCTCGTAAGTTATGCGACCCCCTCCTTTGGGCGGACCGTGGGAGCGACGGGACCCTGTGCGTGTCAATTCGTTCTTGCGTCTTTCGGTCGCTTCAGAGTAACGGCGCTTGAGGTGAGTGAGTTCGTGCGCTTCCTGCATGCTGTTTGAGCGAGCACGAAGCGGCTCGATATCATCCTCTGCGTCGTGGAGTTGCATCTTGGCAGAGTGGTGATCCTTGGTCTGAGGTGGCAGCTTGTGGATCCAATTCGTGGTGTTGTCTGGGTATTGCGCGGCAGCGTGGAGGACGGGTATAAGTGCTCGGTGAAAACAGAAACGAGGTTATGAGCGCCGCAAGGGAGTGTAGCAATACAATGCTCAAGTGCGCAAAGTGTATCTAGTCTCTTACTTCAATACGGTGTCTTTCTACGACTCTTACGAGGTTCACGAAATGCTACTCGTGTTCCTGAAAGTTTCAGTCTATGACTTGGGTTTCCGCGTGTCAAGTACTTGGTTGGTGGCCAGTGCCAAGCACAAATGTTGCCTATGTTTAGCCGGGCTTCGGGCCTGTCTGCCGCTGACCGCCCCAGACCAAATGCCCTGACATGAGTGGCTTCAGACACCGATGCTGGCATCATGGCACACCGCTCTGATTCCCCAGATTCCCCAGATTCTCCACACTTCGATGTCATGACGCCTCACGGCCCGTCTGCACCGACGCGGTTTATTCGCGGCTAATATCCTCTTCGTCTCAGCCAATGAGCGTTACTGCAGCTCCTCTGCGTCCTGATGGCACGATGAAGATCGCTTGCTGTCACTGCTAAGCTCCTGGAGCAGAGGTGCATCGCTCACCCAGACTCCTGGCACCTGCCCTACAGGGCGTCCTTAGCCCTTTGTTGCATGGATAACATTCTGTAGTGGCTGAAAGAGCACGCAGATAGCCCGGCCAAGTGCGTCTGCACAAGTCGACGGGTTTCATAACAGTGGAGGCAAGTCTGTCTCACCAGTTGCCTTTTGATTTGCTCGAGGTGGTCGTCATTATATAGGTACCTCGTGCTACCTCTTTCTTTTTCGCTCGTCTCAGATTCTCACTTCTACCCACCTCTCTACTACATCTCTCCCCGCCCGTCAGCTGAACACTGCTCTAAACTCTTATAACCTAAACCTCGAGACACTCCTCCGTCTAAACAGTTATTTGAAGTGCATGCCTACTTGCAGCTTAACGAATATGGCGGACACACTTGAAGCGCAGGAGCAGCCGGCCGATCTCAACCTTGATCTTACGACCGAGTCTCTTCCAGTCCCAACCTTACATTCGGAAGCTCAATCACCAACCAGCCAGGTGACCAATGAGACTCCTCAGACTGAGATTTCCTCCATCGAGGCCCTTAAGGAGTTCTCATCCAAAAGGACTAATATCCCGAACGAGAAAGCCCGCGCCAAGGCCGCCACTTTATCACTTGTCGAGCAGGTAAGCCATGGGAACTTCCCACATAAGTCTTTCAGATGCGAATCGAGACTAAGATCCAACAGGTTGCTCTGACGAGAGCTGCTGATGCATGGAGGACTGCCGCTGTTCCAGACAAGAACATCCCACAGCTGAAGATGACCGACGGACCAAACGGAGCACGTGGTGCCATTTTCAAAGCTGGTACAAGAGTTAGAAACCATCCATCTCTTGAAACCTAATTATAACATCGTGTCAGGCTGCACTCTTTCCATGCGGCATCTCGCTGGCCGCAACTTGGGACACCAAGTTGATCCACGAAGTCGGCCAGCACATCGGCGACGAAGTCAAGGCCAGATATGCACACGTCCTCTTGGCACCAACAGTGTGCCTTCACCGCGGACCACTGGGTGGCCGTAATTTTAAGTCGTTCTCCGAGGATCCGTACTTGACTGGAAAGCTTGCCGCTCAGTACATCAGGGGTGTGCAAGAGAAGGGCGTTGCTGCCACTATTAAGCGTAAGCATCTTCAACTAAATTTTCGAATGGTTTGCTGACAACCAATTAGACTTTGCCGTCAATGAGGTTGAGACCGAGAGAGTCAAGTTGGACTCAATAGTCTCTTCGCGAGCTCTTCGCGAGCTCTACTTGAAGCCGTTCGAGATCGCTATCAGAGAGTCTAACCCATGGGCTGTCATGTCTTCATATAACTTGATTAACGGTGTTCATGCTGACATGAATTACCACACTCTCAAGGATGTTCTTCGCGGAGAGTGGGATTACGATGGGTATGTACATCTCAAAAGATTTTTGACCACCAAACTAACAACCGGTTAGTCTTGTGATGTCAGACTGGTTCGGTGTCAATTCCGTAGTCCAATCTATTGACGCAGGATGTGACCTGGAGATGCCATACTCCGACAGGTGGCGTGGCGAAACGCTCATTCAAGCCGTCAAGGATGGAAAGGTCAGCCAAGATGCTGTTGAGAAGGCAGCGGCAAATGTGCTCTACTTCATCGATCGTGTCAGGGGGGAGGACACCTCTTCAGAGGAGCCAAAAAAAGAGGACGATACCCCTGAGAGAAGAGCAATCATCCGCAGAGCCGGTGCCGAGGGCATCACACTGCTCAAGAACCAGAGCTCTCTGCTCCCTCTGGAGGCCAAGAAGACAAAGCTAGCAGTCATCGGGCCGAACGCGAACAGAGCTGTCGCAGGTGGTGGCGGAAGTGCAGCTGTGAACCCATACTACAACACCCTCTCACTAGACAGCATCCGCACAGCATCCAAGCTCGAAGTCACTTACGCAATGGGGTGCGATACCTACAAATGGGTACCTCTCGCCACACCATTCTGCACAGCAGTTGACGGCACCACCGGCGTCACCATCGAGTTCTTCACCGGCGACAAGTTCGAAGTCGAGCCAACCGTCGTCCAAAACAGAACAAGCACCGATCTCATGCTCTGGGACTCTGCGCCTGTGGAAGTTGGTAATGTCTGGTCGGCCAATATCAAGGCCACGCTGACGCCGACCTCGACGGGCAGGCACCAATTCAGCTTCTTTAGCGTTGGTCCAGGACGTCTTCTGATTGACGGCCAGGAAATAATCAATACCTGGGACTGGGCCGTGCCAGGAGAGACCATGTATGATGGCTGCGAAGACGTGCTTGCGGACATCGACCTGGAAGCTGGAAAGGAGTACAACATCCTGGTCGAGCTCACTAACGAAACGCGTCCGATCTCAAAGATTGCGGCTACAGGTCGCACCCATGGTCCAGGCGGTATGCGTCTTGGTTACAGGGAGGTTGATAACGTTGATCATCTCCAAGTTGCCGTTGACACTGCGACAGCCGCAGACGTGGCGATTGTCATTGTCGGTCTGGATCCAGAGTGGGAGTCTGAGGGGTATGACCGTAAGAACATGGACTTGCCGAAGGATGGTAGCCAAGACCGCCTTGTTGAGGCTGTGCTCAAGGCAAACCCAAATACCATCGTGGTTGTACAGTCCGGATCACCTGTCACCATGCCATGGGCAGATGACGTGCCAACAATCGTTCAAGCGTGGTACCAAGGCCAAGAAGCCGGCAACGCATTAGCAGACGTGCTCTTCGGCAAGGTGAATCCATCAGGCAAGCTCCCAACTAGTTTCCCAAGGAGGCTAGAGGATAACCCGACATTCCACAACTGGCCTGGCGAAGACCAGAAGGTCATATATGGCGAAGGTCTCTTCATTGGCTACAGACATTACGACCGCGTCAGCGTCGCACCACTCTTCCCCTTCGGCCACGGACTGTCATACACTACTTTCACCTACGGCGACGTTAAACTCGATTCCACGACACTTACGGCCGACGGCAGCATCACCGTCACCGTCCCAGTCACCAACAGCGGGGAGGTTGATGGTGCGGAGGTGGTGCAGGCGTACGTTCATGATATCAAATCTCGTTTGCCGAGACCGAAGAAAGAGCTTGTGGGCTTTGAGAAGGTGTTTTTGAAGGCAGGTGAGACGAAGGATGTGAGCTTGAAGCTGAACAAGCATTCTGTGGGGTATTATGATACGAAGGCATTGGCTTGGATTGCGGAGGAGGGGGATTTTGAGGTGTTGGTTGGTGCTAGTAGTGCGGATATTAGGGGGAGGGCGAAATTTGAGGTTGGGGAGAGCTTTACTTGGATCTTTTAGATGGGAATGGCCGCAGATATGTAGTCTTATATTTACGATCCACTACTGGGGCATTTGACATTTATGCCGCCTTGCTCAAGGACAGGGAAATACACAACCAGCAGTTTACTCATCACCGTCCTGATGGATAATATCGTTGGGTGCGCTGGACTATGGGGAATGTTGCTCCTACTACCAGATTAGACAATACTACTTCTTCTACGTGTACATATTTGGAAGTACAGCCCCTTGGTTCTCTCTCCTTCTCCCCTAAACTGAAAATAAAGTCCAAGGCAGCGATGCGTGGGCATGGGGTCATTGCTGGTCCTGCAGCGATCGGGTAGTCAGATTGGCTTGGCAATCGCCTCATGCTGATAGCTATTTAATCGTGGTGATGGTAGGAGAATGTGGAGTTTGCTGCCATTGGCATCGGGATTGGTACCTTTATCACTTTCAACCTGTTAGTTGCATCTGCCCCTTACTCTACACCATCTAGTTGAAGCCAAGCACAACGAAATATAACATATCGAACTCCATTGCATATATCTCCTTAGACAACGCTAACACCTCCAAGAAATAAACATTTTTACACAACACGAGAGCAGTATGAACGCCGCCCTTCATGGCAGCTGAACACATCCTCTTGCAGTGGATCTTGTTATAAGCTCTGTGAGCTACTATGGCCTGTGAAAGAACTCGACGTAAGTTTGTTATGTATAGAGCATATAAAGAAGTTTTGCGAATCTGGAATGATGCTTTTATATTAGCAAGGCGAAAGAGGCAGGATCGAAAAAGCATATGAGAACTCGACTTTAAGGAGAGTCGGTATACACTGTTATCATAAGCAGGCACGGCCACTGGCAGCCCGCTCCTCTTCCTTGAGTGTTGGCGCAGTTTTAACATGACAATATAGCATACTGGAGCTTGATGAAGTAAAACACTAAACAGATGCGACCCGGAAGCCAAAAGTGGTAAAGCTCTATAAATAACTAATCAAATTCGGCGCGATGCTTAAATGGGACGACAGCCTTGTTAGACCCGCATTGGCGGGGCCGAGCTGCAAGCTACGAGACACGAGCGGAGCTGCCTAATCATGAACACTGAACACCATTCTAACAATTTGCATTTGTTTTGTACTTTTGCTGCCGCTCCTTATACCGTTCTCGTGATACAATTACGACTTCTATTTCATAGATTAACAGCCCACGCGACTAAATGCGCCATTGAAACAGTAAGGCGCACAACGTAGACGCTGCGAGGCTGTACAACCAACACCACCACCAGCACCACCGGTCAAAGAACATGGAGAGCGCATAACTGAATATGGGAAACACGATCAGCAAAAACCGAGAGGGAGACATTGACGCAGAGTACTGGGCAAGGAAACACCAATTACCGATAAAGCTGCGCATACTTCGAGCGCCACCTGTGGACTTTGCGATCAAGCTGTACATGGTGCTTGTCTGCTCTTTAATGCACAGGGGGAACCGACGGGGACTCATGCAGACTCTGAAGGAGTCGCCGAGCTGGACATGGAACAACAGGAGATGGATATGGCAGGCGCGGAGGCGACAAGTGGTTAATCTGCCGAATGCGCTGCTATTGTTCTGGGTGCTGGTATTGCTGTGGGGAGAGAGATGGGTATTCGAGGATGCGGTGGATAGCTGTAATTGGGGGAGGTGGGAAACATGGGTATGTGTTACCTCTCCCTACTCTTTAATATGTACTACATACAGTACATGAACATTGCTGACCAGTTAACAGCCCTCAGACGCACAACCTCACCACCTAATCCTCCTCGCCGACCCCCAACTCGTCGACCCGCACACCTACACGGGTCGTCCTTGGCCTCTATCCGCTCTCACGGAATCCCACACAGACCTCTACCTTACCCGCTCCTACAAGAGCCTGCAACGAACTCTCCAACCAGACACCATCTTCTTCCTCGGCGACCTATTCGACGGCGGCCGCGAATGGGCGACTATGCGGGACGACAGCTCCGACCCGGATTGGCAGATGGCACAGAGGACCAAAGCAGAGGCTGCGTTGGTGGCGGGATGGAAGGGAGATTATGGGGAGGATTATTGGATGACGGAGTACAGACGGTTTACGGGGCTGTTTATGAATGGGAACTTTGATTTAGGGAACAAAGATGGGAATGGGAGGACTGGAAGGAAGATCATTGCGTCCTTGCCGGGAAACCATGATTTGGGATTTGGAGCAAAGATTAAGAAGCCTGTCAGAGACAGATTCGAAGCGTTCTTCGGGGAAGGAAATAGAGTTGACATCATCGGCAACCACACATTTGTCTCCGTCGACAGTGTATCCCTTAGTGCAGAAGCAGACAAAAGCAAAATCGACAACAGAGAAATCTACGCCCCTGTCCAAGACTTCCTGAGAGACGTTGCTGCCACAAAACGTCGTGCCGTCGCACGAGAACTCAAAGGTCTGAATGGCGAGGAAACATCCCTCAAATTTCCCCATCAAGTCGACGACGCGCGAGGCCTGCTGATCCGCGACCTTGTGCGTCCGACGATGGATCCAGGAGAGGAGAAAGCGGTTGAGCTGCCAACTATCCTGCTTACACACGTCCCGCTGTACCGACTCCCTGGCACGCCGTGTGGTCCTAAACGCGAAAAGTATCCTCCCACAACGCCGCCTTCAGGGCAGGTTGGCCCAGTAATACCGGACGAGCGGAATGCGATTGCGGTGGCGAGGGGCTATCAATATCAAAACGTCCTTAGCGATCTGGATTCTGCGCGCTTGTTGGACACTATTGGGAATGTGAAACATGTCTTTTCGGGGGACGATCATGATTATTGCGAGGTCGTGCATGACGAGAGCAATAGCGGGAGGGGCTGGGAAAACATGGTCGAGGAAGTTAAGGAGATCACAGTCAAGTCCATGTCTTACGCCATGGGAGTGAGGCATCCGGGCTTCGAGATGCTTTCCCTATGGAACCCGGTGGGCAGAGACGGCAAAACCGTTAGCAGTGGCGAGACCACCATCCAGACGCATTTGTGTCTTCTTCCAGACCAGATCGGGATACTATTACGCTACGTTACCTTGATCATCTTATCTCTTGCCGCGCTACTGGTCAGAGCCGTATTGACCCAAACTGCTGGCTGGTCACCATCTATCCCCATCTCACCTTCCACCACTGCTTCGAAAGACGGCCCGATATTACCTACCACCAGAACAGAGCATCGCTCCGACTCATCTACGAGCTCAACATCTTCCGCCAAAGCCAATCTGGCACAGCGATCATCAGCCATAACAAAATCTAGAACCGGTACTCCAGTAGGTGGCTACAGGCCACCGGCTGGTGGGTATGGGTTACCTGCTAGCACGTACAGTCCGCCTACGCCGGTGTGGGTGGAAGATAAGGATGCGGAGAAGGAGGTTAGGTGGGAGGATGGGGGTAGTATGAAAGGTGGCTTAGTAGAGGTGAGGGACGGGAGGGGGAGCAAGGTGACGAGGATAAGGAGGGAGTTTGTGAGAGCGGTGCTGAGGGTTGCGGGTGTTGTGATGGTGTTTTGGGTGTATTTAGCGTGGAGAGGGTAAATGTGAGATGATAGATATCATTTCAAGCAAATCAGAGATATGATGCTACCTGGATTCATTCTGATACTTGGGTATGTGAGACAGAAGGCTCTGAGCTGCGGCGTTGTTGGAGAGGTGATTTGGTTTCAGAGCACACACTATCTAGTATCTCAGTTTAACAATCTACTGTAACACGATCGAATTCGTGCAGGCGAATTTACAGGTGGACCACAAGAACGCATTTCTACTTACAATCGATTCTTCCATGTGCAGTTATTGATGTAATCAACTCTCAGCCAGCCTTTCTTCGATCTTAAGTGTCAAACGAGCTGTTCTTCTATGTTCTCTCAAAAAAAAGTATACAAGATAATAATTCGCAGGAACCAAATCCACAACCCAGGTCCATTCAGTGGAGCTAGCTCTTAAATGACACACGAAGCATGCTGTCATACACCTACTCCTCGCCAATCTTCTTCCCAGAATTGCTACGTGTTGATGATATTTTCTGTTTTCAATCCCATTTGGTCGTATCTTTGTGATGTATTCGTATGATATTACGAGCTCTTGGACTTCTCAGCCTCCTTCGCAAGCTCACGGCGCATCTGGCGCTTCATGCGCGTAATGGTGCCAGCACCACCATACACAAGGCTATAATTGCATTAGTCTCACATTTGCGTGGCGCTTGGTGAAAAAAACAAGCAGTAATCAAGCATCAAAATCACGAATGAGATGGGGACCACTTACGCAGTATACACCTGTACCATATCAGCACCAGCCTTCAGCACCTCAAGTGCCTGACGTCCATTGGTAATGCCACCCGATCCAAAAACAACCTTCTTACCGGCACCAGTCCTCTCAGCCTCCTTATCCAAAGTCTCCCTGTACTTGCCAACCAGGGCAACAGTTCTCGGGAAGAGCTGAGGACCAGAATAACCACCCGTCTCGTTCAAAATATGCTTCTCCTCATCTGGCAGAATAGCTGGGTTGGGGCGCTGCTTAGTGGTATTTCCCACAATCACGCCGTCAACGCCAGAGTCGTAGATCGCTTGGCAAATACCGGAGACCTGCTCCTGAGAATCCTCATCCGGAGAAACCTTAACGATGACCTTTGGCTTCGTCTTGCGCTCGATCTTCTGCGCTGCCTTGGTGACTTCACTCAGAATTCGGGTGAGTGGGCCTTGAGCCTGGAGATCTCTTAATCCCTCCGTGTTTGGAGAGGAGACGTTCACGACGATAACGTCGGCGTAGCGGCCGAGCTTGTTGACACAGGTAACGTAGTCGTTGACGACAGACTCGATATCGTCTGCCGTCTCCTTGTTTTTGCCAATTTGGACACCCATCAACTTCCCACTGACGAGGGATCCAGGTGGGACGCCAGTCTCCCCGTTCAAGACCGCCTGCTCAGCAGCAGCACCAGAACCGAGTCCCACCTTCTTGGCATAGGCCTGCACTCTCTCCCTCAATCTCTGCGCAACCCTATCCGCGCCCTCGGAGTTCAATCCGAAGCGGTTGATGAGCGCATTCTGGCTAACCACTCTGAAGAGACGTGGCTTAGCATTTCCCTCTTGTGGCTCTGGGACAATCCCTCCAACCTCCACGTATGAGCCTCCCAACGCTAGCAGCTCGTCTGGGACCTCAGCGCTCTTGTCGATACCGGCGGAGGTGCCGATTGGGTTCCAGAGAGTCTCGCCAAAGATCTCGACTGCAAGATCGCCCTCGCGGTCTGGGTTACCGCGCTCTCTGATGTTGATGCCCAGCTCGCCCATCTTCTTCATAGCGAGGGTGCTGGCATGGTGTGCTTCCTCTCCATCTGGGAAGAGGTAACGGATCGCTGGGACGACGACGTAGCGGTGGAAGGTCGAGAAGCGGGTATCCGTAACTGCCATGAATCCGCCATAGGCGACCACGGCGAGTGCGCCGCTAAAGAAGATTGTCTTGATGGTGGAGATGATGGAGGAGACATCGCTGCGAGTGTTGGCAGGAATTGGTCCAGCCTTCTTCGTGGAGGAGCTCGAGGCCTTAGCTTTCGTCGCTGCCGTGCGGAACTGGGTGGTGCGGATAACAATTGGTTGGCGTTGGGCGAGCCGCATGGCCAGCGGCGTGGTTCTGGCCCGCGCGGTGCGAAAGACGAAGCTCATTGCAAATACGTATGCAACAACCAAAATCAATGATGGGTGTGAAACTGTATGAACGGCCTATTGGCACCAAGACAAGGTTGAGGACGACTACGAAGGAGGACTCGTTCGGGTTCGGGTGCGCGGCCGTTGACGGCGGGTCGAAAAAGTTTAAGGTTATCGATCTTATCGATAAGCAATCGTGGGGTATGCCAAACCAATGCACGAAGGCTGATCAGAGGAGCTCACAGAACACAGATCTTGTGTGTAATTGAGTTCAGGGAGCCAAAGCCAGAAGATAAATTGTAAAAGTGTTAAAGAAAAGGGAATGTAGCAACCTTAAGTAGGGGTACATGCTCGTGGAGCCATCGCTTCTCTCCGAGGACAGGGATAGACGGAATTGTCTTCATTCGTCTACATGCTCTTGTTCTTCAGTCGAGCTTCCTTTGACAAACATCGCCTCCGATATAAGGGATGATGACTACAGATGTTCTGGCACGAGACTAAAAACGTCATTCATCACTGCCGTGAGACGGTGCGTCCGCAAAGCAGCTTCTGAAAAGGCCGACAATGGTATGCTCAACCCGGGTCGATTCTGGTACACGGCTCTCACAGCATTGCTATTGAGTGGAAGCGATTGTTTACTCCTGGAGCTCCTTCATCGTCAAGCTAGCCCTGGGGCTCACCTGTGTTACCGTGTGACTACTTAGTCTCCGGTGTGCCTTCCCTGAATGCACCTGCGTAGAAAGCAATTGCTTTATAGTCCGTCGTCTGATTCGCTCCATTACTTACGACACCCTGACAAAAGCTGAAAATCATAAGTATATTGTAAAACAGAGGAGAAGAGGAGGGACTTACTAGCATCAATCTGCATGACTTGGGGCAGCGTCAACCTGACCTTGTTTCGGTAGAGTGCCGGTTGTCTCAACTGAAGTGGGTTGCCCTCAAAGTAAACCGTCGTTAAATCCTTCTTGTCCGCCAATTCTCTCTCAACCTCGTTGACGTCTCCAATCTGGTTGTAGCTAGCCCATAACTCCTCCAGCTTCTCCAGGTGTCCCAATCCCTTTAAACTGCTGACTCCGTTGTTTGAGATGTCGAGGATGCGTAGGTTCTGGGAGTCCTCGAGACCATTGAGAGTGGTCAGGCCGTTGTGCGAGATGTAGAGCTCCTCCAACGAAGTGAGACCCTTCAAACCGCTAATCTCACGAATACGGTTCGACTGAATGGAGAGAATCTTGAGGTTGGAAAGTGTGTCGAAGCCGTTCATCTCAACAATCTTGTTCTTTCCCAACCACAGCTCTTCCAGCCCAGTCAATGTCTCGAGATTCTGCACCTCGCGAATGCGGTTGGCCGCCAGCTCCAGATTCCTCAGCTTGGTCAACCCGTCTAGGTTCTCGATAGTGGATATCTTGTTTTGGACGAAGTAGAGGTCGGTAAGCTTCTTCAGGTGGTTGACGTTCTTGATGTGCTTGATCTTGTTGAAACTCAGGTCGAGCGAGGTGAGATTCGTGAGGTCTTCGAGGCCGCGGATGTGCTTAAGAAGGTTGTCGTACAGATCCAGATCTTCCAAGCTTTCTGCAAGAAATGAGAGACCTTCAATTTCAGTGATAACATTTTGGCGGAGGCACAAGCGACGCAGTTGCTTGAAGCGCTCGAGGTGTAATGAAGTTATGGTTGCGATGCGGGAGTGAATAGCGTCGATCTCTTCAACATCGTCCGGTTCGTCTTCCAATAAGTCTGTGTGACTTGTTAGTATGCGTGCTTTCAAACTCCGAGGATACAATGGAAGCTCTTCACCTTCATCTGCTGGAAGAGCCTCGCCCAGCAGGACATTCTCGTCATCACTGTACTCCGCATCCGAAATGGCTTCGGGATTTGCCAGCTGCGTCTTCTTCTCTACTCTCAGCTTGCCATCCCATCCTTTGCTATCCTTTGGCGTGTGATGGTGCCCCTCGTCTCCTCCCTTCGCTGAGCCCGGAGCTCTTGGTGGCGTATTTCGGTTGTCCATATCGACGACTGCGCGTCTGTCTCCGAGTACTCTTTGACGGTTCTCCTCGATAGAGAGGTCTAATATATCTATGCCGAGATCATTTGGAGTCTCCTTGGGTGGCTGAGAAGAGTTCGACATTTTTATTCGGTTGCCTGTTGGTGTGGTGTGTGAGGCTGTCGGCGTTGTGGAGGGACAGGACCCTGAGCTTCGTCATACAAGGCTACAACCGTTAGAGCATTCGTTTGGTGTCAACAGCCACAACCTTCGCCATCACTTTATCAATGAATTTTTGTCAACGCGACCGAACCGATTTCGAGTTCAGCACAATGATTTGATACGACCGTACAGCGCTGAAACCAATACGCTCCGCGTACATGAAATGCGATGTGTCGCTCCCACTTTGCGAAGACTTGATCGCAGCTTGACGAGCTTCCGCCCGTCAACTTTGCGAACCGTCCCAACTCGAGCGCTTCCTCATGCGCAGCACATCCGACTTCAAGGATGCCTTCTAAGAGGAAGCTCTATCAGGCCACAACCTTACCACCATGTTTCGACACAGCTTCAACTACGAAGTCTCTGCGGTATCCCCTCCATCCTCCTCCCACCGGTCGTCTTCGCCGGCCTAATGGTTGTTCTCTGGACATGGAAATGCTTCATGATGGTCCTCTTCCAGAACAAAATAATCTACATGCCCTTCCTCCCACCAAATGCACGGCGAGAGACGATCACTGATTATGCGTCACAATGTTCTGGTATGAAATGGAGAGAGGAGAGGATTAGGAGTGGTGATCGCACCAAGATATCACTTTGCATTGCTGTGGTGCAAAATATTGCAGCTCAGAGTGCAAGTGAAGAGGAAGTTAAGGAGAAGACTGTGTTGTATTTTCAAGGTAGGTAGTATCTCTTTCGATCCCTGCTGTCACTTTCCATAGGAAGAGAGGATGCAAGCTTACGACATAGGAAATGCATCCTCCCTCCCACCCCGCCTCCCGTTCCTCGCCCAAGTCGTCTCCCTCATCCAGTCTTCGCCTTCTTCTACACCCACACGCTACACGTTCATAGCCCTCTCCTACCGCGGTTACTGGACCTCCTCCGGCCGCGCCACCGAACACGGCATCCATCTCGATTGTCTCGCTGCCTTTCAATACGCCATCACTTCTCACCAAGCCCACCACCCAAATAAGCCTTTAGAAATAGTGATATGGGGCCAATCAATAGGCTCCGCCTTTGCCGGACACCTCGCTGCCAATATTGTTTCAGCTCAACGGTCTCCGGGTGTTCAATTGAAGGGGTTGATATTGGAAACGCCTTTTACCAACGCGGCGGATATGCTCGTTACGCTGTATCCACAGAAGTGGTTACCGTACAGGTATTTGAGTCCGTTTTTGTGGAATAGATTGGATACTTTAGGTTCTCTTGAACGGCTGGCTGAAGCGCGGAAGCACAAGGGGAAGCAGGTAAAGGTTACGATTTTAGAGGGTGGGAAGGATGAGTTGGTGCCGAAGGAACACGTCAATGAGCTTGAGAAAAGGGGAAAAGAGATGGGGCTGGATGTTAAGAGGGTAGTGGTAGAAGGGGCGCTGCATACAGGCGTGCTTGCAAAGAACAGTGGGAGGGTGGGAGCCGCGAAGGCTATTAGGTGATTATTATGTTCGATGGCTTTGAGATACGGGATGGAGCCTACCAATCGAATGGAGACTGCAAGAACGTCATAGGGGCGTCTGAACAGTGTCCACTGAGTGAGGCTAAACGCCGAAGACTTATACTCGGAAACACCGTCCCCTAAACAGTTCCAGAGACTGGTAGGTGTCGAAAGCATTCTCATCATAAATCGAAATTTGTATACGCACAACTACATTCTCCACCATCCTTCCATTCCCAGCTCCCAACCTGCGCGCCAGCAGGGTCCAGACATCTCGGCACACCGTCCCTAGCTCCCACAGTCTGCACCATGTTCGCCGCGTACGGCCACCTCTTTGGATTCTGCTCTGCCTTCGGGCTGTTGTTGCTGGGAGGGTGTTGTTTCGGCATCTTTGTGTAGATAGTTCCATTGAATGTCACGTTGCCGTAGTGACACGTATTTGTCCTCTGGCTACCATCTTCATCCAGAGACGCTATCGGAATGACCGTCACGTTCAATGGTACCGAGAAAATAAAGCGTTCACCATCCAGCCCGGCGTCGAGAAGTGAGAGTGTGGCGTCGGTGAAAAACACGGAGAACGGGTTCGGCGTGCTTGAGATTTGATAGTTAGGCTCTTTTTCCGCCCCTCGGCTCGCTGGCGAGGCTTTCTTAATCACCCAGTCGAAAATTGCTGCCGAGGAGTCCGGTGACTCAGAGTAGGTGGAGTAAGGATAGCAGCGGTAGGTTTCGTTGTTGGTGCAGCCTGTGGATATGGTGGTGAGGACTGTTTCGAAGCGCCAGGTTCCTTCTGGGAAGTGTTTGCCTTCGGATGATTCTGAGACTGCAGGAGGTTGATTGCTTTGGTCATTGTTCCTTGATTTGTGTTAGCTCGAGGGAGGACCATTCATGGTGGCAGAATCATACCTTGAGTTTCTCATGCCTACTCCCACGCCTACTCCAACCGCTATCGCGACCAGTGACAATAAGACTACAATAGCGACTATGAACTGTATCCAACCGCTTCTGTGGTCGGCTTGTTGTTTGAACGGCCTTTTTGCCAACCATTGTTTCTCATTTGTTGCGCCATCCTTGGTTACAGCCATCGGCGGATCGAACTCTTCCTTGAACGATGCTCTCTCGGGCCACAGATGTTTACGATGTTCGTATTCACAAACATATGGCGGTGGCTGCGGAGTTCCTACAAGACTGCCATCCTCTAATAATGGTGGAAGGACGTCGACAGAGGGACGTCTTTTGCTACGACTTGAGTGCGACATTGTCGAAGAAATATGGAAGAACCATCAATGCAATGCAGAATTGAAGCGGGACAGACTTCAACATATGGTGCTGAGTTATAGTAACACAAGAACGTCATGTCCATAACCATACATTGGTATTTTGAGCTTGACAGCCCAAATAGGGAAGAATTCGATGAAGGGTGGGTAGTAGCCGAGACTAAATGAGACGGCAACAGCCAACTGGCACGCCAAAGTGAGGAGCGATCTACGGGCTGAAATCTGACCAACAAAGATCTGAGCACTGAGGTGTGGCTGTCGTCCTCATCTCGTGATGCAAAATCTGGTCGAACGCGCCCATTGCATCTGCTTAGAAAAGCGTTTGACATGAGGCTAGGAAAATAGCGGAGGATTATAAATCTTCAAAATGTACCTCATCAGATCTCATCTGGCACCAGATGCTTGGATCAGAGAGCCGCTGGTTTCTTGTACTCGCACATTGTCCTTCCAAACAGGGCTGAGCATGATGTGCTGGTGGGTGCTAGTGCATGTATACTTGTATGTCTACTTGCGACATGAAGACTTACAGATGGCCTTGCATGATTCGTGGAGACAAAGTGATGGCCAGGATAACAAAAAAACCAGAACAATGATTTTGACATACAAAAAATGAACAAACTGGTTGACAAGGGCTCGGATGCTGAAGTCATCATTTTGTGTGCTTGTGTGTCTTGCGCGGCTGGCAAAGATGAATGGGTGCGACGTTGCGAAGTTTAAATCGCCGTTTATAGATGACTTCATTAAAGTTGTCTCGAGATTAAGGTATGGTAAGAGTACCTGAGCGACCTCGAAGCAAAATTGGTGTTGCGGTGAATAATATAAGAATATACTTCTTGACAGTTGGTGTTGTTGATGTTCCATTACTGACAGCTATCCGGAGGTCGGCACCGCTCAATCTTCAATTCTGACCTCGACATTTGCCAGGCCACCAAAATAGCCGCGCCGGGTAAATACGCAACAGTTCGTACCAAGACTGTCAACTCCAGCTCTCCGCCTGGATAAAGTCAACGACCCAGGAACGCGCAGATCTCCCACATCCACCAGCGACCACTTCACTCCACGGAAATTCGATTTTAGCCTGCGAGAATCTCCAGCTCTGGTTGGTCCCCGCCACATCTCGGTCGCTTTACACAAAATAAGCGGAGTCTTTCCAGGTTCCTGTCCTCTCCAGTGGTACAATTGCCAGATCTGTGCGCCTCCATCCGGCCACACTGCCAGGCCGGCGGATACAAGAATTCCATTATGGCGGGGATCTTCCTCCACAATGCCCCGCGACCACCATCGTGACGACTCGTTCCTGGGCGGGGCGTATTCAAGTGCGCTCATGCTGAACTGTAAATAAAAAGCCCAAGTCCCCGCCATCACTTCGACCTTCTTCATACCACTACCCATCTCTGATATTAGCCTATCTGTTTTATCATCTTTGCGAGTGAGTGCTACAGATACCCATTGGCCTCGCCGCACTGTTGCTAACTTGTTCAAGTTTTTTTTAAGCGTTTCAACTTCCTTTTCAAACATACCCAAAGCCGCAAATATGGTCAACGTCCCAACCATCAAGCTCAGCTCCGGCTATGAGATGCCACAGGTTGGCTTCGGTCTCTGGAAGGTCGACAACGACACCTGTGCCGATACTGTCTACAACGCCATCAAGACCGGTTACCGTCTCTTCGATGGTGCCTGCGACTACGGCAACGAGAAGGAGGCTGGTGAGGGTGTCGCCCGCGCCATCGATGAGGGCTTGGTCAAGCGCGAGGAGCTCTTCATCGTCTCCAAGCTGTGGAACACCTTCCACGAGAAGCAGTACGTCGAGCCAATTGCCCTCAAGCAGCTGGCCGACTGGGGTCTTGAGTACTTCGACCTCTTCATCATCCACTTCCCAGTCTCCTTGAAGTACGTCGACCCAGCCGAACGCTACCCACCAGGATGGAACGGTGCCGACGGAAAGTCCGTCGAGCTCTCCAACGCCAGCATCCAGGAGACCTGGACCGCCATGGAGTCTCTCGTTGAGAAGAAACTCGTCCGTTCCATTGGAATCTCCAACTTCCAAGGATCTTTGATCCTCGACCTCCTCCGTGTCGCCAAGATCCGCCCAGCTACCCTTCAGATCGAGCACCACCCATACCTCGTCCAGCCAACCCTCATCCGCCTGGCCAAGGAGCAGAAAATTGCCGTCACCGCCTACTCCACCTTCGGCCCATCCTCCTTCCTCGAGCTCGGCTGGCAGAAGGCCGCCGATACCCCACCGCTCTTCGAGCACGAGGTTATCACCAGCATTGCCAAGAAGCACAACAAGTCCCCAGCTCAGATCGTCCTCAGATGGGTCACCCAGCGCGATATTGCCATCATTCCAAAGTCCAACACCCAGTCCAGACTCGAGGAGAATTTGAACGTCACCAACTTCGACCTTGAGGAAGAGGAGCTCAAGAAGATCTCTGCTCTTGACCGTGGATTGAGATTCAACAACCCAACTGATTACCTCTCCACCCTTCACATCTTCGCATAAAGTGGGATTGTGATGAAAGAAACAAAATTTAGATACTAAGACAGACATAGTTTAGATTTTTTACAAGCTATTTAAGTGCTACCGTAAATAATGAGTGTGTTGATCTTTCAGTTTCTCTTGCTTGCGCGCTGGTAAACCGCATCGCAGCAAAGATCATTGATCTCGTACTCGAGCAGTTCCCCATCTTAGTCGCACGGTGAAAACGCAAGTACCACGTGGAGAAAACGATGTCAACCAATCATTAAACCAGAAGCCTGCTTGGTTCCCTTCATATCCCTAATCAAATCATCCAAAATCTTGTAGAAACACCCCTTACCAGTATCAGCCACACAATCGCTCCCGAAACACTCATCTGTGAGGAATTTCAAGCTCAGCTGCCTGGAAAGTCTGCACGCTCCCGGGGCCCTCGAGAAGTTTCCCCTTTCTATGCCGGCACCTCTATAGAGATACATGATGTCACCGGAACGTGACGAGACCATCCTCAGCCAATCCTTTTTTGCATCTGTGTAATTCGAGATGTCATTCGATTTGAGATTCCAATATACGCGCTTGCCGCGTTTTGTGAGGATGTAGGTGTGTGCGAGTTTGAGGATGTGGATTTGGAGCTCGACGGGCAGGTTGGGCATGGAGTGGAAGGTCCGTGGTGTTACCATAGCTATTATTTTATATAAAGAGCTAAGATTAAAATCTGTTCGACTATTTCGGTGCGTTGACAGTTCGAGCCTGACGTCACTTACCAGAGAGTCCGGGGTGAATACGGCTCCCCCGATTTTGTTCTCAGCTCTCAGAACACCATATGGGAATCGAATCTGTTATGGCTTTGTGGACACTCCTGGTAGAGATGAAAGAGACTTCTATGTAAGATAGTATGGCTGACCAAATAAATATCTGAAGCGTACCTCGAAAACACCCAAAGTCTGTATGGTTGGTTAGTGAGAACTACTATTCTGGCCGCATGATCTTCTTAGGGCCTCGGCGGCCTTCACATGCTTCTCTTCGACCACCACGACGCGGAAGCTAGCACGACAACATCCAGAAAGCCACAATCACGAAAAGTATTGTATACTAAACACTTAACTACATTGGATAATTCGCAAATATATGGACGACTGAGAACGACCTATACCTATACGTTACACCACCGAAACTGAGCCGCGTACACGGATAATGCGCCTGGTAGGCCACTAAACAAACCTCAAAGCCGCCGCCAGCGAGCGCATACACAACCACCACCATGGCTGCACAGTCCAAACTGAGCTTGGAACCGCTCGAAAAGCTCTATGTACGATACTCGCGCCTCCTCCAGGCTAAATACCGCGCAACTTCCCGCAGCCACCGCCTCCTCACCACCCTCGCCCTCCTCCTCACCATACTCGGCTCGGGTGCCAGCCTACGTAAACGCTGGCTCAAGCGCGCCAAAGAGCGAGAAGAAGGACATAGATTACTACGCCGCAACTCGGGCCTGAAGAATAAAGATGGAAGCAGAACACTGGTTGTGCCGTATCGAGATGGGACGAGCAAGGTTACGATCCATCCTACAAAGGCGACTACATTTGATGCGCATAGGCGTTTGTTTTTGAATCCGCCGCGGGCGAGTGGATTGATTGATGGGCAGCCTACGCCGCCGAGTCAGGCGAAGCCGGGACTGAATTTGGCGTTTTTGCATCAGTTTTTGAGTTTGTTGAGTATTATGATACCGAGGTGGAAGAGTAAGGAAACCGGTTTGCTCATCAGTCATGGTGTGTTCTTGTTGTTGAGAACATATCTGAGTTTGGTGATTGCAAGACTGGATGGAGAGATCGTGAGAGATTTGGTAGCAGGAAATGGAAAGGGCTTCACACTGGGGATATTGAAATGGTGCGGTATTGGAGGAGTGGCATCATACACGAATGCCATGATTAAGTTCATGCAATCCAAGGTCTCAATTGCGTTCAGAACGCGCTTAACCCGCTATATCCACGACTTATACTTAAACGACAACCTAAACTATTATAAGCTCACCAACCTCGACGGTGGCGTAGGATCGCAGGCAGATCAGTTCATCACACAAGACTTGACGCTCTTCTGCACATCCGCAGCATCGCTCTACTCGTCACTCGGCAAGCCATTTGTCGATCTGTGTGTCTTCAACTTCCAACTCTACCGCTCTCTCGGACCTCTCGCGTTAACCGGTTTGCTGAGTAACTATATTCTCACAGCCACACTTCTACGCAAACTATCACCAAACTTCGGCAAGCTGAAGGCGATTGAAGGGAGGAAAGAGGGTGACTTCCGCGGGCTGCACGCAAGACTCATTGCGAATGCCGAAGAAGTTGCTTTTTACGGCGGTGCCGATATGGAGAAGCAGTTCCTCAACAAGGAGTTCTTGTCCCTCAAGAAATGGATGGAGCTCATATTCACACTCAAGATTCGTTACAACATCTTGGAAGACTTTGTTCTGAAGTACAGCTGGAGTGCTTATGGCTATCTTCTCACTTCCCTGCCAGTGTTCTTACCATCATGGGGAGGTATTGGTGGTGCAGCAGAGCTCCTCGAAATTTCGAAGGACGGCGGTAGAGAGCAGGGCCGCATGAAGGACTTTATCACTAACAAGCGTCTCATGCTTTCTCTTGCTGATGCTGGAGGGAGAATGATGTACTCTATCAAGGATCTCTCTGAGCTGGCTGGATACACATCCAGGGTGTACACTTTGATCTCGACGCTGCACCGTGTGCAAGCTAATGCTTACCACCCAGTCAGAGGCACCACCGCCGAGCTCTACAGTTTGAATGATGTGCAGGGCACTGTCCAAAAGGGCTTCGACGGTGTCAGGTTGGAGAATGTTCCTGTTGTCGCACCAGCACTCTTTCCACAAGGTGGCGAGGAACTGATTGAGAGCCTTTCCATTATTGTGCACGCAGGAGAGCACCTCCTCATCTCCGGTGCCAATGGAGTCGGTAAATCCTCCATCTCAAGAATAGTCGCAGGTCTCTGGCCAGTCTACCGCGGACTCGTCAGTAAGCCACGCTCCGTAGGCACAGACGGTATCATGTTCCTGCCACAGCGTCCATACCTCTCGATCGGAACCCTCCGTGATCAAGTCATTTATCCAGACGGCGAGATCGAGATGAGGGATCGTGGTGTGACTGATAACCAGTTGAAGAAGATTTTGCAGGAGGCACATCTAGGACACCTCTTTGACAGAGAGGGTGGTTTCGATACTCGTAAGGTGTGGCAGGATGTGCTGAGTGGTGGCGAGAAGCAGAGGATGGGTATTGCTAGAGTGCTTTATCATGAGCCGAGATATGCTTTTATTGATGAGAGTACTTCTGCTGTTTCTAGTGATGTGGAGGGCTTGCTGTACGAGACGGCGAAGGAGAAGGGTATTAGTGAGTTTTTGACATCCTCACCTAGTTTACGACATGCTAATAAGTTAATCAGCCCTAATCACAATCAGCACTCGCGCCTCACTGAAAAAGTATCACACTTTCAACCTCACTCTTGGCCTTGGTGAGTCTGGCGAAGAATGGGAGTATGAGCGTATCGGCACTGAGAAGGAGAAGATGCACGTTGAGCGTGAACTGCAGGAGCTCAAAGAGCAACTTGCTCAAGTCGATGAGTGGAAGAGGAGGCATGAGGAGGTTGAGAAGGAGTTGGCAAAGGTATGGGTTGCTGGAAGCGAAAACGAGGATGCGAGTGAGGCGCTCGCCGCACCTGATGCGCCCGAGTTTGTGGATGCTTTGGAGCATCAAAGTGAGAAGACGGACGAGAAAGAAATGACAGAGGGCCCTGGCTCTCTCGTCGAGACTCAGTAGTAGCTCGGAATGAATGTAGATCCATTTAGCAGTATATACCACAGCGTTGATATTGCGCTCATCTACGTGACGGATTGGTCTGGTTCAAAGCGCGGCCAACACAGGGGGTTGATCATTCGACTCACAATGGAACGGCTACTCAAGTCCAAGGGCATCCTTCTGATGTCACAGCTCGCATCCACGTTTCCTGCAGGTAGATAAGCTCTAGTGGAAGGCTTGTGAGACAACGGGACAATGTCATCAAAGATGTGGCAGCCATGATGATCTAAGATAGAGAGCTCATAACGACCTCTCATTTCTTTTGGCGACAATCAGTTCAACAAGGCTAAAAATGAGTTCATTAGGATCTCCATGTTCAACTCTCGTGTGCTCTCTACGTCTTCAAAAGCAAAATCTTGGGCAGAATATCTCGACCTTCGTTTTCAGGCCCACTAATCCTGGTTATGCCTCTTTATGAACATCTTCCACTTTGCTAGGCTTGTCGGAAGGACGATCACTATTTCGCATCGTTGCAACTCCCCTTACCCATAGAAAATGGTGGCAAGATATCAAGGAGACCCAGGCAATCGGATCATCCGCAGTTCTTGCAAATGTGATACAGCGGCCCGGTGATAAAGTGCTAGGCACAACCAGCGTCGCATCCAGTTTGCTTACTCAAGCGGTCAAAAGAAGTGTGCCTGGCAGATACAAGTTGTGCACCAATACACAGCCGAGTTATAGCCGTTTTATGCTGACTTTCACATCCCAGCCAATCTTAACACAACAAGTTTTCCTTCTAACCACTTATTATTTGGTTCATTGGGCAATTGAGAAGGCAGTTGCTCATTAGCTTTAGAGGGTAACCTCGGTGACCATTTTAGTGTCTTCCGCAAAGTTGGAACGCTCCAAGGTGTATCACTCGCTGTTGGAGGTCCAAGCCCACCATTCCGCCTTCCACGCCCAAAAGCTGGCGATAGCTCCGGATCCAGCACCAACTCCCACCACAACACGGCAGCCCCTTACTTCCACGTTGCACCACAAATCACCTTTCTTCCCCTTCCACACCGCATCAGGCAAAGCGCATCGCCTCATCACAATCTCAAGGCGGCGCTGGGTGACTAATCCCTGTCGCACTGACCTTGGACTGACTCACGAGATCAGGCGTTTGGCTCGCGTAAAGAGCTTGCAGCATACCCTGTAGGAAAGTGTCCCGTCGCGTCTCCCCGGGACAGATAGTTAGTGAGACGCGTTTGCTGTACGGCCTGCGCTGTGATGAGGGTGCCACACCGAGGGTGAGCTTTATATAGAGTGCTGGTCGCCTTCAGATCGTCGAGTCTGCTCTCTTCTCTAATCTCATCGTCGTTTATTTTCAACGTTTTCTCGTCGTTATCGCGTCTCTTCATCACAATTTTCATCATTTCTATCTCGCAAACTCGCCAAACAATAATATCCGAGTCTTGAGCGGAAGTGAGACAAATTATCGAGGCTCGAGCGATTTGAGACAGCTTCTCAGGCACCGCAGCAAGCAGCACAATGTTCACCAGACGACCATCAAAGACAGAGAGCTTCAGCAAGAAGACTGAAAGCCTCAGCAGGAAGGGTGGCAGAGTCAAAGGTTCATTTCGCGAGCATGCCGTCTCAAGGAACAGAAACGAAAAGTCGCACACCAGGAAGCCTCCGACAGAGGAGCCAGCTCGAGACAAGTACGTTGCCTTGCTCATCAGCTCCCAACACTTCCATATGTCGCGGATTGTGCTGACCGGTTATCCCATCAGCAGACTCACAGCCGCAATCATTACCCTCGTAGTCGGCCCCGAACAACGCATCTTCGCCGCCCACGAAGACGTCCTAACCATCTCCCCCTTCTTCCAGGCCGCCATTTCCCAACAATTCCTTGCTTCCCCAGCATACTCGCCCATCTCTCCTTCGGGCGGCCCATCATCCAAGCGTCTCGCTCTCCCCGACGAGTCCCCAGAGATCTTCTCCTCCGTCCTCGAGTTCCTGTATAAAGGCGATTACTATCCTCGCCTCATCCTCAACAAGAGGAATAACACCTGGGAGATTGAGAGAGGGGAGAATGGCGAGGTCGTGCAATCTATCATCTGGCACCCATCGCTCACCAGTTCAGGCGAGGAACTGCTTAAGGACACTGCTGTGTATTGTGCAGCTGAAAAGTACGGACTCTCCGAGCTCAAGAAGATAGCGCTTCGCAAACAAGGTCTTCAATCTGGCATCCAGTGCTCCACCATAATCACGTCGGCAAGGTATGCGTATGGCAACACTCCGGACACGGATAGTAAACTTCGAGCACACTACCTCGCTCTGATTATCAGGAGCAGGAATACGTTTGAGCGCAGTGGGACGATGCAGATGGAAATGTGTAAGGGTGGGAGTCAGCTGTTCTTTGATCTGTTTGTGGCGCTTTGTAATCATGTCGATGATGTTGCTACTGCGCAGTGAGTCTTCCTCATATCCCCCTTAACTCTTTGGTCTGACAAGACAGTAGGAATCCACCACACAACCTCAGACATATGTGATTATGCCAAGAGCTAGACTTGACAGATGCGAAAGTTTACCTTCGCTTCAAAACTGCCCTTCATGAGTATTTAGCGGGAGTGTTCTTTCGATTTCGGCATCTAGTCCAATGATGTCACGGTGTTTGGAATAACATGTATATTACTCTTCTTATTTGTTCGGGGGGAGATCTTCCCTCGTTTGATGATTGTTTCATCTTGATTGATGCCGGGGAGGTAAGATCTGAACCACAGAATGGAGCTGCGCTGAGCAGAATACACGAAGACATGTAGCGCAAGAGTGAAAGAGAGCTATCTAAACTGCCACAAAGTATGCTTAGAATTAATGAGGGCCCATGAGATAACCAATCTGAATCAACACTTGTTTTTCTGAACTCTGCATAGAACCAGTTTGAACACTGTGAAATTTTGAGCCATTGGATGGGGCTGGATTTGCTACGTATGCCTCCAAGCAGAACATGACTGGCATAGAGTGAAGTCTACCTCATTGTGGGCTTCTCAAAGATCGCTTACCCTGATGCCACGCTGTGGCGAGCATTTTGACGACAAACGGCAATCTATGGCCTACAACCCCAGCGTGGCCACGACAGAAAACGGCCACCGACTCGTGAGTGATAGCAATATACGCCATGTTAGTAACTCGATAGATTGCACTTCAGGCACATGGCTTGCATAGCCACACAGCACGGATGCACAAACCCGAGTCTGAGTCTCACTCTCAGGAAGACTGAGGCCAATAGAGGGTGGCTTACTGCATTCGATTGCACTTTACAGTGGAGCAGCTCAGATTTATGGTTATTGCATATCTATTGATTTTACTGTTAAAGCCCTCTTTCGGCATTTCAATGACTGCCACTCTAATCTGCGGCGGAGACCATGCCGACGAGGTGTTGGCTTCGAGGCACACCAACGCCATATAGTTTAGCACTAACTCCCGTAATGGTTCTCGGCGTCGACTACCAATCAAGAGCGACTCCATATTCATACATTTGTGCCTGGAAAGGCACCATTTTTGCTCAGCACTACAACACCACGATCGCGGGCAATGTATCCCTTCATCAAGGTCTATGGCACGTCAGTATATCAAACCACGAACTTTGCCTCAAACCGACATTTGAGGAACATTCTCACAGCGGTTTAACTTACTTTGTAGATCATATTAGCCAGCAGACACTCAACTTCGTCGTTATCAAGCCTCTCCTTACTGCCAAGACTGATAGCCGCAGCGAACTCGGCAACTGGTATTCTCGTCCTTCTTCCCGGCGGGTTGCCGTCTTTCGGTTCTTCGAAGGCCCCAGCGAGGAAGACCTTGCGCAGTAGATTGCGTAAAGCAATATCACGGCCACGCTCGAGGGTGAGATAGATGCGGCGTCGCACGAACGCCTCTTCTCCAGCTATGAGGGCCTTATCGAATCCAGCAAGATCACCTTTCTTGATGCATCTTGCAAGTGGAGAAAACAGCTTCTGGAGACGAGGGTATGGAGCCAAAAGTGTCTGGCTTGGAAGAGTGTGAGTGGTGATGAGGTGGCAAGGAATGAGATATGTGAGAATAAGCCTGCGGCGAGTTAGTCGCTAATTAGGTCTCGAAAGATGCGTATTTACTCTTTGTTGCGCTTGGCAGGCTTGTGGCACATATCCAACGCTTGCGTGAGGTATTCCTCCGCCTACCGCTGGTTAGATTCTGTAGTCTGCAACGACAGCAGGCAACTCACCTCTTTATAATTTTCCTCCAAGAACTGGATGACACCCATGTAGTAGCTAAAGGTGACTTGGTGAGCTTTGGGGAAACAGCTAATATCCGGCATATCGCTGCGTGTGGCCTGGAGAGCTCGAATAATGTTTTTTGAGAGCGCCACGGAGTTGAGCTTGAAGTATGTCTTAAAGAGGAGGTTAATCACGCCGTATGTGCCCCATTTACGAGATTCCTCAATCGGCGCTCTGTTAACCGGTTAGCATTAACTTTGGATGACTTTCCAATATCGCTGCATACCTATCGCTCAGACACAATTGAAACATGCGGTTCAAGACTCTCGCTGCATCCTCTAGCTTCACGTTCTTGCCTGCGTCTGGGTCGAAGTCATCTTGAAAGCCGACGGTGTCCTTGGCACCACTTCCAGTCCGATCGGCATTCATGGCGAAGATGCGCAGATACTTGCCAGTAACGTAGAGACAAGGAATGCTCCATGCTTCAAAACAGTTGCTACTATATCCCCTAATGACAGTGTTTGACAGCTCCTTCCATTCATCATACACAGCAGACCATTTGACCTGTGAAGCTTGTCAGCACGTTGTCATTGTGCCAACGACCCAGCACCTTCGGCCGCAAATGTGAATCTTGGTAGTTGATGATCTTACAGGAAGCTTGTTACGCTCAGCATCACTTGCTTTCAAGACTTCTCCAACAGCCCTCCAGTAAGCGACATACACCTCGACCCAAGCCCTTCCTTCATCGGTGGAGAGCCTGTACTGGGTTGACTTGTCATAGAGCAGGGCATGCTCAATCTCTTTCTTTACACTGGCCACATTGGTAGAATTATAAAACGTTCGCAGCTGGTCAGGGTCCTCAGAGGGCGAGTATGGAATCAAAGTCTCAGAGAGCTGGTATCCATTCTGTGACAAATGTGCGTGATTGAACAGCTCGAAAAATGAATCCATGGTTGAAGATGAGAACCAAGGTGGCTGTAAAAATTAGAAGAAAATGCAAACGGAAGTGTCAGTCGACGCCTGTGTCTTTGATGCCAAGGTGGCAGCGAGCTTAAAGTTGTGAAGTGAGACTGTGAGAGGAACGGTCAGAAGTGGCTTCACTTCGATGTTGGCCCGAATGAGATCCTGCGATATTGTGTCAATCTCCACCAGGATATCTCCTAGGACAGAGGCATATTATGTACAGGATTTATTTGATCTTAAGCGAGGCGGCGGCAAGTTTTGTTGTGGTGTTGTCGTCGTCTCTCCCACAGAAACTGACAGGTGCACGTGATTGGAGGCTCAGGCCTTCGCATAAATGCCTTGGCGAAAACAGGGCTAGCCGAACCCACAAACCTAGGAAATTCAAATCCGGCAAGACATTCTCAGCGATTCGACAACACGACAAATTAATCGGCCAGCAACAATCAAGGTCAGTTCGCAGTCTACATATATAGAAGCGCCAAAATAATACTAACAGCTTTTCCAGATGGGTAAGCACAAATTTATTTCCTCTGGCCCAATCCGCGCAATGCAGACAGACAACAACGAAACACGGAACCAAACCCACAATCCGCGGGCGACCATGAATATGACTTTCGACGACTAGCCGGCATAAAAGGATCGGTGTTTGGAATGGCGATAATCACGAAGGAGATGCGAGATACCATTGAGTCTTCGATTACATGAAAGGTTCCAGCACCTCCGCGGAAACACGACGATTTGGCTCGCGAAGTCCAGCAACGACTACCCAGTGGCCCTCAACACCAACTTGGATAAAGTGGTCTTTCAGCACTATAGTTCCGCCTTTTACAAACATGGATCGATCTGGTGTCTAGCGAAGCGCGGATTTGGGGAAACTTGAAGAATACGGTCCAGAGCGAAGGCTGACAGGATTTTTTTACAGGTCGTCTCACAGAGTATCAGGTCATTGGCCGCCACTTGCCAACTGAGGCAAACTCAGCGCCAAAGCTGTACCGCATGCGCATTTTTGCGCCAAACACTGTGGTCGCCAAGTCCCGCTTCTGGTACTTCTTGATGAAGCTCCGCAAGATCAAGAAGGCAAACGGAGAGATCGTTTCCCTCAACGTTGTATGTTTACCAGCAACCGAACACGCAAAGATGCATTCTAATGAACGACTCTCAGATCCACGAGAAGCACCCACTCAAGGTCAAGAACTTCGGTATCTGGATCCGCTACGATTCTCGCTCTGGTACCCACAACATGTACAAGGAGTACCGTGAGATGTCCCGCACCGACGCCGTAGAGGCCCTTTACCAGGATATGGCTGCCCGTCACCGCTCCCGTTTCCGCTCCATCCACGTACGATACCCCAGTTTCTTAACTAAGAGAAGCCGTCTAACACAAACATACAGATCCTCAAGGTCATTGAGCTCGAGAAGACTGAGGACGTCAAGCGCCCGTATATCAAGCAGCTCCTCACCAAGAACCTCAAGTTCCCACTTCCACATCGCGTCTCCAAGGCTGCTGGAACCGCCATCTTCACCACCAGGCGCCCATCTACCTTTTACTAAGCGATTGATGTTGGCGAATTGGCTGGGAAGCGGATTGGGATTATTGGGCCGTGTATTTCGTTTGTCATTCAAGTTGAGCGCTGTCTGATAGAGATCACGCGCTAGATGCTCATGGAACATGAAGTATTCAAGACACCCAATTGCCGATTAATTTACCCGTTGTCCTCTGCTGAAATATGTCTTCCGTTTTGTGTGCGAGTGAGAATGTGATCATGTATGATACTTATTAGCATTTCTGAACTGTGGTGTGATCTTAAGAGCTGGCACTTGCAGGATGACTAGTGATACTATGCTTCGCAGGAAGAAGGTTGGCTGAGATGACTTGACTGTTATTCATGAAATGTTTCTTTGGACGAGGCGCCACTTCACAATTCTCGCGGCAGCTTTCACACCCTCGGACTCGTCCTAAAAAATGTCCACTTCAAGTCAAGCCGTTTACTCATTCTAGATATGCATCGCAAAGCAAGGCATGAAGCTTTCCGCACTGGGATGACGTCTGGCAAGCTCAGAGGTATTCACACTTGTACTATGCTTTTAAGGATATCTAAGCCGTACTTTCGAACATTTTCTCGCACACGCGCCCTTCTCTAACTAAGGATCTGCAAATCAACAGGGCCGCTCGCTAAAACTGCTAAATCTGCTGGGTATCATTGTCGTCGCCAACGTTTCCGCTCACTCAAACTCTTTGCTTAGTCAGTTAAAGTGTCGAAGCTACATCCAGATCGTCGGCGTCAGCACGCAAACTGAAAGGTATTACACCATGTGGCGTCTGTGGGGAGGCAACATGGTCATGACACCCAGAGCGCGAGATACTTGCCACGGAGTATTGGTACCCAACCTCAGAAGACGCATGTCGTCCAACAGCTGCCGCCTCGCGTAGCCATTATTTACGGTATCTTCGAAAGCATGTACTTAATCTTGGAATACTCATCGAGTTCTCTTGGGGTCGGCCTTGCCGCCACGCCTTTGTAGCGGATAGGATCTTGCCCGGGGCAACGCTCGAGGCGAAACCTGTGCATCGCGGTTGGTGAGTCCAAGACGGTATAGCCATTAATTATGTAGAGGCCATCGTAGCGGATTCCCTTCTGTGGTGCATATTCGGAGCTGGACTCGGATCGCATGACCTTAAGTGGATTTCCGAACTTGTTTGCTTCGAGCATGAGAGTGGTATTCGCCGTGGGTTTGTAGTTTTCGCCGGCTGTTCCACAATACTGGATGACCTGACGCTGTCAGTATACAAACGCATGAAAGTAAATGTTCGATGGCATACCTCTCCATCGTCTTTATCATCATAGCCTCCCTTCGCCATCACGATGGAGAAAGCTCCTTTGCCTGCCTGTCCCGAGATGCCGGCTTCCACAGCACCGTGAGCACCGTCTCTAAGGAGACACATTCTGGTTGGCCACCACTGGCCATTAACAATGCCATTGTCGCCGATGACATTGGCAGATTTCCTCTCATAGGATTGGTCCATCTTGTGACCGGTCCTCCTCTTGCCATTCGCAAGTGTTCCCTTCTCGGTATCTATGCCTCGCAAGAGGTGTGGGTCAAATTTGCCTACAATCCAGCGGCTGTATAGAGCTCTAGCATCATCCTTGATGTCATATGGGAAATCTATGCCTTCTTCATTGTCGAAGATGGCAGGCAGCCCCTGACTCTCGAGAACTCTCGACTTCTTGATAAGGGCACCATTCGAATTCTGCAGAGGCATGAAAAACTCAATGTCGTGCACTTTGTCTCGGAGTTCTTGTGCTATCTTGTCCCTAGCTTTGTCGGTACCAGCCTTCACAGCTGTAACATATCGCTTGATCGCATCGTTGAGGTTTGAAAGGTTAATGATGTCGCTTCGACTCATTGTCTCCTTCATGTCGATATTCTGGTACCACTGGCTTATAGACGCTGCCATTCTGGTGTTGACGGGTTCCCGCTTCTCATAAGCAGCCGATGATTTGCGTGGTCCTTGTCTAACAGGAGCATATGGATTTGGCGCAGTTCTGTCCTTGACGTCCGGTGGAGGTGAGACAAAAGATGCGTTGGATGGCTTGTGAGAGCGATTTGAGTTGTCAGTCTCTATGATAAATGTGAGCGGGCGTCCATCAGAGGAAGATGGGAGTGCATACCATCCGTCCGCTTCCTCTTCTTAGCAGCCTTCAAGCCACCATAGATGGAGCCCAGGGATCGTGTGGAGTCTGCCAGAAATGACCGCCTGCTGATATCTTCCTCCGTCAGCCCCGTCGAGATGTCGCATGCAATATGTCCTTTGATGTTGCGTTCCCCCTCGATCTTGTTGACCTCTTCCCAATATTGCGTCCTTTCTGCCCTTTGTTGCTCCAGGACGGCCTTTGTGAGATAAGGCCTTCTTCGTTCTCCTAAAGTGCCAGTATCGGCCTTTCTTGGAGGCGACATGCTGAGGAGGTATCAACCTTGAGCGACTCCGTTTTCCTTTGTCGAAATGCGCTTTGTGGATCCGATGGTTGCCACCTGTTACGGTTCTGTTGGTAAAAGCTCACCAGTAAGAATCGAAAGAATGAAGTTACTCACAACAAATGGGGATGGATGGTCTCAGTCTTTAAGAGTTTCAATTAGGTTTTGAGTTATGGAGGTCGCCACAATATTGTATTGAAAGCACGATTCAGTTGCAAGCACTACTGATGGTAAACAGCCGTGACGTTGTCAGATGTCAACTGATCAAGTGCCACCAAGGCCAGTTAAGTAAACAAATGGTTACTAATGTTGGCGTGTTGCGGCACGCGTAGCACATATGGCAGGTGGATTCGACGGCTATCAACGCGTAAAGTGGGTGCAGCGATTGGGGATTTTGGCTGGAGCTAAGTGAAGATTAGATCACGCACTGTGACGTTGAGGCTTGGCGCAGTCTGATTTCCGATCAGAGGGAATTGAGGTACCCTCATGGAACTCCGATGTCAGAGTGTAGATTGCACGTCAAAGATGCAGCAATTATCCTGGAGCACTAACAAGTCGTTGATTACGTAGTGGTCCATATCTTCTTGTTATGAGCCAACGACGCTTCAAACGATACCCCAATAGCTAGAGCTTTGATTTTTGAGGTGAAATCTTTTGAAGCTGAGGAAGTACAACTGTCAATTTGTTTAGCTAGTCATCTCTCAGATGAGTGTTTTCCAAAAGCTAATAAGCAATAACGTGACTCGTCAGTCGCTCCATTTCTGGTAGTCTCTATCATAACCAATCAATGCGAGGTCCACATTAATGCTCTTCAACATCATCGGCATAGTAAACTCCTGAGCCAAAGCTGTTAGTGTCTTAAATCTTTCAAGGATGGGAGTGTGCGCACATCGCCGTCGATCTCGTCGAGTCCATCACCCTGCACTCCTCTGGCATCCTTCTCATGCTGCGTCTCCGCTTCTTGCTCGGCGGCATAGTCTGCAAGCAAGTCTAACCTCTCCTGGTCGACCTGTTCGTCACCACCATTAACCTCATCATTCTTCGGGGGCTCCTCGTCAAAGCCACACTGAAACTCCTTCTGCCTGTCCTGTGCTTCTTTCCACGCTCTTGGACCTCCGCTTCTGCAACGATGTCAGTATTACTCTGTCAAGCTGCACGCGGCACCGCCAGCAAACTGGAGCCCACCCACCTGTTCACCCTATCCTTGACAATTCCGAACAGTTCATCAGCTGCAATCCGACTTGCCTGTCTCCACTTCACTGTCAAGACTTTCAACTCTCCATCCACTTCTCCTTTACCATCATCGACACTCTTGGAGTCTTTCTCAATCTTCCTGGCTTGCTGGATCGTGTCCACGTCCTCTTTCCACTCCCTCAACTTGGCCTCCAACTCCCGCTGTTTCTTCAAAATCGGGCGGATATCGGGGTCAGTGTTTGGCACCGACACCGAGCTTCCTGGGGATGGGGCAGAGCGTCTAAAATTGCGCAGTGGCGTACTCACGCTGACTACCCGTGCTGATCTCGGGCTGTCCTCTTGTGCTTGTTGACCAGAATGGTCGACGTGTGCTGCCTTGCCCGGAGTGTCCGCGCTAGACTTGGCGGCGGCCACAGACTTAAAGGGCGATCGGAATGGTTTTGATAGTGCATTTGATGCTGCCTCAATTCGGCGCTTCTTGTTGCCTGTTGGTGTTGACATTATGGTGGGTTTGTCAATTCGTATGTTGTGTCGTGGGAAAAGGGTATTGATATTTGGAGGTTCCAGAGCGGGTGTGGGCTTCAATTTTCTTCTGTATCCTCATTTGCGTCATCATTGGGCCTACGGCAACGGGTGACCGTGACCGTCCATAAACCCTCACAATGTCGCAGATCTAGATGGGACTTTAAACTCTCTTAAAATAGCCTCATAATACTATTTTATTTTTATTTAGTTCTAGTGGCCTACTCCTCCTGCTGCCCAGATAGGAAAGTCTGGATCTGCCGGTGCTGGGAACAGTCCTCCATTTACTCCTGCACCAGGTTGCCCCTGATTGTTGCCGCCATTGGCACCATTCTGGTTATTCCCATCCTGTGCAAGCTGTCTTTGCTGTCTGTAGTAGACGAGCCAGATCAATGCCGCAACAAGAGCAATTATAAGGAAGCTCTCCAGCACTCCGTCGTCTAAGAGAATGTCATCGTACATTCCATCATCCTCCCCATTCTGTGTCGTGGTAGAGGTTTGTGAAATATGATGTCCGTTCTCGGCGTCGTCATACTCATAGTATTTGCGATCCTCCTCCAAAAAATTTGTGATCCATTCCGACCACGACCATTTCTTAGGTTGTCCTGCAAAGAAGTTAATGATGCTGGTCAGGAATGTGCAGAGTTGAGTGTAACTAACCAGGCTCGTCGTGTATAGAGTTGACGCTTCCACGGGTCAAGGTATTCCAAGCGCTTCTTGCGCGAAGTTTAAGCAGGCTCAATTTCACTGGCATGTAAGCCTCTGCGTTCGTCCAGAGGGCCTGGTCGTAGAACCTCTTCGACAGATGAAAGTCCTGATTCATGCCGATGCCGTTTTCATGCATCCAGCCTAGGTTGAAGAGCGCCTGCGCGCTTTGTGAGAAGTCGGCGGCAGCGGTGTAACATATGGCAGCTTTCTCTGGATCAAGAGGGGTGCCAATGCCGTTGAGGTAATAGTCTCCCATCTTTACTAAGGAGTCAATGTTGTTCTGCTTCGCGGAACGCGTCCAGTATAACAGAGCCAGGGCGTTGTTCTCCATCAGTGCCGATTTTGGTGAGGATGTGAGTGCTAACGTCGGTAACTCGATCAATGATTTCTGATGATCCAAGAGGTACGCCGCATTCATTTGGGCAACTTCGTAGCCTTGCTCTGCGGCCATCATGAACCCAAGAAGGGCCAGGTCATGGTTTCCTTTGAGATACGCGTCGCTAGCCTCCCCCAAAGAAGATAAGAGTGGCTCTGCTTGTTCCGCCACGCGCTTATAGTAAGACACTGCAAGCTCGCAAGAGCGCTCTCCATCGAGGTTACTATTCGCCATCTCTCCGAGATAATAACGGGCTTCAATATTTCCTTGTCTTGCAGCGATCTCAAAATACCTTTGGGCAATGAGGACATCTTCAGTAAGGCCTTGGTCCAGATGCAGAAGACCTATCTCGACTTGTGCCAGAAGGTGGTTTTGTTGCGCGGCGGCTCGGAAGTATTCGGATGCTTGAAGGGCGTTCCGCTCAATCCCAAGGCCATGGAGACACATAAGCCCCATTCCAAACTGAGAAGCGGAATCGCCAATTGACATACCGCGACGAAACCATTCTAAAGCTTTTTCATGATTCTCCTTCACTCCCTCTGCTCGAAGATACATGTGCCCGAGGTATCCAGCTGCCCTTCCGGCATACTTCTCTACTATCGGTTTGTCTTTGGCCTCGATGATTGTGCCGTCCCGCCTCCAGTATTGTTGAGCCACAGATTGAAAGTACTTCCTGGCTGCGACAAGGTCTCGATCCACGCCCCTTTGGCCGTCATATTTCAGTAGCCCAAGGTGCAAAATTGACTTAATATCGCCCTTTGTGGCCATCACGTCGAGATAATCCAACATGTCGTCAACAGACCCTTCGTAACCATTACCTCTTTGCCGGGCATTGAAGCCTGCGCTAGAAACGCTTGCGCCCTCGCCATAGACACCACCATGCTCATCAGCCAGACGAATCGTTCTTTGTGGCCAGTGTCTCCCTCCAGGTGGACCTGCTTTGTACCATCTGATCGCTTTCTCCGCAACAATCCGATAGTAATAGAGAGCTTCCTCGCAATTGGGAGCCACACCTATGCCACTACTGTATCTATACGCCAGCGTCATCTCCGATCTTGTATGGCCAGCTCTAGCAGCAAAGGTGTGGTGAAGTAGAGCTTTAGCAGCGTCTCGTGGCGTAGCATATCCGACACTCGTTGCGTGCATGAAACCGAGCATATGGTGGGCTGAGCCATTGGCATTGTGAGCTGCCAGTTTGGAAAACCGATATAATGCCTCCGTCATATTTCTCTCGTAAGAGTAATTTCCATAAAAACTCATCTCTGCGAGTATGAACATTGCATCGGGATTTCCAAGCTCCTCAGCTTCGGCCAATGATTCGACCCCTTCCACCAGGTTCATTCTTGACGCGGCGCCCTTATGTTTCGAATATTCATTTGCATGAGGCGACGGTCCTCTGATGTATATGCGAGGCAATAAACTCAGTAGCTGGCTCTTGAGTTGATTTGCGAATCCGCGAGCATTTCTGTCGGTGAGGGGGTCCACGGACGACTCCAGCGGGCGAAGGATTTCGAGCGCCTTTGAAACAAGTTCTAGGATTGTCAGTAGAAGCTTGAAGCTAAGTTTAACGACCTACCTTGCGAATAGAGGCCTCCATCGTTCGTCTTCGGCTTGTGCGCAGGAACCGCAGTGTCGCCGGCCTGCAGACTTTCTTGCACACTCGCCAAAACTTGCTGACTGGAGAGCAGTATAAACATGCATAACAGGACTACTATCGTTACTAAGGTAAACTATATAAGAGGGCATCGGTATAAGCTAACCAGCAATACGTTGCGTCGCTCTCGAGAGGTAATTGCGCATCTTGAACTGGTAGAACCAACTGAGAACGTATTTGCAGTCAGCTTGGCCCTCAGAGTTTATATCAACATTGCAGTCGCTGTATATTTGTTAAAGTGGCTTTTAGGCTAAGTTACCGCGGCGGACTTTTCATTGTTTACGTTCTCCCGGCCCTTCCATCTTCCAGACTTGTCATCTTCGTAACCTTGAGGGGCCACGGCTTAATGTTTCTCCGACTAACGTCATCGCCAGACGCCAGAACGCCAGAACGCCAGGTGGGAGGGAGCCTGAATGAGAATCGAAAACGGTACAAAATAAGATGCTACTGTGAATACGAATTTGCTTGATATAATATCAGCCAACAAGATAAAAGCACCACATGGTATTGTTTCGATATCTGCCATGCTACTTGAAAGTGGATTCTGCCTTTTAATCCTGGTGTCGGTCATTCACTGAGTGCCCCACGCCTTGATTTGCCCATCCTCGCCGCCTGTCACGATCATGCGATACTGTTTCTTCATTAGCTTTGATTCAGAAAGGTGTCGGAGATGTTGCTGACCTTGTCCACGAAGCAAAATGTGCGGACGAGCTCCTGCCCATGCCCGCCAGAAAGGAGGACACCTGACTCAGGAGAAATGGTCCAAGGGTTGTCGTTTCTGAGCTGGAGAAGGCTAAAGCTCGATTTACTGGCAGCAGATTAGCGAACCCGCTTTCTTTGTACCATAACCCAGCTGACGATACGCCCTTCCTGTTTGAAGGAGTAACCACAAGAGCGAGGATGGACCTACCTATGGCTTCCGAGACCAACAACGCCTCCATCTCCAGGTCTCGAGAACACATTGCAGACATATTCACAGCCAAGTCTCTCTCTCAAGTCACCCATGTCAGTTGATGGTGGTTCCTCCACGCCGGCTTCAACATTCGTGATCATGGAATACATGGCAAACTTCTCATCATGAGAGAGTGCGAAGATATTGACATCGTCAATAAAGCCAGCGTGATGGATTGAGGATCCATGGTTGATGGTTTGGTGCAAAGCGTCCTCTTCGTCTGTGACGGTTGTGTCAAAAATATTGACAAGACCGTCGGTAGCACCAGATAGGAGAACCGAAGAATGTGAGGGATGATATTGAAGCTATGCCAGAATTAGTGATCGATCGTTCTTCGAGTATCTGAAGACAAACCTCAGTCACATCATCGTTGTGGCTCTCAACATACTGCACCCTAGGTGCTTGCAAACTACGAGTATCCCTTGTTCGGTGTTAGTGCCACCAAAAAATCATTGCAGCTGAGAATCATGCCATATCAATACTTCTGCAGAGCCGCTGGTCAACTCGGTGCCCGCGGCAACCGAATACGCTGGCGCGTTGGCGGCCAATGACAAAATTGGTGCATTTTGATCTATCGAGGTGTCAGCATTGGCGGTTTTACTTGTGCTTATTGAACCTGAGAGGCACCGCGAAGATGCAGGAAAGAAGAGGGAGGTGTTTCAAATATCCCCTTCTTAATTATTTAAAACTACTCACTGGAGCTCATCTCGGCAATTCTGGACTTCTGTCTCAGATCGGTAATTCTAACTTTGCCATCCCTGCCTGCAGTGCAGACGATGGAACTTCCTGCATCGAGGGCTCTCAGACAAGTGACATCGGTGTGAATCTTTGGCAAAGTATAGAGAGGTTCGGTCTCTAACGAGAGTGGATTGATGAGGCGGAGGGTGTTGTCGGAGGAGATTGAGACTATCCCATCAGCAACTTCAATGATTTCGTAGATATAGGTTCCCGACGGCTTCTCAATGGCCATGGAAGAGCTTGCATCTAATGTGTACATCTTCTTATTTTTCTCTGAACCGTCGATGGAGTGCGTTGTTGATGTCTATGAGTTATACCGAAATACTTGAGGGTTGTCACGTTGTGAGTGAGGTGCAAGAAAGATCTGACGCCCAAATTTTTATGGACGCATAGCTATCAATAATGTTCTACTTCAAATATACGACGACACTTCCACGGATGTTGCTATCGCCCTATTGTAAACAAGACCGAGTCGTATTAGGTAGGCTCCTATTTCTCGTTGCTTTTCACATTCTCACAATGTAAAATGTAAACCGGGCTGGCACTCTCTCTAATATTGCCATTTAGGGACTGGCATAAAATGATGCGTAAGATTGCGCTATGAGCAACCGTAACCAGCCAGGCTGTTGTTACGGATGACGGTGCGGGAGAATGGCGCAGTACTGCCAGGATTGCTCTAGCGGGCTTGAGGCGGCCCGTTAGGGGTCTTCTGTCACTGTCAACTCACAGCTCAATACCGAGAGTTTGGCGTTTCGCAACCCTGAGGCCTACTCTAGCACGGAAGTCAGACAATCACAGCCATCTCGCATGCCCCATCATTGAAAGACGGGCCCGCTCTACCCCACTGCCACTGCCAGCCAGACGCCAGTTCCACTCTCCTCCAGGCCTAAAGCGTGCAGCATGCGCCCTGCCTTATTACAGTAGTCCGCGGTTAACCTTCTACTCGTACTGATCCGGGCGCTTAGACGCAGGAGTTGTGGTCAAAGATATATTTCACCGGAAAAACCCAACTCTTGGAAAGTTTTTGCAACAGACAAATCGCTCGTTCGTCTGGATAAGAGATTGCGATAGACTTGGTGACATGGCAGCCCGCAAAGCCACAACCCACCGCCTGACCTTATCCGGGGTGAAAGCATGGCGGCCCTCCTCTCCTTTGCATCCATCCCATTGCTAAAGTCAGCTAGTTACTGGAAGTGCTTCAAAATATGTAGCTGTTTGTGGCATTGTAATGAAAATTAATAAGAGATCAATCGTGCTACGCTTCTCCATCCAACCAGTCAACTGTCAAAACAGTGGCCAAGTTCGCCTCTGTGTGATGTGATTGCTGCACTGGCCACCAGTCACCACTCTTCCTGTCTCTCGCCCACCCTTGTCCGCCCAATCGATCATCTCGGTTGCGCCTCGCTAGCGTCCGCTCTGTCGTCCTCAGCCTCTTGTCAATCAGTGCTCCCAGAACACACCTGCATTCCTCAATACTTGCCCGCCGTCGAGTGAATGTGAAAGGCGCCCGTCAGAGTACTCTGTGTATTGCCCTGCACCCATATCTTAAGACACCCGCCTTTTATATACTTGTGCACAGCTTCACCCGTGCCGCAGCTCACCCTGTACCCGCCAACCTGTCACGGACCACTTCGCCCAGACCGTGCCTCTGAACCTCCCTGTTACGCGCCCATCCACACCTACAGTCTTCACCGTGCCATTTCCGACTTGCGCGTGCGGCGACAACCTCGGGAAGCACTAGGCATCACCACCACGGAGTTACATCACGGTAGGTCTATCAAGGCCTCGAAGTCGCCCTCGATGAGTAGTGAGCGGGCTCCAATGGTTGAGCTTGATACCAGTCGCTCATCTGCTTTAGAGAAGACTGGCAGTACCCCAATCGTCACAGACATCTCCCCTGAAGGTACGCCAAGTCCGCAGTCAGTCTCTTGCGATTGCAGCGACAACACAATAACACATGGCTCTTGAGGCGGCTTGCGATATTGTATAGTTACTAACGATTCCCGTAGCCAACGACCTACAGCAATCTCAGAAACCTAGCAACCTGGACCTTACCTCTTCGTCGAATGAAAAGGAGTCTATGTCCACAAATAACGAGCCAGCTAAGCAAAGCGAGACTCTCTTACTTGTCCCGTCAAGATCATCTTCGCGCAAGGTACAGCCTTCACCAACGTCGACAGGACTCAGCGGCGTTACGGCTAGTGACCGGACAGGTAGCATTGGGGGAATATCGAGAGACTCAAACACTAGCATAACGGGAAAGAAGCGCAACGTTAGCACCGCAAGTGGCAAGAGATCCATTGCGCCTGCGGCCCCGGCTGGAACATCAACCGACGTCAGTATCACAACATCACAATCCGCTCCAATGCCAAAGTCAAAGAAATCGCGAGGTCTCCTTTCGTTCTTGAATTGCTGCAGTGCCCCGGAAAATGCGAACGAAGTTGGAACGGAAGAAGCGGCACGACCAGCGAAACAGGTGAATACTGTTCCGGCGCCTCGCACGACTGCACTCACCAAGGCAGTCGCCAGCACCCCCGAGCAAAAGAGTGCTGGCAAGCCGGTCGAAAACGAGAAGTCGAAAAGCGAAAGTCGTGCATTTGACGAGAAGGTTAACTCCGAGCCGGAACTATCGAGCCAAATGGGAACTTCGGAGAAGCCTACCAAGAGTAGCGATACCCATGCAATGCAGGATACTCCGATGCTTGCTGTTGGTGACCACGCCGAGAAGCAAGGAGCGGGCCATGATGTTCAGCCAAAGTCAGATCCCGTCGTAGTTGTTGAAGCTCCAACGCCAAATGTAGAGAGTGGCACGAAGCAGAATTCAAGCCCAGGCCTAGACTCGAACCAAGAAAGCTCAGTCGATAAGAACGAAGAAACCAAAGCAACAACGGCTGGGACAGAGTCGCAAAACGCCGAGATGACAGATGTGCAAAACGAGAAGGCCGCTCTTCCTCTTCCTCCGCTGTCACCTGCCTCCGAGACGGCCAACCCATCCGCGTTCCCAGAGGAGGCTGCCGTAGTGGATGAGGCTGTTGAAGAGAAACAAAAGTGGCTGTTGCCACCCATTGAGCCTCGATTCAAGGGCAAGAAGTGTCTGGTACTCGACCTGGACGAGACACTAGTACACAGCAGCTTCAAGGTATGATCTGTCAGGCAAAACTTTCACGCTATTGTATTGACAAGTGGCAGATTCTACACCAAGCCGACTTTACGATTCCAGTTGAGATAGAAGGCCAGTACCATAATGTCTATGTGATCAAACGTCCTGGAGTCGACCAGTTTATGAAGAGGGTGGGAGAATTGTATGAAGTCGTTGTATTCACAGCTTCAGTATCAAAGGTCAGTCCATTTGTACATTCCAAGCGCAATTTGTTCTAACAATTCTTAGTACGGCGATCCACTCTTGGACCAGCTTGATATTCATCACGTTGTGCATCATCGACTTTTTAGAGAGAGTTGCTACAACCACCAAGGCAACTATGTCAAAGATCTGTCCCAAGTCGGCCGCGATCTGAGAGAAACCATCATTATCGACAACTCGCCGACATCGTACATTTTCCACCCGCAGCACGCTGTGCCAATCAGTAGTTGGTTCTCGGACGCTCACGACAACGAATTACTTGATTTGATTCCTGTACTTGAGGATCTCGCCGGCCCACAAGTGCGCGACGTCAGCCTGGTACTGGATGTCGCTCTCTAGACCCTTGCACAAGAATCATAGCTTGCCACATAGCGGACGGCGTTTTGGTGCAACTTTCCATTCCACTATAGATTATACCATGTAATCTTATAATCAGCATGTCGAGAGAGGATCACTGGTCGGCAGTGTGACAAAACCGCGCGACTTACGCATGTAGAGGGGCGAAAGCAGATGGTTGGGTTTGAAGTGGAGTTGCCGTTGGCAACAGTGCGGCTTTGGGCCAAAGAGACGCAGGCTATGGGAGTCGTTTGCTCTATCATCAAAAGCGCTCAGCATTAGCAGCGCTCTTACTTTCGCAGATTTTAAGCGAGCTTTGTGTCATTTCGGCGAGCTGATTCTCGTTCAAGAGCATTTGGAATGGACGCGGAAACATAAGAATACCCGTGTAAAGTTACAGTCACAGTTCTATAAATTACTTCTAATTAAAACCTCAAACATAACCGGAATGCTTTTATTCGGACCCATCGATTCACGGATTGACCGTCTAAGTCGACTGCTGTATAGTGTAAGATCCGTCCTTTAAATGAGGCTTCAAGTCACAATAATCATATGGTTCTTTCAGACGAATATGTGCTTCTTTATGGTCCTGCGAGGCATCAATCTGTACGCACCAGCGCATTACGAATACGAGTACAGTCTAATCTCGGTAATACCATATGCAGTATGCCTTTTCGATAGTACGATAATTTTCCCCGAACGGATTAATCTACCACACAATCCACGATATTTGCAATATTGACTCTCTTCTCCATAATATCGTCTTATTGTGACACAATTATTGGATTCGTGCACTTCTCAGCCTCATTTTTGAGGTTGTTGATACTGCGTCAATGCCACCAAAGCAGCGAATTACTCTTGAACAGCGGCAAGCTCTTCGAAACTGGGCTTCTCGACAACACCCTCGGCCTTCTCAAAAAGCGTGTATTACCTGGTTCGAGGCGCGATTCAACCATCGAATTAGTCAATCTACAGTTTCTGAGTCCCCCTCTTCGCGATTTGTTGGTATTCGTAGATTGGCAATTACTGGTATGTTTGAATCAAGTCCTTAAGAGCTTACTCCCTTTTTTTAACTGCTATAATCTCTACGTACTAAGTGCTATATAAATACCCAACTTCAGTGCCGTGCGGGCGGGGTAATCTGTCACAAATGTTTGCTATCCCATAGAGGAGCAAACATCTCAACGTCACCATCGTACGAGCA
>RCNJ01000052.1_pt1 | contig 172589 bp, 156 predicted proteins | sample 2041171 | NCBI WGS metagenome assembly RCNJ01 (sample SAMN09708213, study PRJNA481090) | feces metagenome | biome: feces | host: Pygoscelis adeliae | place: Antarctica: Rookery Lake | collected 2010-03-01 | reverse complement strand
ATTAATACGGGCTCAGAGTTTAGCTTGTCGAATACAGAACTGGTTGCTATTGCCTTTGTTACTCACGTTATCCATTAAATCCTAACATCTGCCGTACCGCCCCCGACTCGGTGGTGACACCGCCCCTACCTGTATGAAGGTTGCAGCCTGAGATCTGAGGCTCCTAATGAGTCGCCCCGACCCGCTTGCGCTCTCCACGACGACGCGCCCGTGACAAAGCCGGTGGTGTCCCGGTGTTGCATCGGCGAATGAGATTACCATGCACGTTTGTTTGCCTTCCTTCCTGCGCCCGCCTCACCGCCGGGTCGTTGCTGACCCGGTATCACGCATGCTCATTTGCCGTTGCGTCTTTACCCGTTGCCGACGGGTCGGCCGTCCCCAACAACCCAACCCAGAGGCTGCATGCTCGTTTACCTGTTTGTGCCTTTTCCTGCCCCAGCGCTGGGCTGTCTGCACCTCTGCGCCCTATAGAACATCCCGGTCATGGATCGGCGCACCCGTGACACCCAGGCAGAGGTGCCACTTATGCTATACTTTCACAACGCTTTTTTCTGGCCAGGGGCTGCCAGGGATGTACGCAGGTTCTTGCAAAACCACACCATATGCAGACGTAGCACCATCTAGAGAGAGAAGAAACATGGCCTTTTGAAGCTTATGCCAATCCTGGATCGCATTTGGGTAGAACTATCAATCGACTTCATCACAGAGCTTCCTTCAACTGGCACCGAGCATGCAACTAATTGCATGGTTATTACAGACTACATGGCTAAGTGTCACAATACGGGTCTGGGGCACTGGTTCAGGTGTCTATATTGTAGCTATAATAGTTAGCTATGATAACACGGTGTATTACAAGATGTTCCTCTGGGAAGAGGGCGAGCTCCAATAGCTCGCTCAGCTATCAGACAGCCATGTGATTACTTGAACAACACAAATAACTAGATGCGTGGAGGCACGCGGAATCCTTTGCAGCCTACCAAAGAAATACAAAGAAGCTACTGTCTACCAGGCAACAGCGGCGTTCTGTGCATGCACAAACGCCCAAAGAATTTGTAGGAAACAAATAAAACAAAGCTGAAATGGCACCAGAGGTCTGTGGAACTTTCTGGAACCTACGGAGCTCAAATGGCAATGGAAACGGAAAGTGCCAGAACTGCCCCAGCAGCTCCTGCGGGATGTTGGCGTGTAAACAAACAGTGAGGGGAGCAACGTCTTCATATCGACATCCTGGTCATTCCGCATACTCGCCCCATTCCTAAGCAAGACATCAAACCAGCGTATATGCGTCTTATCACCATCATCTATCATATTCAATCTCTCCACAATCCAAGTAACGACCTGTACCCAAGTGATCACCCTCTCCGCATCCAACGTCCCAGTATGCTGACGAAACCCAATCGTTCTCATCGATCCCCTAGATTCAAGGTTATCTAACTTAACCAACGCCTGGCCACTGACACCTGCCTTGAAGTTTCTCGCCAGCGCGGCTAAGTCCGGCTCCTCAATAGCTGGCAGCGCATCCTGAACCCTCACAACTTCGGGGTTGTGGGTATGGAAACAACCTCACAACCCCTTAGCAACGTTGGGTGAGTGGCGACGAGAATGGTGGATGGCATCCAACGTGGGCTCAAAAAAGGAAAGGAATTGCATCATTCGCTTCACAGCCGCAGTTCTAAACCAGACCTCTCCCGCAGAGTTGGGAACCCTCAAGTTCTGCGGCCTAGTATTTCTGCCAAGCCTGCAGCCGACATGGGCGTGCAGCGCACAAGATTCGTTGTCTTCGACATCGACGACATGGTAATTGGTTAGAGCCTCGCAAGCCCGTCGTACTTCTTCATTGGAGTCGCCGCGATCGCGATTCATCTTTCTTGAAGGAACCTGGACGCCCAGCCAGTAGTAGTCGGCATTTGGGCCTGTGATGTTGCCCTCCTCTTTTACAGCCCAACTCTTGTAGGGCGCCATGCTAGGAACCTCCTGGGGTAGACTTGATCATTGAAGAGGGTAGCAGTTGCGTTGGAATTGACTACTTTGCGGAAGAATGTATCGACCTCCTTGGTGTTTTGTGCGTCGTCTTTCTCTGCTTCAGCGGGCACGGACAGAGGACGAGGGCCGCGCAGGCGCCGGGATCTGGGCGCAGGTTTCAAGAGACACTGTGTAGAGTGGATAAGAAGCCTTGGAACCATCCATCCTGTGTAGGTGGACTTGACCATTCCTCAGCTGGACCAATTCTGCTTGGTTAAGCTCGCGCATTTTTCTGTGCACCTACGTGCGAATCTTTGCTGGATCTGGCACCAAACCGTTCAAGCCTTGTCAGCAATTATGCGCGGTTGTTGCTAACAGGTTGAGGCTACTCACGGATACTTTGAGGCTCGCGAAGGGGCGAGAATTGGACTATTCGGTCTTGGGGTATGGTGGTGAGGGCCAACTAGAACTGGACGCCGAATGTTATCTCCATCGTGCTGGGCAGGTCTGTATCCAATGATCTTTTTCACAGAATTAGTGCGGCTGTAAATGCTTGCAAGTAATTTGGGCGTATACGTCGTTGTTCTAACAAATAATCAGTCGATTCACTACCGCCCCACATATACTGCTGTTGTTTTGCAAAACGGAAAGCCCATATTTTCCTTTTTGACTTAACACCAAGATTAGACAGCGACAACTTTGGAACAGCATTACTGTCCTGCAGACTGCCCAATAGCATGGACCATGCTTTCAGTAAGTATCATGTAAAGTCCTACAAAGAGATCAAAATGTGTACCCAGGATCCTTTGGCCAGCGCCGTATCGAGGTACCAATTCTTTCACCCCATGGTCGCTGCTTTGAACGACTCTACACTCAAGGTCGGATGCGGAAATGGTGGGACGGCTCTACTGCAATGCCTCGAAAGGCTATTTCTTCATCAAAATTACCAACCGGTTAACATCGACTGAGACGCCCACCACCCACCACCCCCCATCCCCGCAACCCCCCTCGCCGTTCGGCTCACTTCCAAAGGCAGGCCCGAGGACGGGCGCAAGATAGTCATCTTTGTCTTCGTGTGCGTTAATCGGTTGGTAGTGGGCGATACCAATTGGGTGAAATGTCCCGTCACTCTTGAACTCGACCTAGACTTGCATGAAAGCAACTTGGAGGGCTTGGGTCCATGGGCAGTTCTGAAAGAGGTGTGCCTATTCGCTTCAGTCTGAGAACAAAGCCGCAAATGTAAATTTATACCCATGATGCTACGTGCGGAACAATGGAGACGTTTTGTCCAGAACAACGGGCTCTAAAAGCCAAATCGCAACAAGAACAAATACGCACACAGCCACTCCCGAAATCCACATCTTGAGAAGAGGGGATAGGGCTTGGTAGGGGGAGTAGACTGAAAGAGATGCCATGGAGGTGTGAGATGTATGATGGATGGGAAAACTTAGATGGACATATAGAATACAGAGCCCAACTTCTTGCAAACATACTACCGTTTTCTGCTACTGTAACCTGTTTAATGTATGGCATGCTCCGCGAGGATAAAATCTGGGAACTCGTTCCCAAGTCGCCGCCGTCTTCGGAGTGTTCAAAAGGAAATCCTAGGAAGCTCCGAGACATTGCTGCTAATGCAACCGCCGTGAATCGAACACGAACCTCCACCTTGGAAGGGTGGAATCCTAACCATTGGACCACGGAAGCTTGGTGTTGTTGTTTGGTGGCAAATAGTGCTCATCTTGAAGAAATTTGAAGGTGGAGGTTTTTCGGGAATCCTGCCGCTATGGGCCGCACTGGGGCTGGTACTCTAGCGGCACAGGAAGACGAGTATTAGAAATAAAGAGGCAAGAACTGATAGGATTTGAGTATTGAACTGACGATAACATAATGACTGTATCTGCGGTGAGTTAAGCGTTTATGTTTGAAATGAAGAGCGGCAGCCGCCAAACTCGCCGAGAATGCCGCCGGGCGTGTGAACCTTGCCAAGGGCCACCGACTACCGCTAGCCGCGCAAGGACAACATCGTCTCTGCATCAATATCACCCTTCTTCAGCAACGTCGCAACATCGAGATCATGTCTCCCATTCAACCGAGTTCGGATTACTGACTTCCCTCTCCTCCTCGTCACAAGCTAAGCAGCGGAGGCAGCCGGTGATTCGCTGTCTTACTCCACTTTGCGACGCTCGCACCGTGCATAAGCCAAGTGATCAAGCATATGTCTGTTGTTCCAGATCGAGCGCGGTCGCGTTTCGTGATCCGCTGACATGGTTAGCGAGCTTGTTCTACGGATCCCTGATTCCGGTTGGGATGAGCTATCGTTCATTTCCGCATCACGGGCAACATGTTGGTTGTTCGAGATCACGATGAGGCAAACCAGCACGAAGGGGACGCTGCTGGTGGTTACTCGATTTTTTGCCTTGCCTCCATATCACAAACGACCTCGACTTCCAAGGTTTGGCTGCCGCGGATCTTGCACTACGACAGGTAACTACGGAAGAACGGTGTGCTGGACGCTGGCGAGCGAGTAACATTGTGATATCGTACGCCATAATCCTGCTGATGGTTTGCACGACTGCAGCATTGGCGCCGCCATGTTGACTCCATGTGCCTGGTTTCACCTCAGAAACAAAGTTTATTCGCGCACCGTTTGCTCACACCGCAGCTGTTCAGTAAACAATGCTATCGGAAGTCTTTATTTCTCATTCAAGTCATCTGCCTTTATCTTTCCCTGGCCCACGTCACTCACAAAATTCAAATATTGTTTCGTATTTCGGCGGAGTACTCGCCGTTGTCCTGGTGACCGTAACAAGGGACGTGGGGCGCCCCACGACATCTTCACGACATCCAACATTCCAATACCCACGTTCGCTGCATGGCGTATCACATTTGGTCCCTTTGGACCAGATTCACATAACGTGAGAAGTGAGCGATCACAGATCGGTGGACAATAAGAGTCCGATATTCCCTTGCGTCAAACACGTTGGCTCCAGAATTATATCCCCGGAAACCTCTTTGTCTTTCTTCCCGCGTTCTTTGGACTTCTCTTCTGTTTTTTATTCTCCGTCTCGTCACTCACAAACAATTTAAAGAAACACGAGAGCTCGAAAGAGCAGAAGTGCAGAACACCAAAGGGAAAGTGTAGGAGCAGATGCCGTCATCGTCATACCCATATCCTTACCCTCGTCGCTCCTCTATAAACTCAGTTTTAAAGTTCTGTTTTGCTTGGATCATCCACTTTATCATCGACTGCCTTATCATAGAAATCCTTCAACCTATCCATTCATTCCAAAAAAAATTAAAGATGGCGATGCAAGACAGCGGACGTCAATGGATGCTCCTACGTCCTCGCTCCGAGCGCAGGGCCGAGCCTCACCTAGCCGGTGAAAGGGGACCCGAAAGAGAAACAGAAAGAGAAAGAGCGGCACATGGAGTGTCTACACGTCAATTCCCTGGAGCTCCAAATGCCAAGCGAAAGAGGCCTTTCCGACTTTCGCTGTCGATTTTCAGCCGGTCTGAACCATCTGAAAGCCACGCGATGATACAAAGATTGGAGAGCCGCGCGCAGACACCACCTCTAGCGTATTTAGAGCTCGCCGAGGATACAAAAAACAGAGCAACAGGGGCAGGCCCTCAGTGCGAAATTTGCTACCTGCCAACGTCAACTTTACCGACATCAGATCCACCCCACTACTTTCAGCGTTTAGCCGACATCAACACAGAGTACTTGGCCATTCTGCCATGCACCCACAGCTTTGGACATAAATGCCTCCTGAGCTGGCTCGCCTCCACCACCAAACCCAGTTGTCCCAGCTGCAGATATAATCTGCGCCATAGCGGCTGCGGGCATTACGTAGTTCCAGCCTTGCCAGCTGCTGCACCGGCGCCCTTATACATGGTCTACGGGCCTGGATCAGCAAGTTCGATACCAGGTGGGGAACAGGTGGTTTGGAAGGAGAGGAGGGCGAGCTTGCCCGATATTTGTGTGAGGTGTCGGCTGGAGGAAGGCGGGACTGAAGGTTTCACTGATGTGATGAGGATGCTGGAACTGAGGAGGACGGTGAGCAGGGGTGTATTGGGTAGCTTGCCAATGGAGTTCAGGTTAATGAGAATAACGCAGAGGCAGTTTGATGAAGATAGTGCTGCTGAGAGTGAAAAGCTGGCAAAGGAAGAGGCTGAGCATATGGCAGCATGCTGGATCAGCGCACAAATACGCCGTGGTGAGGTGCTGCGGAGGGTGCGGTGGTAGAAGGGATCGGGCCTGCCACATCAAAGAGGTGTTTGTGGTTTTTGAACGAGTAATGCACTCACAGGAAGAAGATAGATAGGGCTACTAGACATGTTGCAAGTCTATGCACGAGCGAGGAAGATATGTACGCATAGTGAGCCCACTCGGAACACGAATACATAGCATCTTAAAACACATAGAGTGAACAAGCATTTCTCTGTGTTCTTGAGATGTGGTCTGCTGGTGTTTGTCTCGTCCGATTCACATTTCCACTCCACCCCACCACTGCGACAACAAGATCCCACAACACCACGCCAAGACATCAAAAAGGGATATCGTTTAGTGGTATAACGCTTCTTTAGCATATAAGAGGTCCGGCGTCAGATTCGCCGTTTCTCCAATGATCAACCACGCATCGAGCAACGTTGGGGATGATTCTTTTTGGGTTTGGCTGCTTGATCGCTCCTACCTTTTCAATAATAACTTCCGTCCTGTTTGAGTTTTCGCAAGTTATACCATTTGAGATTCATAACTTCTTTATCTGAAGTGGATTTCCCCATTGGCTGTCAATATCGAAACTCCGCAAGGCGGCGATCCTACGTCGATGGTGCGGCAACTTCACTGCACTCTCCTTCCCGCATTCTCCCTTCTTCGAAACCCTCAGCCCTTTCCTGATATCTTGAGGCCGTTCAATATCCTCGGCCTATCTTCTGAGTTTTCAAAATGGAGATAAAGACCCTCGCCCTGACATTAGCCACCACCATCACCAGCGTAGCCGAGCACTCAGTCGACCTTTTCTTCGCCGGCTTCGGGGTTACTGGGCTGGGAGCCTGAACATCACCATGACCAGACCAGACGAGACGGGAGCGATCGTCGCAAGCGCCTCAGGTGCAAGCTCTGCTATTAAAGAGGAAGATGATGTCCCCATGAGCGTGGAACAGAATACGACCGTGGCTAGTGGTGTGTCCGACGGTGGTTCTGTGCAGATGGCTGGTGTTTGTGCGTTTGGAGCTGCTCCTTTGGCTCCTGGCCTGGCTGTTGCTGCTTCATAAGCTATTTAACCCGTGCTCACTCAGGCCCCATAAAGAATTTGCTTAGCCGACAAGCCGCAAGTAACTTACCCTTGAAAATTAATCGTGTGAAGATACGGATAGGATCCAGAACTCGTTCGCAGGGGTCTTGATTTTCTACACTTCTACGGCAAAGGCCTCGCCTTTTCAAACTTTACCATCTTTACTTCAACACAAGGTTAACTAGAACGGCCCCAATTTGATCCCGGCCGCTTCTCCACAGGAATCGTGTAGGCGCCCCAGGCTGGCTTTCTGCCAACACTTGGCTCTACAGGCGTTACGGCCGCAGTTTCAGGCTCCAATTGGAAACCTCCCCAGCCTCGTGTCGGTACCTGGGTATTCGTAGCAACTGGGCTGATAGGTTGCCAGCTTTCCTCGCGTTGGTTTCCATTTTCTGCCGGACTAGGAACTGCAGTAGGTGTCGTTGGCCATCTGTGTCCACTGTCCAGGCTCCGTCCACTGCTCTGACTTCTGCGCTCGGCAGGAATGTTAGCATGAAGACTGGCAGGTGACTTGACAACAGGCTCCTTATAATTCGGTACCAGCAGACTTCTATGCTCAATAAACTCCGGCGTCAGTATCCGTCCATACCCCATCTCAGACATCCTCTCAACCGTCACCAACCCAGATCCCCGCTTCCGCGCTATTTTGTACACCCCCTCTCCATCAGGGATAGCATCGTTTAAGAACTCGAGAAAATGCTCCACATATTTGATCCCAGTACCCACATCCCAATCGCCCATCTCTCTCCTATCAGCCGCAAGCTGCATCAAATCAAACTCCTCGATCCGTTTCAGAACACCGTCATGATTCCTCAGCCCCATGACAATCTTCTTCGCATTCACCAAATAACACTGCATCCACGTCCTCAGCAGCTTCTTACTATAATTCTTCGGTGCATTCCGTGTCAACGTCGGATCAAGGGCCGTCTTAAACTCCACCCAGTTCTGAGTTTGGTCTGATTCGGATCTGGCGTCCCAGATAGCGTCAACCTCTCCTCCGATGACGATAGGTGTTTGGCCAATGGATATCTGTGCGATAGTGCAGTGTTGAGCGGCGTTGCTGGTGGGTAGTTTATCGCGATTCTCGATGTATTCTCTAGATGTGTTGTGCCAGGTGTCAGGGAGACAGCAGAGGGTCTCGAATTTGTAGCCCCAGTAACTCATTTCTTCTGGTGTTGGCTGGCCGGGACGAGGTTTCCAGTTTTGTTGGGCCTGGGAGCGAGTTCTGAATTCATAGTTCTCTTCAATGAATCTGTGTGTATTAGCAAGGGGAGTTCGAGAGCCTGTCTATGTGTCTGCCTCACATTGTTCCCTGGAAGGTATCAGTAATACGGCCTCCCTGTAATATAGACTTGCTTTATCTTACTTGGAATCGCGTCGCATTCATTTCAAAGCTACTCCATCTTAGTTTCTTACTCTTCCGTCTAACCAGTTTCAAGAGGCATTGGCAAAGATGTGAAACATACACTTCTTCATCAAACTTATACGGCGTCATCAAAAACTTCGTCATCATTCCTCTCCACGTTATTACTTCCGCAGAGACTGGCTTGCCAGTCGTCTTTTCGTGCTCCATAATTGTTCTCAACAAGCTGTCTATGTGCTCGTTTCCAGATTCGTGTAGATAACGCTCATTGTACCCAATGCTAAGGTCTGCTGGCATTATGGGGGGATAGTAGTAGCGCATACTTGATGCGTCACGGTGGTACTTATGGTCATTATCGTAGGAGAAATAACAAGTTTCCTAGTAACCGGTTAGCCAATTATTCTGGGGTAAATGAGAGTGCTAGGAGACGCCGTATGGAAGATGTACTGATGTTCTTCCGGCGTAGACGTCTCGACTAACCTTGGCTGTTGAGAGCACCACTTCTGGCTTGCGAAAATTGGAATAGTCGCTGATAGGGAAACTGCGATCCATTATGACAGTGTTGCAATCATACAAAGGAGAAAAAATGTTGGCTAAGCGCATTCAAAGGGAATGTTCGTTTAAGATGGAGTTCCAAACTATCCAGCAAGGTCGCTCTTATCGAGATAATGCGAGTACGATTAGCGCTCCCGCATCGCGTTGCCGCCCCGCGAGGGCGGCAGAAGCAGGGGTCTGACAGCAATGCGCCGTGACAATAACTCAGCCTTGTTGTCTTGTTGACATTGAACAGCCATTATTCTAGAGTTATTATATATTCATCATCGACCTAGAACTGTACACTTACGCCCTGCAGACGAACATTTCTAGAGACTTATAGCGCGTTTTATCCCATATCCGAACGACCTCAAAAGACGACGAGAACTGCGGCGCTTACTCTACCTTGAACCTACAGAGCGCTCTTCAAACCAAGCTTGTAGCACGCGCGCCAGATATTTTATCTCCGACAGTACATTAATTCTACCAAGCGTGATACAGAGTGTGTGACGGCGCGAATTCTTTATAAAGCACCGCCTGCTTCCCCATGTAAATTATGGGCGATGCACCACAACGTAGGCGCCCCCGCCCTCCCGCCCTTTCACCCGTCGACCACGCCATCTCCCCACCACGCATGAACATGGATCTCTTCTCTCGAACTGCCCGAGTTGACGAACCAACCCGCCCTGTTCGGCGCAACCTCTTTTCGACACTCTCCAGCTCCAGCCGACATGTTACACCTCATCTTGCACCACAAGCAGGGACTCCAGACATCCCGCAGTTCCCTCCAAACATACCGCCAATGATCATTCGGGAGCCGACGAGGCAACAGGCCAGCAGAGGAAGCATATCAAGCTCAGATGACGAGATAGTGGCCGGGAGAGGATATACATCGATACCAGTGCACCAAGAGCCTACGAGACAGCTACCTCCTCCGAGAGTGAGAGGAGTACAAACTGAACTGCGAAGAGCGGCTGGCACAGCTGGTAGACAAAGGCGAAGGCGCAGCGACGAAGACGATATCGTTGCTCGCGATGCCTTAACTGGAGAGCCCGTGGTGCCCGATCCAGTAGCTGTACTGCTTGCAGGAAGAGGTTCGAGAAAGCCTGAGCCAACAACACATGGACACGAGGAGTATGACGATGGAGAAGTTACGGATGATTTCAGTGAGGGTGAATTTGGAGAGGAAAGACGAAGACTCGAAATTGAGGAGAGCGAGAGGAGACGGTTGGCAGAGGCGATCAAGCACCATAATCGGGACAGAAGTCGGGCTGATTCTGATCCGGCGGAGTTATTGGAGAGGGTGAAGGCGAGCATGAAGATGCAGATGCAGAAATTGGATGACGATGAGTGGATGTTTCCTGCTGGAAATCTTCCTTGAGAGGCATCAGGCAGGGAGTGGAGAGGAGAAAGTGTTATTTGCCCTGCCAAATGAAGGAGTTGGACAGGAAACATGGATGGATAGTAACGAAGAGGCGTGTTTGCTGATACCCATAAAGTCCTAAATATCACGAATCTATCACCTTTTAGAACCTAAGCACTGAGTAAGCCACTGCCTAGTGCAAAGAGGACGTAGTGAGCCTAAGTTCTTATTTCATTAATCACTGTGATTACTCAACCCGTTAGCTTCAGGTTTCCATCAAAAAAAACTATCGAGCGGCATCAAGGACCAGTGCGTCAGGGTTTAACATCCAGCCTGTACAGCTTTCCAGAATATTTGGTCCGCCAAGACAAGTACATCCACCTTGGCATCCGCTTTAAGCACCTTCCCTATACATGGGCGGGCGTGACGCAACACCAACTATGGTACTCATGTACAATCCACATCCTGCCTCATTTTCCCCAACAACCCTTCAAGATCTTCCATACCTTGTTAAAATTCAATATTCCGTCTAACGCGACATCAAAGCACCTTACACCTGAATCGTAATCATGCCAAACATCGTGCCCATACCACGACCCGTGCCCATTCAATTTCAACCCAGGAACTCCCGAAACCTTTCTAAACCTTCATAAACTCACGCGTAAAGATGTCTAGTAAGTTCTTAATCACTCAGCACTCGATGGTCGCTTTTTGACATGGACATGAACAGCCATAAGCATTGTCTGAACTCTCATCCTACCCCAGCCATCTACTTCCACTTCTTCCCCCCATTTACCAACAGAGCTCAACCCCTGATATAGTCTCACGCTTTCACATCCGCCTTCTAACTCGACTGTGGTCTCGTACACCGAATAATCTACTGCCTAGACTTCTGGGAAACGGCAAACCTGCGTCTAGGCTACTATTGTCTGGCCTAGGCTGGCGGAAGCCTGTATTTCATGGGATTGCTACCACTCCTGCCAGCATGTGCTACCTCATGTAAATTCGCGCTGCGAGGATGGAGGCGGCGTCCGCATGAGGAGGTCTGGGATGAGCGGTGTAAGGAGGGGAGTCTGGGTTTTTTGGACATCCTGGTGGGGAGGACATGAAAGAGTGTCAGTGAGTATTAAGCGAGAACAGTAGGGAGTTTGTGCCGATGTAGAGGGAGAATAGGAGGGTGGGCGAGGTTTGATGTTTCATATCAGTCACAGAGATAGGAAATGTATGCTTTGGAAGTCGTCTTCATTACTCTGACTATATCACGAACTTATATACTCCAACGCCTGACCCTGACGTTAACTGATCGCCCAGCACCCATATCTACCAGGGCATCTTCAAGTTCACTTCCTCCCCAACCCCTCCATCCCTTCCACCAATCCATCGCCTCACGCTGTGCATCTGCATGCTTACAGAAAGCACACATCTCCTCAAACACACAAAGTTCCCATGTATTCTCCTTGCACGAATTGTAAGGCGAGCCGCTGCAGCTCTGGAAGGACTCGGAGGATTGTTTGCAGGGCCCTGGACAGCGGTGGGTGGTTACTTGACATTATTTGGTGGCGGGTTAAGTTGTGAAGTTGATGTAAGCTGTATGCTGGGTGGTAGTGGGGTAGAGATTAATTTGGTGTGAGATGTGCTGGATGTGAATATGGGTGTAAACAATAGCTTCGGTTGCGGTCTTCGAGGATAGGGATAAATGTGAGTAGTTTCAAAGGATGTCGAGGTCAAAGGGTGGACAATGAGCTTTATGTCCTCTTGTTCTGAACAAGAGCAGTACAACTCAAGAGTTGCCAACAGGGATCGACGAACGAATACAGAACAACAGCGGGGTCGAGGATCGTGTCTTCAACACAGCGTTCTTGTCGGCTCAACAGCTACATGAACGCCACTCCCTCGCCTCGAAACCAATTCCAGACCACGATCCAATCATCACACAACTTCAGAGCATCCCCAAGAGCTCAACCCACAACCACCCCCCCACACCCTTCAAAATGTGCCAACGCCAAACCTTCAAATGCATAACCTGCCAAATCCAATTCAACATCCTCATTCCCTGCGGCAAAGTCTGCTCTGCCCCAGCCGCGGACCCAAACGTCTACATCGGTATGTGTTTTGAGTGTCATCAGGCTGAGAAGGAGAGAAAGGAGATGGATGATTTGGTGGGGAATATGGAGGGGCTGGGTAAGAAGTGAATGGGGATGAATAGGAGGAAGGTGGTGCAGATAGCTGTTCTATCGGACTGTAAAAGTAAGCCGTTTGGATGAAGATAAGTAACCATTCAATGAATAAGTGTGACCCTATCTCCCCGAAGTTTGCCCACATGCGAGTGCAACTTGCGTGAAATTTCAAGGAGTTTCGGTGTGCTGTGAGTGGGACTTTGAGGCAAAAGGATTTCAATATTTATCTATTCTAATAGTACAGCTAAGCCGTCATATGAAGTCATAAATGGTCATAAAGCTCCGCCAAAACAGCGTTGGTGAAATGCAACAAGTGTGCCCTCTATCTACCGAGGCCTCCAATAAATGAGTATATGGTTTGTAAATGTAAGAGATTCGTTGTCTCGATGAGACTATGCGGTAAAGTTGTATGTATAGCGTCAACTGTGTATATGTGGTGTGATAAATGAAGTTTTATGCAGTATGCTGATTATATGGCAAGTAGATTCGTGGTAGCGGAGGTGCTTATTTCGCAGCGACAACGATGAGGACAACCTATTAATGCTGTTAGTGTTTCCTTCGTTAGCTTCCAAATGATGGCATGATATAACTTACGATCAAAACCAAAACAACAACCCCAACCACACTAAAAATCCGATTCATAATCCTCCACCACCTCGCGCTCTGTAACCGCCTCTCATCAATCGGCGTCCAAAAGCGATTCATCTCCATCAACATCTCCCTCCTGCTCTTCACCGTGAGATCTTGTTCCGTCATTGGCGGGATCTCCACTCTCTCCGGCAGCGGCAGGAAACTCGCCACGAACCAACTGATCGGCATCACGAACCCACAGATAAAGAGGATGATCTGCCTGTTGCGACGAGATGATAGACCACCCTGTGACCACTCGACTGACGAAGCGTCCCAGCGGGTGGAGCGAGGGTCGACACGTTTATCGAGTTGGAGATGCGGAGACCAGGTGGAGGGCGGCTTGCGTGAGCGGTGCTTGAAGGAGTGCATAACTCTGCCATGCATTTGGGAGCGTGTCTCTTCTACATCCGGCGCCTCCTCAATCTGCATGCTGTCCACGGGCGTGATGTCTATGGTGTGGTTACCGGAGGTAACAATGATACTCGGCGCCTCAGACGGTTGTCTGATATGTGAAGACTGCGTCGAGTCCCTGGAGTACGAGTCCCTCGGATAAGAATAATCCACCGACCTCGAACGTGTCGAGAAGCGGCTCAGTGAACTCCACCGACTGACTCTGCTGACATTGCTCTGGTGTCTCGTGTGCTGCGTGAAGTTCGAGAACTGTCTGTCGGCCTCCTTTGGCCGGCGTCGCGCACTATAAACGTTCTGTGGAAACTGGCTCAAGCTAGGCGATCCGCTCTTCATAGAGTTGTTTCGAGAACTCTGCCCATCCCCTGACACGCTGAGTGGTGCGCCGAAGAACTTGCGCTCACCGCTCCCATAGTATACCATCGCCCACGATGGGAGAGCGCTGCCGAGGAAGCTGTTCGACCTCGAAGTACCCGACGTCAAACTGTTAGAGCGCGAGTCGCCATGTGGATACTGCGAGCTTAGATGTCTCCGTGAAGGCTTGTCGTGGAGAATCGGAATTTCAGTAAGAGTATCGTGGAGTTCGTCGTGGTAGGATGGTCGTCTGAATGTAGGCTTTGGGTTCTCGACTAAGTCGGTTGTCATTGAACGGGCGGTCGACTCGCTGAAGTCAGCAGTGTTGCTCGTAAAGTCACGAGTCTCGCGGCGGTCGAGACCATAGCTAGGCTCAGGATACTGAAGCGAAGATGAATCATCACGAAGGGATCCCTCTAGAACAACCGGGGAGCTCATCTGTCTACTCTGAGTCCGAAGGGAGTACATGGTGTTGCCCTTCCTGTGGCCTTCAAGCTGGCGAGAAGTACGCCCAGATGCCGTCTCTTCTGCCATGGATGGTACAGGTGAGAGACGGCCATCCCAGGTCTGTGTTGGCTTGTGACCCTTGGCACTTGTGAAACCAAGTGAGCCTAACCATGAGCTACCGGTCTCAGGAATATCCTTCAAGCTAGGAATGCGAGTAAGTGGTTTTCCACCTCCGACTGTTTTGTCAAAGTCATTCGCGAATGAAGACGTAAGCGATGTCATCGAGACCGAGCGCAACGACTCCCGTGAGTGTTGCTTGTAGTACCCGAGCCCTTCTGAAGATCGTTGGCGGGTTGGTTGTAATGGTGGGATGACGAGAGACTCCCTCGAGTACGCGGAGCGAGTCTGAGCGGGGATAGCAAGATCGGATTGAGTTGGTGAGTAGTCGTAGTTGGCCAAGGAGTGTGCTTGAGAAGTCGTGATCGAGTCGACAGGCGAGGTCTGGCCATAGGTTTCATAGTTTGGGTTATTCGTCGATGCTGTGAAGTTGCGGTGGTCATTGAGCGATGGGCCGCTAGACCCAGGTTCTGACGTTCGGCCAAGAACACGATAGTTCGGGTTGCTGGACACATTGCTGGAAGGCGCAAGGCCGTGGCGTGTGGCCCCAGATGAGCTACGGTTGAGGATCTCGTAGTTCGTGTGATCACTAGAAGTCAAAATGCTGTGGCGGTCAGACGTTGATGGCACACTTGAGCCCGGTTCAGAGGTGCGACCGAGAATAACAACATTCGTCTGGCTCGAAGGTGAGAAGTAGCGATTTTGGAGTCGCGAGGCAGCAGCCGATGACGCATTTGAGCCTTGACGAGAGCCGCTAAAGACTGTGCTCGCATATGGAGAGATTTGGTGATGGATTACGGTGCCGTCTGTGTGGGAAGACGTTTCGCGCGAATTTGTACCTTGCTCGCTTGACTCGTTCGATGATGGATCTTTCAATGCTGGTAAAGGTATTTCCTCGCTTGAATTTCCACTGGAATTGGTTAATGAACGTGGCTTTGTGTTTGTGGCAGCAGAGAGAACTGGCGGAGAGCTCGGCCACACCTGATCACTGCTCTCAGAGGTGGGGGTTGACTGGCCGGGGTCTGCACAGAGATCGTAATTGTTCTTCTTGATCTGCACAAGCTGTGGCACAGGTGCTAGCGATGCGGAGTACTGGCTCTCCCTCTCTCTCCCCTTTCCTTTCACATCGGGACTCTTCGGGACCCCACTAGTCCCTCTCAAAACCGCCCAGTTTGATGAATTCAATTCTTGAAGCTGATGAGACTCTCCGCCCATACCAGAAAGATACGACTGATGCCGTGAGTTTGGGTCCCCAGTAACAGTGGTCGAACTGGTCTCCGTCCTCCATGATGTAGCAGAGTCTGTCCTCGGCGAAAAGCCCGCCGTGCTAGTTGACAACCGGTTAATATCGTCAGGCTGACTGACGACAGAGAGACTAGATGTAGATCTAAGTTCGTCCTCGGGATTTAATAGGCTCTCGGATTTATCCGACTTCTCGTATATCATGAAATCCTCTGTATTTCCTTCCAACGATACCACTGAGAACGTCTTGTCAGAATTGACTCGAACCTGCTTGCGCTTCCGAGGCAACGACATGACGCTCGACGTTGGCGAGCCCTTCGGTGTCGAGCTGTTGCTATCCAGAACCTGTTGGCGGGACTTCAGCTTCAGCGTAGGTGGAGTGTGCCGCGCCCCTTGTGCCGGAACCATCTTCAATGTCGGCTTCTCTCCGTCCAACCACTCTGCCTCCCTTCCAGTGCCTGCATCGGACTCCTTCATGAACGATGCGCCACCACTTCCCGGCGGCTTGAGGACATGCGCCGGCTCTGTTGGCAACGCCGTGCGCCTGTATACCCCTTCCTCATCTACCGAATCATCGTCGAAGTATGTGGATACTGATGTGTCGCGCGGTGTTGGCGGTGTTGGCGGTGTGGGTGGGACGATGCGTGGCGCCAGCGGTATGGCGTTTGTGTCGGAGCCACTCCTCTCATGAAGCGGTTGCCGCCCTCCTGGCGACACCATAACTGATGTTTTGCCTCAACACTGCTGCCTCGAGAATGTTAATCACGAACGAGCAGATGTTGCAGCGGCAATTGAGCTGCCATGGGTCGAGCTTCGTTGGTAGCTAAATTGGGACTGTCGCGGCAAGAGCTCAATGTAGTTGCGAAGTGAATGGTAGAATGCGATGGCTGAGCGCGGTTTGGAGTTTCAAGTGAGGACTAGACCTGGGATGCAGCACGGGAGCTAGTCCTTCGAGGGCGATATGCAGTGTATATTCGGGACGTCGGGCAAGCTGGACTTGGAAGTGAATGTGGTAAGATTGACTGAATTGAAGCTGGATAGTGAATGAATGTGCTGGAAAAAGAACGCTACGTTGGTCGCGAAATAGGCCGAAAAGAGTGACGGTAACAGAGAAGAGCAGAAAGAGGCAACTGACGCAGCTTGCGGGACTAGGAAGTTGGAAGATTCGGCGGCTGTTTGAGGGTTTAAGAGAGGTTCGAGCTCTGTCCACCTTCCCGTTGCCGCGTGCGAGACAGCTTGTAGCGAGGTTTCGAGGTCACTGTACCAAAATTGAGCCAAGGCACAGGAGCTGCAGCTCCATGGCTAAGTGGAGAGTTGATGGAATTAGTGGAGACAGATGAAATTGACTTGGCGGTTCATGGTTACAAGGATACCAGCATGGCCATTGTGAACGGTCTGACACGGGTTTGATAGCCGCCCTCGTCCAACCGCCGACTTGTTCTGCTCCATCTTGCTGCAGAGGTGAAGATTTGACTGGTTCTGGAAGCTTTCCAGCGAGAACAATGATGCGGAGTCCGTTCATTGGGTCTCTATTGTTGCAACCCGGCTTTCGATTCTAGCGTCCGCAGCCATACAGAGTAACGATAGCCAGTTGATGACTTTGGCAGTCCATTGTCAGACTTCTGTTGGCGACGACAGCGCGGTGGACAAAGTCGAAACTCGCGAATCTGCAAGTTCAACGGCCAAGGTATGAGAGGCTGGAGATATCCAGTAAGGCTGGCTCGATTCGATCTGTCTCACCACGCCGCCGAGACACTGAAAAACGACGCCTTTCTCGGCGGGTGGAATGCTGTTGTGGCACCAACTGGTTGGTAGAGTCTGTGTCTTAATCGCGCCTATATAGTGCACTGGTGCACCTCGTCTGTCATCGCAAAGAACTCTATGTCGGGAGCCCGAACCGGTGGAGATGATGATGGGCGAGTCTCTCCTTCACCGCCAGAAAGGGAGAATTATCTCTTCGAAAGCTCTTCTCTTTGCGGCTTTCGAGCCCTGCATGCTGCAGCAGACCTGCCAACGCATCCCTCTCTTCTCATCGCCCTATTCGTCCTTAGTCTTGTCTCTTCAATACTCCTTTCCACGTGCATTCTGGCTGCAGCAGCATATCGCCCGTTAAGGTTGGCGCGTGTTTGAATTTCCGCGCGGCAGAGACCGTGGAATGAACGCGCCAGGTCTAATTTAGAGTCGGAGACTAGGCACGCTTGTGCCATTCTGTCAGATTCTGCCTGGAATATTCTCTGACCGCCTGAACTGTGAGCCCCATTGAGCGACAAGGAAGGGAACACCAAGGGCAACCGGCTTGGTATTGTTCATTAGATAGCTTGAATTGACAAGGGATTTCGTCAGTGCCGCAAAGCACTTGTGGTAAACCGAGTATATTATAAGCCACAGGTGATAATGAGCACGAAAGATACAGCTATAGCTCAACATCGTTCAAGCTATATCGGTAGCTTTACTATTGGCGCCTCCGCGGTGATTCTTACCAGCTTAGTGTTCGGCTCAGCGACAATGCCATCAAATAAGGTCGTCTCATTTTTCAAGTCGACATATGAGTCCCCAGAAGGTATGTTGCATAGACAGCTCAGCACAGATAGCCTGTGAGCTCGCCATGAAAATCATCTAACTGGTTTCCAGTTTCACCACCACCCTTCACTCTCGCTTTCGCCATCTCTATCCTTGTAAGCCTAGATCTGTGACGGATAGGGACGGCATTCATTATGCTCGAGACTGACCTCCATTCAGGCACTATACGTGGCTGTCTACGTCGCACCCTTTTATCTCATCAAATCAATTCGTCCATCAGCCACATTGCGCCGAGATGATACCTCCGTAATCCTCGGCCGCAGCCGCTCAGTCCTTCTCTCCACCATCATCTGCACCATAACCACCTACTTCCTCCTGACCTCCAACCCATCCATCGGCCCGTCCACCGCCCTCCGCTACATGGGCATCTCCCTCCTCAACCCCACCGGCGCCATCAACACCCTCGCCCTCACCATGCTCCTCTTCGCCGGCCCCTTCTTCGAGACCCTAATCTGCCACCGCAAGCTCCTTTCCCTCTTCCGCCTCTCCTCCTACACCACCCTCTGGGGCGACCTAACCAAATACCGCAATCTCGTCATCGGACCCCTGACAGAAGAATTCCTCTTCCGCTCCGCTGCGCTTCCGTTCTTCATCTTAAGCCAGCCCCAACCACTATCATCATCCACAACAAGTTACAAGACTCTGTTCCTGATTCCGCCGGTGATTTTCGGCCTCGCGCACTTCCACCACGTATACGAATTCAGACTTACCAACCCGCAAGCGCCGCTGTGGCATGGGTTGATCCGGAGTGGGTTTCAGCTTGTGTATACCTCATTATTCGGATCATTCGCTGCTTTCTGCTTCCTGCGCACTGGAAGTCTGTCGGGTGTGGTGCTGGCGCATGCGTTCTGTAATTATATGGGCCTTCCAAGAGTTTGGGGGCGGGTGGCGGGCCCTCATATTTACGAGATTGAGGACAGTCTTGTACAAAAGGGCGTGATGGGGCCGGAGACTGGAAAGAAGAGCGACGATGTGCTGGCTTATCGAGGACAAAAACCGCTGGGAGTGGCGTGGTCGGTGGTATACTACGTCCTCCTCCTGGCAGGAGCAGCAGGGTTCTATAGGTACTTCTGGGTCCTGACAGAAGACGAGAATGCTATGGTGCAGTTTTAGGCTACCGCGAAAATGTAAGCAAGCAATCATAGCAATCATAACAATCACAACCACATCATGCAAGGAGTCTTGCTTTGAGTATCAAACTCTTATTTTCGTAAACCTCTACTAAGTAGTGGAGGCATCAAAGACTATATGTTGCTGCGAAACAAACGCTAGCAGGGTTCCAAGTGACACAGCCCTGAATCAGAAGCCACATAGGCAATGTGTGAGTGCGCGTAGCAGTCCCTCGACGGGGTGACTGAGGGTCAATCAAAGCAAGGAAATTCGTGAGCGTCGCCATGTCTTCTCAAGATGATTGAGACAGCATCTAGAAGACAGTTACCACAAAACCACCAAAAAGTCATGGAATAACTAACCAGGTATTCAGATGCAGAACGAGATTAGGCAAAGATGCCACCGCATCCATTTCCGCCGTTTTCACCCTTGCCGTTGTCATCCTTCTTGGTCCAGCGGCTGATAGACCAGAATGACTCAGACTTTGGAAGGCCCTTGTTCTCGGTATCATCATCCTCCTCAAAATTTTCGGCGATATCCTTGCCCTCGGCCTTAGCCTGGGCAGCACGAGCCTCAAATCTCGCATCGCGCGCACGAGCCCCCCCCATAGCCTCGTACCTGACTCTGAAGCCAGCGATCTTCTCTCCCCGGCCAGCTCCACTGTCGCCTCTGATCGCATTCGCACGAAGACGACCAAGAGGTCCGAAACGCTCCCAGCGGTCAGCACGAGCAGACTTGTCCAAACGAGTCTGCACCACAGAGCGGTAATGCAAGGTCGAGGTCGCCTGGCGAGCATTGAAAGCGCTCAAGGATTCACCCGGGGCTGAGAACCCACGAGCAACAGTTTGGCGCTCTCGAGCACGGCCAAGAGAGCCAGCGGCCTGCGCTCCCTCACGACGAGCAATCTCATCCTCTGCGAGAGAAGCGAGGGTTGGTGGGACGACGGGGGAGATGCCCTTGTTGGATGGAGCCGGTGGGTGTACGTCGGAGGCAAGGTCGACGCCCCTGATAGTGCTGCTATCAGAATCGGAGCCCTGAGCAATATCCTCGATAGTCTCAGCCTCGGTATCCCCAGCCATGTCGTTGGCAGCCGTGGCCGTGTTCGAGGTCTCAACGCTCACGCTCTGAAAGAAGACCTGGTTTCCGCGGACACGGACAACTCTGACGACTTCGGTTGGTCTGAATGGTCTGCCCTCGCTATCGGCGATACGTCTGCCGATGCGTGGCTGGTCGGAGTAATTGAGGACGAAGTTATCGGCGCCCATCACCATGATGAGGTGCGCGTGGAGCTGCTCCGTTGTCATTGCGCCCATCTTGTGGAAGGCGTAGAAGCTGGCCTTGTCGCCTGCGCCGGCCCTGACGTCGATGTCGGAGATGGACAAAGATGGCTGCATGTTTGCATCGGTGGTGGGTGATGATCGGTGTCGTGGTGGATTGTGAGATGGTCAGATGGTGTCTGTCAGGGTTGGTGGTAAACATCAAGTCCGAGGCTACCTCGGAGGTAGCAGTGGCTTGGAGCTTCATGCGACGGCGAGGGTTAATCGGTCGTGCGTGGCAGTTTCTCCGTAGACGCACTATAGCCAGCGCCAGCGACGTTGCTGTGTTTATTTTTGTCAAGCCTGAGGCAACTTGCAGATCTCAACGGCGGCAGCTGAGACGTTGATGGAGCATTGTGAGGGAAGGCAAGCTTGTATTAACCAGTCAGTCTATCTAAATGAGTATCAAACTATTAAACTTCGCCGTTGCTGTTCGCCGCAAGCCGTTGTAAGCAGCACGTCTAGCTACGTTCAACTGCTAAGCGGTTTGTTATCCCCTTTATGCTGAGATTCTCTTGCAGTGCTGCAACGTTAGCACGAAGCAGGAAATACAGGGCTGTGGCAATCTGTGGCTTTATTGTCAGTGACAGTGGGCCGAAATGCGAACCAGTTAACGCCGGTAATAGCTTTACCAATTAAAGGTTCTGTAACAAACTGGCTTGCTAGACTTTGAGGTCTAAGGGATAAAGGTTTGTGCTGTAAGTAACCTCATATCGGAACGAGACTACGAGTTGTCTTGTAAGTGCTAAACTCGAGGTTTCAAAGGCTTTATAACCCTCATAACGCCTTGTCCAACGACATTGGGAATGACGACAATGCGACGCGTGTTCATTCTGTAGTGAAGATACATTCAGGCTTGTTCATCTTGACAATCCTCGGAGAGGTTGCAGAGCTTTAGAGTAATGGAATCCTGCATAATGTGATGATAGATAGTGGGACGTCAGGCAGAAAGAATTCGCGCAAGCATAGAGAATGGCATCGGGTGAGACATCATAGAATGTTAAAAGGTAGGTAGACATTGATCATAAACAGCGACATGGGAGGAGAGAGATGCAAATTGAAAACACCGGCAAAGGAGAGTGCCACTCACATGTTCGTGGCTCAAGTATGGGCAATGGCGAGATACCTGTAGTCGACAGCTGTATTCTATTCTTGTGAATCTAAACTGCTGCGGGCGCTGGTCTATAATGCCCACTCGTTAAGGTCGTCCGTTGCCGAGACGAAAGGCTTATCTATCCGCTTAATAGCGTACTCACCGCAAAGTATACTGCACATCGTTAGCCTTATTCCTCCCGCAACTCCCGTCCTCTCATTCAGATCCGACTTACCAATCGCCAGCAACCAACGCATCCAGCTCCGCCACCGCTGACTCCCTCGCCCTGGATCCTCCCTTCATCCGTCCCACCTTCTCCTGCAACTCCCTAATCCTCATCGCCTTAATCCTCTCCCCACTGGTCCCCCACTCCACCACTTTCCTCCCCAAACACTCACTATGGAATGCGTGCTGGCAAGCAAACACGAAAAATTGCTTAACCAGCAACGGCAGCCCACAAACACCACACTTCTCCCCCGGCCTAACCACTGCATACCTTTTCTCCAACTCCCTAATCTCGTCTTTAATATTTGACGCCGTAAGGGAACTCTGATCCATTTCCTCCTTCAACTTATCGATATCACTCGAATAACTCTCCAACGCACTACAAATCTCCTCCTTAAACTCATCAATAACCACAAAATCTGGAAAAAACGGAATCAGATCCTCAATCCTCAACAGGCCGCTACACCTCTGCAAAAAGTTCAGGGCGGCGGATATCCCATTACTCTCCCCAATCACCGACTTTGCGACAAGCAGCCAGAGCTTTTTGCGAAGGGCATCGTTGCCTACCGGTCTATCAGCGATCGAGGAAGCGAGGTCAATACTGTTGTGTTGCAGCGCCAGTGTGACAGCTTGCAGGTACTGCCCCATGGTGGTGTAGATGTGTACACAAGACTGAATCCTCTTATTCTCAATACACAGTCTCAGCGCAAAATCGGCGTCGTAGCTGGGGGTGTCCACTTGAGTCTCTAGGTAGTTTAACAAACTAACTTCCGAGGGCGATGAGTGAGAGGCATATATCGATATCAGCGTGTTGTGGACAGCTGCGTCGGTGGACTGCAGAGTGTTTATGGCGTAGAGGAGGTAGCGGACTGCTTGGTTCTGTGATAGAGGGCCGGAGAATGCGGAGTTGTATGTTAACAGGGCTGGTATCAGGTTCCGTGGTTTGAGATTAGGGTGCCGCATAAGAATATCGACCAAGTCATCCGCGACATGGGAGATAAGGACGGAACTGTAGTTGTAAAATATCTGAGGGTCTGTTTGTCTCTTCAACACATTAAGCGCCGAGGTCCAGCGCTCGCGCTGCACCCAGTAGGAGAGCACGTAATTATAGTCGTTGACGGCGGAGGCAAAATAAAGCAACTCTTCTTCCCTGCCATGCGAGGAGATGATGTCGTACGTCGTCCTCCTGTCTAGGTCATTCTTGTACTTGTTGACGAACTCATGATACCCCGTTCTGATAGCCTCCAGCTGATCCCTCGACTGCGCGGGAGAGAGGTCTTCGGTGAGCTCGGCTTTGGTGATGATGGTGTCGTCTAAGGTGTTGAGTTTCGACATGAAAATCTCGACTAGCCATGAGGCAATCATGATTCTCTGCATCACCCAACCCTTCTTTAACGTCGTAATCTTGGTCAACAGGTACTTCCTCAATGCATCCTGCTGGTCGTGGTCAATAAATGTCAAAGCGACCTGCTCAAACGGTTTCGAGCTCCTTCCGTACACACTCGCTGCTTCGAGGTACTGCTTCTTGCTTATCAGATGGTCTCCCGATGCAGTGGCAACTGCGTCTTTCTGCGCCGGGCTTCTCGCATACTGTAAAGCGGCATCAAAGTGCTGATGTCGCAGCATGACTTTCCAAACATCTCTATCCTCGTCTCTGACCAGGATTTCATAGATTTCCCGGTCAGTAAACAGCCAGAAGGTATTCTTCTGCTGATCGGCAAAGAGGCCTACAGCATGCTGACCTGGATCCAGCACAACCTGATCGAAGACTACAGTATCGTCTAGCCGGTTGATGGCCACCACTCTGCCACCGATGAGGTGTAAAATATGCCACTGCGTCAGGGCAATGGCATCGACCGTCTCAGCCGGCTTCTTCCTACCTGACGTATTCTCTGCTATCGGCAGTTGGCTCATAGGCAGCAGTTTCGAATCGTCAAAGACTTTATTCCCCAACTCCTGCGTAGCAGGTGCAGTCAACAACTTCCCATAGAACACTCCCTGACTCGACAACCACGCAAACGCCCTATCCGGTATCATCGCATCCGGACTGCTTGCACCAGGCGAGTCCGGAGAGACCACCAACCCACTTGCGGCACTCCTCGAAATCGTACTTATCTCATAAACGACCGGCTGCTCACTCTCAAACATCTTCGCATAAATACTACCCCCACCCTCCGCACCACTCCTGCTCACCTTCCCTAGCAGATGCAAAATCCTCCCTTGGGTTGTAATAACCACTCTCCTCATCTCCCCCTGTGCGGACTTCATAACATCAACCCACAACCCCGTAATAACCCCATCATTCAACTTCTGCAAGCTCTTCAAATACTTATCTTCCCGCCTATAAAACTCCGTACTAGTCTCGATATACACCTCGTATATATTCCCATCTGTCGTGCCCACAATGATCTCCCTCGTGCTGGCTGTTGGGAGGGAGGGATTCCAGGCTATAGATTCTATGGCTACGCCGCGGAGACGGGATAATGGGCGCGGTTGGCGAGATTGGGAGTGTAGGTAGTAGTTTTCTCCTACTGTGGTGGTGATGAGGAGGTGGGAGGCGGTGGGGTCGAGGAAAAGGCGGCGGATTGTGCCGATTTCGGTGGGTTTTTTGGGGAGGTCGATGTCTAGATAGTTATGTTAGTAGAGCTCCTTGGCCACATTGCTGCCGTCTCTATGCTGGAATTCATGCGCGCTCCGGCCAACGAATTGTCACGTCCTCCACCTCTCTCCCCTCGGGCTTCCAGATCAGCCCATAGCATCCCTCCATCCCTCTCTTTAATCTCATTCGCATACATTAGAATCTCCCTCATGCACCCCGGCTTTTGGCCTCACTCACCATCAATATCCTCCGGCCTCTCCAGATCAATCCTCAACACCTTGTTATTACTTAACGCCAGGACCAGCACATTATTCGCAACCTGTGCTGCCACAAAATCAAAACCAAGCTGGAACTGTAGCTGGACTCTTTCAATTTCAAACATCTGTAAGAATCCGCCATCGGGATCGAGTTGGGCAAACGGCGTTGGAGCGTAGCCGGTGGAGGGCGAGAGAGCCATGATGGTCGTGGCTAGAGGGTATGGCGGAGCCGTGTAAGGGAAGTTGTGCTGAGAAGTGCGACTGACGGAGTTTCTACGAGTTCATGATACGGAGGGAAAAGGTTGTGAAAAGTGGCGTGGGTTTTGGTTGTGAGACTTGAAGCGCTTGAAGGTATGATAAGTTGTAGTCGTCGACGAGGTTGGCCCTCAGCCTCGCAGCGCCATTGGGGTGACGTTGGAGCTGGGAGCTTGGCAAGGCTTCCAGAAAGGAACTGCTGCCTCACCGCGAACTTTTAGAACTTTAAGATCGAGCTCGCACAGTTTCTTCAATATCTCTGCGTATCGCAGTACACACTATCAATCTTATTGGGTACATAAAAAAAAGAAAGTCTGTCAATAGTCTATATGATTAGCTAAAAATCAAGACATTTAAGAGTGTGAGTGTCAGACGAAAGGAACTCGGAGCAGGTGAGCTAAGCCATTTTCCAACCGGCTTTGTTTTTTATTCAAAAGGCAGGGTGGCAGTTTCATCACAAGCCGAGCTCCAACACAGAGCTTCAGCCACAATAGCCACAATAGCCACAATAGCCACAAAGGTTGCAGCTGGGTTTGCTCTGTTTGCTTGCCTTCTCAAGATTTGTGAGCTCTCAAGCGTCCCCGTTAATCGATTAGTAATTTCCTTGTAGGATTTCGTGTGACGGCTGACTCAAGAGTCGTACCACAAAGTAATGCCACGAACCACCTATTGGGTCACGAAGAGAAGGCCTTTGTGTACCCTGGCGGAGGGAAAGGGGAGGGAAAGGGGGGGAAAAGGGAGGAAAGGGGCGAGGCGGCGAGGCTCTTTGAGAGTGCCTGCATTCGAACAAAGTGGCCAAATGCAAACCGGTTCCTCCAACAACTCATTGAGATTGAGATGATCGCTCTTTTCTAAACGACTGGGATCTCGTCTCATCAGGAAACCAGCTTCAAAGCCGTTTCGTCATTGAAGCTGAAGCTGGTTCCTTGACGGAACAAACGACAGATAGCTCGTGTGCAACCACGACGCCTCCCACCTCTGCAGGCTACTCCATTTTGAGATGCATCAAAGGGTTTTTTGACGCCTAACGTCACATACACCTGTTTGGAGACCCGGAACCGAGTCGCTGGGTCGGACACTTCTGTCTCACGAACATCTCGGGATGCCTCAGTCGGAGTAGATCCGTGCCTTGGAATCAAAAGACTTGTTATTCGTGAGACAGCAATTGGTCGTGAGCTTTGACATATGGTACTGTGTATAAGATCTAATCGTATATTGGTGTATTATCTTTAAGATAGCAGCCAAGTGGTTGGCTGTGTCTGTTCGTTTCATATACACTACCAATGAGACAGCGACAGCAATACCAAATATAGACACCTCCATGCTATTGGTTCACCGTAATCTCCTTGTGTGCTGATACACAGAGCCAAAGCAGCTGACATTACGCCGAAAGGAGTGACGCCCGCAGAGAGTCGGAGGATTCAAAGAAACTTCTGTTCCAGCTTTCCCACGAGACGTCAAGTGATAGGCTGGCTTTGCGTTTCGGACTTGTAAGGTGCTGTTACACCTGCCAGTGCTGACTGACAGTGCGACTTCGGACTTTGACACTCTACCAAACGACTCGTTAGCAGCTTCGTATCATGCGTTTATCTTACACTCGTGATAGAGAGGTTTTAGCTCTCTACATGAAAAACGCTAACAAAGCTTTGAAGTGTCGCAATGAGAGGTTGGTAGTGTAGCTTGCTGGGTCGGTTTAGCCGTTTATCCTCTTTAGCCTGATACGTCCGCCGCCAGAGCAGTCTGGCCCTGCGGCACGGACCATAACCCTGCAAGGTGGTGGAGGAGTCTGCGTTTCAAGTTGAGTCGCAAGAAAGACGAAGATCCAGCGCTCAAAATAATCGTTCAAGAGCTCTCAAGGCGACGAAGCTGAGTAGGGACCGAGGGATGACGATGTTCCTTTGTGTGCTAGATATTTAGAGTACAGGTTTGAATGTGGTGGTTTGTTGAAACTTGATTGTCTGTCCTGAAGTTATCATGAACATGTCTTGGAGAGAAAGTGGAAAGGAATTGCGACTTTCACACTGGTGCCATTCCGAAACTGCCATAGACGATGCATTCCGCTACCGAGTCCAGCCTAACCGGTTGTGGCCACCCACTGTCCCGTTGGAGCTCGGGTGCTGGCTCGATCAAGATTAGCCTCCCCATGTTTGAAACGGGGCCCGCGATGCTCGCTTCAGCTCGGTCTCGGGAAGCCCAAACACGTCCAGCGCCCAACCCTCTCCACTTCACGATCCACCGCGAGGCAGAGACAACCAAGCGACTTGCAAAGAAGAAGAGCCGAGGGAGGGGAAGGAAACGATCCCACGCAAAGAAACAAGCGTTTATCCCTATTTCACGACGTCTTCATGAATTGCACTTTTCGCCAGTTGGGATTGAGGGAGGATTGATATCTCGCGGCTTGGGCTTAGAGATAACGAGGAAACGGAGCTTTGAACTCGACGACAATATTTCACCGAAGACACAAGGGATCACGGACACAATGACGACTCTGGCTCCGAAAACCACTTATGGGGCGCCGTTGCCACAGGGTAACAATATCGATGCTCCGGCTATCATGCCTCTCTCTGCTGGAATGACTGCGAGACGCGCACTCGCAATGCAGGACCCGAACTCAGCATATACTTCGCCGACTGATAGCAGCTTCAGCGGTAGCAACGACGATCCGGAAAGTGCTAAGAACTGGGACGAGGATATGGTCGCGGAGTGGTTGCACAGCATCTCCTGCAGCCAGTATGAACGACTGTTCAGGAAGAATAATATTAATGGGGAGAACCTGCTGGAGATGGACAAGTCGGTGCTGCAGGAAATGGGGATCGACAAGATCGGAGACAGAGTTAGGCTCTTTGTGGCGATCAAGAAGCTTAGGACGAGAGCGTTCTCAAATGTTAAGAAGAGGAATAGGGTATGTGGCGGTCCTCGTTGCGGTTGAGGGGAGAATGCTAACATATTCCAGGATTCGTTTGCTGCTCTGGAAAGTAGCCCGATGTTCGCATCAAGTGCCCAGCCATCACCGAGGACCCTGGGCGTTGCAAGGAGTAATACACTGAACAAGAGGAGCTCGAGGATGTATGATAACTACGGTTTGGCAACGATGCAGGAGAACGTGAAGCCATCGTCAAGGTCGACGTCGCCTCATGCCAACCAAGCTCGCGCAGTCCACGGACAGAGATACAACGGTGTCAGCCCATCAGATATCTCAAGAGATCAGGGACAGGGGTATTTCCAAGCTGGCAGCACAGCACAGTCGGCTCGCTATCCAAACACACCACTGGACAGAGATCCGCCAACGGCTCGTCTTGTCGGCAGCCACATAAGAGCACAGAACAGTATCGATGGATCGATGATGTCAGCCTTGCCAGAAGACCAGAACATGATAAGAGTGATTAGCAAGGACGGGCTGACGAAGGTGGTCAAGGTATCAGACTGCGAGACCATCGACGAGGTAATGCGGCTGACGCTTCGCAAATTTGGATACAGAGAAGACCATGATAGGAACTACTGTTTCTGGATGCTTGCTGGTCTCGAGCCAGATCCGCAGAATTGCAGAAGATTGGGCGAGCACGAGTTGTGGCGCATAATCAAGGATCCGAAGAGGTCGGAGCGCAACCGGTTGATCTTGAGGAAGATTCATACTGGTGAGCCATCAGAGATGGAGCTCAACCGTGCAGCGGATATCGCTTTGGAAGAGTCGACACAGCAGCACTCTCGCGCCCTCGAGATGTCTACGAAGCGCAGCCTGCAGAAGGCACAGAAGATATTGGGTGAGAGCTGGGATACAGGACCAAATTATCCACTTTCGCCTGCATCCTTCACGTCTCACGTCTCGCCAGACGAGAGGGACAGAAATATCAATAACGCAGCCAATGCTCTTGAGCGTCCCGCCGATCCACCGATTATCAGAAGGATACCAAGAGCTAAGAATGATGTGCTGAGACAATTCTTCGGCCAGAGACCACCGTCTGAGCTCATTACTTCCGACCTTACGACTTACTTCCCCAACCACGCCAAGGAGGAGATTGATCGCACAGCACGACTCTCTCTCCGTCGCTCTAAGCGTCTATCCAGAGTCGGCAACAGGCTCTCCGTCGCCTCGAACCTCTCTTTCGCATCCTCCCTCAAAGACGCGCCACCCATGCCCAGAATTGAAGACACATGGCTGGCCTCCGATCAGAAGAATCCACAACTCCGAGTCTTCGACCGCGGCCATTCTATCTACCGCGACTCAGTCGCCTCTTCCATGCTCGAGCCCCTCCGCGAGGACCCAGAAGAGTTTCCAGACGGCGAACCAGATCGTAAATCTTACGTCTCTTTCGATTCCGGAAGCGACAACAACAGCCATGTAAATGTAACCGATCCAGAGGGCAACACCATGCGTTCCTATTTCGCAGATCAAGACAGTGTTTCTGGCACCAGCCTCGTTGGCTCCACCGAAGCTGGCTCACTTCGCGATATCGAGGCAGCGCTTAATGAAGATGGAGAGGAAGTAGACGACGACCTACAATCCTTCCTCGCCGGCGATTCCTGGGACGATTCCAAATGGATGAAAGGCGCGCTGATCGGCCAAGGCAGTTTCGGCTCCGTCTACCTCGCCCTGCACACCGTTACCGGAGAATTGTTGGCTGTGAAACAAGTCGAGTCGCCGTCTTCGAGTCAGGGATTAACGGCTGATCCAAAGAATGATGCGAAGAAAAAGAGTATGATTGAAGCCCTGAAAAGGGAAATTGGGTTGTTGAGGGAGTTGCAGCATCCTAATATTGTGCAATACTTGGGTTGTTCGTCGAGCGGTGATTATCTGAATATTTTCCTGGAATACGTGCCAGGTGGTAGCGTCCAAACAATGCTCAACTCCTACGGCGCCCTCCGCGAGCCCCTCATCCGCTCCTTCGTCCGGCAAATCGTCACCGGGTTGGCATATCTCCATGGCCGCGATATCGTTCATAGAGATATCAAGGGCGCGAACATATTGGTGGACAACAAAGGCGGCATAAAAATCAGCGACTTTGGCATCTCCAAAAAGATGGAGGCGGCATCCGCACTCTCCGGCCCGGCAAACAATAAGAACAGGCCCTCACTGCAAGGCTCCGTGTTCTGGATGGCGCCCGAGGTGGTGAAGCAGACGAAGTATACGCGGAAGAGTGATGTGTGGTCTCTGGGGTGTCTGGTGGTCGAGATGATGACGGGGAATCATCCGTTTCCGGATTGTAGCCAGTTGCAGGCGATTTTTAAGATTGGGGGTGGGAAGGTGAGCCCGAGCATTCCGGATACTGCGTCAGAGGAGGCGACGGAGTTTCTTGCCAAGACTTTTGAGGTTGATGATACGAGGAGGCCGGATGCGGAGGTGTTGCTTGGGAGCCCTTTTTTGGCGCCTTGTACTTAAGTAATTAGGCATGGGGACTGTGTGAAAGCGGGAGAAGATGAGGAGAGACGAGGAGATGAGGAGACGAGGAGATGAGGAGACGAGGACGGTGATGGATGTTATGGTGTGGATGAGACGGTGTTATGTTATGAATAATGGCGGCTATGGGATGGATATGGACTAGAATGATGCATAAATGGGGGATGAAAACTAAGTTCTGTAATGACAAAAGGGCGGAGCATGGAGTAAGAATTAGGAACCGGAGTATGGGTTAAGGATAAGCTTCTGAGCTAGCGGCATTGTATTACTATGATTGTTTTAGTAAAACCAATAGATTGACCTGCTAAGATACTCCCTTCTGTCAACCTGTGAATCCCTTCGCCTCTAATGGGCACACGGTGGAACAGTCTTTAGCGATTACGTACCGGTCCAGGTTCGACCATGAGAATTTCAGACTGCCTAACAAGGTCGAGTTGGCAATTCGGCACCGCAAGGACAGCTTGCCGAGTTGCCAGCAAGACGACGATAGACGACACATTGTGAGCCAATGCTCAGATATCAGGTGCGACTGATGTCCCTCGGAACGCCGTTCCTATGGCACCGTTTGATGCATTCGCACGCATATTAATCATCAAGCTCGGTGTGCTCAATGCAAGCTGCACGCTTACATCTCCGCGTATTTCCTCTCCTCGTACTCACCGCTTCCGTCGCCTCACAAAGGCAGAGGGTGTGTAGCAGTAGCACCCGTAGTCGGCATTGCTTCTTCGTCACCTTCCGGCTCAGCGAAGCCAATTTGCGGTGCTGGGATCTGAATTTCGAGCTATTCTCATTAGCATACATCCTTGAAAACTGCTCAGTAACTTCAAGCGGCTCACTTACACTCAAATAAGCAGTCCCCTTAAGACTTATCCACCGCGCCTGCTTCCCTTGCTGCTCCAACTTTCCATTAAACCCCTCCAAACACTTCTCCGCTCTCGCAACACCAGACTTGATACCAACCAGCCCAGCATCCTCCCACATCCAGCCAGTTAAAAGTCCCAATACGCCATCCAATAAATTGCGTCCAGCATTAATCGCCCTAACTTCCACACTACCTTTCTTCATGATATCTGACACACCAAACGGCATAAACACCTCCGCTAATACATCATTAAGCTGATTTATCGAATTCGTGAACTCTTCCTGTCCGAGTCCAGCTTCACCCAACAGCTCAGGGTAGAGAGTAGAGAATTGAGGGTACAGGTCTCCAGACGCCATGTAGTCCCTAGGTATCCTTATAACATTCGTTGTCTTATACAAAAGCGAGTCGCGAGGTACGTGAGGATTGGGATGCGGAAAACATGGGTGGCTTGGTCCCCATTGTATCTCGCCCGAGTGTTGGGAGTGCGGTATGCTGTGGGCTATTGAAGAGTCGTCTGACGAAGCTATAGAATGCTGCTGTTGATGTCCACAACGGGACGTTGATTCGTGGTGTGAATTTGACGGGAGGGCATCGGTAGGATGACTCGGTGCATTGGCTGTGCCAGGAGGATCACTAAACCCCAGCGCTGCAGACATGCCGTCCAATGGGCCTCCTGTTGACTTTTCTACGTCCGTCATTGTGTATGGACTCTCGACGTCTTTTACTTTGCCCTTTCCTTTATCCTTTCTCTGTCTTGAGTCTTCACTTCCTTCCACAGATATCACGGGCTCTAGTCCTAGTTGTGAATTCCGACGTGATTGGTCCAGACTCAGACCCCTAGGCAACGGACTCCGACTCCCTGCGACGCTGTTCCTCCCACTACCGCTAAGTTCAACCTGCAAACTCGGCCGAGAACTGCCTAGACCTTGCTTACTATTTCTCTGCTCTTTCAGACTAAGCAGGGGTATGCCCCTCTCTTTTCCTTTGCCCTTCTTTCCGGCTCGTGCCTCTAAGTCAATGTACTCAAAGCTTCCGTCGTCGTTCTGGTACAACTGTGGATGGCTTAGTGGAACGGAAGGCTGTCTCCGAGACTTTGGCCGCTGTGTATATCGAGTCTTGTAACCGGTTAGATTTGGACCCGACGCGTTTGAGCGACGAGATCGTGGTGTGCTGTTTGAAGGATTCCAGAGCCTCGCGGTTCTTTGTTGAGCTTCAAGTTGTAGACGAAGCAGACGCTGACTTGGTATTTGTGGGAGTGCGTTTCTCAGACTCCAATGGCGACTAGGTGGGCTAGGAGGTGGGTTTTGTGATGGCCGTGTCGAGGTTGTGATAGGAGGTGACGGGGAAGGGTAAGGTGGTTGCGCCGACAGCGATGGCACAGCGGGATGAAGGGAATGATTTGGGTTACCCGGCTGGTGTTGCTGTCTAAATGAAGCTGCCCCAGTCGAGGCGGATGGCGCGCCTAAAGGACTCGGCGTCGGTAGATGTGTGGTAAAGTAGGAAGGAGCTTGGAGCTGCGGATTAGACTGTGGTTGGTCCACTGCGAGATTGACACCGCGGCTCGGCGGATCTGGCGGCTGGCGGTTGGGGTTTTGATTTGTGGTTCGATTCAAGGTTGGTGATCTCGAAAGTCCGATACATGTGGAGTGGTTGGTGAAACTTGGCGGAGACCGGTTGTGAGTTTGGTCGAGAGCTATGGAGCTCTGGTCAAAGTGAGGTTCGAGGCCGTTATCGCGTATCTGAGCCGGGATAGGGGATGCAGGTACCATTCTACGAGGACGACGCTGAGTTTAGAGCTACATATAGCTCGAGACATGAATCCCCCAAGTACAGAAAAAGTCTTCCAAATTATGCAAATTTGATGGCCTGTTTGAATAGAAAGATTGCCGTCCCGTTTGATATATATGAGACGACGGGAGGCTCTCGGAGTCAGCGCCGCCAATGCCCCGGGGTCAAGCATTATCACATCACATATTCGGTACCGAACACTTCATCAGCGTAGATCGGTCGGTTTTGAGACCTTCGAAGCATTATCCCATGACTTTCAAGTGGTTCGACTACAAAGTACGAGGCACTGGATCTTGCGACGAGGGCCAGTAGACTGACGTGGCTATCAATGAAAGCGCTGTCGCGCAGCTTCTTGAACAAAAATAGCTACCAGAAGACAGCGATCAACGGGGCAAATCAATAGCATAGGCGATTTTGAGTTTAACACGGCGACCGAACATGTAATCCAGAACGCTGCGTGCCGGTGCAGCCTGCCTGAGACCATGTTTGCAGAAGCGAAGCTCGTTTGTACGAATACATTGTTGGGATCCTTCTGGCCACTATGAGCTCAAGTCCACCTGACCACCTGAAGTAGGAATACATATGGCACACCATCATTTTATGTATGTGCTTTGCAATGCATGGGATGGCGAACACGGTAATCTTGGTTCCTGAGAAAGCAAACGTGCAACGGAAGGCAAAGTTGCAACGCCCTTCTGATTAGTCACATTCCTCAAAAAAGCCTGGCGTTTTTGAACCAGCTGATATCCGTGTTGCTTTCCTCAGTCCTCACCGAGGGCTGGTTGAAGACGAGCAATTAATGCTGAGGAATACATTCGGGGCAAAAGAACGATATACACGGACACACTCCAGAAAAGAACCATCTACCCAGTGGGGCTCTTCTTATGCACCGTTTCACGCGCTCAAGGACGAGGTACCTTCTTTGAGTGTGTTTATGTGGCCTTCTGAGCACGACGGCGAGCACAAGTGGCACGAAGTCTTCGGAATCTGAAGATAGTTTCGTTCAGCAGTAGCATCACTGTTTTCCGTGCCAGAGAAAGCATATTTGAAGCTCGAATCTGCACCGTGAGTACTCGCGAAGGTTTTCAGCAGGTCCCATTGGTTAAAAGTAAGCATCTTCTGTTTGCGAAAAATTGGTTTTCTAATCGTATTTCTGTCCGCTTTGCCGCTGTGACTTCATGATCTCAGACGTGGGACTCGCCCATCCTAATCTTGAAAGCGGCAAAAGGGTAGATGGTTCTTTTTTCTAATATTTCTTAGTAAATTATTCTTTTCCAGAGCTTTGCCGGGTATATGGTTCTTTGCCCATGTATTCCGCCTTTTAAGGCCGGCTGGGTTCTCGGAGCGGTGAAGCTCACTTGTTCCGGCGTGGTTTGCCGCCCGATCCTTGCCATCCGTCACCCCTTTTACACTGTCTCTGGAGTTTGGTAAGCTCAATCAGCCATATCTCCATTCTCAAGTCTGGCACGCCAAAAAAGACACTAACACTATTTAAATGGGGCGTTTGCGGGGAAATCATGTGTTTCTGCAAATCCCGAACGTGTCTGGCCGCTTCTTCGGTAAATGAGGCGCCGGTCAGGGGCGACATCCATTCTTAGCCAATCACAGGCGCAATGATTATTCGTAACTCTTCCATCACCTTAACTACATCTATCTTGGCCTACCCATGTACCGCTGACGGCAGCGAAAATATCACTTTCAGCTTCTGATTCCGAGGTCGTCTGCACTCCTTAACAACAACATATTTTGCAGTTGTCTTGTCAATTTGTTTTATATATACGTCACTACGATTGTACGCATATGCTCACGACGACGACGACGACATCTTCTCCAATCACTTAAACTTGCCTCCGAGCAAATTCAATCGCCGCCATGGACGCTGTTCTCCGCCAATCCAAGACCATGTGTCCATTCCTCAAGAAGACCTCTCCAGCGACTTTGCGCTCCTTGTCCGCCACTTCTGGACCAACGCGCTCGTACCACTCCTCCCGCCAGGGCGGCAGCATGTCAAACTTGCAGACTATTGCTGGGCGCTGCCCTGTGATGGGCAAGGCCATGGCTGTCCAGTCCGCCAAGGGCGCCGCTCTCCCAACTATTGCCGGTCTTAAGGGTGTCCGTGGCTTCTCTGGCAAGGCTTCGACTGGTAAGTCGAAGCTACATACCAGCAGCGAGCAGAAGGCGAGACCCATCGACGGTCTCATCATGGGTGAGAAGCGTACGCTACAGTCATTTTCTCGCGCACATAATACAGCAACTTACTCTCAACCAGTTCCTCAGATCAAGACCCAGCCCGTCACCGCGGCAGTCCCAGCCGACCTCGTCAGGAAAGACGGCAAGTTCGATTTCGAGGGCTTCTATTCCAAAGAGCTTGGGAAGAAGCACGCAGACAAGTCTTACAGACACTTCAACAACATCAATCGGTTGGCAAAAGAATTTCCGAGAGCGCACACCCAGGACCCAAATGAGCGCGTTGACGTCTGGTGCTCCAATGATTACCTCGGCATGGGTCGCAACCCATCAGTGATCAAGGCGATGCACGAAACTCTTGACAAATATGGCGCTGGCGCTGGAGGAACAAGAAACATTTCTGGCCACAACCAGCACGCCGTCAGTTTGGAGAAGACCCTCGCGAAACTTCATGCTAAGGAGGCTGCGCTTGCCTTCACATCCTGCTATGTCGCCAACGACGCCACCATGACCACCCTCGGTAGTCGCCTGCCAGGCTGCGTTTGGTTGTCTGACTCACTGAACCATAACAGTATGATTGTTGGCATCCAGCACAGTGGTGCGTGGAAGTTGGTTTTCGAGCACAATGATTTGGAGGATTTGGAGAACAAGCTGAAGTCTTTGCCGTTGGAGACGCCGAAAATTATTGCATTTGAGAGTGTCTACAGCATGTGCGGAAGCGTGGGACCAATCGCGGAGATTTGTGATTTGGCCGAGAAGTACGGCGCTATTACCTTTTTGGATGAGGTGCATGCAGTTGGCATGTACGGACCGCATGGTGCTGGTGTTGCGGAGCACTTGGATTACGAGGCATATGCAAGGGGCGAGACACCAAGAGGCAGCGTAATGGATCGTGTGGACATTATTACTGGCACTCTTGGCAAGGCATACGGATGCGTTGGAGGCTATATCGCTGGCACGGCTAAGATGGTTGATGCCGTCCGCTCCTTGGCAGCAGGATTCATCTTCACCACTACCCTTCCACCAGCCACCATGGCCGGCGCACAGGCTGCGATTGAGTACCAGATGAATACGAACGAGGATCGCAGAGCACAGCAGTTACACACCAGAGCTGTGAAGGACGAGTTGAATGCTAGGGACATCCCAGTCATGCCGAACCCATCGCACATCATCCCGGTTCTGGTTGGAAATGCTGGGTTGGCAAGAGCAGCCTCTGATCTTCTGTTGGAAAAGCATAAGATCTACGTCCAGTCCATCAACTACCCAACCGTTCCAGTCGGACAGGAGCGTCTGCGTATCACTCCCACCCCGGGCCACACAAAGCAGTACAGAGAACATCTGGTTAAGGCATTGGACAGCGTGTGGAACGAACTTGCCATCAAGCGCACCAGCGAGTGGGCCGCGGAAGGTGGCTTCTGCGGTGTTGGTGTCAACGACGAGGTTGAGCCTCTGTGGACGGATGCTCACCTTGGTGTTGAGGAGAAGGTTAAGGAGATCAAGGCTAATGCTGGCGAGGCTCCTGTAGGTGTCATTGAGCAACTCTTGGAGACTGAGGAGACCATTGGCAGCATCTATGAAGCTAGAGCGTAAGCTCGCCAAAGAGTGAGGCCTTAAAAAGGTCGAAATTGGTGGATTGGATTGGCTCATCGGACCCAAAACCACGGTCATTTTGAGCAGATATGAGTGATATAGAACGATTTGGCGGAGCCCGCGAAGCTGCGATTGAGCGATTTTAATACCTGTGGCTAAGATGCCATAATATGATATATGTTATGATGCTATCACGCATGGCATTGCATTTGTGAGCTTCCTATAACACTATTCTCGCTTCTTCGTCCCAATGTTCCTTTGTCAAGTGATGAGCTCGTAAGCGCGTTTTACACCTCTGAGCAGCCGGGTGCCTATCCGCAATCGTCTCGTTCTAGCCAATATACATCGAAGTAACGAATAGCTTCATCCACATATGAGAAGTAGATATATACTCGAGACTCATAAATGCGATTATAGGTGGAAGATAGTCTGTGGTAAGCCGTCGCGAGGCTTCCTTGTTGATGGACCTTTATGTCGTCGGTCAGTTTGCTCCAATGGTTGGGATCAAAGCTAGACTTGTTGGAGGCAGATCGAATATGGATACGGTAGGACGACGAGTGGAGGCTGCACGCTTGGAGTCTGGCGGCTGAGTTGGGGGTTGAGATGGTGGACGTGTGGATTTCTCCGTGTTCTGCATGGTGCGAAGCCGGTGGAGGAGGTACCAGTAGCAGTGTTAAGAATGCGGTTACAACAGTGGTTCTGGTAGTAAACGAGTGCTTTTTATGAAGAATCGAGTATCGTGACACTAGTGAGGAGTGACTTGCTGCGGTTTGAGACAGAAAACAACGGTGTTGTAGAAGAGAAAGGAAAATGAAGCAAGAGGTGATGGTAGAAAAATTGACCTGCTTCAACTGTTCACAGGATGTCGTCACTCTGGAGAGAGCTTCGGTTAGAGGTTATGGAAGTTATGGCACAGTTGTGCCTTCCTCGTGAAGCCAACAGTGATGCTGTCGAAGCTGCGTCAACCCAAGCACCCTCATTAGTGAATTGGGGAAGTGCGGAGAGAGCTCTCCCCGCAATGTCACCGCTTATCACTTGACACGTGACGACGATAAGGTCCAAAAGGTAGCTCGTTGTGCTCTGGAATCCGGAATTCTGCAACATCTTTGTACACAAGTCGCTCAAAGCATTACCCAAATGGCTGCGGCACAGGGATGCCATCATGAAGGGCCTCAGCTCTGAACTGCAGCTCTCTTGTGTGCGACCAAACTTGACTATAGCTTTCGGTGTACCCGTGGCCATTGTTGGAGATTGAAGGTCATCACCAACCTCTTGACCGACTTTACGACTCTACGATTCATGAGCACGGAATGAGACACGATGCGTTGCAATGCTACCACCATGACCTGTAGCCGCCTATGGGCTCTCATAGCCTTAACGACTTTTCTGTTACATACCCCGGCGATTGCGAAAGATTACACGTTCAGCTCTAATGGAACGACCGTCACGATTCCGGCTGCGCGGTCGACGGGCACTTGTGAGAGCAGAAGCATTAATCTTCCCACCGCACCAGCATTGTCAACATGCTTGAAACCGAGGAGGGGTGCAGTGAAGAAGGCCTCCACAGCTGCGGTGACATCTTCGACGACCAGTTCCGTCGCAGACTGGGCCAGCACAAGCAGCATTAGTGAGAAGGCGAAGCAAACGGCCACCCATGTAAATGAGACCGCACACATAAGCTCCATTATCTCCGAGACTACACGAGGCAGCCAATCTTCGACATCTACCACCACGAGTCAACCAGTTGCGCCGACAACTGGCTCAGCAACGTCAACGGAGGCCGGGAAGGAAACCGACGATGCTTTTTCAGACGCGAGCTTTCTCTCGTTCGAGGATTGGAAAAGGCAAATACTGGAGAAAGACAAGGACAACCTTAAAGATGGTAAAGGGAATACGCAAGGCACGGGGGAAAGAGAGGAGACGCTGGACTCTTTGGGCGACGATCATGAAATCCATATCGATTTCGGAGCGCTGTTCGGAGGTGACAAGGATAAACGGAAGACACAACAGAAGCCTAAAGGCGAAGCTAAATCCGACAGGAGAGATGATCGGGACGACCAGAAGGAAGTTGCGAAAGCTGGGCAGCAGGAAGCCGCTCGATACAGATCCAAGGACGCTGGCAAGACGTGCAAGGAGAGGACGAATTTCGCATCTTTCGACTCTGGAGCACAGATAATGAAGGCCAACCCTGAAGCACAGAGTGCGTCTCAGATTCTGTCAGAGAACAAGGACCGTTACATGCTAAATACGTGTGGTGCCAAAAACAAATTTCTAATCGTCGAGCTCAGTGACTCTATCCTTGTGGACACCGTAGCGCTGGCCAATTTCGAATTTTTCTCGAGTACCTTCCGCACGTTTAGACTGAGTGTTTCTGCGGAGTACCCTGTGAAGCTTGAGAAATGGGTCGAGCTTGGCGTCTTTGAGGCGAAGAATGCTAGGGAGATCCAGGCCTTTAGAATTGAGGATCCGCGTATCTGGGCGAGATACTTGAGGATCGAGTCATTGAGCCATTATGGGAATGAGTTTTACTGTCCTGTAAGCTTACTGAGAGTTCATGGCCGTACCATGATTCAAGACATCTTGAGCCAGGAGCATCCCGAGGAAGAAGAGGTCGCACAGAAGGAGCCGCTGAAGGAGGAGGTGGGGGAGACAATGATACCAGAAGCTATCGCAGATGTGGTGGAAGAGGAAGAGAAGGTAGAGGCAGGACTTAAGGAAGCAAAGGAGGCTCTTGAGCAACTGGTTAAAACGGCCGCGAACATCACGGGGACACATAACGCCTCATTCCATACTGACAGAATCTACGAAGTTGAGACGCTCCTTGAGAATGCTTCGCAGAAACTTCTTACCTCGCCCTGGGGTAAGACAAAGAGCATGGAAGACTTATTTAATGAGTCGGAGCGCCTCAGTCGATGTTATCCGTGGGAGCAGGAATTAGAGAACTTGACGACACAGTCGCGATCCAACACGACGAACCCGCCGGATAACCGAACTGCAGACCCTATCACTCGGACCGAGGAGGTCGTGCTGCCGGATGCGACCATCAGTCCTACCTCGACCCGCGATGCAAGCCAGCCCACCATAGCGCATAACGTTACGCAACCGGCCCTTCAAACGATCACTCCTGGTGCTGTTGTTGAGGTCAAGCTAGACGCTAGCGTGGATTCGGCCGAGAAGCCATTATCATCTTCCCCAATCTCGTCTCAACCTTCTTCCTTTCCGGCAGCACAGTCGAGCTCGACGAGTGTAATACCTGCTGCACATAACACCACATCCTCGATCCAGGCATCGGTCAATCGAGCCAGCACTTCTACTTCTCAGCATGCGCAGCCAACAACTCAAGAATCGTTCTTCAAAAACGTGTCTAAGCGCTTAACACTCCTCGAGTCCGATTCTTCATTATCCCTCAAGTATATTGAGGAGCAGTCTCGCTCCCTCCGCTCAGCTTTCAAGTCAGCCGAGAAGCGTCAGCTGACTAAGGTGACCGAGTTCTTGGACAATCTCAACAACACTGTCCTGCCCAGACTCGAAGGTTACAGAGAGCAGTATGAGAACATTTGGCAGAGCACAGTATGGGAGCTGGAAGAGCAGAAAAGAGTTCTGTCTGCGGAAACGGGAGCATTGAGCGAGAGGTTGAGACATCTTGCCGACGAACTTGTTTTCCAGAAGCGAATGGCGATCGCTCAATCCATACTTCTCTTGCTCTGTCTCGTTCTTGTCCTCTTTGGGAGATACTTACCTGGTGGCATTGAGATATGGCGCCACCACGTAGCAGGCATGAGAGATACCCGCCACGACGAGCAGGCAATGGAACGCCTACACAGTGGTGTCAGCTCACCAGATTATCGTAGTCCGGATACTAGCCCTGGACCCAGAAGAAAGTGGACCGAGAAAGAGAGCAAGAGGCCGGCTCTTGGGCGGAGAATGCACTCAGATGTATCGCAGCGCAGTCAAAGTGTCGTGGACGGCGGCCCACGGACTCCTTTCTCAGATTACTCAGATATCGAGCCAATAAGTCCTCCCCCTGAGAAGAAGGAGGACAACAGCTGGCCGTTTAATGGCAGTGATATCATTGAAGGTGTGCGCCGACGTCTGCCGGGTGACGAAGAACCGGTCGCAAGACGTAACACCTTTGGTAGAGATGCAAGCAGCGATAGAGGTGGAGAACTGAGTCCAGAGGAAAGCGATCTGAGCTATGTCAAGATGGAGATGGAGATGGAGGAGGCTATGAATAAGGAGTCCTTGCCTGCGTTTCAGGGTGCACCACATTATTCGCCATCACAACTGCAACGGCAACGCCAGAGCCAACAGCAGTCAAGTTCTGCCAGCTTTACCGGTTCTCCAGCTGCGGCAGTGAACACTATGAATGTTGTCGACAGCGGCGTGGGTCGGAGCGCTAGTATGGGACGGGCCACCAGTGATATGGAGCGGTTGTGGTTCGACTCGCCTGAGCAGTCGGTACATCGCCTGCCAAGGCATTCTGGGAATAGGGAGAATTTGAATCAAGGGTATGTGAGTGACGGTGCAAGAGCACCCAGGATAAGAGTTACGCCTGAGAGTCTGCAGCAGGTCAATGGTAGGGGGAGTGGGCATGCAGGTCAAGGATGTCCGGAGACGCCGACGCCGAGGAGGTTCAGTATTGCGAGGAAACCGCTGCCTGCTTTGCCTCCTGGGGAGAAGTAAAAAGCTGAGATGGGACATGAAAGATGAGCACATTTCGGAATGGAGACGCCGAAGATAACATAGCATCACATAGTGAAGGGCGTACATAAAAGGTTCGGAGGGAAGTGGTTGCCAGCGGACTTGCGTTCTGCTTGTGATCTTTTATTAGCACACGTCGAGCGTTTTAGCGGTTTAGGCGTGTAGTGTTTAAATATGCAGCGATCAAGAATCTCTTTGATGGAGTCAGCGATACAAATCATTCAATCGACTTTCTCGCGAAGAGGATATTGAATAGATGTGTATGAATTGATTTTCAATTAGCTAGCCGATGAGATATAATTCGTCGAAAACTGGATTAAGCAGGAACGTCTTGGAGTTCGTGGCGAGTGTCTTCCACTTGCTGACGGTCACATAGGTCGTCACTTCCGTTTCTGTTAACGACGACACGACCACATTCTCGACCAAACTGAAGTACTGGAACCTTGTTCTCCAACTGCAAACCCTTTTCTTCAGCGTCATCGGCCTGCCGAGGCCTCGTCCAGCCCTTCTGACATCTCGAGCATTGTGCAGTGCAAGACACACCAACATGTTGTTCGGATACCTCGAAAGCTGGCCATACTGGCTAAGGCTCATTGTTTATGTCGTTTTTGTCGTTCTGACAAGGTTTTCCTACATCTTCTCAATCTGCACAATACTAAAAGTTACTCTCTATTCTAGTTCTAAGATCATAGCACTCTAACAAAGTGGTCAGTGACAACATGGCAAACAAGACTGAAAAGACCACAACGAAGTCTGGCTCCGCTCCCACTGCCGCACGAACAGTGCCTGGCCAGAAGTACCTAGGGCCTCACGATACAAGAGACACCTGCATGACATGCCAAAACCCAGATCCTGCTGTGCTTGGATTCAAGACCACTTGCAACCACACCTTTTGCGGAAAGTGTGTCACCATCGGATACGACACGTCAGGCACAAGCGATGGGAGGACCGCGAGGTATATTCCACTATGCAATGTATGCCTCGTTCGTGGACCGTACGTTTCGGACCATGTTTGATCTATTGCCAAGCTTATCAGAGAGAAGCTGGCGCCAGTCGTGGTTACAGGATAGTTGTTCGAGAAAGTTACCATGTTTCAGGATACTTCTGAATGTTATGTCGAGGACCGGTAGTACCCTCTCCCACGACCATTGCTAAACGATCGAGTAGAACTCCAATCATACAGGTTATCGTTGACACCGATGAGGAAGCCAGGGCGTTCGGGGTTCCCAAGAACATCCTCACCTCCCTATCTAGTTACTTTGACCGAGCCCTTGACGGTGGGTTCTCACAGTCCGCCGCTCAACAAGTCAACTTCGAAGACGAGGATCCTGTAATATTCCGTCACGCCCTCCGATTCATGTGCTCCGGCACACTCCATAACGGTAACACCACATTGTCAACAACGCAGACCACAGATGGACTCCCAGAAATGTTTACCTGCTTCCAAATCTGGGCGCTCGCCGATCATCCTCTCATGCCCCAGCTAGAGAACTATGCTGTGTGGTGCATATTGACTCTTTATGACGCTGACAAGCATGTTCCGTTCGAGTATAGCGACGCTCTATATGGCACGATAGCGGACGATGGTAGTATGATGAAGCCGCTTATATATGATTTGGTATGCTGGGGTACACAAGAGTGGCCACAGGGATGGGCGCCGGAGAGGATACTGGTTAAGCAGAAGCTTGGGATTCGCTGAATGATGTTAATAACTACTATGTGAAGGTAGATTCAGCTGCGCCGCTCACTATTCCGCTCTTCCCGGAGAAAATATTAAGGCGAAGTAGTGTGTGTGGGGGGTCAGTGGGATGATTTGGCACAAAAATGAGCAGGGTTTGAGAAGAAGCTGCATATGAATGCGATCTAAGCGAGGAGGCTTCAGTAATGGCATGCTTGGGTAATGAAACTTTCAGCTCACAGCCAAGAGCGAGGAGTAAGGGTAGAGTAGTCACCTCAACTATGCGGCGTTTCGTCGCATGACAGCTCCCAATTTCACACCTTTCTGTTCTCATGTGAATTGAAAGGTATTAGAATTAAAAGTGCATAAAAGCAGCCATAGCAAACGTCATGCCAAAGCTCAGCTTAAAAGCCACATTATCCTGCACCGCCGACCTCAAATTGATGCCCGTAACGTAGCGCTGTAGTCTGTCATATGGTAAGAGGTTGATGCCATGCCCGGCGGCCCATTGGATGCCTACATTTTCTTGTTAAATCTTGCTACGCGTGACTTGGAGTATCGGATATTACCAATTACCAGGAGTCCGAGTAAGAGAGTGAGGGGCTTGGAGAAAGTTGATACTGAGGTGTGTTAGTGGGAGTGAGGGTTGCGGGAAGGGGTTGCGTGCCTGCGAGGCCGGCGCAGAGTCCTGAATGTTTGTTAGTATTGATCATGAATAAAATTGGAGGGATAGCATTTACCAATTATACTGCCGCTACTAATTTGCTTGATGGCAGCTGGGTTTAATGATCCGTTACGGACAACTGAGTTCTTTGCTTTTGGCTTCTCATCCGTCGACAGCATCCTTGAGTCCATGCGGAATGGGCGTTGTGTGGCCATGTGGACTCCTCCAATGGAAAGGCCAAGGCCAAGACCCATGGTGTTTGGGCGGCAGCGCATCGAGCGGAACAGTAAGGAGGCCATTTTGAGGATAATATCGTGATAACTTTTGTGTTGTCTACGAGTTACCAAAAGCAACATCCGTGAAGCCCAGAGCTCTAACACCAATGACGTATGGCTCAGATCAAGCTAGACGGGTTAACGTTAGATGGAACAACCTCGGACATTTCATCAGCCACAGTGTGGAGGTAACATTCAGCTGGGCGGACAAACACCGCGTGCCGCATTGAGAGCCGAGGGACAACTGGAGTTGAGATGATATGTGAACAGCATTCGCATCTGGCACTCTCAGCGTAAGCAAACAACGCGATATACCACGAAAAGCCGACGTCTGGACTTCGAAAATCTTAAACCTTTTATGCAGAGGACTTTCTGCTAGTGGCTCACAACATTGAGCCATGATACCGGCAACTCGCCGCTGGTGGAAGCGCAATCGCACTCCAATCGCGATTGGAGCTGGAGTCTTGGCCACTGGTTATGTCGCCGTTCAATATGTCACAGGGAAGCTGTCTGATGCGAGGGAGAGGATGAGCAGTGATAGAATTGCAAAAGAAAAGTAGGCAGCGCTCATTGCACTCCAAATCTCAATTTAGCAGTTTCTAACTGGTTAAACAGCCTCCGAAGACGATTTCAACAAAACCAAGAGGATTGCACATTCACAGTCCTTGCCCTTCTCCCAACAGCAACAGATAACATTCTCGCGGAGCTGGAGACAGAGCGCATCACTTTTGCGCTGCAGGAGCAGAAGGCTGCGAGATTGGCGAAGGGTGGGGAGGAGCATCCTTCTGATATGGGATCGGTGCCTCCGTCGGTAACAGATGATGATGGAAGGAGCAATATTAGCACAAGCGAGAGTGGAGTGCATGCCAGTCAGGCCTCTCTCCCACCAACATCAGCAGGGGATAGCGGAGTCCAGGATGGCGGAGCACAGCAGGTACAGGCACAGGCGCAGAAGAGCAGGAAGTCGAAGTTGCAGTTGTGGAACGACCTTAAGATATCTGGTACGCACATCTCGCTCTGTATCTCTTTCAGTTTCTGGAAGTGAGAAATGCTAACCGGTTAAAAGCCATAACCCGCGCTTTCACCTTAATATACACCCTCGCCCTCGTCACCCTTTTAACCCGCATCCAACTCAACCTCCTCGGCCGACGCTCCTACCTCTCCTCCGTCGTCTCTCTCGCCACCGGGGGCCTGCAGGAGTCCGTCTCCGGCATAAGCCTCGAGAACAACGACGACGATAACCCAGACCAAGTATACGGCAACGACTTTGAGACGAACCGCCGTTATCTGACTTTCTCCTGGTGGCTACTGCACAAGGGATGGAGAGATGTTATGCTCAACGTCCAGGCGGCTGTTGAAGAGGTGTTTGGACCATTGAGCCCGAGGGATGATTTAAGCCTGCAGCGCTTCAGCGAGTTGACGTTGGAAGTGCGGAAGAGGGTTGAGGGGGGGACGGAGGCGGAGAGACAAGCTCGTCGCTGGCTCCCATTCCTCCTTCCGCCTCGAGAGCAAGAGGAGTACGTACTTCAAAAATCTGGAATGCTGAACGAGACGCCGAGCACGACTTTTGCGGCCGGCGCAAACCCTTTGCGCCGCCTCCTAGACGAAACATCCGACCTCATCGACTCACCATCCTTCTCACACGTCCTCACCTTGCTGCTTGATGCCGGTTTCTCGACGCTGGTAGACAACAAAGTCGCACAGCAGGCTTTCAAAGTCCCTCCTCCTGCGGCCGAAACGCCAAAGATCCAGGAGATCTACGAACCAAAGCCTGTTAAGCTACCGATTGTCCTGGCGCTGTTAACGAGACAGGCGCACCAGATCGGGAATGGGATGCCGAATGAGTATTTGTCTGCTATGGAGATGGTGGGGGATTTGGAGGCATTTGCGGCGGTTGTTTATAGTAGTAATTGGGAGACGGAGATTATGCCTGTGAACGAGGCGAAGCCAGCTGAGGAGAAGGAGAAGGAGGCTGCCGCTAAGAGTATCCCTGCAGTGGGAGAGGCGGCCGATACGGACGCGTTTGAGAGTGCGTGGGGGAAGGCCACGGCTGCCTAAAGGAAGAGGTGTGTAGGATGGAATGTAGAATACAGAGGGAAAGCGTTTTGATACCACAACCAAGAATTATTGTGACTTTGGATCTTCGTCTAGCACCACGTCTCCCTTTGTGCGTCGCAGGACATAACCTCAGCAAACACCAAGAGGAAGCAATTCGGTAAAAACACCAAATTGCACCCTATAAAGCTTGACCGCAAAACATGTCTGGTAGAACATATTGGCAAAGAAACTTTCAGGCCAAACTTCCAGTGTTTGCGGAGCATTGCTGGGTATTGGCGAATTAAGTAGTCTTACCATTTTGAGTATCGGTTAACCGGTTGTTGTTGTACGGTAGCAGGCAGACCTGGACGTGGGAATGTTGCTGCTATTGCTATTGCTGTCATCATGAGCGCTAACTGGTCAAGGCAACCTTGGTCGTATTACACCATAGATTATCGGAACCACCAGTGTATTGCCTATTTGATGCGCCGCTTCTTATGCCCACCTCTGAGTATGGGTATGTGCTACCGACATTTGTATGTGCTCGTACTGGGATTCTGTGGCTGACGTTTAGACAACACTTTGTTAGAACTTTATAGTTGAGGATAGACAGTGTTCTCCCCTAAGAACCCACGACCAAAGAACCGTGAAGAACACCAGCCAGAAATGTTTGATCTGCTCTGTTCGTGATGCGGGCCAGGGTCGAGGCTCTGGGGATATTCGTGGCACAAGTGTAATCGAGTCTGCGGAAGTGCTTGATCTTTTTGATTGAGGATGTCTATAGTATGCCTTTTACAAACTGGTCTAGTGCCATCTCGAATAACTCGTTTGCTACGCCTTCGCCGCCTGGGTGCTCGACGGGTGATAGGGGGTTCTTCACAACTATTAAATGTTAGCATCTCTTCCTCCCGGCGACCACCTTCCCCGGTCTTCTCATTCTCAATTCCATCTTTCGCTCCCGTCGTCCCACTCTATCTCATATCGTTCTCCCCCTTTCCCATCTCACCCATTTCAATCTCGCCGTATGCGTCGAGATTTGGATCTTGGGCTGGGATCGGCTTACCAAACTCAACATAAATATTGACATATATCTGATGCAGCACGTTTCGCATATTCGGTGATGCGACATCGGTGAGCATGACGAATTTAGTCGATGTCATGGTTTCGTAGTAGTGTAGCTTGTATTGGGCAGTGCGGAAGGATATGAAACTGGCCGGGCGTCAGCGAGGCCCTCTCTCCCGCTTCTCCCGCTCCCCACCCCTCTCCTCCTTGTCCTTCTCCTCTTACTCCAAGCGTAGCGGAAGCATCGCAGCGAGGTCCTATGAGTGTTCCCTACCTATCATTATCACCGCCCAACTTCCGCACCATATTCCTCAGCGAGAAAATCGTCCCAAACACCAATTTCGCATCATCTTGGGCGCTCAGCTTCCCTGGTGTCCGCCGCGTAGGCGCGAGGTCGACGTGTGGATTGCTTGTTGTGCTGCCGCCTGATATTGGGCGCGCTTTGGATTCAATGGATGTCGTGGTCGAGGAGGGGGAGGAGTGGTAGAGGCGGGAGTATATACATTCGGCTGACGGGTAGTTAGTTCCGAATGGGCAGTGGGCGAGACGTAACAGAATAAGATCGTCGACTGAGGTAGAAAGGTGAAGAGTAAGGAAGGGCCGAGTACTGTGCCTGTCGAAGATGTAGAATGAGTAGACGACCATTGTCGCAAGTAGTGTGGTCTTTGGAGTCGGAGGTATGGATTTCTGCTACACTCGGAGCTCGCGATCCGTAAGACAACCTTGTTAGTATACTACTGCCGAGCTCTGGTGTTATATGCTGCAGTTGAAGTCGTACTTGGAGTTGTCAATCGAAGCCAACAAGGCGCACCAACTGAAGCTCCTTATCGCAGCCTTGTTGTCCTTGGTGGGACCGTGTCCATCACTCACCAGCCACAAACCCGCCGGAACAACTCCCGTGCACAACATCCCAGAACGGGATGCCTTTCTCCAGCTTTCACTTGGGCGTGCACACAGACGGCACACTGGTCCGCAAGCTTGCGCGTTCCCATGTGAAGACTCAAACAAAGCTCAAAGCTTCACCCTCAGGCGTAGTTAATTGACTCCGACCCTCAAGGTACTCACGCGGTGCTCTTTTGTTTTATATTTTGTGACTGATGCGAATTCGCTTTGTTTTGCCCAAGCCAGAGGACCCTTTATTTCCTGTCCCGCCGCCCCACGAAGGCTTTAAGACACCAAGAAACTCGACGATCGGATCACGATTTTGTTACCAATCTTAAGCCATTTCGTTGCCAAAAATGGCTGCGTTCACGGGGTCAGATGAAGGGATTCAAATTACGAAGACGAGTGAGGGGAGTGATGGTATAAGCACGGTGTCTGAAGATATGGTGGAGACGAAGAGTTTGAATGAGTCGGAGTTGGATGAACATAAGCGGCCGATTCCTCATGATGTCTCGTATGTTGCCCTCTTTTCCTCGTCACTTACAAATTTCATGTTGATTTATGGTCCCAAAGTAGTATCCAAAGGTAGTATAGTTATTGACATGGCAGAATCTCATTACCAGTCTACCAATCGCCCCTCCGCCAACATCGCCGCACACCCTCGAAGCAGAATGTTGTCAAGGTAGTTATCTCGTGATCCCATGTAGAAATATCTACTGACACCCAATCACAGGAGACTCCAAACGCCCACTCCTCCTACAACACCTCCACCGATGACGGGCAAACCCAGCGCCGCATAAACCAATACCTAATCGGCGAAGAAATTGGAAGAGGCAGTTTTGGCGCCGTGCATATAGCTACAGATCAATGGGGGAACGAATTCGTACTCAATCCACCCCGTCCTCCCATATCCCACTTCTCCCTTCTCAATCCAATTACTAACACGCTTCCAGGCTGTCAAAGAATTCAGCAAGTCACGCTTAAGAAGGAGAGCCCGAAGTAACTTTCTAAGAAAGCCCCCTGGCCCAAATGGCAGGAGACCTGGTCATCTGTTCCCTTCTCCCTTTCTCACGCCAGTCCGCACGGCTATCGGCTCCTCTCTGTCCACGGGCGTCAGTGTGGGTGGGAGTGAGGACCCTGAGAGCTCGCTGCACTTGATACGGGAGGAGATCGCAGTGATGAAAAAACTGCACCACGTGAATTTGGTACAGCTGATTGAGGTGCTTGATGATCCGGATGAGGATAGTTTGTATATGGTGCTGGAGCTGTGTAAAAAGGGTGTTGTTATGAAAATCTCCCTCACCGAACACGCTGAACCGTATCCCCCTGAAACCTGCCGGACCTGGTTCCGCGACCTCATCCTCGGCATCGAGTACCTGCACGCCCAAGGCATCGCGCACCACGACATCAAGCCCGACAACCTCCTCATCACCACCACGGACTGTCTCAGAATCGTGGATTTTGGCGTCTCAGAGATGTTTGAGAAGGGGCAGGACATGATGACGGCCAAGTCTGCCGGCTCCCCCGCCTTCCTTCCTCCTGAGCTTTGTGTTCCGAAACATGGGGATGTGAGTGGCAAGGCGGCGGATATTTGGTCCATGGGGGTGAGTTTGTATTGTTTGAGGTTTGGACGGCTGCCGTTTGAGGAAGGGGGGGTGTTGGAGTTGTTTGAGGCTATTAGGAATAGGAGCGTGGATTGTGAGGGGGTTGGGGATGAGAGGTTTGTGGATTTGATGAAGCGGATACTGGAGAAAGACCCGGGGAAGAGGATAACTATGGACCAACTTCGAGTAAGTACCCATCTAACCAAACACACCTCATAGGTTTGACATGCTGATTGGAATAGGATCATGCCTGGGTAACAGAATCCGGCACAGACGCCCTCCTCTCAAAGCAAGACAACATAGCCTCGCTCGTCGAACCACCAACACAAATCGAGATGAACCACGCTATTACACACAACATCGGCAAGCTCGCCTTCGTCATGAAAGCAGTTAACAAGTTCAAGAGGTTGTTGTTGAAAAGACACCCGGAGAAGGATACGGCGGACCACTTGTTGGGGGATGATGAGGGGAGATTTGTGGCGCCGCCTGAGCAGATGGATCAATCCCAAGAAAACCCGTCGAGGGCCGATTAAGAGGAACGGCGAAAGCAAGAAGAGAAACAATGGGGTCATGATACAGTCGTTAGGCGGGCATATAGACCTCCGAGCAACGAATGGCACACCCGTCAAATCCAAAGAAGTGTATTCAAAGCATCGAGCATCCCTAATGCAGCGCGAGTGCCCTTCTCGAAGCTCCGATCTCTCCACACCATCTATCCGCGCAGTGGTACAATCAGCAGCCTCCGCCGAGACGAAACCCAGTCTCAACGAGTGTGCGGTTGGTTGCGATGGCCTAAATTAAATAGAGCTACAGGGAAGTGCGGTAGACAAGGACCAACTGTACAGGCTGCAGGAATAGCGTCGTTGGGAAATCACTCGTTACGTACTTAAGTAGCAAGTGCTGCCAGCACACCACTTAAGTAGTACTCCCAGCTTCACGGAACACCTTGCTACTCCTTGCTCAACGGTCGAATGGTGAGACCGAACTGCTCGAGTAGGGAGTCGGGGGTTGGCGGGAATTCTTTGGCGCTACACTAGCATTTCTTGGCTATGGTAATATAACAATAAGTTTGCCTGTGCCAAGACATACAAACACTAAAAGCGGCATTGGATTTGTTTGTATCTGTGGCATAATTGACAGGCAGCTGCTAATCGGTTGACGAGTAGCTTTGATTGGCTCAGCTTCAAGGCTAGATGAATTCTATGCGCTCGAAGCGTAGCGTAGAGGGGTAGTCGAATCCCTGGGCGCCGCGTGGGTGTGAGTAAACTAGACGCAGCTGCTCGAGGAGTCCGCTACCCTCAACACTGCAAGTGGCTAGGAGCTGAAGGAAGGTAGGGCCGAGCCTAGCGAGGCACGCCTCGTTGTCACCGTTGTGTTCCTCCTCGCGGTCGTCATTGTCTGTCATCAATTGGCAAGTTTGCTCTACCGATTTTGAAATGCCCGTTTGTGGCACTGTTGTACCGCCATCTTCCGCTCAAATATTAACAGCAGTAACGACTCGAGCGATTCAGACAGATCGTGACCGTGGAAACCGGGTGAAAGCGCACGGGATCTGGGGAAGACTGCGACTGCGGCTGCGACTGCGACTGCGACTGCACAGAGAGATGAAGAAATGCTATTAGAGGCAAGTCAAGCGATGAGTCTTTTGTTTGGTAATCGGGCCAGGGCACTGAATCGGGGACGAGGGCAACTGGTGGGGGTTCCCCTGGGCCCAATCAATCGGGATTGTGATTTCTGATTTGGTAGTGAGAGGGTTGTGGGTGAATAGAGAATGAAGGAGTGTTGCAGAGGGCCAAGCTCATGAGTGATGGTTTGATGGAGGATAGTGAGAAGCGGGAATGAGGTTAGCTGGCTAGGAGGAAAGAGGGACGAGGAATGAGGTTAGCTGGCTAGAATGAAAGAGTTATAAGAGGAATAAGTAGTGGTTGCGATGTTGAAGTGTTGAGAATAGGCGGGTAAGAACAGGGTGGTGGGAACTGGGGGTAAGAACAGGCGGGGTGGAAATTGGGGGGGTAAGAACAGGCGGGGTAAGAACAGGAACTGATGAGTAATGAGTAGTGAGTAGTGAGTAGTGAGTAGTGAGTAGTGAGTAGTGAGTAGTGAGTATTGGGTATTACGATAACATATACTGTAGCGAGAAACGGTCAGTGGCCGCTAAGTGGTGAGAAGTGAAGTGGAGTGACAATCCGAGTCAGATGACAATGAGTGCAAATAGTCACAGAGCAATGATCTGAGTAAGAGCGTAAGTGAGATGTGAGCATTGAACGTCAGAGCCGGATTAGAAGAGCTGTGGCACGTGAGTACTGAAGTTGTGAGGAGACCGGCTATCATCGCTTATGATAAGGAACTCTGCTTCTTTAGGTAAGCCAATATCGCAGGGCCCATCAAGAACAGTTGGATGACTCAATTCGCATCAAGATTTGTAAGCAGCAGCTTAGGTACTGTACGTCTCAAGATTGTCGTGGCTTCGTCGTTGACGCCAATGCACCAAGCTTTGTGGCTATGTGGTTATGTGTTGCCAAGCTTTGTGGATATGTGTTGCCAAGATTTGTGGGTTTGTATTGCCAAGCTTTATGGTTATGTGTTGCCTGCTAACCTCTTGGCCACACCGGTCCAGTACCCAAGCCAAGAACCATCCAATGCCGGACAACGGATGACGTACCGCAGACAAGTCTTGACTCTACGTGCCGGGAGTGTGCCGTCCCAGACTCGCCAGGTTCGATCCGATGAGTTCCAGAGATTTGTGCCGTTTCCATGTGGATTAAAGCTTTACAAACTACCATGCACAGCTGAAAGACATGTGCCAAGTCCCACAAAGTATGGTAGTGCGTGGGCGCAGTACGCGTCCATGTCGTTCAACAGCATCGAATATCGCACGGTTACATCTCCGTGCTTTCCATGTGGGTAACAGCTCCATCTGTACTCCATTTGTACTCCATTTGTACTCCATTTGTACTCCATCTGTACTCCGTCATCCTATGATATGGAGTGCAGACATAGAACCGGTACAGTACCGTAGACGCCGGCGACTTGAAAGTACCGTAGACGCCGGAGACATGAAGCGGTGAGACGTGCCCAGGTGTCTTCCGAGCTGAAAGGCAGGGCTGGGGTGCATTGGTTGGCGGTTGGTCATGTGATGTGATGTGTCCCAAGGCATGTGTCCCAAGGCAGTCAGAGCGGCAATATTACCAATTTGTGACTTTTGCCTTTACGGTATGGCTTTTGCTTTTACGATATGAGATCCTTTTTGGGCCTCAATCCCCGAAGCAGCTGTCATCCGAGCACGATTGGAAGGGCTTTGTAGGTCGAGATCTCAGTGGGGGGAAAGGAAATCAACGGTCTGTTCGCACTGGCAGGGAGAGAGGGAGAAATTTTATAAAGACCCTGGTTGCATCGTGAAAATGTGTCAGGAAGACAAGGGTTTTCATTTCTTCGAGAAATGCGGGAGAAGCGCTCGTGATCTGAGGGAGGGGAATCTGATAAGAGGATCATGTAAAACTTGGTAACAGTAACAGTAACAGTAACAGTAACAGCATTCGAGACTTGAAAAACTCCTAATAGCCTAATGCGGATGTTTTGTCGTCAGCTTGTAGATAGATATATGGTGCTTCAATCATGGAGCCAATCATGGAGCCAATCATGGAGCATTCATGGTTTGGTAACACCACGTCGTCGTCAGGGTCTCGTCGTGCTACATCACAGCATTATGATACTTACATGGCTTCTGAAAAATCCAAAATGCAAAACAATCTTCTCTTGCAGAAGTATGTGCGTGGCTGATGCGGTTGAGGTTTTAACTGAGAAATGAGAAATGGTAAATGAGAAATGGTAAATGAGAAAGGGTAAATGAGAAGTGGTAAATGAGAAAGGGTAAATGAGAAGTGAGAAAGGGTAAATGATAAATGATTAATGAGAAATGAGAAATGATGAATGATGAATGATAAATGAGAAATGAGGATTGTGGTCGATGCAGATGCAGACGCAGATACATTTGATGTTCCATGACCCCGCGGCAGACGTCGCGAGTAATTAAATGCCTCATAGTCAAGACCGGTAGTGCTCCATGCAAGAAGCGGCTACTGTGCCTATCCTCCCAGGCTCCTTTGGCGCGGTTCGGCGAGTGAATGGACCACAATCACCAGTAGCACTAGCTCTGGAAGAGTATAGCTTGCCCGTTGCTTCTAGGGCGCTGATCCACCGAGATTTCTCCCTGAACCCACTGTGAAAAGACGCTGAGGGCAAGAAGAGGGGCGGCCGGGCTTGGGTGGAAAGGGTTAAAGCAGAGACGCCATCTCCAAAACCACACAGACACCTCGACCTCCCGTGTCTCTCCCTTGATCTCCTTCTCTCCTCTTACTTTGCTTGCTACTCTGGCTGCTACTCTGGTTGCTACTCTGGTTGCTACTCTGCTTACTACTCTGGTTGCTACTCTGCTTACTACTTGCTACTCTGCTTGCTTTCTCGATACATTTGAAAAGTGTTATCGCTGCAGGGTCACTACAGCGCATCATTGCACTGTAGTGCCACTCTCAGGGTACAATACACGGCCTGTGCTGTAAGAAGCTCGTACCAACCCCGGAGCGCGTCCATCCATCTATCACCCAAGAAGTCAACCCCACTACCGCGATACAACATATCTGAACGAAGTGTCCAACCAGTTAGACAAACGATTTCTGGACCATCGCTCAATCGGCTCGTTGGATTCACAGACAACCAGATACTTCAAACGATAAGAAGTCCAGCCGAAGTCATTACAAATTTATAAAGAAATCGACTCACACCTCACTTGTTCCAAGGTCCTTGGCTCTTCGTCATTTGTGTTCGACCGGCCCCGCGACCAGCAAGAAGACTCAGCCTCGTCAACTTTACTCAGTTGACAGCACGCCAACTTCCCATTACATTACCACTGGTTCATACCCCACCTGTCAAAAGCAAAACGTTGGGCAAACTCTTCCCACTTGACACCTCCTTGGTTCAAGCCAGTATCCTAAAATCGCAACGGTTGTACTTGCCGCCGACCAGACTGCACAACGACCACGCGGGTGGCACTCGAGCGTACCGTACGTCCTCGAATTGTACAGAGGAGACTCGTCACTACTTCACGTCCTATATCCATCACCACTGTAGAAATGGCCGTGGCCGATAAATCGTCGAGAAATGTCTCACCCCAAGTCTCGCGACAATCCTCGGCAACAGGTTCAGGTTCAGGTTCAGGTTCCGGATCCTCCAGACCAGCCAGCGCGTTCGGCTCCCACGACATCCCCAACGGCGTCGCACACCACCACGAAGTCACAAAACTCGCGGTCCCAGAAAAGCCATCCATGACCAAGCGACTGACGCGCATGTTCAGCACTCGTGACAACAAGACGTCCGACTTGGACTCCAAAACGCCGCCTCGCAACTCCACGCCTGGCTCAAGTGATGCCGAGCCAACGGTACCACATCCTCCGAGTCGCCAGGCGAGCCCCACGGATAAACATCCCCTGGCTAAGGCGAAGGAGAAATTGAAAGAGGGGCATGCGGGGCAGAGATTCGTGATTGTGGAGGGTGTGCCTGGAGGGCATGAGCATCATTTGAAGAGTGCGAGGAGGCAGGAGAAGTTGAGTGATATGTTGAGGGATATGATGTTGATGGGGAAGAAGAAGGCGCCGCCTGTTGAGGCCCACGAGAGCGAACAGCAGCTGTCACTTATGTCTGGCTGGGTCGATCAGCTGAAGAAGGAGAAAGAAAAGGACAACTTGGCCGGAGACAAGAAAGCAGGACCGGCCACCGCAGCCACGCTTGTGGAGAAATACGGCAAGTGCCAGGAAATCGTTGGCAGAGGTGCATTCGGAATCGTCCGTGTCTCCCATCTCCGCCGCGTAAACGAAAACGAACAGCTCTTCGCAGTCAAAGAGTTCCGTCGTCGCCCAGACGAGTCGGATAAGCGCTATTCCAAACGCCTTACCTCCGAATTCTGTATCTCCTCGTCCCTCCGCCATCCAAACGTCATCCATACACTCGATCTGCTCCAAGACAGCAAGGGCGATTACTGCGAAGTCATGGAGTTCTGCGCCGGCGGGGACCTTTATACTCTTGTTCTCGCTGCCGGGAAACTGGAGGTCCAAGAAGCGGATTGTTACTTTAAGCAGCTGATGAGAGGCGTGGAGTATATGCATGAGATGGGTGTGGCGCATAGAGATTTGAAGCCAGAGAATTTGTTGTTGACGACGCATGGTGCGCTGAAGATCACGGACTTTGGGAATGGAGAGTGTTTTCGCATGGCGTGGGAGGCGGATGCGCATATGGTGACGGGGCTGTGTGGGTCTGCGCCGTATATTGCGCCGGAGGAGTACGTGGATAAGGAGTTCGATGCCCGTGCAGTCGACGTTTGGGCCACGGGAGTCATTTATATGGCCATGCGTACTGGCCGTCATTTGTGGCGCCTGGCGCGTAAGGACGAGGATGAGTTCTATGAGAGGTATCTTGAGGGAAGACGTGATGAGGAGGGCTACGGGCCCATCGAGTCCTTGCAACGCGTAAGCAACTCCTTGTTTTTCTAGTTGTAATCGCGCTAACCGGTCACAGAATCGTTGCAAAAACGTGATCTACTCCATCCTCGACCCTAACCCAACCCGCCGTATCACGGCTTCTCAGGTCCTGAAGTCGGAGTGGGGTAGAGAGATCCAGCTTTGTAAGGCTGGGGAAGAAGGTATATAGCACCGTCCCAGTGCGATGGATGATGCGTGGACGAGCACGATGAGAATAGTGCTGAAACGCGGATACCTCCAGGCACTTGACCTGACTGATCTAGCGATTCCAAAGGGGAGGAAAGTGGGTGGGGTTCAAGAAGTGGGAGGTTGGAAAGCAAATACTGCGACGGCGGCTATCGTGTAGGCTGGCTACATCAACGACGAACGCATGAGGACAAGTTTAGAGCGAGTGATGCATTTGGTGGATGCATTGAGGGTGCAGATGGGGAGTTCTGCTTTTTTTGTGGAGATTGGGGCACAAGGGCGAGGTGACATAGCTCGAAGTGCAGGATTTGGGAGTTCTGATGGTGTTGGAGTTTGTATGGGGCGGGATTTTCGATGCATTGGATTGATACTTGGCGGACGAATTACGGCGCACATCCTGAACTTTACGGCGCCGATAAGCATAATGACGGCGGCGCACGAATTTCTGGCGCACGAATAGACGACGCGACGACCTTCATTCGTAGAGGGGTATATTTTGCACCCGATCTTTGGCCAGGGCGGCTAGACGCGTTTCGACCATCGTTCGCAGAGGGGTACACAGTTTTTATCGTGGTTTTGGGAGAGAGAATGGAGGTTTTTGCGTTTTGATGCTGCACTAATTTTACGGCGCCGATAAGCATAATGACGACGGCGCACGAATTTTACGGCCAACACGACCTTCACTAGTAGCGGGGTATTATAATGGGGGGTTTTTTTTGCTTTTGAAGAGAGAGAGATGGCGGTGGATGTACATACCTTCACAAGTAGAGGGGTATACAACGAACGAGATTGAGGGATGGATACGTGGACGATTCAACGAATTGAGGAGCATTCGAAGTGGACGATGAGTGTGTGCACTCCTGATCGACTGGCGGCTCTTAGCAGCCTTAATTGCGTTAATCCGAGTGCTGCTGCTGAGTAGGACTTGTTGACGGAACAGACGAGGGGACAGGTGATGATGCGTTGATGCATGGGAGGCTAGATCGTTTTTGTGCAATAGTTGGAGGGAAGCACTTGAGATGCATTTTGATGATGAAGAGAGAGACGGTTGAATCTAAGACACGTTCCAAGAACCGCTTCCTCTCACTCTTTCCATTTTCCCTAGTAATTGCCACAGACTATGTCCGCTTGTTGTGACCTTTAAGCGGCCAACTAGTTGACATCAAGACCCTGATATCCCGCCTTTTATTCATCTCGGCTTGTAGCATCCTGACCCTCCCTGTCGATCATCATCAGCCTCTATAACTTCCTCACACCCCACTCATCACATCTCCCCTCTCGGTCCTTCACGCGCCTCCGCGTCCGCGAATATCACCCCAACGCTGTCAACGCCCTATTGTACTTTCCTTAAAAGAGTCGAAATTAAAGTTTTCCGGCAAGTAAGCCACATCTGACTTTTCTGCCGAATTTCTGTATTCTTCATCTGTTGCTCTGAGGCAGGTTAGATGACTGCTGGTCCCCGCTGGCAGCTTTATTGGCTTTCCATAATGCTATTTGGGATGTGCTGGTGCTGGAGCTAGTTAGTGCTGGTTTCGGCTGCCGTGGTTGAACTGCACAGACTGCTCGCTGCGAGTTTGGCTACCTGGTAGGCAGTCACTTTAGAGAAACTACCGTATAGCGAAATCGCAAAGCAGTATTTAGTGTGAAAACTTATCTACCAAGTTATAAGGTTTCAATCCCTAAGTTCCGTAGTTGTCAAGTAGTTGGCCGAAAGCACCAACCACAAGCCGCCATATCGGAAAGTGACCACACGGCCAATCGCCGTCCTCGCACTCTTCACTTCCAACAATCACCAGTCTCTAAACTACAAGTATGTTTCGCCTGCCCAGACTACTTCAAACTAACAATCTTTTAGCTTTTCCAAGTCGACATCAGCTCTGCTGCCGCACATTCTCAGCGATGGCCACCATACTGCCCCAAAAACAAGGCGAATTCCTCATCACGCCCCATTCAGCATCCATCAAGCCAGACACCAAGCATTACCTGATATACTTCCTTCCCGGCAATCCCGGCTATATCCGCTATTATGACACCTTTCTCACCTCCCTCTCATCCATTCTCTCGCCGCTCTCCGAAAAGGGTGCCGTCTTCACCGTCTACGGAAAATCCCTGTTAGGCTTCGAAGACACGCCCACCGCCCGCTCTCACGGCCCCTACCTCTTCACTGACGTCATCGCCTCCTCCATGCTCGCCCTCCTTAAACGAGTAACTATACAGGAGGAGGAGAATGGAAACTGCTTCGACGGCATCATCTTCATGGGCCACTCGGTAGGCTCTTATATGGCCGTCGACATCCTCTCGCAACTCCACCACAGTGACAACACCCTGAACGGCAAACTCACCGGAGCCGTCCTTCTCTTCCCAACCGTGACCCATATCGCTCAATCACCATCGGGGCAGAAATTCAGCGCCCTCTTCTCCATCCCCAAATTTCCGACACTCGTTCACTACCTCACGAGAGTGTTCTGGCCATTGTCGGACAGTATGTTGGAGTTTGCCGTGCAGAAGATCACGGGGATGCCTCAGGATGCAGCTCGGGTTACGGCAGGATTTTTGAGGGGTGGGACGGGGGTGAGGCAGAGCCTGGCTATGGCGAGGGATGAGATGGAGATTATTACTGAAGATGGATGGGATACCGAGATTTGGGGGGCTACGGATCCAGACTTTGCAACCAAATCAGAAGAAAGTAAGGAGGGAAATAAGGCGGGAGGCGCAGAGGCGGCATTACTTGAGGATCAAGAATCTACGGCGTCCCCGCGCTCATCGGAAAGTCAACATGATTACGAATTGAAACTCAGGTTTTTGTTTGGGACGGATGATCATTGGGTTGCGAATCATACCCGTGATGCTCTTATCTCCGCAAGAGGGAGTGGCAGACATGCGAACGTTGAGATGGTGGTTGATGAGACGGGGATTCCGCATGGGTTTTGCATCAGGCATAGCGAACAGGTTGCGGAGAAGGTGGCGCCTTGGATAAAGGAGATGGTTGGGTTGTGAGAGCGTTGACGACATCGAGAACATGGAAGGGATGATGTACTCAGAGGACAAGTTCTGGAGTCTGGAGGTCCGCATTGGCCCAGTGAGGTTGTGGCAGAGCAATGGAAATCGGTAGGCTCCTGGCGGCATTGAAGATGGATTTCATGAAAAACGCGAGACATGGGCCGATGATGGGAGAGGGTGAATGTGGAGGCCCAACACGAGGCATTCCCCATTTTGGAGGGCAACAATAAGAGTGAGTGGATTTCCCGCCGGATTCAGCGGTAGTATGGTCTGGCGGGGAGGGCCATAGTTGATAACATGTGAAAGCTATTCGAGACGGTTGGACGCCGTCCAATGCCAAACAGAGTCCTCGCTTACGTCAAGTTTCTGACGAGGTGTCAAACCGATTAGTTGGTGAAGCGAGTCAATGCCAGTGCTAATCGAAGTTGTTCAGCTTCCCTATATGCGAAATTTGGATATTTGCCTCTGCTGCTGATGACGAGGGTGACGAGAGCCATTGTTGAGGTTTTTATAACCGAATGAGAAAGGAGACTTGATTGAGGATTCAGCTTCAGATAGTCTTCGTATTGTGCCGTCATACCACCACCGCTCGCTAAGAAGCCACTCTGTCATCGCTGGCAGCATTCACACGGATTCATAGAAGCATAATTGTGATCTTTCAGACGTCTCTCATTCCCTTCAGCTTCAGCTTTAACAGAGGTATTTTAGATCCACCAACTCCAACCAACCGAGACCCAGATATGGTCGTAAACGCCTGCCACCACGCTAGACTATGCCTGATATCACGACTGCCCGTTCCATGTTGACTACAACAAATCGTGTGCTACCCAGATGAGGATCTAGTTGTCCATGTCCATACCCTCGGCAATGTCTGCCTTCTTGGTGGTCTTTGGCGCATCTGTTATTGAGTCAGTCGAAGTCCAAGGTACTGGCATTCCAATCTTTCTGAGCCTCTCGTCTCATTGGCCATATATTTCCTCCAGCTTTCCGCTCTCTCTCGTCGCATTGGTGGTGTCTTACCGGTCATCTCAACCTGTCCATTCCTCTCCATCTCCTTCTCCATCGTCCTCCTCAACGCATGCGCCCTAGCCTGCTCAACCTTTCTAGCCTTCTTACTGCTCAACGGCGCACCCTTTCCACTGTGCGTTGGGAACAAAACACTCGACGCAGCAGTTCCCCTGGCGTTCTTGCGGATGCCGGCAGAGGCGCGAGCCTTCTGGGCCTTCCTGTGGCCCTGCGCCTTGCGGCGGGTCTTGTTTGGGACGTTGCAGTTGGCGACGGATGGCATTTTGATGTGTGTGGTGGGTTGATTTGGGTGTAATGGTTTTATAGAGATTGATTTGGTGATGGATGTGGTTGATAAGGGACGGGACGGACAAAATCTTATCGACGTGCAAAATGCATAGATCTTATCGTATCATGATCTTATCGGCGCGGCTGTCGAAGCTCGACACTGCGATAAGTTCCAACTTTTTGTGGTTGGGGCTGTCAGGGTCGGATACAGGTATACCCGGTCCGAGATAGAGAGCCACACCACCATGGACTCCAGTATGGCGCAGTCAGAGGATAGTGGCTTGAGCTCCTCGGCGGAGAGCCAGGCCCCAGCGGCCGAGCTCTCGCCAACAGCGTCGTCATTGTCGCCCAAGCCAGAGGACATCAACAAACGCTTGTTCATATCTTTCAAGACCGCATCAGCACGTCGTTGGCGCAGACCCAATCCGAATCAGGACTTTCCAGATATCACCCACCCACTGTTATACATTTACTGCGACGAGAATTTTATTGCAGAGTTTGGTGGGAGTCCCGTAACCGCCAATTCACGGGCCCGAGTTCCCCGTGCAACTTTCACCCCAATTGAACTTGACGACCAAGCTTGCGAAACCGCCAGCACCACTACCACATTACGCTCATCCAGCTCTTCTAGTGCGTCCAGCATCCCAAGGGCCGCCAGATCCTTTCCACCCGAGCTTCCTATCTTAATCTCGAGAAAGAGAGTTTCATCCACGAACGAGCCATTCCTTGATATCTCTGCTATTCAGCTTTGCGACGAAATCAGATTTAATTTCATTCGCGAATCGACCGGCGATTATATCTACCCACCTGGGCGCCAGATTAGAATCCTCCACAAGGGCTTTGAGAACCGTATTCGCCAAGTCGATTGCGCTCCGAACAATCCTCCACCTGATCCTCGCGTTCCATACGTAGACAAGACAAGATGTCGTGGGCTGGTAAGTTCTCACAATCTTCTACCTCTTGGTGGCTTCGCCGATTGCCGGAAAACATTTAACACTGTATCGCACAGGCTTCAAGAAGAATGTCAACCGGGCTACCACCCAGGTTATGATGAAGACCGGACATGTCGAGAAGACCAATGATCGCGATTATGAGGTCGAGGAGAGGTACGTGCGACCTCACCCCGCCATCGCGGGGTTACATACAGACTTGGGCGTAACAGCAGAAATTAAAGCTAACATGACAACAACAGACGTTATAGAACCATGGAGGCCGCATCTCTGCGCTTGCAGAAGGAGGCTCGTGGATACCTCGACTCTTTGCGCTGTAAGTACCCCTTCCCGACGAACCACGGCCGTCTGCTGTTCGGTAGAGTGTCTGACGGAACTTAGCTATGACTAGATCTCAATTAGCTATTGCCGAGACTATCGATGCTTTCTATGGTGACGCCGGCGCGGGAGATGGTGTTTCCAGATACTACAAGCAGGCTGTGTCCGACTTGGACGCAGAGACTGTCAAGGCGCTTGATGGACCATACCGTCAGACTGTCGTCGACCCAATCTCCCGCTTCTGCGCGTACTTCCCAGATATCAATGAGTGTAAGTAGACATCCCTGAGGTGAACAATCCACATCACTGACACACATCTCAGGCATCAAGAAGCGCAACCACAAGCTCCTCGACTTCGACGCCATGCGCGCCAAGGTCAAGAAGCTGACCGACAAGCCAGACAAGGACGCCTCCAAGCTCCCACGCGCCGAGAAGGAAGCCGAGATGGCCAAGGCCGCCTACGAGCAGTTGAACGAGCAATTGTTCACTGAGCTCCCACAACTCATCGATCTCCGTGTTCCATACTTGGATCCATCGTTCGAGGCTCTTGTCAAGATCCAGCTCCGCTTCTGTGCTGAGGCTTACTCGAGAATGGCACAGGTGCAGCAGTACCTTGAGCCGGAGACGAGAGAGGAGTATGCGGAGGGTCAGCTGGATATGAGGGTTGAACAGGTGTTGCAGGAGATTAGGGAGTTGTCCATTTCGGGCACTGTATAATTTCGTGGCACTGCTTACTGTTGGGTCTTAGCGCTAAGCGCCAGAGTTGCGAGTTTGCTTGAGATGAGGAAGCACAAAACTTTTATCCAACTGATAAAGTCGTCCGGTACGGATAAAGGAAATTTCACGTCTCCATGTATCATTCAGATACTCGAAGCCTGAAACTTCCCGCGCTATTCGAGGTACACTGTCTATACAATAGGCGGAGCGTCCTCATCTCTTGCATAGCACGATTTCTACATTCTTCGCTCTGGGATTTCCCTCGGTACCTCTTTAAATCACATCGTCGAAGTCCGGATTTCATCAGACAATCAGCGAAACCGTCGCCATTGAAAGGGTGGATGGGCACGTTGGATTGTGGATCGCAGATTTCATAAGTGGCAGAGACAACCTAGTAATTAGCATGCGAGCGAGCGTGGATATGGGATGGCGTATGGGTTTGAGATTTTATGATGCCCCGGATAAGGATAGATTTGTAGCGAGCGACAGATTTATGTTACATATAGAGGGAAACTTCTTAATACATTTGCTATGATTGTGTATGTGGCTGCGGATCCTGTGTCAAGATCATCTCCTGGAGAGCTGAGCTTGTCTTGCAAAGCGACTCACACCGAAACAGGCTGGTCGGGCTGACTCACTTGCCATGCGCTAACAAAAGAAAAACACGACCCTATTTTCAGACTGGCCTCGGATCTCTCCCTCTAGTCGTCAGCTATAATTGCAGCATATAATTAGAGTTATCTGTTGTGGATCTCTCCATCTCTAGACGTTCTCTGCCAGAAACCCATCAGCAGCCTCGCGACACCCATCACCAACCGCCAAAAATGTTTACAGCCTCGCCGCCTTCGACCTCATCTCCATCTCCGAACCCATAACGAAAGTCCAAATCGTCCTCTTCCTCTCGCAAAACTTTTCCGTCGCCTTCTCAGGCGACTTCTCAGCCCACAGTGGCTTCCTCACCCATATCATCCTCGCCCAATCCCGCGGAAACCACTCCGGCGCAAACCTCATCCTCGACCCCATCCACCACATCCACCAACGAAGCGACCCCGGAAGTCATCCCATTACCTCCACAGGACGGCAAAGAAGTCGCAAAGCTCCTCTCAACCCGGGGCGAAAAGACGGCCCCGAAGGAAGTGCTCACACTTAAAGCCGCAAAACGTAAAGCAGCCAAAGAAGCGGCAGCAGCCGAGAAAACGAAGACCAGAATGCCACCCCCGAGATTGTTGGTGGCGAGTATTGGCAACCCAGCACCTTACCTCAACACGCTTCATTCCGCCGGTCATCTGTTACTCGGTACCTTAGCCTCCAGCCTAGGCGGATCAAGTTTCGCTAAGTCGAGGGCACATGGAAACGGGGCTGTGAGCAATGCCTATGTTGAGACTAGTGGAGGGGAGAATGCGTCTGTTACGCTCTGGCAGAGTCCGAGTCTGATGAACGTCTCAGGTGTCGCCTTAGCAGCAGCGTGGAAGCAACACCTCCGCGACCACGGTGCGGAAGAGTCAAGGTTGGTGGTGCTGCATGATGAGCTTGAGACGGCGTTGGGGAAGTTGAGGGTTAGGCCTGGGAGTCAGAGCCCGAAGGGACATAACGGGTTGAAGAGCATTAGGGAGGTGATGAAAGGGGTTGATTACCTGAGGATGGGTATCGGGATTGGGAGACCGGTTAGTAGGGAACCTAATGATGTTGCGAATTGGTGCCTGCGCAAGTGGACCGCGGCGGAGAGGGAAGGGCTGGTAAAGGCTGGGCCTAATATGGAAGCTGAAGTCAGGAAACTCCTGGATAAAATGATTTAGAGGGGAAGAGAAGAGGGAGTGGTTGGATAGATGGTTGATGGTTAAGATACCCCATAGATTTGCTAGAATCACAGCGAGTTCAGTACACCTCTTTCCACTCTTGATTATAGGGTGAGTTCTCAGCTCACAGCACAAACTAAGCGACATAAGACCAAACCAGTTAGCTAGACAATTCGCAATAGTTGATTCTTGTTTGATAATGCCTGCTTCTTGTTTGTCGGCCCCCTCCTTAAGCAGCTCCGCTGCTAACTGGCGATGGGCTGCTGCCTCCCTCCCCTCGGCCGTTTTTTTAAAAGGGTGATGATAGTTGATAAAACGCGGGCCGTGGGATGGGCAAGGTCGGAACGTACCCATGTTCTCCTTAAAGAGGTTCTTCAGTTTCTTAAATTACACATCCGACAGTATTTGCTATTACTTTATCCACGATATTTTGGACATCTCTACTTACTCATCCTCCAATTGTCACCTCCCTCCATTCCCAATAGCGGCATCACTCATCATCCGCCTCAATCCCTCCCTATGCACATCGTCCCCAATTGCTCCTGCACCGCTCATCCTCACACTTTCGCGATATCTATTTGACCACTGGCCCTCCATCATAACCCTCCTCCTCTCCCCCTCCTCCTTCACCATCTGTGCTCTCTTCCTCTCCTCAAGCAACTCCTTTCTCCTAACCTCCATAATCTCTAGATCCGTCATCCCCGGCCTTACCACCCCCCTATTCAGCCTCTCCATACTATGCGGTTCTCTGGACGCACGCCTAGAGGACTGTTGTTGCGCCGACAATTGTTGGGCTGAGAGGCGGCGTTCGAGACCTTGTTGTTGGTGAGCAAGGTGTTGCGGAAGTTGTTGTGAGGACATACGGTATGGACTCGGAGCCGAAGCCAGATGTGCAGAAGGCGGGCCCATGGGCATTGATGATTGGCGGAGGAAGGTTTGACGTTCCTTCAATGACACATTATCGTCGTCATGCTCGGAGAGGGGTTGGAGAGGGTTCGAGGAGGTGCGGAATTGTGTGTTTAGCGGTGCTAGGCTGCCGTAGGAGCTCGAGCGTGTAATGCCTTGGCCTTGGCCACTAGATGGACGGCTCCAACTGCCTTGGCGAGAAAGACCGGTGCTGGTGCGGTAAGGATTATGGCTAGTTCGGTGTTCACGGAATTTGGGACGCAGGCTCATATGCGCATGACTCGACCTCGGCCTGGGAGGAGCGGGCGCAACTTCGCCGTTTAGCGTCGTCTGCGCCAAAGCTTCAAGATGGACTGGCGCGGAAGCCTCTTCCACTTCAGTCGGAACACTTTCTAGCGGCGGTGGCGCGGCGTTCGCCGTAGAAGACTGCCGAGTCGGAGTAGATGGTGTCTCATGGTCCACAGCCACATCCTCCGGAATCGTATGTGAGGCTGGAGATTCGCAGCCGCTTTTTCTACTACTATGCGATGGCGACGACGCCGAAACCGGGAACGTGGCGACTATCGGTGTGACCGGAAGAGGAGCAATAGTCGGCTCCTCGGCAACTTCCAACCTCTTCGTCCACTCATGCGTGCGGAAGCCGCTTACCACCCGTTTAAGAGGGGCAGGTGGTAAAACATCGCTTGTCAAGCCGGGCCACGGACCAATTGGTTCGCGTGTCTGCACCTCTGCTTCCTTCCCACTACCACCTGCTCCCCCTTTCCACCCCGAGGCCGGATCCGGATCAGAAGCATTTATCGCATTGTCCAAAACCATCGAAACTCTGGGTGTACCAGAAGGTAGGCTTCGCAACCCATCAAGGTCGTTGTCAGAGTCTAGCTCATCGATCGTTGCTGCCACACTACTGCTATCGTCCCACCCCTCGTCGTCATATCCAGTAAGGCGCTCCTGACTCTTAGACATCTCACCAGTAGATATATGTGATAGTCTGTTTAACAGTTTCCGACTCCCTGTCGACAGACGTTCTGACGTCCTAGTTGCTGGTGAGGCGACGTCTAGGGTAGGGAACGGTGTATCCGGGCTCCCAGACACCCTCTTAGGCTTAGAATCACGCTTTTCGTTGCGTCCGCCCGAACGGGTTGCGGCACCCTCGAGCGCGGCGAGGGCATCGAGGTCATTTGACTTCCTATCCTTGCGCTGCTCGTCGGAGGGTGGGAGACGGAAGGAATCGCTATCTGGTCCGCATCCCCAGTTACGGTCCGCTGATGAAGGACGGCTGCTGGTTGGGCTGTTAAACTTCGGCATATCGTTCATCTCGATCTCCGTTGCCTGGGCCGTAATCTGTGGTGTCCATTTCCTCATATTCGTGGTGGTTAAGCCTTTGGCACTCATATCCCCCACCCCCGAATCGCTGCCTAAACTCTTGACCTCGATGATTTCGCCGTTGGCGGACATTTTCGTTTGGGATTGTTCGTACACTTCCTCCCAGCGCTCACGAGCTCGAGTGATCTCCCAGTTGACTCTCTGTCCAACCGTCTCTTCCTCGCTTTCGAGCCCTCTCCTCTCTGCATCCTTTCTGTCCTGTCGCCGTTTGTTCTTCTTCTTGATGAATCCCCAGAGTTTCATCTGGCTCAACATCCCCAGGACCGTAAACGCCACAATCCCAGCCACCTCGGCCTTTATCCCTCTCGTCATCGGATAAGTGGTCGTCCCATAAGGAAATATCTTGTCGTTAAGACGCCAAATATAGATCCAGAACTCCTTCAATCCCGCTCTGCTGAAACAATCTATTCCAAGAATCACTGCTGTAGCGCCGGAGAAAGAGAGGGAAAAGATGAGGGTATAAGGCTGGAACCACCTCACATACGCCGTTCCCCACACGACTGCGCAAAAGCAGCATATGAGGATAACCACGCCGGTTGAGTTCTGTAGTAGCCCGCCGGCCTTGAGGCACAGGAGCCACATGGCTAGACAGAATCCCCCTAGTAAGCATCCAAAGCCTTCGGTGAGGTTGCTGAATACCATAGCTCCAGCACCAAGCATGAGGCCAGGGACGACGATGCCAACCAGATATCCTCCCTGCACAGCGTCGGAGGCGGGAGGATTGACGACGTATATGATGAGTACGGTGATGGATAATGAGACAAGGTAGACACAAGAGAGGAAGATATATATCAGTCGGTGTTGGATGCCCACAAAGCCAATGATCAGGCCGCTTATTATCAACAATGCCCCGCCGAAACCGAATGCAGGTGTGAGGACTGGTTGAAGCGGCAGTTTTTCCTCTTCCGGTTTATACCAGTCTTCCGTCGTCCTAATCGTTGGGCTTGGAACCGGAGCTATGCTGGAGGTCGAGGAAGGTGCAATTGACGACCGGACACTTGAGCTGAAGATCGTCGACGAGCTACGATCTGAAGATTGAGTGGACGTTCTTGAAGTCGTGGTTTCCGTAACTGAAAGTCCCGGCTTCTGCGCCTCCTCCGTCTCTTCCGCATCCTCATCTTGTGTGTTGCTCGGTACATTCCTCGTGGTCGTCTCCACCGGCTCGGCAGTGGTCCGTGAAGGTGAAGGTGAGAGAGATAGCGATTGTGATTGTGTCTGTTCGGCATCCTGAGCGAAGACTCCAATGCAAAAGCATAATAGGACCAAAGCCCACAACAGTGAGCGTATCTTCGCCATGATGGCTAATATTATCGAATATACCGGACTTCGAGTTAAAGAGTGTTTCGAAGGTCCAGGTTTAAAAATGAAAATGAGTGTAGTGAGTTGGGCTGAATAGACTGTCCGTTATGCGCTCATCGTCGCACTAGCATCTGTGATCCAGATTCGGATGTAGAAATACCTTGTCAGGTCCAATTGATGTTACTGGTTTCGACAAGTAGCCGGGATATGCAAGAAAGAACGGCGTTCGAGCTGCTGTAAGAAACGTGACAGTTGCTGCAAAAGAGAGTGACAGCTGTCAGACAGGTTTCTGCACGAGGAACCTGCTTGGCGAGGGCCGTCGAATATGAGTTGATATACGCCCGTAGGTACCTGAGTACAACGGCTGCTGCGCGGAAGAAAATAATGAAGGACGAACGACGTCAGAATGGAGAGGAATTGAGAACGATGTATCGCTGAGCCGCCAACGAATCTCCAGACCAAGAAAAGAGCGTGGGATTCTAAGCGCGAAAAACAGACTTACGCTTGGAGGGGCAGACGGCGTGATAGCACTCGGCTTGCCCAAAGGTGTGTGTGGCCCATGGGAAGAAGAAGCTGGCAAGTGACAATCGAGAAGACCGAGACGACTTACGGATTGGGATGATGTAATATTAGATCACATCATGGCGCGTGTGGAGGAACCACTTCGCGCGCCAAGTGACTGAAATCGAGAGAATCGATCGTGCGGGTGGAGAAGGACATGGCTGGTTTTGATGACAGGCGTCAATGGACAACTTTTCGCGTGGGAATAAGACTCGTGGCGGCTGTGGTCTGAACGGCAGCCAGTCTGTGTTCGTCCTTTGATGCAATGAGCTGCGGCTGTCACGATGCTGTGCTTCGTGGTTGTCAGCCCGTTGGCCACAGAGCTTCTGAATAACAGAGTCGCAGGGGAGAACTCCAATCAACCCATCACCAAGATCCAAAATCCGCTCCAAGCGGCAGGTCATCGGAAGTCGAGCGTCGTTGATGTGATCGGGTGGATTAGTCGCCAAGACCGCTTTCAATATTACATGGACTCCTTGTTGCTGCATCGAGGGGCGACGCCGGTGATGGTTTTAAGTGGTTGAAGCACGAGCAGCGAACGGAGTTGTTCCTAGTTTGCATCTGGAAGAGGGAACGCGGTAAACAAGCGAGATGAGCTTGCTGTCGCGACTTGGCCGTGTAGGCGAGAATATGCGCGGAGCTCAGTCCAGCCTACGAAATACGATGTAAATATTGTGTTTCGTCATGCTATTTGAGAAGTGAGAAACAACGAGGTCTTGTGCTAGCCGCTTCGAGAACATTGCTCGCTTGGGAAAGCATCAGCCATTTTTACTTTCTCAATATCAGGTCTTCCTGATAAACACTCTGTGTGTCTCCTATCTTCATCTCGGCACAGAAACTTTGTGCGATTGTGATTTCTGCGGTATCACTGGTTGTTAACTGCGCCCTACGAATATTAATTTCCGGTACTCCATAATGAGTTAGACGAGGCGGCAGAGCTGAGGCCATCCCCGCGCCCCAATCATGGCGCCCAATCGAGCTTCCGCACAATCTTTCTCCACCCTCTTATCCTTAATCATGTGACCGCAATCAGCTTCCACACAATCTTTCTCACCCTATCTTTAATCATGTGACCGCAATCAACTCGCGACGCGACTGTCAAACGCGCCTGTCTCACCTCTCAAGCCCTCAAGCTGTCAAACTCAATTAACACCAACGTCTCACAACCACAACCCCTCTATACCTAAACCCCACCACCAAACTCCAAATAAACCATTCAAATGCTCGCACGCACCCTCTTCCGCGCCCCAGGCCTCACCTCCTCCCTCACCAAACGCGCCTTCTCCGTCTCCGCCCCACGCCCACTCGCAAAGATCTCCCTTATCGGCCACCTGGCGGCCAGCCCAGAGCTGACCGCTACCAGCACCGGCCACGAGATCGTAAAGTACAGCCTGGCGACCAGCTCAGGCCCAAAGGATAACAGACACACCTCTTGGTGGAGGGTCACCGCATTTATTGAGGCGGGTGCGAGGAGGGATTTTGTCCTGGGATTGGATAAGGGCACTTTGCTTTACGTGGAAGGGGATGCTAAGATGGAGACCTGGGAGGGAGCTGAGGGGGAGAAGCGCTCCGGACTTGGAATCGTTCACCGTGAGTAGGCCACGCGCGCCCGCTGCGCCGGCAGGGCTCGCGCCGAGATAGAGAGAGGATGGAAGCTAATAGATGTACAGGCAACGTTGAGATTCTTAAGCGCCCACAGCACGACGAGTAAATGCGCCAATTCAATTTGAGATTCGATATGGACAAGTCGTGAGACGCCGACCGACAAGCCGCCACTTTACCAGGAACAAGCTATAGACGAGCGGCATGGAGAAGCAATCAATGTACGATATGTGATGTGAGGAAGTTGTGAGAAATCACAGAGTTTAAGATGAGACTACATTTAAGAGATACCAATGAAGAGACTTCCTTCTTACATTTCAATTTTCATTTAATACATATCTCAATTCTACACGCGTTATAAAAATACCTCTTGGCTCACTGTGGATTAAAATCTCCCTCATCCTGCTTTCTACCAGATTCCACCACAACCATAGCCATCTGGAAGTTCTTCCTCTTCAGCCACTGTGCCATCTCGACACATTCCCGTCTCATTCTTCTCACGTCCTCAGACTCACCTGGGAATGCTACAAGGGCCTGGTTCCTTCTTTCAAATCTTTTCATTTCTTCTTTCCCTGCATCAGTGGGCCTGAGAACTGTGCACCCGCACTTCAGACACCATGTTGTTTTGGTTTTGCGAGTGTCTGGACACTCATGAGTTATGGTTTTGCGATACTCTCGGCACGATCTCATGGTGTAAAAGGGGTGTTGGCTTGGCCGAGAGCGCAGTGGTGGGTGATGAATTTAACAGTACAGCACATACGGCAGAATCTAACATTTGTGGCACACATGTTGCGATTGGGTATAAGTAAACGACAAGCTCAAGCGTTTAGAACTTAAGACGATACCATAGCAACTGAGGTGCAAGCCTTTGATACTATTACACAACCAGGAACACAAAGCTGTCTTCCGAACAAAGCAGATGATCCCTCCATGAAAGCGACCTAACAAAAGACCAACCATGTTCTTTATCTTGAACAACATCTTTGTCCCTTCTTTGCTTTCCACCAAACACCATCAACTAATCCCGATCGTTCTCTTTTATCATTCCCACCTCCAACCCATCCCAAAATAGCACGCCGAGGCCTGCCAAGCCAATGGCTTCCCCTAATATTCTTGGCTGACGAATTGCTATTTCACATTCTTCAGCCTTGCTTACGTCGCACCTACAATAAACCAATGACAGCAAAGTCAATCCCATCAGCCCCATGGCATCCGATGCGAGGCCCACACTCTATACTCGAGCTGACAAACTGGTTAACCAGTCGTGATTTCCGAATAGCTTCAGGTTTGAAGCTCTCGTGGATCCTGTTTCCGAGGCCAATAGCGATAATAACGACAGGGATTCAAGATTAGATCTTAAAGAGAGATTGAGAGAGTGAGGGAGACGCGACACAATGATCTTCGAGCCGAAGGCCAAGGGGCCACAAGACACGAACAGAGACAATATGGCAACACAAGGCAACACCAACACCGGAAGCAATATGGGGAAGTTAGCTGCTGGACTCGCGGTAGCAGCGATGGTTGGCATGGCACGGGCGCACGAGCATCATGGGGAGGATATACCAGAGGGAGAGGCTGTGAGCGCTGAGCCTTTGGTAAGTGCTTCCTCTGACCAGTTAACTCAACCTCTCAGCTCCCATTGTTGAGTGATAGTGATGAGTGATGGAACAAGAAGCTAACAACCACCACCAGGACTCAATACTATGGACACACATCCTCCTCCAATCCCTCGCCTTCGGCATCATCTTCCCCACCGGCATGGTGCTGGGAATAGTCAAATCCCGCTTCCACGTCCCCGTCCAAATCCTCGGCACCATAATCGCCGTACTCGGCTACTTCTTGGGACATTTGCATAAGGGACGCCAATTCGCATACACAGCCCACGCCGGCTTCGCAAACTGGCTAATGCTCGGCCTCATCGCCCAAGTAGTAATGGGCGCCTACCTTAAACTGCACTGGGAGAAAGGCATCCACGGCGCCATCCGCCGCGCCATCCGCCTCTCGCACTCCATCCTCGGAAAACTGATGCCGGTGGTCGCCTGGCTACAGATGCTCCTCGGCGGCATCGCAGCGCTCGGTTTTTGCCGTGACGACCATTTCGGGCAATGCCTCGCGCACTTCATCATGGGCAGCGCCTTTATCGGCTACGGCATAGTCATGCTGCTCATGCTGCTGGTGGGCCAGACCTGGTTGCGGAGGACAGGGAGGAGCCAGGAGTTCTTTGATAGCGCGATGATTGCTACTTGGGGATGTATCAACACGTTTACAGAGCATAGATGGGGTGGGGATTGGGTTGCTAATGATATCCAGCATACAATTATGGGAGTTATTTGGTGGGCAGCTGGACTCTGCGGCGTCTGGCTGTCGTTGGGACCAAGAGGCGGAAAGCGCAACTTCGTCCCGGGTTTCGTTATATTTATCACTGGTTGGGGAATGAGTGGACACCCACAGCATCTTATGTTGTCCACTGAGGTGCATAAGTTCTTTGGGTATTCTCTGATGGCGGCTGGTTTGACCAGAATCATTGAGGTTGCTTTTGTCCTGCTCGATAAGCCGACTACGGAGTCTGGGGTGCCAAATTCGTTCCAGTTTATCCCCCCATTTGTAGGTCGCTTTCACAATTCCTGAGCCCAACGTCAAATCTAGAATATCAACTAACATTCTGTCAGCTCCTCATGGCATCAGGCTTCATGTTCATGGGCGCGACCGAAGAGCAGATGGCCCTCCTCACAACATACAACATCACTCACGTGGCGTACATCCTCGTCCTTTATTCCTTTGCCTTCCTACTTTACTTATTTGTCAATATCCTTTTACATATCTACGCCGTTTGTAGTAAGCCCGCGGTGCCGCCTAAGGATGTGGAGTATCAGGGGACGGCGGGGGATCGACTGGGTGAGGGGGGAATAAGGAGGTTGCCGGGACATAGACACACGGACTCGAGACAGATTAGGGATGCGGAGGAGTTTGAGCTTGGCGCGCTACTGAGTGAGGATGAGGATGCGAGGGCGGTTGAGAGTGAGCGCCCGAGTACTGTTGGGAAGAATAATGAGACGCGGGTTTAAGAAATGTGGAGGAAGGCGGAAAACGTGGTAAAGCTCGGAATACTACTGTCTTCAATTGAGCTGTGATGAAAAGGGAAGGGAAAGGAGGCACGCATATATACCTATGCATAGCGCAGGATTGGGTTAGGCGTTAAGGCATCGGCTATTACTTCAGTAATTAGTAACAACCGTAGCGGTCTTTTTACAATGAAAGTTGTGTACATTCAGCCACCACATCATCCGCCGCACGGTACTAGGCAAATGATACGAGTACTTAAGCGACGGCATTCTCCTCGCGAGAATATCGAACCGACAAAGTCTCCAAACGTCGATAAACCAGTTAAACATGAGGCGTGCCAACCTTCATCGCCAGGACGACTCAAAACCTGGTTATAATCAGCTAATAATCGTCCGCTGCCAAGGCCTCCAGAGCCACACTGGTTAACCTCGCAACTGAGTTAGCAGATCAACAAGACAACAGCGTTGTCAGCATTGTCTTGACATTTAATCGGAGTTCACAAATTTCAGAGACAGGGTTTTGATCTAGGATTGTGTTATGTTAATGTCTATATATCAAGCTTCTACGTATACAAAGACTACAAGCTTTGCATCTTGGCGCCTCGCTTCACAGCTGGGCTTCACCTCACAACGACTTTCACGGCACCCAACCAAAAACCGCACCCGGACTCGGTTGCCGTTTCGTTCCCAAATCCGGCTGCCAGTTCACCTGCGCAGGATTCATTTTACACATCGGCGGAAGTTCCAGAGTCGCTGGTCGGACAGGTGCAACATTCTTCGTCTGAATGATGTTCCGCACCCAATCCACGAGAGATTGATTCACGTACGCATTCACGCTATTCTCTTGCACCGGTCTGCGACTCCTAGCTGGGACCGCAAGCCCGATCAGGGAAAGGAGGTCCATGGTATCGCTCCGTGTTTGCCCGCCGCTATCTTCTTGGATGCCGGCTTGGGCGAGACTGTGGGCGTTGACGATGTGTGAGGGGGTGGTGGAGGCGTCGATGGTGATGGTCGTGCAGAGGGTAACCCAGTGCTGAATGTCGTCGAAACTGGCACCGCCTTCAAAGCCGCCGAAGTCGACAGTCCCAGGCCGATCGGTACACAACACATTCCGAAAATTTTCCGCCATCTTCTTGGCATGGAACTCCGGATTCCCAAAAAAATATTCTGCGTCGTGCTCGGTGAGATAGGCCGCCGGTCCACCCACGAAGTCTTTCGATGCAGAAGCCTGACTAAGCGTTGGGACAGGCGTCGATAGCATGTATGGCTTCTTGGATCGCAGGCACCAGCATGTTTGCTACGTGATTGGGTTTCAAATGCCGCAGTGTTCTCGTCAAGCACAAAGGCTCGAAGAAAGAACATCTTCCTTGATGATCCGGTATGAAAGTGCCACAAAGTAGTCTCTGAGGCAACTCTAGTCGACTCCGTTATCAACCTTGGTTTAGATAATCGAAAACAAAGATGAGTAAGTTTCATGTCCGGATGCGGAAGTGTACACCCTCGTTCTCTCCCACACTCTGCATAGAGCAAGACAACCCAGCAACGGACTGATTGACCTGGCTAGAGTGGAAGAAACACTCATGACACCAGTACTCGAGTCGGCTAAATTCTTCGAACTCTTGCCTAGATCATTAACTTTAACAACCAATTAGCCTCTCAGACATGGCTCGACAACCTCTTTCCACCATCGGCTGCGACGCCTCGAGTGCTCTGTGTTAAAAAGCCCAAGGAGTGCATTGCCATTACATTGATTATTCTTTTTTTAGTCTTGTCGTCTTTAAGGCTTGGCGTTCTCATGCCTGAGGCACGCGCCCGTTGTGATGTTTGGAAGGGATATAATTTCGATTGTTCAGCGCCCACCGAACAGTTGTACGAATAGTTCAACCACAAAACCTGACGTCCTTGATCAATATATCTTGAGTTGTGTCATAGGCTGCCAGTCGGCTGGAATCCCGATAGGGGACGGGCCCAAAGCGTCACAATTGTTTTTGCAGTCTTGAGCCAACAAGCGCGGTGCAACTAGGCCGCTCTAGGCGAGCAAGTCAGACGAGATAAAGACTCACAACCACGACGTTAACAAGTCAGCGTATATTCTGCGGATTTTTGGAAACTTTTACGCCATTATTACAACGATTGAAAGGTGGTGGATATCGAAAAAGATCGAGGTAGTCGCGCTTGTCGACTTCAATTAGGATACGATTTACAGCCTTCGACTCGACTTCACCCCTCACTCACCAAGGTGTCGCCAACAGGCGCCGGTCACTTACCAGGCCTGTACTGCGAGAACAAAGATGATGGTCTGCAGAACAACGAAGTAGTTTTATGAACAAAACGTCTTTTTAACAACAACCGGCGAGATCTGTCATTATCTGTTTGAATGCCCGATCAGGAAATATAACTTGAGAACAAGGAATCCTTCCGAGAACGACGAACTGCGCACAACTGCGCCTCGTTTAGTCAGACCCATAACAACGACCCTTCCCATATCCATTCTCACCAGATTCGAAACTCGAGAGAGTCGAAAATTGGAACGATTTAAGAAGAAAGGGGCTGTCCACAGACTTCAGTCAGGACAACCTAGCTGTCCATTGAAGTGTATGAGCTCGGCCCAGCTATCTCCTTTAACGATGTGAGACCTCGCCTGAGTATCGCTCAAACAATGTCCAAACACCAGCAAATAAGCCTCTTATTCTCAAACACATTAGTTCACCTTGCAGTCCTACTCTCGCATAAGTACCCCCCTTCCATCCGTCTTTCTATTATCCCATTCTCATCGACATCACCCTCTCTACGTAGTCAGGCACAAGCCGATACCGCCACCACTTACCAACTACTTCACACTCTTTCCTACACATCAAACACACCCACAATGTGCATAACACACATAACTACCTACCGCTGCCTCCACTCCCACGCCACCTCCGACTACTGCCCCAGCTACCTCGACTCCATCAAGCGCCACAGAGGCGCGGTCTGCACCCGTCCCTCAACCAAGTACCATGACATCCGCCACGTCTGCCCAACCTGCGAAGACGAACTCTACAGGCAACCCGTCCGCGGCCCGTCCGCCCCTCGCCTGCCCCAACTCGCCCGTGTTCGCGGAGCAGAGAGAACGGAGAAACAGCCGCGAAAACCGAGGAAAGGGGAGAGTCTTGAGGAATCCCCGATGCGGGCTAATGCTAGACCTGCTGTGAATGATCCGGCTTGGATTTACGCGAATTATCTTAATCCATCGAGTCCGAGAACCCAGCGCGCGCAGGCTGCTACTCCAGCAGCTTCAAAGCCTAGTGTCTCACGGCCTAGTGGTTCCCTCCACCCCTCTCGCGAGCAATGGGAACGCACCCACGCCACCGAGATCCGGTTTGAGCGTGAACGCCAGGCTATCCGCCGAGCCGAAGATGCTCACCGCGGCCGCCCCGAAATCAGCCACTGGTCCGACTCCGAGGATGATGAGGACGACCGCAGGCCTGGCGTCGCGAGCATTAGCAGCAGGGTTGGAGAAGCAGGGGCCAAGGTGAAGAGTATCGTTCATCAGAAGGTTGAGAGGGCGAGGGAGCCTGTTCAGAGAGCTAGACGCTCGACGAAGAAGACTAGCAGGACTGTGATTACTTCATGTATCGTTATGTGAGTCCCTCAGCCCTCGTCGTTCTTGTTTAGGGACTCGATCTGAATGGAAATGTTTACAGTAAGGTGAGCGGTCTTTCCACTGTGTTAAGATTTGATCGGAAGGTAGACAAGGATCATGTCATAATCGGGTATTCAAGGTTTGATGGAGTCAGCTTATCTATTGATGATTGTACAGTTTCGTCGGAGTAGGAAGACCATCGTGTTATTGGGTGTAATTGCAGTTTCTCCAGTACATAGCTACTCAGGTACATAGCGAGTGACTTTCTAACGACTCAATTCCTAACACACTGGAACGACACGCGCTGGACGCATGTGTCTACTGACTGCATATAATAGGCAAGTTCCACGGCCTAGAATCGGAGATAAAGGTACTGTATCACCAAATTAATAGGGCAGAATAATAGAAAACTTCAACAATTAAAACAAACTTACCTTTCTGATTTACTATGTGACACGCCGTCTGAAATTTACTTTTAGTTCCTTGTCAGAAAGAAATTGGATTGCTCCTTTCTGTGGAATGTAGTGGCACCCCAAGGTCGTCCCCAAAAACCCGCCGAGATGGCCACACTACCTATAGCCCCTGGATCCACCAGGCGGCGTTCCCCTCGGATCACTATACCCTCCCTGACTACTGCCCATCGAACTCCCACCCGGCCCTCTCTGATCATAGCTGCCACCACTCCCCTCTCCTCTCATCCCCTGTGTTCCAGGACCCGGGCTAGGCGTCTTCCCCCACAGCCTCGCCTTCAGCCTATCCTGCGCACTCCCCCCACTGCTAACCTGCTGCAACCCCCCTCCTGGTGCGGTCTGATAACTCCCATCCCTCTGACTTGGCAGTGGTCTCGGTGCGAACTGGTCTTGAGATTGTGATGGGGCATCCCTCCTGCCCAACCCTCCAGCGGAGCGCAGCGACGCTGACCCGCCTCCTCCAACTCTGCCTTGACGTAAACTCTGCGGTTGTGCGGATGGTGCCTGTTCCCTCGCCGGAGTATCCCAAAGACTACCGAGCTTATTTCCCCCCCCAGCACCACCACCCATCCCCCCATAGCTCGCACCAACCGAGTGCCCATAACTCTGGGGCATACTAGCAGCAGCCGGCGCCTTAGGATCCGGCGGCAACCACCCAGGAAACGCGCGGCCCTTCTCATTATAGTATGCGCGCAGCACACGACAGATTTGTGTATCGTCTGTGGTGTCGCCGTCGGATTCGCCGGCGGGGAGGAGGTTGCGGAAGCGGGAGGTTGTGGTGAGGAACGAGGAGAGGTAGTTGGACATTGTGAATTTGAGGTGGTTTTGTGAAGGCTAGAAGTGGATGGGTTGATGGAGTGGGAGGTAGGAGGGTGGACGGCGGGAGTAGACGCGGTGACGGCGTGGAGCTGGGGCGTTGGTGGAGGGCAGAGGTTAGGTGAAAGACGTAGGTTTTAAAGGTGTTGTTGTTTGTATCTCGAATAGTTCTAAAGTGGCAGGAGCTGCAAGAATCCTGCTGGCGGCCAACTTTAGATGTCGTTGTTGTGATGTGCAATTGTCGTGATGTTGCCTTTGATTGAAGGGAGTTCTGGTGGAGATGGAAACAAACGCAGCCCCTCAAGGTGACGCCAAATTAAGCTTTGGCTGCTGCCACTCCGCCTTAACGGTGGCTCGGCACGCCAAGCCTGTGGAAAAAAGATCGAATGTAGACAAACGCATCTGTCGCACATCAAGAACTTATTAAGCACAAGATATAATGTTCTTTTATGACTATTTTTGCTTTTGAATTGCTACAATTAATCTGTGGTATCCATGACAAATCGTCCCAAACTGTAAAACACGCTCCCCAATGCAACAAAAAACCCCTTACTGCGCAGCAACGCCACCACCAGTCTCCATCTCGTACTCGATCTCCATCTTTCCGCGTTTCGAAGCCTTCTTTGTTGCTGGCTTCGTCCTCTTTGCGCCCGCCTTCTTGCTGACATCCTCCTCGGCAGAGTCGCTGTCGCTGTCGTCCTCATCATCGTCCTCGCTCTCATCAGTGCCCATCTCCTCGTCACTTCCGAGCCAGTCCTCGAGGTCACCAAGATCCTCCTCGTCCTCGCCCAGATCGGAGACGTACTCGACCTCACCAACACCCTCCTCTTCCTCCTCCATCTCATCCTCATCCTCCTCAATACCTTCATCCATATCATCATCTCTAACACCCTCGCCCTGTCTCTCCAATCCCTTGAGCACCTTCTTCCAGATATTCTCGCTAACGTTCAATGGTTGATCACCATATGCGCCGCTTCTCAGTCTCTCAATAAGCTCTCTCTCAATCGCACGCTCCACCTTAGCAGCCGCAAGCGCCTTCCTCTCTCTCGTCTCTTCTCTCCTCCTGACCTTTGGTGCCATCTTTGGCACGACTCTCTCGCCCAACCTCTCATCCTCCTTTGCCAGTCTGCGCATACGGATACCGACTTGCGTCAGTCTGGTAAGACGCTGCTTGCACTTATGAATCAAGAATTTCGGCCAGTAGATCAGGCGCTCATCGACTTGCTCCAGGGCCTTGGCGTAGTTCTGCGACAGCTTTATGCGCTCCCAGAGCTTGGATGGCATGTGTGCGCGCTCGATGGTCTTCATGTAGAGGTAGAGGGTTCCTGTGTCTGGGTTGGAGCGGACGGTGGCATAGCGGGAATTTGCGAGCGGGCAAGACTGCCTGTTGCAGAGGCCGGTGACGTTGTACTCATTGCGACAAAAGTTCTTCTCCTTGGTGGTCCTGGGGAGTTGTTAGTTTTGCCGTCCAAATGTCCCAAGTGAGCTTCGATAAGACATACTTGAGCTTGAAGGAGCAAAACTGCTGGTTGATAACCTGCCAGACGATTTCGTCGGACGACATTTTGATGGATAGTCGCGGAGCCTGGTAGATGTTGTTGGGTGGCTATCGAGGCCTTAGGTACCTGTTTTGAAGATGTTTACAATGGGGCGTCGCTGGTCTGCCTCGAAGTTCACGATAACAAAATTATTTTGGTTCTGGGCAACTTTTCGCCCTCAGGCAAGAATTTGAGAACGCCAGGCACTCAGCCTCGTGCCGGTAGACAGGGGTGCATTTGGAAGCAGATCCGTAGCCTTGCTAGGTATTCTAGAAAAGTGTCACAGCCTTGTCCTGAACAACAGCAATTCGTCGATGTTCGGAATTATATCGACGCACTCGAAAATGAAGAAGAATGCGACGGCAGTTGCTCGCAACAGTGCAAGATGCGTTACTGTCGCACATATGTCGGCTCTGCATCGGCAACAAACCCCTCGACTAGGACTGGAATTCTTCCATCCAAGATCGTTTGCACCCAGAGCTGCATCGAAGCGCCCATATTCACACCAAGCAGAAGCTCTACGACATAGCAGCCAAACCATACCACCACTAGTAGACGACACCATATACGCCGTTTCAACAGCCCCAGGACGAGCAGGTATAGCAATAATACGCATATCCGGCCCAGCTTGTCTGGAGGTAGGTTTATAGGTCTCCACCATAGCTCGCACCAATAATCAAATACAACACGTTCTCATACTCTTCAGGTCTATCGTGCAATCTGCCCCGTCAAATCACTCCCTAAACCACGCTATGCCACCTTACGGACCTTATATGATCACACCACAAGCCAATGCCCAATAGTTCTCGACTCCGATGCCCTAGTCCTCTACTTCCCAGCTCCCAGCACAGTAACTGGAGAGTCCATGCTTGAGCTACACATCCACGGCGGTCCAGCAACAGTAAAAGCTGTTCTGGCAGCAATACCTAAATGCTCCTCTCCCACCTCCTCATCCACAATCCGTTATGCCGAACCCGGCGAATTCACCCGCCGCGCCTTCCAAAACAATCGCCTCGACCTCGCACAAGTCGAAGCCTTATCTGACACCCTCTCGGCCGAAACAGAGCAGCAACGACGAGCCGCAGTTCGGGGTAACTCTGGCGCTCTCGGAAGGACATATGAGAGTTGGAGACAGCAATTACTGGAGGGACGCGGCGAGATGGAGGCCCTTATCGACTTCTCCGAGGACCACGACTTCAGTGAAACCGACCCAGACTTGTTAAGGAATGTGACGAAGGTGGTGAAGCGGATAATAGAGGGCATAAAAGTGCATAAAGAGGGTGGGACGAGAGGAGAGATGTTGAGGAGGGGTGTGAGGATTAGTATGTTGGGGCCGCCGAATGCGGGGAAGAGTAGCTTGTTGAACAGGATTGTGGGCAGGGAGGCGAGTATTGTGTCTGATGAGAGGGGGACAACGAGGGATATTGTTGAAGTTAGTCTGGATATTGAGGGGTATCTTTGTACATTCGCCGACACAGCCGGCTTGAGGTCTGCGAGGGGTGCGAAGATGGGAGATAAAGTCGTGATTGGGAAGGTGGAGGAAGAGGGGATTAGGAGGGCCAAAGCTAAGGCGGAGGAGAGTGATTTGGTTATTGTTATGACTTCCCTCGAACCGTCCCCATCATCACCTTCCTACACAATTCAGTACGATGCTGAAGCTCTAGAAATAGCCAAAAAAGCAGAACAGTACGTGGTTGTCGTCAACAAAATCGACACGGTCCCCGTTTATGCCCTCTCGCCCGCGTTGGCCACCTTCAAATCCCAAACCACATCAATACCCCCCGACCGCATCATCTCCATATCCTGTGCCGCCGATGTGGCAGAAGGAGGAAATATCCCCCGGCTCATCAGTCATTTGTCCTCTTCCTTCAAGTCCTTAACAACCCTGGGCGATGAGGACCTATACGGCGTGACAGAACGACAGCGTCAATTGTTAGGGACTTGCGATATGCATCTGCGTCGCTACCTAGACGAGGTCGAAGGGGCAGACATGGCCAGTCTAGATTTCGACATGGTAGTGGCAGCTGAAGAGCTCCGAGCAGCTGGCTCATGTCTCGGTAAATTGACAGGGAGGGGTGGTGGGAGTGATGTTGAGGAGGTATTGGGGGTTGTTTTTGAGAAGTTCTGTGTTGGGAAGTAGATTATCTGCCCATTTAGAGGGACCGGACACCTTTACGCCATCTAAGCCATGTAGCCCATCAGTTCGCCGTTTGTTTGCTTCCTTCCGTCTATCGATCCCACACTCTCCAGTCGTCCATGTCTCATCTTCGCGGATCTTCTATCGACGAAAGATCATTACTTTCCCATCGGCCCCACTTAGCAAGTCTGGCTTCCGTAGGGTAAGTAAAGGGCGTACCGAGGACTTTTCGTCATATACATATATACATATATATAGGGGTGTTGGGACCAGTAGTAATGGTGTAACCTGACATCAAAGGAGGGAATAAGAAAGACGATCGTGAGGCCGACTGGTTTGCCACCCAAGTCCAGAAAGAGACCCCGAAGATAGGACAAGTGCCATCGAAATACCAACGCAAAGACCACAATATGTGACCACGACGACTTTCCGGAAAGGTAACTCAAATTCCGCACCCCGAGCGGACACCGTGAAAAAGGATGTTCCTACAGTATGAGGTTTTCCACCAAAGACTGGGTAACGGGTTGGATGAACGAGGTTTGTCTTTGTTAACAGGTTATGATGTAGGAGAATTTCACTTTTCGGCCCTGGGGTTTGATTTGATAGCGGAGTTCATCATCAACCCAAGTGTCTCGGTGTCCATCCATGGAATCACGGACATCATCTACTAACCGGCTTTTGCAGGTTCTGTGTGCTGTGGAGAAATTAGGTTGAAATTAGGTTGAAATCAGCTCTCGAAAGGGTATCCGTGCCATCAAAGCCATTTAAGCCTCAGTGCGCCATCCATTTTATCCTCAATCTATCCATCTACCCATATTTCCATATTTCGTCGTTCATCCTGCATCTTCTATCATCTCGTCCAATCTGCTGAGGGTATAGCCTGTACCTCACCCTCCGGCCTACTCAATAGCGCCGTAGTCTCTTCAGCCACTTCATTCAAAATTGCTCCATCCTGAAGTGTTTTGACTATCCACGCAACAAGCATGATAGCCCAACCCAAGCCAGCAAAGACTTTAAGGACTTCCCACCAATGCTTAGGCTTCATCTCCGTCTCTATAAATCCTCCTTCTGCCTTTCCCTCCCCATCAACCCCAACTCCTCTCTGCCTAAGATCCTCACTCGCCGGAAATCGCCCAGTAGACATATACTGCTCAATCAACTCATCCTTCTCCGTCCACCGATCCCTCAACCACTGATCAAACTTTTTCTCATCACCCCCCTCTAACGGTATCCCACTCAACGCAAATCTCCTGAAATACATGTTCACCGACTTCGGAGGCCTGCCTTCGAAGTAGCTGGACCTCAACGTCAAATAATCCTGTCCAAACTTTCCCCGGGGTATGCCCTCATACGCTAACGTGCAGTCATACACCCACTCCACCGTCCCCCTCAGCTCCCTCAACGCGAAGAAACTCCCCGTACTCCTTGGTATCATCTGGTGCTGCAGATCTGGGATGCCTTGCTTGGCTGCCCATTTCGCGCTATTCGCCCTCCCATTATCTGACAGATTCGTGCCCTCGGGGAAGAGGAGGAGCCACATCGGCCGGAGCTTCTCTTTGGTGCCAGCCATCGGCTTCTTCAACCATTGGAAGTGGCGTGCCATCCGCGGACGGTCCACACTCCACTTCCTGCTCATAAAAATAAAATTGAAGAGCACCATCCCCGGCCCCAAAAGCGGAATGTATTTGATCGATTCCTTGAGAATAATATACACATGGCCGCTCATTTGTGCCACATTCGCATAGCCGATCCACCAGAGGTATATCCAGTCGGAGTAGAGCTGATGGTTCGCAATAAGCACAATCCGATCCGGAAATACGGTCTCGAGTCGTCCGTCCGCATGTTGACCGAGTTGGCCAGCAACACTGGCGTCTCCAGATATTCTTATGACTGTCGGAGACCACCATTTGGTCATACAGGTCAATATGATGCCGAAATTGGCTTTAGCTGACGCAATGTTGCGGTGGTACCACTCTTTGTTGATCAAATGTAGTGGTACGCCAAGGAACTCATGTATCACAATTCTAGACAGGAGTCAGCTAAAGTCCAAGTACACTCCTTGACACAATCACGCCCCCGCGGTTAGCTGGTTTGGAGGGAGAAAGAGGGCAACTTACGAGCAACACGCGCTCCAGAAGTAGGTTATGAAGAGCGTGAAGCGTATGAATTGTTTGAACCGTCCGTGTACGATGGCACCGGCTGGGTGCTCGTCATCTTGTATCACTGTCTCGGTGCTGCCACCGCCTAGGTCTGGAAGTGGAGGGGGTACTTTGGAGTGTCGGCGTTTCATGGTAGATGGTGCGGCGGTTGTTGATGTTGCCGAGTCTGCTGAAGTCGTGGGCACCTTCGAGGGCTTGCTGGAGGTGGCTGAGCCATCCATGATGGCGGGGAGGTGGGAAATGCTGCGGAAGTGAGGTTTGGTATATATAGTTTGGCCAACCGGTTAGTGGTGAGGCTCGGCGTATAGGTCGCGGTTAACCGGTTGTGTTTGGAAAAGGAGGTGTGCGATGTTCCTATATGGCGCGGCGAAGCTCCTTTTTAAGTAGCATGCGCCACGTGAAGGAGTTGTGCTCTGAACGGGGTCTTCGTGTCAAGGGCTGGTTTGGCGGGGCAGTTCAACTATATCAGCCTTAACTGTGGTCGGACGAGGACCGAGACACGGCAGCCTGTGTTGTTGCTTGGAGATGAGGGGTAGTTATAGCTTATGTAAGATCTCCTATCTGTCACTTTACACCGAAGGAGTTATAGGAACTGGGTGTAAAGTATAGAGGGTTATATACGTTTATGCGCGAAAGATGATGTCTTATTCTTAACTGCCATCAAATCATTTCCACATGCGACAACGCCATGACGCTCGAGCACTGGAGCTTCGGAGTATTTAAAGCCTGAGTTCCGGTTTGGGCCACTGCTCCAACGCCAAGCGATCGGAATCTGGGGTTGATGGTGTGCACGAACCAGCTGCGTTTGTGGGGTGGATTGCCGAGGCTGAGCACTTGCTTCGTTCAATCTACACTTCAACAACAACACTTTAACCGGTTGACATGCAGTAATAATTACTTCAAACGATACAAGATATATACACACCATGATGCAAACGAAGAATAAGCACACATAGCTGGCGCATACAGATACATATACCTCGCAACATGTCCACAGGACTGCGATCTCGGAGCTGGCTCTCCAGAACACCAGCAGCTCATCGACACTTCTCTACAACACCTTGCAGACTTGAACTTAAGGATTCCGTCTTATTACCGAACCGCATAATACCCCGCTATATCTCTTCACCTAATGCCGACCTCCTCTCCCTCCAATGGCCCTCCGCACCACGCAACGTCCTCTTCGTAGCCAAGAACAACTCGCCCTCCGTCACCGAATCACTTCTCGAGTACGCTAAGCATATACATCACCACTACGACGATGTCTCGTTAATATTTGAGCCCTCTATCGCCTCTACTATTCATAATAAGCTCCCTTTCCCCATTTACACCACATCAGACAACAACCTCCTAACCACCAAGGTCGATATCACTACAACACTGGGAGGCGACGGCACAATCCTTCGAGCTTCGTCTTTATTCGCAACAACAGCCCAAGTACCGCCCATCCTAAGCTTCTCCATGGGCACCCTCGGCTTCCTGGGGGAATGGAAATTTCACGAATACAAGCGCGCATTCCGAGAAGTCTACATGTCTGGCTCCTGCGCCGGCTCCTCCGCATTCCGTGAGGACGCACACGGCAGTGGCTCGCCCTCCACATCTCCTGCTCAACCAGCCTCATGCTGGAGTCCACCCAGAGGCAAAGCTCTGGGCATGAGTAGGAGTTCTAAGGTTTTGTTGAGGAATAGGCTAAGGGTCCAGATATACGATAGAGAAGGCCGAGAAGTAAATACCGCGGATGACAACAGACCCTCAACACCGATCCACGCCATGAACGAGTTAACAATCCACCGCGGCGCCTCCCCGCACTTGGCTATTATAAGCATCTACATCCGCGGGCGCCTCCTCACCGAATGTGTATCCGATGGTCTTATCATCTCAACACCCACAGGCAGCACAGCCTACTCTTTGAGTTCCGGAGGCGCGATTGTCCACCCATTAGTGAGCAGTCTGTTGATGACGCCTATTTGTCCTAGGAGCTTGAGTTTTAGACCGTTAGTGCTGCCGGCGAATACGGAGGTTAGGTTGAGGTTGGGGAGCAAGAATAGGGGGGCGGATATGGAGGTTAGTGTTGACGGGAAGAGGGCGGGGAGGGGGGTGGGGATGGGTGGTGAAATCCGGGTAATTGGTGAGGAGATAAGTGACCTAGAGGGAACTATGTCAGGCGGCGTACCATGTGTGGTTAGGAGGAGGGGTGAGGGGGAGACGGAGGATGATGGGTGGGTTGGGGGGCTGAATGGGTTGTTGAAGTTTAATTATCCTTTTGGCGAGGAGTAAGACTCGGATTCGAAAGAGGCAAGAGGAAAAGGCAACCTGCCGAACCACCGACAATCCAGCACGTTGTCCCTGAAGGACAATAAGTACAACTATAGGGAACCGGAGTCCAGTGTTCCCGAGCGGCCTGCAAGGCCCTTCAAATGTGATATTTCGTGCTGTCAATCATGAGAGTTGCTCAAGACTAACAGCATGCACTATCATATTCGGAAGAATATTGAGCTGCGCATCATAAGACGCCACTCCGAGAATTTGTGCCAAGCTACGCGCTGCTCGTTTCGTCGTAGTTCTGCTATCAGAGAGAGTCAAGGATGTGATAGAAGCGACATGTCGGTGAGGTGAAAGTTGAGCTTGATACCGCCGAGAAGCAAATATATTTGAGAAGGCGGGATTGAGATGTGAGGCTGGAGTAAATAATAACTTCCGAGGGGGGTTTCTCAAGATGATCTGTGCGAATCAAGGCATTTGTTGCGGCATATAGTTATCCCCTATGGAATCGGTTAGACATTGAAGAAGTGGAAATTTAGCTGGGAGCTTAAATGAAGGTTTAATGATGATTTTATTGCGCTAAATTAGTTTAGGTCACCGCTAGCATGGATAATAAGAAGATTAAAGCTCAAGCTTCAACTTTCTCTCAGACCACGAAGTCAGATTTAACTGGTCAGTCCTCGCCTACGACGCTGTCTTACTTCGTACACAACACAAGTGACGCTATCAAAAGTGTCCGTTTCGATTCCTTAGTAGACCTATGATGTCCATATACCTGCCCTATGTTCCGTCTTCCAGGCTCCGAGCGACTCAGCTTCGATGCAGATTAAGCTCTCTCAAAAATCTGGGGGTACTGGCACTCGTGAATGTGTTATTGTGCTTCTGTAATATGTAACCGGGTATCTCTCTCAAAACCGAACGCCAACCAATGTACCAATCCGTCCTCCCATCACAACTCTACACCGGCGTAATGTTTCCCGACGCCGTCCCAACCTTGCTCTTTTTCCTTTTAATCTTCGGCTTGCCACTCTTATCCCCTGCCGTGCTCTTCTTCCTCGTCGGATTCGGCCTCGCTGCCGCATCGCCAACCTCCTTTTTCTCCTCCACCGCCGCCGCCGCCGGCGCAACAGCAGCCTTCGTGATGTTCTGCAGTGCCGTCTTCCGCAGGCTCTGCACACTCGGTGGGTTGTGTCTCCCCGTGCTGGTAAGGTTGAATGCGCCGGGCTGCCCAGTGATGGGGTTCTCGTCCATATACTCGTCGCCGTAGCGGAGAGAGAGGTTGAATGACTCTTCCAGCAGCCTGTCGTCGAGATAGGAGTTCGTGGTGTTCGAAGCTGCTGTGGTGGGTTTTGCAGCGACGTCGGGCATTGGGGTTCCGGCTCTGCTGCCTTGGCTTGCGTCCGCGACCTTTGCGCGCGCAGACTTGGAAGGGAAATATGTATGTCCCCTCTCCGGCGTGAAGTTTGGTAAGGCGTTGGCTGCACTGACGAATTTGTCGAGGGAGGAGAAGATGTTGAGCATCTTGCTGCCCATTATGTCGAAAAGGGAAGGCGCCATGTAGATGTTCTCCCCCATCACAAAGTAGCTGCCGTGTACTATTATCTCGTCCTCCCCCCCCCCCACTTTTCGTCTTGTCTGCTTCCTAATAACCCAAACGCCTGTTCCGGTCCCTGGTGCTGTCTCGGCGGGTGCTTCAGCGACGACGAATTCGAGGCCCGACATGGTTTTGAGGTGCGCTTCGAAGGATTCTCGTGTTGCGATTATGGGGAGCATGGCGGGGTTGAACATCGCTTGGTTTTCTATGACGGCATTGTTGGAGGTGGGGTCGAAAAAGGGGGATTTGCCAAAGTAGGGGAGGACTGGAGGTGGGGTTAGTGTGTGTTTGATAGGGGAATGTTAACAGGTAGAGCTCACTCGAGTTGTTATGGATGCCGGACATGGCTTGCGCCCAGTCTGAGGAGCGCCATTGAATTTCGTCGAGAGGTGGTTCTTTGCGCTCAGCCATGGTGACAGACTTGTTGGTGGCGTAATTATATGAATGGGGGTAGACTATGCTGTCAACCAATGTCGTCTTTGATGACGTTTCGAGAGACAAAAGAGAATGGTAAACACTGAAAGCGATCAACAATCGACATGGGAATCTGGTAGCTCTGATGCTCGATTACGATACCGGAAGAACAATCCACCAGACCCCTGCACTGGCTTCCAACCTCGGCGAAACCATGCGGGTTACGCCATTTATCGACCCCTGTCACACTACCTTGTGCCAATTACGCAGCCTTGTGGCCTCGCAGGCAGTTCATCTAATCCTATTACTTTGCCTTTACCACCATATCTACCAGCCAAAACTGTCCATAGATATTGTTGTCGTCGTCCAAAGAGACTTTTAAGCTTCTATCTCAGTTGTAGCCACAAACATACACTAGCGCGCTATCTACTCTATAGCAGCTTCGAAACTAATTATGCAATAATCATCGACCACAACACACTCCCACGATCCTCAGCAGGAGGCGAACAACATGGATTTCACGAAGCTGCGTGAGCAGGCTCTAACCTACGGAGTAGACGAGGAGGCAGTCACAGTCAACACAAGAGCACTTATCGATAAGGTCCTCGCTAGATATTCTGGAGAATGGACAACACTGAGAGAGCTGTTGCAGAACGCAGCGGATGCACAAGCTCGAACAGTCAAGATAAAGTTTGAGACTTTACCGTCGACGAGCGTGCCTTTACCACCAAGCGCCTCCCAGTCAGAGCTATTGAAGCACACGTTGTTACATGCGACACTTAGACGACTCTTGGTCTCAAACGATGGCTTGGTGTTCGGAGAGAGCGACTGGGCTAGGTTGAAGAGGATCGCGGAAGGAAATCCAAATGAAGAGAAGATTGGAGCTTTCGGTGTCGGATTCTACAGTGTCTTCGCGGACTGTGAGGAGCCGTTCGTCAGCTCGGGGAAGAAGGCGATGGCATTCTACTGGAAGAAGGACAGTCTCTTTACACGACAGATTGTTGTGCCAGATGGAACCTCAGACACGAACTTTGTGCTGGACTACCGAAACTCGACCACGCCTGTGCCTAGTCTCGTCTCGTTGTGCCAGTTCTTAGCTACGAGTTTGACGTTTGTGGCGCTGCAGAACATTGAGTTATGGCTGGGTGATTGGAAAATTATATTCTTGAAAAAGGTCACTTCGCCTAGTATACCAGTATCTATACCGAGGGACTGCGATACAACCACGAAGGAGAACATGATGAAGGTGCAGACATTGGCTCGCGAAAGCGTGCAGATGAGTGCCACCTTCATGAACGTTGTCGGCTGGAAACCGTCGGCATCCGCATCAATACCGACGTCAAGCGCCTTCGGTGAGACAGTTTATGGCCGAGGTGGATCGCAAACCAGTTCACTTAGAGGCTTTTTCTCTCGCCTCACCACACCATCCACTGTGCAATCGTTAAGAGATAAAAAGACCTCAGAAGAGAAGGCGGTGCAGGAGAAGGTGCTTGAGGATCTCACAATGACGATCACGGCGAACGTGTTCTTGTCAATAACGACCGCGACTATTCAGACGTACGTTAAGCAATCTTTTGCGGCGGAGCTAGAGCGTGCAACGAAGAAGCCGCCTCCAAAGGTAGCCAAGCTCGCACTTTTAACTTCCTCCTACGATGAGGTGGCAGCATCGTTGGACCGCCAAGATAAGATTACTAAGAGCATCAATATATTTGGCTCAGTTCTTCCAGGCAAGGCTAATGGTGGTCGCATCTTCATCGGCTTTCCTACGAACCAAACTACCGGCAATGGCGCTCATCTCTCGGCACCTTCTCTCATCCCTACAGTCGAGCGTGAGGCCATCGACCTGAACGCAAGATGGGTGAGGACATGGAACATGGAGATGCTTCGCGTAGCTGGCATTATCAGTCGTATTGCTTACGGCAATGAGATGGCAGAACTGGGCACCAAGCTGCAAAGATGCACTGAGGCTCAGGGAAGGGCGGGCAGATTACAGAAAGAGGATATCGCCAAGTATCTGCCTGAAGCTGCACACATTTTGACTTCATTCACGTTTGAGGAGTCAACGCCTAATGCTCAGATCTCTGGTATCATCGAGGAGTCTTTTTGGACGGCGTACAAGAAGGCTTCGATTGAGATGTACAGCAGTAGAGGTGTGCTACCAACCACTTCTGTCCGCTTGGCTACTGAAGACCTGAGCGGCTTTGTCGAGGGTATTCCAGTACTTCCCGAAGCACTTGCAGCATCGAAGCTCGTCATGAAGCTCAAAGAATACGGGCTCGTCACGGAGATCACATTCGGAGATGTGAAGAAAGAGCTCAGTGCTAAGGCGTTAACCACCGAACAGCTCGTATCATTTATTAACTGGGCTGGTAAGAAGGCTATCGCTAGACAGGTCGACATACCGACCATGAACAGTCTGCTCGACAATGCTGTTGCCACCATTGGCGATGACCAGGGCGGCATCATTACACTATCTAGCATCAAGTACTTCTTGCAGCCGAAGGTCATCCCTCCAGAGTTACCTATCTCGCCGGAGACTATCCCATTCCAGTTTACCAAAGAAGCCTCTATGCAAGAACTTCAAGCTCTTGGGTGGGATCCATTGCCAGTTGCGACATGGGTCAGATTTATTGCGGGTTCTTCGGGAAGCAGAAATGGGCTGTCTCAAGAACAAGATATCACAGTATCGCCGAAGTTCTCGTCTCAGGTGTTGTCAGTTATATCAAAGGCATGGGACCCGCTGGATGCTGTCTCAAAGCGCGCCATCATTGGTGTTTTGAGTCCGCTCGCAGTCATCCCGACCAAGATGGGCATGAAAGTACCAAAGGAATCGTATTTTGCTTCCGTAAAGCTCTTTGAGGACATTCCAACCATCTCGGGCTTGCATGGCGTCAAGGAGAAGTTCCTTGGTGCTCTTGGTGTTAGAAAAACGGTGGATCTCGAAACGATCTTCCAACGTCTCCTGAGCCCAGCATCAGGCACGGATATGAGCTCTGCGCCAAAGTGGAATCACGTCGATCTGATTGTCTATCTGGCAGGTGTCAGAGAGGACATCCCGGTCGAGGATATGAGGAAGCTCAAAGAGATGCCGATCTGTGCTGCCGAAGCAGGCCCGCCACTACACGAAGCTAGTTTCGGCTCTGCTAAGCGGTATAGGATATCTGAGTTGTTTGAGCCGAAGGGCGATCTGCGTAACCTTGGACTACCGATTATTCAGTGGACTGCTAAGGGTGGCTATAAGCCGCATAGTGCAGAGGGAAAGTTTCTCACGGCGCTCGGCTTACGCAGTGTGCCAACCGTGGCTGAGCTCATCACAATGATGGCTTCCACTGATCTGGAACTCCAAGACAGAAGCAGACGCTACTATATCAATAATTTTGAGGTCAACGGCTATGGATGTTATAACATGGCTGCAAAGAACGCGACATTTGTGCCTATCGACGGGAATGAGAAAAAGCTTGTGGCTCCGTCGGAGTGTTTCGCAAATGAGAAATCGAAGTTAATTGGATTCGAGCTTCTGAGAAGAGATCTGGTCCCACATGCGTCGAAGTTTGGGGTTGCTGAGAACCCAAACCTCGCAGATGCAACCCAGTATCTCATCAGGAATCCTCCAAAGACACAGCGCGACGCACGGGTCCTGTTTGGCTACTTCTCCTCCCGCACCGGTGAGAGGGAGTTCGCCCAGCAGTACCCAAAACTCAGGGATGCGCTCATTGTGCCGACTGTTCCTAAGCAGAGGAGCAGCAACTTAATGTTTCCCGAGAAGAGCGAGGACGTGAAACTTCTCGCTCCAAGCCATGTTTACATTGGTAAGAGCGACATGTATAAGGACATTTTCAGCTTTGTCGACTTTGGCGATGATGGTAACAGGTTCTTGTTGGCCTGTGGGTCGAGTCATGAGCCTACGCGTTCTCAGGTTGCGGCACAGCTTGCCAGTGAACCTGCAAGAGTCCTCGGTATCGTCGGCTCACATGACAAGTACTTGACACTTCTGCGTCTGCTTGCTATGTCGAAGTCGGACCTGAAGAGGGATCCGCATCTCTGGGCACAGATGAAAGCTTCGAGGTTCTTGCTGGCCACGAAAGAGGTCTCGTCGGCCGGTGAGGGGCATCTTCTTGACGCCAATGATGATGAAGATGAGGGCGTTGTGAAGCAGTCTGTGCTGCAACCAGCTCATAACATTGTCATCGTCGACGATTACAGCACGTATCAGCTCTTCAAGAATGACTTGTATGCAGCACCGCAAGAAGAAATCCTGGAGGACTTCTATATTGCCCTTGGGGCTCAACCAATTGGCGAGATTGAGGAACACAGGACTTCCATCGGACATGTTCTGCCAGGCGCACAGCACTTGGCAGACCAGATCCAAACGAAGGTGCTTGAGCGTGCAAAGGTCTTCCTGCACAACCACAATGCGGACCAACTTAAGCATCGCAAAAACTGGCTCGAAGACAATCTCTCTGTGGAGTATGTCAATTCTATCACCATCCGCATTAGCTTGACAGGATATCCGATGACGAGAAGTATCAAGAAGACTGCGATCTTGCGGCCGGTCAAGGATTCATACACCAAGAAATACATGCTTCAAATCACCAAGGACGTCGACTACTATGATATCAGCCAAGAAATTGTCAAGCACCTGCTTAAGAGACCCAACAATGAGGCTGCGACTCTCTTCGAGTCTCTGCTTACTTCTGACCTCCAAGGTCTGAAGCGCAGAGGCTTTAATGTTGATCGTATCCTCCGCGCTCAGGCTGCTGAGGCACGCATTGCCGAAGATCAGAGGTTGAAACAGCTTCAAGAGGAGCAAGAGCACATCAACAAGGCACAAGAGGAGCGCAAAAGGGCGCAACAACAACAGCAATCAGTGACACGAGCACCTGCACCAGTACCAGAGTCACCTGAGAACAACAGGATGCCAGGTGCCTTTGAGCATTCGCCTCCAACTCCTCAACCAGCCCGTAGAAACCGTGGTCTCTTCTCCAACATATCCCGCTCCCTCGGTTTCGGTGACGGTCATGCGCAGGAGCAACTGAACAACTTCTTTGGCGGCGGGCATAACCAAGCCGCCACTCATCCACCGCCTCAAGATGACCGCAGAGCCATGGAGCAGGCGCCACCACCACCCTACGACGGTGCAGACCCACAAACACAGCGCAGACCAGGCGAAACTGAGACCGTATCCCCTCCAGCCGCAATCCAGCAGAACCTCTTGAACGCCGTCAAATCCTCCCGCGCCCACGACAGCGAGGGCGTCTTCACGCCCCCAACACAGAACACGATTAAAGAGCAGGCGACATACTGTGACGCTGCATCGGGTCAGGATATCCAGTATATCGGTGATGCGGCGAATGGGATGCGTATCTACACCTCCCGCGCTTTGTCTATTCCGGCTGAGCAATTCCTCACCGCCAACATCCGTGTCTTGAACGACTTTGGGAGGTTGCTGCAGGATATCGGTGACGTCTACGGTGTGCCTAGACAATCCATCTCCGTCTTCTACGATGAGTCGGGCAGCACGATAGCGTTCAATCTTGGAGGCAGCTACTTTTGTAATCTCAGATTCTTTCAGCAGTTACATTGGGAGAAGGTTTCTAGAGGGGAGGCGGAGTCCTGGTGGTGGGTTGTGTTGGCACATGAGTTGGCGCATAATCTTGTGAAGCCGCATGGGAGTGAGCACTCTTATTATACGGAGGGGTTTATTGCGCAGTATTTGCCTAAGATGGTAGTGAGGATGGGAAGGATGGAGGCACAGAGTAGAGTTGGCGAGAAGAGGAGTGGAGGAGGAAGCTCGGTATAAATGTTTCGACAAAGGAATGGGACATATCATATGTGGTAAGATGTAAGTAGTGGCGTTCTGGTAGCCGGGAGGATAGGCGTATAGGGAATGAGCATGCATGGGCCCCATGGCACTTTAAAATATGACACATACTTTAGACAGAATATCGATTCTTATAAGACCAATCCTGACCCTACGTACTATTGAGACCTCAGGTGGGCCTGTGCTTTTACTAGCACCACTCACTCTCGACTTCTTGAATTGGCACCACCCGTTCGTCACCCTCTTCTCCTGTCATGAACAGTCATCTTTAGCGTTCTCGGCCAGTTCGTCCGTCCCTGCTGACCAGTTCTCAACATTTCGATCAGCTCCGCCACTGTGATTACCGAGTCCCACTTGTGCTCATCACATTCATCCGGTTCCTTTGCCGCCATGAACTTCTTGTGGTGTCTGATCAACTCCCCCTTCAGACAACAAAGCACGGCTTCTCTTGATGCCCTGCAGACACCAAGCAAGGGGATCAAGACTGGGTGGTATCCATAGCTCTATAAAAGGCGATGATGCTATGGAAAGTTTTACGGCGACCTCGTGCGGATTGAATGAAGTACTTTCTCCGCCGCTGAACCAACGAAGGTAATGCCCATTCGTTAGACCGTTGCAGCCTAGTTATGTACGATGATGGCAAACTTGGACAGTAGCTTGCTCGAAGACCAGTAGTTTGAGCTCAACTGGGAGGTGAGGGAACTTGGTGAAGGTCTGTAAAATCATTGCGGATGCCATGGTTGACAAGGACTGCTAAGGATGGGCTCTTGCACATGATTAGCATGATACGTTTGCCTATTTCAAGTGGCTACGCATTTGTTGGATTCTCACAACAAAGAGGGACGCAAACACGGGGTGGAAGCCACGAGAAGGGGGACAACATGTTGCCGCCACGGTAAGGGTATCTAATTCCCTTCTGAGCGTATCCTGGAGGTGGGTGGCTAAAGACAGATCTTGATGGGATGCAGGGACGAACAGGCTGCGGATGATTTGCTTCTCCTCAAAGAATTATTTCTCAACTTATCGAGAAAACCTTCCAGCACCCTCATAACCCAGTGTCAATTGTCTTCATCATAAACATTCCACCTCTCTTTCTCTCTCGAAGAACTTTGGGGGCCCTCTCACAACAAGCCCTTTCAGACCTCGAAGCACGATTTCTCTAGACATCCTGCAGATCTCCAACAGCTATACCAAGCGCTGTTATTTGTGACCGTACTCGAGGATCCGGACAGACACAATAGATGACGATACGCTAAGTTTTCCCGTGGTGTAAGGAGGAACGCTGTCGCTGGGCCAGATCCAATATATGCAGCCATCCTCATGCAAGGCGTCTTTTGGAGAAGATGGTTCCATCCGGTTATGACTGGCTTGTGCAGTAGCGTGCTCGAAGATGATGAGCTGAAGCTCCACTGGGAGGTGAGGGAACTTTGTGAAGTTTTCTAGTGCCATATTCCGTACTCGAGAGTATTATGAGGTTGTGTGTTGGAGCTGGTTGGCCTGGTTGTCTCAGGAAAAGTTCCACTGCTTCGGGGAAGCACCACTACTTATGTGATCCTCAAAACAAAGAGGAAGGCGCGGCTAGAAGGAAGCCACGAGACGTGAAAGATAATATTGTCACTAAGGTAAGGGTGCACAATTCCTTCTGAGGGTATTGTTCATGTGGCTGACCAAAGATAGATTCTAATAGGAAGATGCAGAGGGAAAGAAATCGATTGTGATTTGCTCCTGACAGTTAACGAGTTCTCAACATCCCAACCAATACCTCTAACACCCTGATAACTCTGTTCCACTGATGTCCATCACATACGCTCAGTCCCATCTTGTTGCTGCGCCTCGAACAGTTTCCAACCACAAGCCGTTTCAGACATCGAAGCACAACTTCCCTTGACGCCCCGCCGACGTTCAACATCGGTATGAGAATAGGCATATATTCCTGAATCCTGACAGACACAATGAATGACGGTGTTTTTCCTTCATCAGACGAAGATTCCAATCATAGCTTCCGCGCCAACAAACCCAGCCTTCGGGATGCAAGACGCCGCCTAGGCATGTTTGGATCCGGTTGCGGCAGGTTTCCGCAATGGCTTGTTCGAATATTAGGAGTTGGAGCTCCACTGGGAGGCGAGGGAACTTGGTGAAGGTTTGAAGAGCCATCGCGAATGTCAGTTTGCAATTATGGCAACGGAAGGTCTGATGTAGTGATGTGGATTGATTTGTAACTACAGGAGAAGCTACCTTGTTCAGCAGCCACATCTGGGTGTTGCCTTCAATTGGTTAACCAACGTAACAAAGAACTGCGAGGAAGAACATTCCAGCACCACCTTCAGGCACGAGATTGCAAACTCTCAAGCAGCATATCCAGAACCTGCTGTGTTTCTCCTCAGAAACCGTCTACGGCACGCAAATGGCAGTAAGAACGTAACATCTGGTAGTGCTCGGCCACCAACCTTCTAAAATGCTTAAGCATGACTAGTCGTGAAAGTCGGCAGATCCCCAGCATGCGCCTTTGAGGTGCATATTGAGAAGTGGATCTGGAAACTTGTTAGCTCGTCTTTGGAATCTCCACTTACAATATGAATATGGAGATGCATGTTGATAGGTGGATTCCAAAACAGGTTAGCTCGTCGTGGGGTTCTCTAGTATTGAAAAAGATATTGATATGCATATGGATAAGTATTATCAAGAACTGGTTAGCTCGCCCTTGAGATCTCCGTTCTCGGGTGGAATAGTGGATATTAAGAACTAGGTTAGCGCCGAAGACCAAAACCGGTCGGGCCAAAAATCATCTCCAACCTGTCGACATAGTTGATGAGCTGCGATTTGATGCACCAATTCCAAAACTAAGTAGCTCGTCACCATGCTCTCCATCATCGAAACGCGTGTATTCTAAACTGCCCCTCACCCCTCAACCGTCTCGGGCTCTACGAAGTGTAAGCAAAATTCGTCCCCTTACAATCCATCCAAAAGTTCTTTACGACCTGGTTTGTCTGTCTCCCACCTCTAAGGTTGATGATCTTTTGCAGGAATGCCGTCTTCTCGCTGTCCTTAACCAGATCGCTAGCGAAATCCTGACTAAAAAGCGCACCCTGCAACCACCCCTTACTCCCCGGATGCCTAACCACCATCTTTCTAAGAGGGTCACATACCTTATCCAGCTCGCTTCTCGCAGCATTCCCAGAGATATTATACACCATGGACTCAGCGAGCATCGGACCTAGGGACTGAATAGTTGACTGAACAGTGGACTGGAGGTGTGGAGACAGGTCGGAAAGAACTAAAAGGGATGCGAGGAAGTCCGCAGCGGCGTTCTTAGGCAGGGGTTGCTTGCCGCGGAAGGCGGAGAGGATGAAGAGGAAGATGTGTTCCATTGCTAGACCGGGCTGGGAGAATATGAGGTATGGACAGGTGGGGAGGAGGCGGTAGAAGAAGTCGATTAGGGATTGGGCGGTTTCGGGGTCGTTGGATGGGTCTGTGAGTTGTTAGCACGTCGAGCTTTGAGGGATGGTGGAGGGGATGCGGAGAAAATATGGGGGAAGGTATTGGGAGAGCTCGCCTTGAAGTGTCTGTAGCACAAGTACCGCCCAACCAGCAAGACGCTGAAGAGCCTCCTCAACATCCGCAGACTCCTTCATGCTCTGAGAGCTAGCAAAGCAACAAGCCGTATTAATAACAGTAACCATTCTCGGATTCCTCGGATCAAAGCTCGTAACAAAGTCCGCAATCGACTTAGAACTGAAGACGAATGGTCCAGGAACAGTTTCCGTAAAGCCAGCCCTCAAAATGCCGCACGAGATATCAACAATATCTCCGCTCTGAGGGAAGATAGCCATGAGTCTCTGGATCATGGACCAGATATGGCTCTGTAGGGAACTACCAGCGCCAGAGATCCAGAACTGGCCATCTACCTGCTTGCTGTTCTTCTCCGCTATCTCGACTGGCACGTATTCTGGCACTTGGAGGCCCTTGGCTATGCTCAAGACGCATCTCAGGACTCCGGAGGCAGTGGCTTCGGTATCGACGCTCGCGAGGGTCAGACATTTCTGGAAGTCCAGATCAATGTTCTCGAGCAGGCTTATTAATGGCGCAAGCTTTTGCGTCTCTTCCGGAAGAGCTTGGATGATGGAGCTGATGCCGCTCAGAACTCGCTCTTTAACGAGCGATGCATCCTCGCCAATGTTCGCTTCTGCTAACCCAGTGTATTGCTGCACAAAAGCAGCCAACTCCGGAGTCAAAGACTCTCTGCATGACTGGCAAAGCTTCTTGATTGAATCAGAGGCTGTTGCTGCCAGAGCTGGCGCTGTCAAAGCCTGGAACAGGAAGGTGAGCGCTTGTGGCAGGTACTCGGTGTGCTTCTCGAAGAAGATATCGTAGTTTCCAATCAAGCTGAGAGTGGCCTGCTGTGCGCGCTGTGTGGCGCTAGAGTTAGGGTCTGTGAGTGCCGTAAAGAGTGTTGAGCTCAGGATCGTCTCCATGATGACATCGGAACTCTCGTCATCTGGGACGGAATCCACGAGGCCGCTCAAGCAAAAGAGGGCTACCTCCAGTTCGCTGAATGACTTTGTCTCCAGGGAGTGCAATGTCATATCGGAGAACAAGGTGAATAGAGGCATGCCTGTGAGTGTGAACGATGCCTGCAGAAGATCGATAACCTCTGCTCTGGCTTCCTTGAACCCTGCTTTCTCGGTTGTGTCCCATCCGCTGAACTCGGACTCAGGGGGGTACTGAATCTTCCGCACGCAGCGCTCGATTACTCGCATGATCATCTCTCTTCCTGCTACGAACCAAGTGCTTTCACTGACTGGAGGCTTCTCCTCTGAGATACCATGGGCCGGCGATGATGAGCCATCGTCATCCACGTCGGAGTATAGAGAGTCTGGGCTTATGTTAGCCCGCCATCTCTCGGCAGGTGACATGCATGTGGGTAACGTACCTATCAAAACCTCCACAAAGGTCTGCCAAAACTCAAGTGCTGGGATAAAGATTTCATCTTCCGCCACCGCATGACCAGAAGCGGAAAGAAGCCCTTCAAGTGCATCGAAGAGCTGTCTCGACCTAGCATCATTCGCCCTGGCCAGCTCATCAACCCTCGCATCTCCAAATGCTATCAGAAACTGGCCGTATTGTAGAGATTCGAACCCCCCGTCTCCTTGCACAAGTTGTGCGTACTTGTCTTGAGACCACTGGCTAGTCAAAAGTTTAAAGAGGAGATTGAAGGCGTCGTCGCCCAGAAACCTCGAATAGTTGGAGAGAACGTCTGAGAATAGGTCGATAGTGACTTCGTACATATCCTCGTCGACTAACCAGGCGATGGCGGATGTTGTCAGTGACTTTAATGGCTGTAGTATGACTCCTGCATCGACATATGCTTTATGGGAGTAAAGTACCCAGGACTGTTCACGTTAGCTCTTTGGACTGTAAATGTGCTCGTAGCCGCAAACCAGAATCTTGTCGTCAAGGGCCAAAGAACGGAGATTGATGCTTACCTGAAAGCACTTCATGGCATCCTTTCGTAAATTGGAAGACAAGCTATTGCCACTCTCCAATCCCGGTCTTATGAGCTCGACGACGTCTTGAACATTTTTCTTCATACTATCGTGGAATTTGTGCCTGAGAGGTCAGTGTTTGCATTTAGCACTCGTTTGACTGCCTTACTGTTTAATGTTGTTGCCATCAGTCTTCGCGATCTCGTCTGCTAATGTCGCAGCAAAGCAGAGAGCAGCGGATAACTTTGCTGGCGTAAAATTGGACAGAAGGTGCGGTACTCCTGGTGCTTCCTTGACAGCGGCCGTATCGACATGCTCATCTGCATACAAGCACATTACAAGGTGCTTCACAGATTGGGTCCAAGTTGCCGAGAAGTGGAGGAAGTATACGACAAGGGTGGAGCATAGCTTTTGGATGACCAGGGGGGTGGAGCCTCGTTGTAGGGAGCGGATCAACCAGGAGATGAGCTGTCTGAGTACTTCTTGTGCATCACTATCGCTAAGGGACTTTCTGTCGTATTGGTCAGCATAGCTTCATGCAACGGGGGCCACGTGATGAGTCGTACGAATTGGCATTCAGCTTGACAGTGAAAGTGAGAGATCCGAAGAACTGAGTCTTCTCATCGTTGCTTTGTAAAAGGTCGTTGGCGACCTGCCATCCTTCTGGTGATAATTGGATTCGGTGTAGCTCCTCGGATATGCCAGCAGCTCTTTCGGTTCGTGGTCCGTAAAATTCCGCAACAAGCTGCGAGGTGTCAGTAAAGTGTGATGTTGAAGATTGCCTAACTTACAGCTTCTATTTCTCCCAAAGATCGGGACGAGGACTGGTTCTGAAACGCCATCGAAAGTTATAGTTGGTGGTTTGGTGGGGGGCCTTTCAGTTGTCAGGCAATATGTGCCTGTCGTTGGTGTTTGTATTAAGCGCAAATATATCCGCGCTGACGCAGTCGAAATAAATTTCCGTGAAGTGGAAATCGCAAAGAATTGCCGAATGCCGGTTGTGAAACTGTCTATAGTTAAGTATCCTATGTTTAAGTTCTGCGACTGAAAAGAAAAAGGGCACCCTTAAAGACGCCTGCCAGAGCGTCGGCACCTTGCGCTTAAGGCAGCAAGACAATTATTCACCATGATCGCCTTGAGACGCATGAATATATTATTTTCACGATTACAGATCATTTGTAAATAGAATGATATATTTTTTAGTGTACTGATATCTGAGGGATTTTTTTGTGACGTTGTGTCGTCGCTCCGAGGAATGTAAGGCTTGATGACGCCGCTTTGAAGATAAGGGCACGGGCTGACTGTCGGTGAGCCGAGGCGGCTGTATACCCCGCCATGCTCACCGATCCCTCAATTTAGCCTAGCTCCAGAGTGGCAGATGTTAGCGCCCATGTAGCGACGGATATACTCGTCATCAACCTCCTTCCATTTCCCAGCAAGTTTTCCACAAAGCAAATCTTTGTTTCATAAGGGTTGATAACTGATGTTAAATTCCCATAATGCGCATCTTTGAGAGGTTCTGCTTAGGAAAGATGCAGCCGGACTCTACGCCGCGCTGCACTTTCATCCCAACCGCGGAGAACTCTGCCTTTCAGAGCTACATCATCGGCCTCGGCTGGCAGGTCTGAGCCTCGTTGGTCAGTTCTTATAAATATGGATATACGGAATATATGGGATATGTTTTGTGGATGGTTTCGCCACTCATGAGGTTCCAGTGATCAGCACAGAAGTCACTCAGCGTACTTTGCTCACAAATCTGTGCGCGAAAGACAAAAAGGTGCTTCTGTGCGGGCCAAAGCCGTTGTCAACGATCCTGGATATAGTTTCTCCACCGACAATACACCATAAATCTGCGTACATCTGAGATAAATGTTGGAATTTGTAATGCTGCATCCATATGGGGCCGTAAATACCAGAGCGCCCAGGCTATTACTATACCGGATAACGAAGCATTTTCGCGGTTCCCTTTAAATCCCCTTTGCAGAAGCCAGAACGTCTAAACGAGAATGACTAATACTGGGGTACTGCGCCAATCGGTTGGCCAGGAACTCTCAGCCTCACGGTAGAGCCAAGCTAGCTTAGCATATCCTCGGCTGTGTCACAATCTATTCCATGTAGAGCAACCCCACGTTCGTCGGACTTGACCTTCCGAACATCAATTTGGCTCACACGAGGCTCAAAAGTTTACTCACACTACATCCATATTAGCTATATAGCAGAGGATCTCACCTCATTCATATCATCAAACCTTTGAGCGTCACCCTCCTCAACTTAACAAGATGTCAACACACACGCCAATAAACAGCGCCAGCCATGCCGGCCCAACATGCCCAACTTTCGATACCAAGACTGGCCTCGCGAAGATGTTCAAGGGCGGAGTGATTATGGACGTTGTCAATGCTGAGCAGGTATGTGTCTTCCAGCAACGCCGTCCCCCAACGAATGACAATGGCTAACGCAAACCTCACTAGGCACGCATAGCAGAAGAAGCCGGTGCAGCGGCAGTCATGGCCTTGGAGAGGGTCCCAGCAGATATCAGAGCACAAGGAGGAGTTGCCAGAATGTCTGACCCAAAGATGATCAAGGAGATTATGGCTGCCGTTACTATCCCAGTCATGGCGAAAGCTAGAATTGGTCATTTTGTAGAGTGCCAGGTCAGTACTTACGTCCAATATTTCATTATTTTGAAAGACATGCTAACCGGTTGCCTGTTAGATCCTTGAAGCCATTGGCGTCGACTACATTGACGAGTCAGAGGTCTTGACCCCAGCAGACCATGTAAGCATACGATTTCCTCTACACCAAAGGTGCCTTGCCTCTGGCTGGCTCACACCTTCAATCTGCTTCCCGGGCATTTTGAAGTTATATGAGCTCAAGAGCTAATGCAGAGTCAGCTCCACCACGTCGAGAAACACTCATACAAAGTTCCATTCGTCTGTGGCTGTCGCAACCTCGGCGAAGCCCTCCGCCGCATCTCCGAAGGCGCGGCCATGATCCGCACAAAGGGCGAAGCAGGAACCGGCGACATTGTCGAAGCAGTGCGACACATGCGCACCGTCAACGCTGAGATTGCGCACGCCTCTCGCATGACCCCCGAGGAACTCCGCGTCCTCGCTAAAGATATCCAAGCGCCTTACGACCTCCTCGTCGAGACTGCAAAGCTGGGAAGACTGCCTGTGGTTAACTTTGCGGCAGGTGGTGTGGCAACGCCGGCGGATGCGGCGCTGATGATGCAGTTGGGGTGTGATGGGGTGTTTGTGGGGAGTGGTATTTTTAAGTGAGTGGTTCCAATATTTGAATTGAACGGGTTGTGAGGGAGATGAGCTAACAAACGTGCAGATCCGGCGACGCAGCAAAGAGAGCTAAGGCTATTGTGCAGGCCGTTACGCATTTTAAGGATGCGAAGATTTTGGCGGAGGTTAGTGAGGATTTGGGGGAGGCGATGGTGGGGCTGAATGTTGCTAGGTTGCCAGAGAATGAGAAGCTGGCTACCCGTGGATGGTAAGTAAGCACCGGAATTGGTGCTGGGTTTGATGTATTTGGAATGAGCTTATGGATACCATGAAAAGTTGTTGCTTTGCCTTGTCCCCGAGTGCCGCCGTCATACTGGTGTGCTGGCATTATATGTTCTTGTCACGATAATCTGTCTTCGGCCATGGCTGTCCATGATCTTTAGTTAGTAAAGTAAAATTCAGATGCTCGCAACCGGTAGAGTTGTGCGAAACCGAATATACCAGATCAGGACACAAAAACTCAAAACCATAACCTTGCTTTGAGATGGCAATTTGTTGCTTAATCTTCAAAAGTCATGGGGGAATAGGTCGCTATATACCATAGACGACAAACGTGTTCATCAGTTTGGCTCGTGGTTACGCTGGGGTAGGCTAAGAGTGAGAGACTAAAGGTTAAGTTAGTCCAAGGCCAGTTTCTAGATCAGTATAAGGCATAGTAAGTATGTCTTTTTCAGGAATTCTCCAAAACCAAACTTATCCTCAGCCAACGTTGATATGCTCGCTGTGCTTCTGCTTGATACTGCGCGGTAAGTAAAGGACATTGACGTGGCGTTCAACACCCAAATCAGTGAGCGAGTTACATAGTGTATGATCTTCTGCCATCAGCCTTGGCTAAATATCATCATCATCATCGTGGAGAAGCAGGCAATTTAAGCTGGCAACATAGGAGTTTATACGCAACCGAACCCTGCCCGAGAGCGATTCTGTTCAAAGTCTGATATACCAATTGGGACACAACTTCCCATGCATAGCCTTGTTCTGAGATGGGATTTTCTCGTTATGGACTTAGGTTTCAGACAGCGCGAGTACTGGTTCGATATATACAGCCAACAATGAAGGTATTTGTTGGTATGGCTGTTACGCATGGCCGAGACTGAAAACTGAATTATAAGCAAGTACAAGACTAGCTTTAATACCACTTATAAAGCATGTTGAGTACTCTCATGAGAGGAGAATGACCAAAAGATAAAATTTTCGGCACACAGTTACAGCATGCTCCCTGCCTTTCTGATCAGTCCCGGGGAAAGTTACAAAGAACGGTCATCTGCTACCGTCTTCGGGCTGTGGCTGATTATCGTCCCTAGAGTGGAACATACTCTTGATGCTAACGGATAGAACTGACGCATAAAATGCGTCGTAGTTCTGAGAGTCCAAAATGAAAGTTGGAGAGACACAAATCGCCAATCATAACCTTGTTTTGAGATGGCCATTTCTCGTTATGCTGTAATGTCGCAGAGGGCTGGGTCTTATATGCTCTAGGCAATCAAGGTCCTTGTTTGTTTGGTTCGTTCGTAGGCTGGGCCAAGGCTGAAAGACTTGAGTGTTGAGTACAAGACTAGTCGTCAGACTAGTATAAAGCTTGCGGAGTATAGCTCTGTCAGAAAGATTTCGTAAAAGACGCAATTCATCACCTGAAATATCCTCTGCTCTCTGTGCTCCTGCCTGATAATGCGCGGCGTGTGAATATCATTGAGAGGGCTTCGGCACCCAAATGCAAAGCAAGAACGATCATCTGCCATCGACCTGCGCGTACCTACCATTGTCATCGGTGGGGCAGGCTGTTGCTGCCAACAGATAGACTGTATGTGCAAGCTGCGCCATCCTGCTGAGAATTCTTAGAGTCGGAAGTATCTACTTGAAACGCACAGACCCTCAATCATAACCTTGTTTTGAGATGGCAATTTGTTGTTATGCTGTTCAGCGTCAGGGAGGACTGACACTTTATATACCATAGTCGGTCAAGGTCTTTAGCTGTTCGACCCGTCGTTACGCTGGGATAGGTTACGGTTAAGGAAGTGAAGTAGGCGCTGGTAAAGGCTGGAGTCTAGAGCAGTATAGAGCATAGTATGATACATCTCTAAGAGAGGTTTGCCGAAGATACAATTTACTGCACCAGTTCACGGCATGCTGTGTGGGTTTCTGCTCGGCCGAGAAGGTTCTCAAAGTGTGGGATGCTAATCCCAGCTGGCTCTGCTAACAGGGTATGCTTTCCAGTGAGACAGTGAGAATACAACAAATGGCCGCATAGCGTCATGATAGTCATGCCTGGCCATGTGCTATCATCAGCGATTGCGCTTAATCGGCACTGAGCGAGGCTATGTGGCGGACGATCTGGTGATTATCAGCAAAAGGAGTAACAGTGAGCACCAAGCCGGCAGAATAGAGTAGTAATGACAACAGCACATTGATCCATTATCTCGATTCGCGTATCCAGCCGTCATAACTTCCGATCTCCAATTCTCAATAACCAATATCTTGACCGCGATCACATTTCTATCAAACGCCTTCGTCACCCAAGAATCAACATCTCACGCCCTTCCCACAACAACCTCCCTCTGCCCCATCAAATGCTTCATAGTATTATACATCAGCTCCCCCACCCCACCCACACCCTTATCCTCCAAATACTTCAACACCCCTAACCTATACTGCGGCCAAACGACCTGTAACCCTCCTTCCCTCCCTAGCGCCAACAGACTCTTCTGCGCCACGGGGCCGGCATGTCTGATCGCGACTCCCTTTCCCCCATTCGCTCTATCCTCTAACTCCCTTAGATATGATATCGAGAAATTACAAAGCAAGGGCGAGTAACTAAGGCTAAACAGACTCTGCAGACTTAAGCCCGTCTCGAGGCTGCTTACATATTGACTGAGTATCGCCACGACATTTTGGGGGAGTAGGCAGCCAAGGGCGTTGGTATCGCCAGTATTAAATGCCCGCGATCGCCAGAGGCAGTTACAGATATCCATCAAGAACCCGTTGAAATGGTTAACGTACTCCTTTGGATACAGATCGAGGACTGGACCCGACATGGCGGTTTCGAACGCGCGTTTGTAGATTGCTAGGATGGCGCAGAGGCGAGAGAGGGATGGGAGGGAGGGCGAGAAGTGGAGGGTGTAGATTAGTGTCGAGGGTGGTGTGGTGATACGGATGGCCCCTCTTAGGGATGGGAGGGAGATGAGGTGCGCGGATGTTTCGTAAAATGAGAGTATGGAAGAGGCTGCATGAAGGCGGTTCTTTGTTGATGTAGACAGGATAGTCAGGGCGAGGGTGTTGACGTGGGTGGTGAGTGATGAGATCGTCGCCGTGGCATGATCGGGTGGTGGATTGGATAGCAGCGTCGTTGTCCAGTTGGTGAGCAACGAGGTGTAGAAATCGAGGAGGTCGATTTGTGTGCCGCCTTCGATGATGCAGAACTCTAGTGGGTAGAACGTGCTGCTGTAGAGCTCGTCCCATGGGCTCAGTGGCGTACAGCTGAGGAGTCCGAGGATGGCGTCTCTACCCACAACGCCATTCCAGTCTTTTATGGTAGATTGGAGATACCTTGTGCAGGCTTGAGGAAGCTCCTTGGTAAATCTAACATAATCGAGGATGGACGCAAGCATATCCAGTAGAGCTCTCTCAGAGTTGTCGTCGCTTTGCAGTTGATCTTCGAAGAATGCCAACAACCAGTTGTCCACTCTTTGCCTCGTAACACCCGTCGACGTGAGCTGCAAGAGCATCTGCAGTAAGGGATCACCCATGGCAGCCACCAACTGATTAGGAAGTTCTATCTTCTCCAGCTTATTGATGAAAGCCTGCACACCCTCAATTTCCTCCAGCGTCACCGACGTCTCCTGAGCTTGGAATGTATGAACCTCCGGTACAGCTGACACGCGGCTCCGCTTGACACCATTGATGCCACGTCTCACAACTCGGAATGCTTCCTGGCTGTACTTGTGGTCCTCCTGTGATCGTTGAGCATGTGCTTCCTGAATTTGCAAGAGCCTTTGCTTCCATTCCGGACTAGGATGCGTGAATACTGATGCTCGACTAGCTGTGATCTCGCCGACAATAACATCTGGGTAGTAGTCTTTGTACACTCTGATCAGTCCGATCAGCGCTGGCTCATTCCCTACCTTCCTCGCAAGCTCTAGAAGCATCTGAATTCGGAACGGTCTGACATGTCGACGACGGGTGATAAGTGATAGTACATGACATAAAGGTGCCCTGATAGCGATCGTGCCGAGAAGGTTGAATAGGAAGCTGTATGCTTGTGACACGACCTTAGGATTCTCCAGCACATCGTACACCATAACAAGCCATTTCAGGAGCAGAGTCTGAGTCACAAACGAAGCTCTTGATTGTCCATGGCCAAGTGCGCCAATGGCCTTGAGTGCGGTTTCATCCGAGACTTTCGACGAGGGGTATAGATTCTTGATGAGCGTCGCGATGCTGGCTTGATCGAGCTCGTTCGGGATGGTGATTAAGTCCACAACATCGTCAAGCGCTTCCCGAGATAATCCCTCCTCATATACTTTTGCGCCGAACTTCTCTGCTGTCCTATTTATCTTCTCTGTCCTTTGTTTTGGTAGTAATTTCGCAGCTGTTTACTTTGTGTTAGATCACGTGACTGGGCGTTGAGGACTCGCGACTTACCGTGTTGAAGGTGGTCTAAAGCGCGTTGAATTGTTCGTGTATCGTGATCTCCATTATCAGAGGCAGGCATTATATTAACTTAAAGAATGCTGCCAAAAAGAAGTTTAATTAAGTTTGTTGTGCTTGTTGTCATGAAATGGCATGGTGTTGTTGTTTCTGTTCAGTGGACTTTGGTGTTCGTTCCCTCGCATCTCGGGTTACACAGGCACAAAAGGGTGTCCCTCGTGCATTCGCGCCAAGCCAACAAGCAAAAACCACCACAAACGTTGCAACATCTCAACGATACACCGGTTTTTTTTCCACCCTCCATCTGTTTGTTCTCTTTCAACTCTCGCCTGTCATAGTCTCCTTATATATCTTGCAAATTGAAGTTATCTATTTCTTTAGCTTCATTCTTCTACCTATGGTCCTCATATTATCGCAGAAACGCGGGGTGGTTCCTTGGTTTACCTGTAGATGCTGCCTGTGGAATTGCAAGGACTACTCCAACCTCAGCCATTTCAAGTCTCATGCGACATTTGTAAACTTGCAGACAGCTCTAGCGCCCAGGTAGCATGCGTTGTCAATCTCCTAGTACTCCCTCGCATTCGTCATTGTCTCTGTCTTTGTTTAGGCCCTCACAGCCGTCCTCCAGGATCCTCACCCGTGCAATCACAGATCGCCAGCATGTGAAGTGGCTTGGGCTGGCTTTCGACTCCCCTCAGGTTAGCTCGAGTAAACCGTGCAGTTCTGTCGCCTCGGGACTTGAGCTCCCGTCGTCGATTCCAGACCGCTTCCAAGGGCGCGGAGGGAACGCACACCAACATGATGTTTACCCCATAACTACTTTACTGCGCATGAGGCCAGGCCGTGCCGCACTCGTGGCAATAACTGGGACCATTGGCTGCCACTGATTAGCAAATTTGCTGCCTGCCAGAAGAAGATGCGGCGGCATGAGTGCGAAATACGGAGCGGCCTGAAAGAATACACTCACGTGGCAAGCGTTGCCAATTCTTAAAACTGCGACCCAGGATCGACAAGATCGCAGACTTGACGGAGTAACGAAGGCCAAAGTGCCTGTGGGGGTCAGCCTTACGTAACCCAACAACTGATGAGAATTTTGTCCTATTCTCCCGAAAATAGGCGCGCTATCCGCGACATTCGCCAATCCTCTCACTCGTGAGGGAAGAATATTGCCAGTTGGCATTCTGTGACGTCTTCTACGTCACTCAGATCTAAGCCAGCCTGTTTCACAGATGTTGAGGCTCAATGTTATCAGGAAGAGGTCTTCGTCTTCTGACTTAGCTACCAACAATGTCCTAGTTCTCTCCTCTGTCGGTACCGCTGCGGCATACTAAGTACTCGTGCTCATCAGAAGTTTGTCCCTAGCAAGAGGCTGATGGTCTCTGGAGCACAGACGCAAATGCAAAATTTACGCGGTCCTTCCAACAGCCATCATGCACGGACCAGGGGCAAACATTTGACGAGCACGAGTATTCCATCCGACAGGAATGCGGGAGTGCGACGAAACATTCCCAGGGTGGCACGGAACTTAAGCCGCCGCGTGTACGACTCTGCGAACGACTGTGGGAGGCCGTCTATTCCTTCGTCACATCAGCACGACAAGCCAGTTTTTGGCAATTTCCAACGACTCGGTTCTACTTTGTACTGACGAATCGTGTAATCGATCCCATCACTGTTATGTTGTAGCTGAGACGCATTCAAGAATGTTCTGTTAGTGGCTGGTGTTGACAGTCGAACCTCCATGCCCAAATCTTGGAGAACAACCCAACCTAACTAGGTACTTCCCAGCTCCACGTCCTGCGTGACCCGCATTGGAGGAGTACTGAGCTCTATAGGAGCTGCCCACTCTTGAGTCGCTTGCCGTGGTTGCCCGGCATTGACACGCATCACCAGTGGGGCCCGACGTGGAAGAAATTACACCCTCTCCTTGCAGAGTCAAAGGGCCTTTCAGGAAACGTTCAGGGGTCTTGAAAGTCAGCTGTGGTGTCCAACCACAAGCATCAACCACGAAGAGCGGGCCACAAATTATGGTGGAGGCAAGACGTGGCGAGATTCAGCCGTCCGGAGTCCTCGCGACCTCTATAAGCTTCGGATCTGCCATTTCTAGTTCTTTCGCCATTTGGAGCAATGATACATGACTGGTTCGCCACATGGTAGACGGCTCCGGTCCCGACAGTGGGTTCTGCTCCCACAGCTTCCTTCGAAGACAGAAAGCCAGCTTCCGACACGGGTGTGCTAAGCACATTTCTCTTGCAGTGCCTCGTGCCAAGAGCCAGAGGATTGGACCTCACTGGCTTCATACCATTCATCACTGCCCATGCTGGTGGTCTGAGCATGCTTGCCATGCTTGATATGCCTCCATATTTATCTCCGGAGAATTTCGCACCACTTTTTGACGCAGGACTGCTTTCTAGAACACAGGGGTAATTGGAGCTAGAACCTGCTAGCGTTCTCTGCCACATCAGCTTCGGAAGCTACTAGCGGCCGCTAAGATTTAGTGCTATTGGGCTCCATAAGATAAAGGATGTGGGAGTATGGCTGGGAAAGGCTCAGTCAGGGCTTTCGAAACTCATCTACACTTAATAATCATAGACCACGTCTTTCCTCGGCGACATCAGATTATTCTGTCTGTCAGCCGCTCGATTAAAGTCAAGTACTTGAGAGTTAGAGTCGGGAAACGGCGGTGTCCGCGCTACAGTTGAGCCAGTGGCCACCATGGAAGTTAACGTCGGGCCCACACCAATTGGAGAATTAGAGGAACGCAGGAGGAGGTAATTATCCTCCGTCAGGATTCGGAACGCCGACTGACCTGTGCCTTCAGCGGTAGAGAACGTCCTGGTCCACACGAAACACCAACCCGCAGCGCAGCGCATTCGCCAGCACCGGAAAACAACCCCGGATTGAGATCGACGTGGCGCAATGTAAAGAAGGGCAATGAGGAGGACGACTTTACAATCATCCGGAATAATCTGTCGGCTTCAGAAGATAGTGTACTTGTCTTGACGCCCTTCTCCAAAGAAGCGCCGGACCGCAAAGGCGAAGACCCGTATCAATACTTTGGGAAGAACGCTTTGCTGCGCCGCTATTCTCGGATCAAACATGTGCCATACACGGAAGAGACCCTGTGTTCTAGACCGGCCAAAGACGGCGAAGTGTATGGAGGGAGCTATTGGAGAGGGCATATAATGCTTGCAAAAGCTGTCATCTTTGTCGTCAATGACCCTCTGGCGAATCCATGGGAAACTCTCGCCGCGGATCTGGCTTATACGCTGGCTCGTGATGACTACAAAATTCCATTTGTTCTCATCTTGACGAATCCGTCTAAAGAGCTTTTCAGTGAACGGTTCAGCCACTATGAGAGCGTTGTACAGGTACAGGACTACTCAAAGAGGAGCCTGGATATGGTAGCTGCCAGGATATTTGGAGACATGGAAGAGAGTACTTCCACTTAGTGCGGATCAACAATTTGCGGTGACGGAAGACTCTGCCCTATAGACGTCGACTAAATTCAGATCGTTGCACGCCCCCCAATCCCTGTGCTACGCCCTTCTCCTGCAGATAGGTTTTCCATGATCTCCATGATCCTCAGTACTCTGTCGATTATTCAGCTCCACCTCGCTAGTTGTTGCCTGAGCTCCGGCAGTTAAGGAAAATACGCACGCGCAAGCCACGTGGAATTATGTGCAATAAGAGCCTAATTCTCTTGGCTCAGACCCTCCACACGGCTCTGATAATTACAGTCATGACTGCGATGTTATCAGATTTGATCAGATGCAGTGTTTGGAGACTCGGCGTTGACTTCTCATAACGACATTATCAGTCGAAACGAGCGACAAACCACCTGGGCATACCCACCCCATCCGGCCCGATCCTACACCGTCTCTTCAATGGGTATTGACACGGAGGTGACCCCGATCATTCCAGAGACGGCCCCGCAAGTTTTGTTGCAGTTCGCAGAAGCACCCCAGCGAAAATGACCCTACTTTTGGCCATTTTTTTGAAATTTTGGGTTGCAGCAATCACCTCCACAAAACATAGGCTAATCATGCACCACCTTTGGCCAGTCTTAACGACACAAAGCGCATCGCCTTCAAGCGCAAAAACGGCATCCACAAAACTCGAAGGATGTTCATCTCAATAGCTCGGTCTATTCTTCGAATGAATCTCTGCAAATCTAGCTCCTCAATTTGATCACCTGGTGCGCTGAGTTGGAGTTGTTGCAATTTTGAAGTGTTGGAGTACGTTGATTTGTAGGCATTTTGGTGAGGCCGGGTCGTCACTCGAACTTTCGGGGTCGCCCCCCGATCAATTCCCCTCTTCAACCTGGCGTTTATGAGTTTCAATAAAGAAATTCTAATGCTGCTACGCAAGCGGGGATCGACAGTTGATGAAGTAAGACTTACGCCGCCTCCTCAAACCATCTTTTGTACTGTACGACTTGTAGGGTTGTGCATTGTCACCTTACATGTCACGTTTCTACTCTGACGATTTATGACAGAAGTCTGTAAATTATTTTTCTGACGGACAAAACCGACAAAATATGCGAGGCTGCAAGGCTACAAACCAGTTGCTTAGAACGCCGGCGTAGACACTCGCGCTGAGCCTTAAAAAACACAAAATAGGTGCTGTCAAAGACGTTTCGGGTTGATATGTTATTGCACTGTCCACAACATTTTGCCTAGTTTACGGATATTTTGCCATAAATTACAAAAAAGACGGAAATTCCCCCCTAACGACTTGACCTCGAGCATCCTACTACCCCTCTCGCTAACGCTTGGGGCCGTTCCATGGCTCGCACATCCCGAAGCTCCACTGTCTTTCATGCATGATCTCTACTGCCGAAGGCAACTCTCCACAATTAGCCATAGGTACCACGTCTGAGGAGCACGACACTCCGCTTGTTTGGCCTATAGTGCGGCGCGAGCATGTGACGACCACGAATTCCTTCTCGGCATTGCTCTACAGAGCCCACGACACATACCGCCTCAAGTTGAACTTAACGATCGAGGACTCCTAGCAGACTACTTTCAAACACTTTCATGTCCTTTAATGGTGCGGCAAACCATCTCACAAATCTCATATATTTGAATCAACAACATGAATGTGCAAGAGGACGGTCCAGACCTGTCGTGTCGATGACCATGATGATAGATGCCATAAAACAAAAATAATAAGCCTCGTAATCTGTCAATTACACCCGGCGGGGCTCGAACCCGCAGCCTCAAGATTAGAAGTCTTGCGCGCTACCATTGCGCCACGAGTGCTCATTTTAGCGTGAAAAACGTGTTCTATTTTCCATGTTCAATTTATGTTGTAATGGGCCATTTTTCGGATTTGGGACTGTGCCAGTGTTCAAATAAAGAAAAGTTATAATTTGGCAATTGATGAGAGAGACACCTTATTAGGGAGACTAGCAATAGAATATATGGCCAAATTCGCATCATCACAGACAGCTTTCATTCCTCAAAGCGACTATTCAATTGGTTGGAGCATGGGACGACCTATAGCTTGACATGGTCCTCATTTCCAGGTTATTCGTTTAATCATTGCATATTGTTCTGGTTGACTACACCAACAGTGGCTCCATGATCAGGGGAAGATAGGTTGGACAACTTGTTAGTCAGGCCCTACCCGAAAGCTAGAGTACTTCTTTCACTGTCCAAAATGTGTGGGAGCACCATCGTTCCAGCGCTAAGTCTGAGGGTTAGATAGGAATGGTATTGGGTAACTCTGTAGCACGAGACAGCGGAATCGCTGAAAACTGTGGTGTTAAGCTCTTAGTATTGTTTCTGCCACTGCGACTCCTCAAGTCAAGACAAAGACTTAAGCCGCCAAACCTACCCCTCTCGTAACCACTTCATAGGCCCGCACTGATATATAATTGAGCCAAATATATGATATGTAGACAGATATTGGACGTCTCAGCCCAATGTCACGAAGCTTTCTACCTTGAAATCCTTACTTAGCGCAATGATGTCCACTGCAATTAACAAACTCATGGAGACCTCTCCCTCCGACGTCTCATCCGCATGCGATGCCGATTACGAAGGCTACGATATCCGCACGCCTATTTGGCGCTTCTTCTCTATGAGAGCTTATGAGGAGGTTACGCAGTTATAAGTCCCATTATACCATGAGCGAGGTTGATATTGGCTCTTCGTGAGGAAGGAGCAGTTGTGCGAAGGAAGTGGTCCGTGCGCAAGAAACGACTTGGCAGTTTTGAAGACCTCATGTGGCGACCGCGACTAACCATCAAGGTTACTCCTTCCACAACAACAATAACAAAAAAGAAAATGGCGACTATACCGCTTCATATCGAGTTCACGTAAGTTTTCAATCTGGCTAGTTTCTGCAGACCGCATATGAGAAGCGAAAGAAACCCGTGACTAACTCCCACCAGCGGCGGCCTCGAACTCCTATTCGGCAACGAAAAATCCCACAAAATCCCTTTCCCAGCAGCAGATGACGAAGGGAAACCGAGCAATGTTGGGTTCTTGGTGAGGTGGATGTGTACGAATATGATGAAGGATGAGAGGGAGGAGATGTTTGTGCTTGATGGTGGGGTGTAAGTCCTCCCTTGATCGGCAGTAGAGATAGGATTAATAGGGATGGGGAGACATGAGGATGATGGCATTTGCTGACGCTAATATAGGAGACCGGGGATCCTGGTGCTGATCAATGATGCTGATTGGGAGTTAGAGGGGGAGGCGGAGTATGAGTTGCAGCCGAGGGATAATATTCTGTTTGTGAGCACGTTGCATGGTGGTTGAAATGGTTGAGGATATCCACAAAAATAAGAAAGAAGGAAATAATGGCATTTATTGTCGCGGATTTCTAGGACGGGTCTCATGCTGCGAAGAAGCCTGCGGACGTCGGGATTTGTGTGGCTTACAACGGAGCAAAAAGGTCACTGGCCGCCAGCTCAAGCTGGGTTGAAGCCCAGGTGAGAACACTAGGCAGCGGTATCGCTCGGACTCTTGATTGCAAGCCAAATGCAAAATAAGTCTTGGCGTTAAGTGTTACAGTGCTAATGTGTTGTGTCATGAGAAGTGTCAATTGATTGAACAAGTCCATCCATGAAGCAACAACACCATACCCTTTCCAACATGTACACTTCTGAAAACAAGTAATGCCTGAAGTCTTTACATACAGGCTAGGTTTCTCAAGATGATGTTGCAGTGCTTATGAGTTGTGTTGAATAAGAGGTGTCGACCAGAGAAAACGATCTTAGAGGCGACATTAACCCTAGCCGCACCCTGTCAAGAATTTGCATCTTTTAGGAGTATATAAACCCCTGCAGCAAGAACTCTCCAAATAAACCTACGAGACGTCTCTGTTTAGTGCGGTTGATTAGCCCAGTGCCACGATAGACCTTTACCAATTCGGTGTCCCGTCCCATAGAACCTCGGAGTGTCAGGTTAAACTCCGATCCGAGAGCGCTGTTGGTAGGGGCTGAATCGGTGGTAAAGTCTCGGCGAATCCCTGGAGTTTCGTGGGGCGTTTGACGAGGCGCTTGAGCTTTTGCTACCTTTGTTAATCTTGGAACGTTTTTAATTGTTTTTGAGATTGATGGGGTTGCAGTGGGAGGTTTGATGTTGCTGATGCTTGTGATTTGAGGCCTTTATTCTGTCGTGTCAAGAAGTAGTTGGCCTGTATGCTGTCACTCATCTACAGCCACCACAAGTCCGCCATCACCGCAGCCACAACCCCAACTGCAACATGCTGGATCGACAAAATAGTCTCCATTATCACTTAGTGGCACATCGTGGCCTCTCGAGTATATCCCGGAAAGCGCCTCAACCACTATGAGCCATCACCACTTGGTAACCCTCCTCGTTGAGTACATCTCCCAGATCACCACGGTCGCAACCCCTTAGCCACGAGCAGGCATTACCAAGGCACGACTCCTTAAGACCCTTCAGTTGTGCGCTTCTTTCGACAGCATAACAAAGATAGATAGTCCACGGAATTGCTAATAAAATCAGGAAAGCAGCAACTTTGAAGCAATTCTCCTAATGTCTTATCCACACAATAAGAATAATGTATGGCACATATCAGATACTCATCGTTATTGACGCTCAACCCGTCAACCGATCAAACGATTCTTACCACCGCCTTAGAACTGTACCACGCTTGCCAAAGGAGCGCACTGCTTCAACGATAACAGCGACAACACCCCGCTGTAATGATTTGGCCAGGGACACTTGGGGTATGCAGACGAGCTCAGCTCGCGGAAACATAATATATCAGAATTGGTTCATACTGGTTACTATGCCAGTGTCGAACGAAACAGCAAAATTCACATAATTACACCCGCAAAGCACTACCGGGTATACTACTCATGGCAAGGAGGACGAGCATTCTCACTACTCACGCATTACTCAAGCAGACATAGTAATGCAAAAACGAAGCTCAAACCGCAAAGTGTGCAGACAAAAGGATAGATGTGTTACGTCGAAGTTCAGGGTAGTGTGCTAAATTGACTTGGCACTACTAATGGCTACTTGAGTAGTGGATGAGTACCGCTTCAGCGACAGCGACAGCGCCTGCGACAGCTGAAGTCGGAGTACTCTACTCACCGAGTCGCCCCTGTTACCCGAGGAGTACGTTTCAGCAGTATACTCAGCACTGGCCGAGGCACTCATAGACTGTGTCTCATTGTGTACTGAGCTACTGCGACCAGCGCGCTAGAAGTTGATATCAGCGAGTTTCGTCCGCCTCATGAACTACCCCGTAGCTATGTAAGTAAAGCAAAGCAAAGTAAAGCAAAGTGGGATGATCCCAAACGCCCATGTGTATCGTGTTGATGCCTCAACCGATCCTCCCCAGCCACCTAATTGATCGACTTCTCCAGCGCCTCAGCAACAAGCTTCAAATCCTCATCCTCCTTCCAATTCTCTTCCTGCTCATCCCTCTCCCCCAACTCATTCTTCGGCGACAAAACCGGTCCCTCATCAGCCTCCTTCTCATCACCCCCGTCCTCCCCACTATCCTCCTCAATAGCTGGGAAATACTCGGCACCAAGCACAGCTCCGTCAAAGCTCATTCTTGCGAGCTTTTGTGCCTGCATCTTCTTCAGCGTCTCCGCGACCAGGCTCGGCTTCGGCGTCGCAGTAGCACCAAACACCGGACTAGCACGGCTCGACACCGGAGTGCTCGATCCAGACGGGGAAGTGCAAATTGGGATATCGAGTGCGCCTGGAGATCCAATTGGCAGGTCCTCGGTTGGCAGACCGATGATTGGGATACGGCGAGCCTCGTTCTTGTAGGAGCCTGGGACGATCTCGACGATCTGGTTGCGTGGAAAGATGAGCTCTGGGATTTCGGAGGCAGAGCGCGCCATGCAGTAGCCGTAGAGGACGCGGAGAACGGTCTCATGGGCGATGATGAGGATGTCTTGTTGTTGGCGCTCGAGCTCGAAGATAATTGGCTCCATGCGGACGGCGACATCGTGGTACGACTGAGAGTATTGTCAGTAAGGTTAGAAGTTGAAACTGCCTCACTATTGCTCACCTCCGCACGTGGCCATCTGTGATGGTATGGATCCAAATCATGCTTCTCTCTCTCGCCTGGGTACTCCTTATCAAGCTCGTCATCCGTCATCTTCTCTAACTGTCCTGGGTTGAGCTGTGCAAGCTGAGTTCTCTGCAACACTGTGTGACCAGCCTCACCAAAGGACTGCGCAGTCTCAATGGTTCTAACACGCTGGGAGGTCCAGACCGTGAGTGGCTTCATCTCTTCTTCACAATCCATAGTATCGCAGTGAGCGGCGTGCTCCTCCTTTCTGTGCTCAATAAGAGTCTGAGTTAAGAGCTTGGCGTAGTGACATCCTTCTGGAGACAAATCCTCGTCGTTGCGGTAGAGATCTGGACCCTCAGCGCTCGACTTACCAGCTCTGGCGAAGAAGATTTTCTTCGATTTGTTGTGAAGATTCATGAGGTAGAGGACAATGCGCTTGTGGATGAAAGTGAAGCCCTTATCGTTCATCTCAACGCGCTTGCCAGCATCGATGACCTTAATCCATGGCAGTCCGTCCTCGTACTTGAGCGTCTCAAAGTGTGGAATAGCCATGTCGAGTCTCTGCAGGTAAAGGGCTGTTGCTTCTTCTCTGTCCATGTTGTCGAAGTCTGGATGTGACAACTTGACGTTGCGCACATTCTCATTCAGGAGCTCCATGTCGTTCACAAGCGACTCAAGGAACACTACCTGACACTCATTTCTGCTAAACTCAGTAAAGATGGCTTGGCGGTCCAAATGATGTGGGTTGACAGAATCATAGATAGCAACCTGGCCGTTCTCGTTGTTGAGGAAGCGGAAGATGTCCTCACGGCACCTCTTGAGAATACGCTGGCGCAAGAGAGCTGTCTCGGGTGTTGGGTCCTTGTGGAAATAGTCTGACGGAGCTGGAACTCCGACTCCGAGCGTTGCACGACGGTAGTCACCGAGATGATACACGCGAGTCTTCACACCAAGCCTGCATTGTGTTAGTCTAAACTATGATGCAACTTAGCTGGGGTAACCTACCATTGCAAATATCGGGTAAGTGAAACTGAGGTGTGTCTACCAAAGTTAGCTTGGGACACGAACTGGTAAGAGATAACCTTACGTCTTTCCACGCGCTGGAGGTCCAACGAGGACAATCACAATAGCACCGGCATGAAACAAGCGTCCCGATACGGTTGAATACAGCTGAGCTGGTGCCCTCTCGTCGTTGGCTTGACGAACATCGTGGACAGCGTCAAAGTGCACACTAGATCTGCGCCTGTAGCGTGGGGTTTTCACCAACATCTCCTGAGTCCTATAACACTCGTCAGTTTTCTGATTTGCAAGTTTCGAAATCATGAAGTCTAACCCCTCACGCATCTCATCCAACTCCTTCAACAACTCGTCCAAGGTCCTGCGGTCAACGTTCGATCCGTCACTGACCACCTCAACGTTGCACTTGCTATCGAGGCCCTTCAACACCTCAACCAACTCCTCCAAGACTCTGTCAAGGTCACTTTTTTACCCAAGCGCAGCCTGCGGTCAACATTCGGCTCTCCCTTGACGACTTCGACGTAGGGCTCGCCGTCTGACCCTTCTAACAACTCGTCCAAGCTCTCCGACAAGTCTTTCCAGGTCACATTTTCATCCAAGCGCAGCTTGCGACCAATGTTTGATCTTTCTGGTAGCGCTTGCCAAACACCTGGGTGGACGGGCTGACGACTGCCTCATGGCTAACATCCATTCCGGCCACCTTCTTGACGACTTCGTCTGGGAGGTCCATTGTTGCAATTTATGGTTCGTTGTAGAAAGTTTGGGAAAAAATATCAAGGTCGAAGACAGCAAGGAAATGGGCAACAAACAGTAAGGTGTCCATGGTGGGCACAAGTGTGCCTCGCGAGGCCGCGAGAGTGAAGGAAGTGTTTAGGTAGTTGTGCCTCAAGCACGCTTGATCACACCTATGAGACGATATTCACGTCTTGTGCAGTGGGTCAGACTATGAAGTTCTGAAACGTTTCGTTTTGAAGCGGGTTAATTTCAAGCGGATTTGGTGGCTGAGTTATGCTTCAAGCACGACGGTAGCTCCTTAAAACGCGTTTAATAGGCCGATATAATGCGCCTGTATATCGGATTTCTTGGGGTTGATAAGACGAAAGCGTCGCAACCCGTGACCGCTAACCAGTTGTTAGCTGCTTGTCACAATATATATGCGGCCAATAAAAACCCACACTGTTAATGGTGTATATAAATGGTTTCGAACTACGATAGTTTAGCAGCTTAGACGGCAGTTCTACAAAGTAGCTTTTATGTTGTTCTAGGAAAGTTGGCTCGACTATCATCAAAACGCAGCAGGAACAAGAGAGAGGGTCACGATAAGATAAGCCTTGGCTCGCCGATTACGGGAGGATAAGGCAGCATAAGGGTCCAGCGGCCCAGCAGCTGCGTCACAGCGCAACTCACGTGCTGCCTTGCCCCTCAGGCACGAACTGGCACCTCCCAGGAGAAAAGTTATTGGCGGCGACATCGAGGTCAACATACGTCGGTTCCAGCACGAATATACTCCACGCAGAGGGCCATCATAACCACGCGACTCAACCCATCCCAGTCGCATCCTCCACCACCACTTTTGAACTCCCGCACAGTTGCGCCATAAACATGTCTATCACGTTGGAGAACGACTCGCCATTGGCGTTCCTCAAGAACAATGCCGTCGCTTCAGCCATTTCAGAAACATATAACTCTTTCTCCGAGAGAAGAGCTGCCTTGGGATTGTCGAACCCAGGAAAGGTCGATGATATTGCTAGGGAGGTGCAAAGAGAGGTCTTCTTGACCAACTATGCTTTCACCGGATTGCGCGCGGATCTCACGAAGGCGTTCAGCATTGCGCCGTTATTCCAGGTTTCCCATGCCTTCTCTATGGGCTCCCAGGGTCTCCCACCATACACATTTGCCGCTCTTTACGGCACCAACAGAGTATGTTCATTCTAAAGCCGAGCTTTGGATGCTTTGCGCGGCTTCAATTCGGCTGGACGAGGCTAACAGGTTGGCAGGTCTTCTTGCAAGGTAACGTCGACAACGATGGACAGCTGAACACCCGCTTCAACTACCGCTGGACGCCACAATTGGTCACCAAGACCCAGATGCAGATCGCCCCAGGCCAGGCTCAGTCCATGGTCCAGTTCGACAACGAGTACACCGGATCCGACTTCACCGCATCCATCAAGACCGTCCAGCCATCCATCCTTGATGGTGGTCTTACCGGTATCTTCATCGGCAGCTACCTCCAGTCTGTCACCCCACAGCTCGCTCTCGGACTGGAGGGTGTCTGGCAGCGCACCGCTGTCAACCAGGGCCCAGAGACCGCCGTGTCCTACTGCGCCAAGTACAGAGGTTCCGACTGGATCGCCAGCGCCCAGCTCCAGGCACAGGGCACCCTCAGCACTTCCTACTGGAGGAGACTGTCTGAGAAGCTCGAGGCCGGTGTGGACCTCAACCTCGCTCTCGCCGGCGGCAACCCAATGATGGGCGGCCCAAGCAAGGAGGGCATCACCAACCTCGGCGTCAAGTACGATTTCCGCATGTCCACTTTCCGTGCACAGGTCGACTCCACCGGCAAGCTCTCCTGCTTATGGGAGAAGCGCGTTGCGCCACCAGTGCAGATCACCTTCGCTGCCGACATGGACCACTACAAGCAGCAAGCCAAGATCGGCCTTTCCGTCTCCATCGAGGCCTCCAACGAGGAGCTCCAGGAGCAGCAGGAGCTCGGCAACATCCAGCCAGCTGCCAACATCCCATTTTAAGCAAATATGCCTCACTCTTGCATAAGCCTCTACGAGTTTCCACGGCGCGAGGATGATCAATGCATATAAGCCTACGACTTTTCCAGCGCCTGTCTTTGTCTTAGTATAAAATGAGAGGAGAATGTGTTAGCGACCAAGCCGATGTTAATGTGGTTGCTGCTTGCATATGGTCGATGGGTCGGAATGGTAAGGAACCGGTGTACGATATTCCACACCACAGCGCGCTTCTTCTCTGCTCATAGTGGGCTGTTTTTCGGTTGTATGAGGCGTGTTTGGAGAGAGGAGGTGAGTGTGCAGTTAGATACCTATGTATAACAGTTATGAAACGATGTAAAGACGATACCATTTGCCCACACACTCTTGCATAAGTCAACGTTTATCTGTTGGTAGCATTTATTCATCAATCCACACCTCAATATCTATCTCAATAATGAGATCTCCATGGCCAGTGGTTAATTAACCGGTTTTCAATTCGAGCTATCAAAGTGTATCCAAATAGCCATCTCGATCTTGAAGATCCTGATGACGACTAACGAGCTAACCTGTTTTCTCATCGGTATGCATCTATATATCTATGTGAAAAGTTTGAGATAGCCTAATCTACAGGTTTGCTTCCAGCGTCAACCAAGCCAGTTGATGCCATCACAACCACCACCACCACAACCACTCATTGCAGCCGTCAAACGGTAGAAGCAGTTTACCATCACATGGAGGAAGTATTGAGGTTTTCATTATTATAGGTAAGACAACTGATTCGCGACCCTACTGATCGATAACGATAGCAAAAGCAACCACCATTGTCCAGAAAGAAACTCCAGCCCGACCCGACCCATGGCCATGCCAATCCATGTACACTACGCCAGCAACATCCCAATAATCTACAGCAGTCATGTATGTCGTCCGAAATCATAACTTTCCATCGTCATAGTATGCTCCTCCTCAACTCCCCATTCTCAAACTCCTTCCCTCAACTCCGAACTGCAGCTTGACTCTACCCACAAATCTCCGGCAACTATGCAGGTTGGCTCAAACCTAAACCACCATCAATACCCGGCGTACCCATCTGCGCATCACTAAAGTTAAATTTCGCCATCGAGAAATCATCATCCGGCGTCCGCATCCCAATCCCACTATCATCGTGTCCCTGCCCTTGTAGGCCCACAACACCAGCAGCAGCATTCATAGCTGCCTGATTCGCCACATCCATAGGCGCACCACCCATCATCATGTGGCCATGGCCATTCGAGGCATTGCCATTTTGCGTGTTGTAACCCTGGCGTCCTTGGTCCATGTTGCCATTCCTTGACGATGGGATGCGTGCGGACGAGGGGTTGTGTTGATTTATGGAGGATGACGGGAAGGAGACCGCGGAGGAGAGCGATTTATTCTCCATAAATCCCCCCTTCTCAGCCATAAAAGAGAGCATCTCGTCAATCCAGCATTTGGTAACCCACCAAGAGCCAAAACTGGCGCCGGAGCGGATGGTAATATCCTGCATAATAGCAGTGCCGAGTCGCTCGACGCACCATATAATATCTGCCGGTGCAGCGTATGGAAATCTACTAGGTAGGGAGACCAGGAAGCTGACCCAGCGATCGAGCACGTTTTCCGTGGAAGAGTCGACATGGATATTCGTCTCTCTATTGACCCTCGCCACAACATCGCCATACGCCGTGCCACTTTCCGCCTCCCAAGGCACATCAACTGGATCAAGCAGTTCCCGAATCTCCACAATGAGCAGGTTCACAACATCGTCCATTGCCCGTGTAGGAATGCATTCAGCGATCTTGCGTGGCCGCACCATGGATATCCAGTCTGTGTACATGAGATCGCGGTTTGGAGAGTGGGAAAGCATGTTTGCTGCGGCGTGGGCGGTGAGATTGACTCTGTACATGCGGTCTAGTAATCCTGCGAAGAGAGTGGCTGGCTTGACCTTTGCTTTTAGGACGTGGAGTGGGTGGTCGTGGAAAGATTGCTCGATATGTGCAACGAGTTTCTCTGAGATTGTTTGCAAGGTGTCGAGAACTTGTTGTGGGACGACTTCGAGGGTCAGGTGGCTGAGAAGTCTGATCATCTTTTGGTACATCACAAAGTCGCACTCTTCTATCCATGGAGCAATACTTGGATGTGCGAAGAGCTTCTGAACAGGCATGGTGAGGGTGCCGTGAAATGAGGTGAAGAGATGGAAGAATGTCTTTTGCTTGACGAAACGAATTGCATCTATCAGCGAGGTGCAGTGCGAACGATATAGTGCTGTTAATGCTGTTGCTGAATCTGGGTCTGTCCCTAAAGGCACGAATGGCTCTATCCTTGGAAGGCTCACTGGCTCATATTCTTGCATCGAACCGTCCGTAAGGGGTGCGAATTTCAAGTGTTGGGTAACCTTGTCGTTAGACTGAAGCTCCTGAATGCTGTTGAACGTTGGGCGATTGTAGACGCTGCGATTCTTGCCCATGTTGGTGCAATTTGGGTTGACTGATGCCGTCGGTTGCGAATAGCTTGACTGTGGAAAGACTGCTCTCCCTGTCTGGGCCTGTGGCTGCGCGTTCTGCTGATGTACCGATCCATTTGGCTCGTCTTTTATAGGTTGATACTTGGCCACTGGATCCTCGATGAGATTTGGTTGATCCTCCTTCAAACTGAAATTGACGTAGTGGTACTTCGACTCTCCGCGTACACCCAATCGTCTCGTCTTGAGTCCTGGGAACAAAACGCGCACCAGTTTGCCGAAAGACGCTGGATTGAGGACGGTTACTCGCTCTGTGGCACATCTGGAAACATAATTGGCATAGACGCGGCCTCGTGGCACAGAGCCCTTTCCTTTATCGCATACCTGATTTATCCTGCAACTCGTTAGTAATGTATTGCATGAAGTGAAGATTGGCGTCATACCATAACATCGCGAACACCTGTCGTATCCTCTCTGACTCCTTTGACCGCTCATTTCCATGCAGCTCAGTGGCCACCTCAGGTAAAGTGCGATGCTTATTGCTCTGGAAAAGCTGGCGCATCTCGAGTTCATTCGCTGCACTCGACTTTGGTGCTTTTTTCCCTCCAACCGTGGTTCCAGCAACCGAGTCCATATCGTCCTGTTCTTCACTCCTCCCATCAAGTATCGGACTGTCATCCTCCATGAAGCTCCCACCGAACTGATCTACGGGTAATGATCTACGTCCACCATCCATACGATATGTCCCGTCATTCGAGAATGCCATTGAATGGTTGGGGTTGACTCCTAATGCAGGATCGATGCCATATTCCCTTGGGTTGCTCATCTGAGATGCCGATTGCATCACGGCCATATCCTCATGACCTGGATGCCCTCCGCCCATAAAGCGATGTTGTTGCTCGTTCTCGAACCATTGTCTTTGATATTCAGTTGGGCTTCCCGCAGCTGGGTTGTGGTCTTGTATAGACTGAGTGGCAGCGCTGTGAATACTTGTCGTCGAGCCTCGCGATAATTGCCTCTTTCTCCCTTTGGTCGGGGCTTGATTGCCGTTCACTGAGCGTGCGCGGCCCTTTACTGGCACCAATTCGGTTTGCGACTGGGAGAGATCTGCGATGTATGGTTAGCACTTGTGCATACATATACTAGCTGCATCGATGATGCCAATGGCAGGAGGCGCGCCGGCTCCAACCTGACGAGACCATTGCACATACCCATTGAATGTAGAAATAATTTTCAAGAATCGTCAATTGTGATGTGTTAATAGATTTATCTCATCGTCTAGGTCGCCTTTGGTCTTTGTTGTCGGGTCTTGTTGTTGGCCGTCTGGCATGTATTTGTCGTCGCGCGCTGTAAACAATCGCGTCAAAGTTGACCGCGAGAATGCCCCTTGAACGTCGACTACCCCAAATGTTGTCGTAAATACGTTAGTCGCAGCGTCGGCGTCGGCGTCGTGGTGTTGCGGTCGCTCTTTGCTTTGTTGTTTACTCGCACTACAGTGCATCGGGTTAATGAGGCAACCTTTCGCTTGTTTCTGGAGGAATGGCGCTAAACTCGAAGAGGGGTACCCGTTACAGTATGACGCCGGGGCACCGACCTTGGGCACTATCATCACAAGCTCCCCAGGCCCGCCGAACTTCCGACCTTTCAACACAAAACTGAAATTAGCAAATTCCATCGCACGCCCAACCTACACATTCCACGGGGGATTTTATTGCTCCCTTACTGATTTCAATTCTTCATAACATTATTCTACACACCTAGAACACCATACCCTACCATCATCATGTCGTTCCAAGATCGCGCCCAAAACCATCTGTCGCAGATTGATAAGGAGGTAAGTTGCAACTGACACCTATGTCGCGCTTGACAGCTCGACAGATTCACTCTGACGCTGCCCTGGAGCTTCCACTACAGTTTAAAGACGCACATGGCTAACCAGTTTTGCTCTGCTTAGCTCTCGAAGTACCCAATCTTAAACAACTTGGAGAAGCAGACTTCCATCCCAAAGACCTACGCTGTCCTCGGTGCCTTCGGACTCTACTTTTTCTTCGTCCTCTTAAACTTCGGCGGCGCAATCCTCTGCAACTTTGCCGGCTTCATCATCCCAGGATACTACTCCGTCGAAGCCTTGTTCAGCGTCGACAAGGTTGACGACACCCAATGGTTGACTGTCAGAGCACCTCTCTAAGCCTACAGGGATATTGTGCTAATTTAGATACAGTACTGGGTCGTCTTCGGCTTCCTGACGTGAGCTTCACCCACATCACTAATCTAGCGACTCCTGCTAACACATCAAATCCAGCGTCTTCGAGTCCATGATCAACGCAGTCTACTGGTTCCCATTCTACTACACCTTCAAGCTGATTTTCACCCTCTGGCTCGCTCTCCCACAGACTGGGTACTTAGCTCCTTGCTCCCTTATACTCCTATGATTCTCCAGCTAACAACTCCCCAGCGGCGCCCAGCTCGTCTTCCGCTCCTTCTTCCAGCCAATCTTCGCAAAGCACTTCACCCAGTCCGGCTCCACTGCCGCCAACCTCCGCGCCAAGCTCGACCAGGCCGGCTTGAACAAGACTTTGTAAATGCGAGCAACGCGAGCCATGCCAAAGACCTGCACCATTCCCAACAAGCCAACCCGATAAAGTTTGGCTCGATAAGCATACATGGACAGGATACATGAGGAAACTCATATGAACATGCACGTGATGTTCTATGAGAACGACGAGATGAAGAATTGTTCGCGACCTCTACTATGGATACGATTTTTTATGAGGAAAAGGTGAACGAGGTTGTGGTTAGATCGGAGATGCGCACGGGGTGGATATACCAAGGGTGTAGTAGAGTTAGGGAAGGTTCGAGGATGAATTGCATCGAATTCTCGTGCAAACCTTTGCTTGCACTTGTGATGGTTTCTTGGTTGAGTTTGTGATACCATCAAGATGGCAGTTTCATCTCTTGCTTGATGCAGCATGTGCTTTCCCTCTGCGTGATCTGACGCTTGGAGGTATGAATCGTAATGCTGACATGGCCCCAGCAAGCTGGCCGACATCTAGGGCATATGCGTCAGGGCTTTCTGTCTCCTTCCCGACTGCAAGCTGCGTAGGCTCTTTCATAATACTTGCACCAGGGACCCCTGAGCCCATCTCAACATTCTCAATCATTGTCACCCCTCCAGTCTTACTCGGCGCTGCTAACAAATGAGCTTTATGAAGTTTACTCTCTCCGCCTAACATCGCTCTTCTTTCTCTTCTTGCACTACCTCCACTGCCTCCCTTGTCTTCACGAAGCAGAGTGGTCCTCCCGTCAATCCCCCCCTCCACAACCCCAAACTCGTACTCTCTCGGAAACCCATGCTTATCCACACAGTGCATCTCCCTCTTCTGCTTACTCGAACACTTCCTATCACAGCCCTCCACCAGGCATCCATATATCCTCTCTCCACGGTCTTTTAGGACTGCAGCAAAGGGGTCGTGGTGCTCGGTTTGGTGAAGTGACAGGTAGTGAGAGGCGGGGAAGTTGCGATTGCAGGTTGTGCAGCGGTTTGTGTGCGCTTTTTGGTAATGGGTTTCATATTCTTGAAAAGTGGTGAGAGGTAAGTTCTGTCGGTGGCCAGGTAGGGAGCATTGCATGACTTGGGCTGTGGTGGGTTGTGAGACGGAGGGGTCGATGTGGATGATCTTTGTTGGTAGGCTTGTTTCGGTTTCGGATGCGTCTGTTGGTTCTGTTGGTTGGCGTGAGGGTGGTAAGTGTCCCGGGCTCTCGTCGTACGGAGGAAAATTGGAGTCCTCTCGTGAGCGTTTGGCCATCTTGAAGATGAGGGACAACTGGTAGTAGAGGGGAATTACTTCGTTCAACGCCCTACGCGCAGCCTGACAAGTTTTAGCTATCTGTTATAGCTTTCCGATTCGTATGAAGATAGCTAGAACAGCTTTGTGACTGTAACAGCCAAAGAAAGATCGCAGAGAACTGTCCTCGCGGCATAAGGTAGGGGTTGACAGTATTACAATGAAAGCATTGTGGTTTGGAGGATGAGAACGGTGACGCTGATGGCCACAAACGTGGGGCATGGGCAGCCTTGCGACGTCAGCCGTGGCCCGGTCCAAGCGTATCTGTGCCAAGCACCGGCTCTCAGTGTTAGTGCGGGTCAGACGGCGGGCGGTACCTTGCGGGCGGGCGCGATACTTTTTGAGACGCTGGACGCTTAATTCAGTTGGACTTGCTATGCGCCTTCAGGCACCTTTAACGTAACAACGCTCCGATTGTATCAAAGACCGTGTAGTCATGTACTAGTCACCGTACTCTACCTCTGAGTTGTTAGCGAAACAACAACAACCCCGAAAGGTCGTCTTATCGTGTGGTCTACTGTTAATCTTTGACTTCCGCTTGACGATTTTATCATGACCACCGCAATGTCGTCTAGTGCCGACAGCGCAGCAGCGCTCGCGCAGCAGCAATGGCAGTGAGTGTCTCCTCTCAACTTCTCTCGGCAATAAACACAAGTTAATATATGGGTCATAGACTTGCCCAGCAACTCCATTCTGAGCTTCGCAACCATATGAAAGATAAAGAAATCCTTATTATCGACATTGAGAATATGATCCAACAGTACGATCCAACTATACTCCAGGGCTTCGCTCAACCACTCACAAATCTTAGAATAAGAATCGCCTGCGAGACGGTCCAGTTCGTCGACTTCGACTTTGCAGCCAAGCATGATGTCGAAAGCGTCCTGTGGGATGCACACACTCTCATCAACAACCGTTATCGTAAGATTATCCAAAAACTCAAGGCCTCAGAACCAAAGAAAAGTGTCGAGCGTCGCAAATGGGACAAGCGCTATGCCGACTATCTCAAAACCAGTCAATTCTACTACAAGGGTTTCATCCAGCGCATGGCTTCCCAGTTCGAGGGCCTGAAGGAATTGCGCATCATCGCCCATCGCCTGGCACTGGATACCCTCTCGGTCGATAGGCCATTCGATGTTTCGGCAGAGACAGAGAAACATATACTCTCCTCCTGTCATTTCGCTTTGCTCCGCTTGGGAGACCTCTATCGTTATCGCAACGAGATCAACGTCAAGGAGCGTAGTTGGGAGAAGGCCCAGGCTCACTATGCTCTCGCCAACGATCTATGCCCTGATACCGGCAGTGCGTTCAACCAGATGGCAGTCATTTCACTGGCAGATGGAAACCATCTTGACGCTGTCTATAACTTGTATCGTGCTTTGGCCGTGAACGACCCTCACCCATTAGCTGCGAACAATCTCGAGATAGAGTTCAAGAAGATCAACAGCCTCTGGGTTGGAGGCGGCCCAAAGAAGCACACGACTCCTGCTGCACCAGCACCAAAGACTCCTACGGAGAACATGGTCTTATGGTTCGTGCGTCTTCATGCAAAGCTCTACAAGGGCGAAGAGTTCTCGAGCCACGATGAGCTTGAGAACGAAGTCCTCAGTCAGATGACTGTTCTCTTGAAAGAGCAATCCTTGGAGGACATCCTTGACAAGATCGTCCTGATCAACATTGCCGCCGAGTATTTCGCTGGAGTCAGACTCACAGCTGGCCCAACCGATGAGATCTTCCGGGCTTACTACTTTTACCTGCGCCTGAACGTCCGCATGCTCTTCATGCTCCTCCAGCTCCTGCAGCCAGAATTGGACTTCACCCAAGGCGACGAGTCGCCAGACGTAACCGGCAAGTTTAGCTCCACCCGACGCCTCAGTGCAGTCACAAGAAGGATTCTGGCGGCACTGCGCCAATACAGCACTTGGTTGGTCGCTACTGCCCCTGTCATTGCCTCTCAGATCGGATTTGCGTCCATCAATGTGCACATCAAGGAAATGTGGTCGATGTATTGCAGCACTCTGAGTCTACTTAAGTTAGCATTCCCAGAACAGCTGTCCGACGTCGACTATCTTCAGGAGGAGGATGCTGCTACCGTCGGCTTCAAACCATTCCGCGACAGCGCAAAATGCCACCTCTATACGAACCAGCAAGGACAAATGAAGCCGCGTAGCACTGATCCTCAGATCCAGCGCTTTCATCCAAATATCGAGATGGAGGCGAGAATTAAGGATATTCTGGAGGACGGAAAGATGCTTGCCAACACAACGCAGGATGGACGTAACGCATACCCAGTCTACTTGATCGATGGCCAGTTCCGTTTCATCGAGGATGGTCTTTCTGAGCCAAGCCCGAGAGCAAGCCCACTGCCAGAGCCTTTATCATGGAACTATCAGATCGAACCAGAATACTCCCACGGCCAGCCATTCCAGCATAGCCAAAACTACGAAATTCCGCTTGCCCGTCCACCAAGCGTTGAGCCCTCAGAGTCTCAACAAAGTTTGACTCGCGAAATGCATCAGATGGTTGACGATCTCCTTACTCCATCCAAGGCCCCACATCACCCTCAACAACAATACCCAACTCAAAGTCGCGAGACATCTTACGGCATGCACACCTCCACCGCCTTCGAGCTTCTTAACAACGTGCATATGCCTTCCGAACCACATCCACATGCCAGCCGCCGACGCGCCTCCGGTTTCCCAAACGGGCCAGGCTTCCCGTCTGGTCTCACGGGCTTCTCGTCTCCTTTCTGGCCTCCTGTCGGCGAGTTGGGCGCCCAGTATCAGGAACCGTCAAGGGTTGATGGCTTTAGAACTGATATCCATCAACTTGCTCAGGCACCACCGAACATGCAGCAACAGCGTCAGTCTAGCATCCCACGCCAGGCCAACTATGATTCTTTACAGCACTCCGCTGGGCCCCCAGGCTCCGGTGGAGCTGCTCCCACGAGGAGGGTATCCCCACAGCACAACGTGGCACAAGAGCTTCAGGCGAGCCTCGCTGCGCAGTTCCAGTCCAGCGGCTTCTCGAACCAGAGTAGTATTTATCAGAATACGCCGAGCTACGCTCATATTCAGTTGGGCAACCAGAACAGCAACTGCCAGCTTCAGAATGGGAGACCAGCGCAACTGCAACAAGCGATGCCACAGCCGCAGTGTAATGCTGGTGAGAGGCAGATAATGATGCTGGATTTGCTTAATAAGAAGTGATCACCTTACTTTCACGAGGATGAGATCACGACTTAGCAACATACCTCCAACCAAGTTGCCGCGGAGCGCACTTTCACGAATGGCCTTGTGTCACCAACACAGCCAGCAGCCTACGACAATGATCAAGGCGCCAACTCGATGCTCAAATAAACACCGACAACAGTTCACACAAGCTCGTCACAATTTGCACTTAGAAGGAAAAGACAAGTTGCACGCATTTATTCATGTACTCTATTCCAGCCTGATCGTGGAGGATCGGCATTCTACCTGCGCAACGAGGGCGCTCTAACCGGTGTTGAATTCCATTTTGCCCTCCGAAACGCCGCCTATTGGTCGCCGCCGCTTTTTGTTGACTCCAGATGAAGAAAAAACTCTACTCAGAGGCAGTGTAGGTCTGCTTTGGGAATGGATAGCTAGGGTACGTTAGTGTATGGCCTGTAGCTAGGCATAAAGGCAGAAAAGAAGGCAATATTTGGTGCCGATTGAGCAGGTTTGACTTGTCTTAAGATAATAATGGACGATCTGAAGCAGCTCGCTTGAACTCGAAATCGTGATATGTGGTGAATGTGCGTACGGGGAACTTACGAAGGACCCAGCTCCTGGATACCGAGTCTAGCCAACCACTGTCCCATATCGACAGCAGTCTCAAGGCTCTTGCCCTGGACAAGACCAGCAACGAAACCACCAGCAAAAGCATCACCAGCACCGTTAGTATCATAGATCTGCTTCTCCTCAATAGCATGAACCGGGTACTGCTTTGGAGTACCATTGCCCTGAGTCGCAACAATAGTTGGGAGGGTTCCCTGAGTGATAATAGCAACACGCCCGCGCTTGTTGTTCTTTTTTGGCAAATCAGCAAGGTGCTGCGCAATCTCGGCAGTATCCTTAGTCTCCAAACCATGGGACTCAGCGTAAGCAAGAGCCTCGCCCTCGTTACCGATAACGACATCCCAGTATGGAGCGGAGGCATCAAGCGGATCCTTGAAGAACTGGCAGATGAATGGCGCGGAGAGCGAGACAATGAAGGTTTTGTTGTCCTTTGCCGACTCCTCGGCAACAGCCATGATCGCCTCCGGGCAGACGGTGAAGTGGTAACCACCGACATAGACGAACTTGGCGTTCTCGACCAACTTCCATATCTCCGGCTGTCTCAAGTGCTCGATCTTGTAGTGGTTGGCGGCGGCCAGATCAGTGCACATGGAGCGGTGGTGGCCGGTGATGATAACACCGCAGCGACCGGTCGGGTGCTCCGTGTCGACGCGGTATTCGACGCGGAGGCCAGCTTGCTTATTTGCCTCCTTGAGGATGGTGGCGTACTTGTCGTCACCGACGCAGCCTATGTAGACAACGGAGCTATCTGGAAGAATGTATTGGGCACCGCGAGCAGTGTTCTGGGCAGCTCCACCGGCGATAAGCTTGGCGTCGTAGTTGTTGAGGAGGTCCTCGTAGAGGCCAAGGTGCTTCTCCTCGGCGAGGATGGCATCGTTCTCATTCAACTCATACTTGTCGAGGAGAGCCTGGTTACCAGTTGCCTGGATGTCTAGCAAGCTCGATTAGCGATAAACATCAATTGGAGCTCGTCAGAACGTACCGAGAAGTGGGTTCTCGAGGCAGAGAAGAGTGTACTGGTTAGTGGCAGCCATTTTGATGATGTTTATGGATGAGAATTTATTTAGGGGTGGTTTTGTTTATGGTGGGATGGAATGGCGGGGTTCCTGACACGGCGCGAGTCCCATCTCGTCCTGGAACAAGACACCATGCCAAAGTGGGGTATGGCAGCTCTAGCTCACCGCTTCAGCGGAACCTGTCACGAACGGTTGCTTCTTCGAAGAGTCCATAAATCTAAGCAATTCAAGTGTAAGACTTGGAGGTTAGTATGGCTATGCCGCGAGATCACACTGGCACCATGTAAAGCTATTCGCGTGGGAGTCAGCAGGTGAGACCAAAAAAGCCTGACTATGCTACTCGCATAGAATTACTACAAGTATTGACTTGGCGCATTCTTCATTCCAGCTCGGAGCCTAATTTCTGGTTATAAACAAAATTTTGGCATGTGCCTGGGCTGCTACCACTCAAAGGTCACAACGTCACAATAAAAACAGAATATAGGGGGTCGATTGTTTTCATTCCAAAGACCTTCCTAGCTCGCAAACACACCACTATGTTGCTGCTGCTTTTTGAGTATGGTCTTTGACTTCATATATCACAGCGATTCCAATTCACGTCAACCAGAGAACCTGATGTATGAAAGCGAATCTTTTGAAATCTTCATTTCTTCCTCGCTGCGCTCCACAAGGAGTACATATTGCAAGCCAGCCATTCCGAAAATGTAGAAACCCAGTTAACCAAGCGCTTAATCCTTGACCTTCTGGGTACCGCGGAGGAGACCAGTGCGGCGAGCGGCGATGAGACCGGCCTTCTGTCCCTGGACGGCGTATCTGGAAATGGTGGAAGCCTTTCCGATATGCTGGTGGTTACCACCTCCGTGAGGATGGTCGACTGGGTTCATGGCAACACCACGAGTCTTTGGCCAGTTGTTGCGCTTGACGGCGAACTTGTGCTTAGCGCGGGATGCCTCTGTTATGATTGTTAGTACGATATTTCGTCTCTGGCGCTTGGCACTTCATCCTGGGTAATGCGTACTCATGAGAGGCTTGTCGGTACGTCCACCACCGGCAACGATACCGATCATTCCACGGACGGAAGAGGAGACGACCTTCTTGGCTCCGGATGGGAGCCTGACACGAGTCTTGCTCTCGTCTGGGTTGTGACCAATGACGGTAACGTAGTTTCCGGATGTACGTCCAAGAGCACCACGGTCACCGATCTTCTCCTCAACGTTGGAGATGACGGTACCCTCTGGAATCTGGCCGACTGGGAGAACGTTGCCGACGGTAAGGGCGGCGTGCTTTCCGGCGTAGATGAACTGTCCAGTGTACATGCCCTCGTTGGCGATGAAGGTCTCGGCGTGAAGCTTGAAGCGGTATGGGTCGCGGAAAACAACCTTGGCGAGAGGAGCACCACGTCCTGGGTCGTGGATAATGTCCTTCACGATACCACGGATGTATCCATGACGCTCGGCGTAATCGAGGTTACGAAATGCCGCTGGCGCAACACGGAGGCGCTGGTTGGCCTATTATTTCGAAATTAGTCGCTGTTGTTGTTTTCCCATCTCATTTTTTCGGCGTCACCTACGGTAAAGATCGATCCGCGACCTTTTCTCTGGTTGCGAATAACGCGACCCATCTTGACTGCTGGTGATGGTTGTCGGGAAAAGTTGTCGATTCGGATTCGCAATTCTCAGAAGTTGCTTGTGAGATTGAATTGGAACACGGTGCGGCCTAGGGCAAGCGAGCCTAGTTGAGCCAATGAGAGGCGAGGTCGGGAGTTCATCTGGCAAGCGCGGGTGAATGGCGAGGCTAGTGACAATTGACAAGGCTGCGAGGGCAAAACATGGTGCGCCGATAACATTGTGTCACGTGTTACTCTTCTGAAATGACGGCGCTTTGCCTCACCGATATTGTGCTTGGGCTAACAATGATGGGCCAGTTTAGCACCAATCGCGGTCGCGGTTGACAGACGCGTTCTAGATAGATACGCCTGAACTTATTTCCACCTCAACACCTCTTGGCCATTAAAACATGGAGAATTAAGCACGCTGCTCTTTTCATACACACACAACAAGCTTAGATTTCTTGGCTACTCTTCTTTGAGTTTATTTTTGTTGCGAGCACTTTCATTGCCCCGCCATCCCAAAATTGCGACACTTGAGCTCTTTGCTCCAATCCTCCATCACCACAATGTCAGAAGAGTCCGATCTCTCTGATATCCCTTCGGATGTTGAGGAGAACCTCAAGAAGGGAACTATACTGTCCTTCGTTTCTAAAGCCAAGAAGAACTCCAAAAATGCGAAAGTCGAAAAGAAATCGGACTCTCCACCACCTCCTGCGCGCGAGCCGTCACCACCACATGAGTTTATGCTCGCAGATAATCCTGATATCGCTGTAAGTATTGCGCATACTATTTGTGGTAAAGTTCCAGCTGACACAATTGCACAGTTCGTTGTAATGTACAGAGCGCGCTTCAACGAGGCCTTCCCAAAATCCCTAGCCAATTTCGGCCCACAGGAACTCGAGCGCGATGTCATGGATACCGTCCCAGGCGAGCTAGTCGAGCACTTCCTATGCGCACTCCTCGGACTCCTGCTCAACCGCAAACAAGATGTTAAGGCAGGGCACTATGGTCGCGCGATGGAGGAGGCAATTCAAACACACAAAGCGCAATGGGCAAAGGACTGGGAGAGCAATAATCCACTTAGGGGCGGCGCGACATTCGGATCCATGACGCCCACCCAACGACTCACTCTGCTGCGCACATTGATCCTCTGGTCGCTCTCCTCTTCGGATGCGATAAAAAGCATCATTACCACCAACTACAAGCAGAACCGTCTCGAAGATGATCTGAACCAGCCGCTATCCGTGCAGCCATGGGGCTCAGACAGCTACAAGCGCCGTTACTACCTCATCTCCGGCCTCGACGACACAGCCTTCAGGGTCTACCGCGAAAGCAACTCCGCAAAGCTCGAAAGGACATGGTGGAGCGTGGCCGGCGACATCGAGGAGCTAAAACAACTAGCTGAGAAGCTGAACACCGATGATGGAGGCCAGAGGGCACGTGTACTTGGCAGCAAGATCCTGGCCGCTATACCCAACTTCGAAGCTACGGAGGAGAAGCGCAGACGTCGCGAGTATAGACAGATGCGTAAGAATCAGTTTAAGAGGCCGGAGCCGGCGTTCTCGATGTATGAGGGGAGGACGAGGGGGAAGAGGATGAAGTATACGTATTCGGATGATGAGGAAGATTTTGTCGAGGATGATAGTAGGAGTAGGAGGAGTGCGAGGAATACGGGGACGAGTACGCCTGCTGAGCCGACAATTACGCAGAGTGGGAGACAGGTTAGGAATCGTCAGGGCGGTGCTTATGGGGAGAGCATGTTGAGCGAGACGCATGCTGCGTCGGATGCGGCTAGTGAGAATGGAGAGAGAGCTGGTGGGAGGCCAAGGAGAGCTGCTGCGGCTGCAGCGCAAAACGGTGTCTCGAGGCCGTCACGAAGTGAAAGGTACAACTCTCTCGACGAAACTGAAGATGAGGCATCAGAGCAAGACTACGGCGACGACAATGAGGACGACGATGTGGTGTCACTGGCAGACGATAACGATATTGAGCCAAACGAAGACGAGAAAGGAGGGGATGAGGAGATGGATGGCGACTTGGGGGAGCCCAAAGAGAAGAAGAGTCTGGTGGTGACTTTACCGCTGGAGGAGACTCCGACGCCGGAAAAGAAGCATATGATCAAGTTGAAGGTGTCTCCGCAGAAGAAACCTGGAGATGAAACGTCTTCGAGCTCTATCAGTGTGCCTGCGCCTTTGAGGCTCATGCCTGAGAATGAAGCCGACTCTGCTCCAGAACCAAAGGAAGCGGATGCGAAGGATGCTGAGGCTTCTATGTCGCCTACGCTGCCTTTCCGTAGCCCGCATAAGTCGCTCTCACATAAAGTGAGCACCTCTTCAGTAGTGGGAACGGTGCATATCGATCGGCAAGCGCCGATTTAGATGCGTTGGTGAGCTTTGGTCTATCTACAGCTCGGGTGTACGAGTGTCATTCTAAGCATGGAGTTTGGAGCACATAGAGCTGAGGTTTGAGGCCAGCATGTATACCAGGTTACAACTTACAATAAAATCACCGTGCTCTCTACTGTTGACCTTCATTACAAATTGTTTCTTGGGCCGGAAAATATGCTCTCACTTGATTGGGCAAGTATATCGCTCAGCAACCTTTGGTTAACCAGTTGGGAATTTTGACTATTCATCAACACATAAATATATTCAGAAATATCACTCAATTAACCTGATATCTCTGCATTTCCAACCTCTTGGTTTTTTTTATTTAAATACTGCTCACTTCCTTCACCCCTATGAATCGATTGTGGTTGGAGTTCTCCTTGGCCAGTTACTTGTTGCAGGAAACTTTGGTGGGCTGTTGCCTAGTAGAGAGGATATTATGTCTTGGTTGTTAACTGGTTATTATTTATACTTCAGAACACAAGCTAAACAACCATAGGTCAAAATGGTTGTTATGTTAACGAGTCTAGACTCCAGAGTAAGAGCCAAAAGATTAGTGGTAGTTGTCAGGCTCGCCCCGCGCCCTTCAGCGGGGTAGCTTTCAGTAGCGCAATTATCTGCAAGGGCCATAATGCTTGTACAGGGATAAACACGTCATGAACCACTCACCCTCCTCGGCGCGCATCGAAAACATAACTGAGATCATTTCGAGATTCCGTTTTGGGAATTCTGCGCACCATTCCGCTTCAGAGTATTCCTCAGTATAAAGACCGACTCTACCCTGCCATCTTCACTTTTCAAGACATCATCGAGCGTAAAGACAGGGCCACGACACTCACACTACACTTGACGACAGTCCGAACGCAGCAATGGCTAACCAACATCCACCATCAGTCGAGGTCACCCACCTCTCCTACACCTTCCAAAACTTCGCAACCGGCCTCTACGACGTCTCCCTCAATCTGCCAGCCGGATCCCGCACCCTCTTAATTGGACACAACGGATCTGGGAAGACCACCCTCCTCAGGTAACCCCCCTCTCTTACCCACACTCTCCTACTCACACATCTCAAACCACCACTAATTGTCTCCCAGACTCCTCTCCGGCAAGCGCCTCGCCCCTTCTGCAACCGTCAAAATCGGTGGCCTTGATCCCTTCAAAGAGCACACCGAAGGCGTCACCTACCTCGGTCTCGAATGGGTGCTGAACCCCATCGTGAGGACTGACATCGGCGTCAACGAGCTTTTGAAATCCGTAGGCGGGAACCACTACCCCGAGCGCCGCGACGAGCTGATCCAAGTGCTCGACATCGACACCGATTGGCGCATGCACGCCGTTTCGGATGGAGAGAGGAGGAGAGTCCAGTTGGCGATGGGACTCATTAGGCCGTGGAAAATTTTGCTGTTGGATGAGATTACGGTTGATCTGGATCTGTTGTCTAGGAGTAATTTTTTGGGGTTCTTGAAGCGGGAGACGGAGAAGCGCCTATGTACTATCGTATACGCCACTCATATCCTTGACAACCTTGCACAATGGCCGACGCATCTTGTGCATATGTCCATGGGAAAGGTCAAGGACTGGGGTGCGACAGAAAAATTCGATATTGAGAGGACGAGGCAGAATACTGGGAATTCGAGGTTGGGAGAGTTGGTATTGGGGTGGTTGAAGGAGGATTTGGCGGAAAGAGGACCCAGGAAGAACCAGGGGAGTGAAGGCACTGCTTACCTCGTGGGAGGCCTTGGTGGCTACGGTGCCGAGGACAAGAAGAAGGATTGTTAGGAAATATTTCAGTGACGGCAACTGAAGTGACGAAGGCATGGTGATGAGTGCTTGCTTTTAGCGACGGAGTTCCGGATTCAACATTTATCCGAGTATGGCAAAAAAGTGCATGTTGGCATTGAATCACCTAGATTATTCAACAAGGATACTACCATCCCGGTGCTTCGTTATTGTAGAACGTTAACCAGTTTTATTCACAATTACCGCACCGACCAGAATTCGTCGGAGGGGCACGGGCGACCTGAAAGACGAGACCGTGACATTTTCGGTCCTTGCTAACCTCGGGGAGGTTATCAACCAGAGGGTATTGGGCTGAAAGAAGTGGGTATCTTACCTATTCCCTCTTGATGGCTTGCGCAGATTTTTCCTTTTAGTTACCCTCCTCCTCCTCCACATACATCCGCTATCCTAGCGCTCGGGCCCGCAGTCGCCGGATCTCATCTGCGACGGCGCCATGTGCGCATAACTCGACCGAACCCACACTCACGCCAGCCATGATGCCAACCCACCCAGCTGCTGGTGCCGTAGGGACAACATCCAGCCGAGGTGGCAGCGGCCTGGGATACGAGGTGAAACGGGCTTTCAAACTGCCATTTGGCGAGGTCAATGCAGGAATCAAGAACAACCCGAGGGCGGATTTGGTGAGGAAGCTTTCGAAGTAAGATAAACTGGTTGTGAACGTTGGTTAATGGGGCGGGTAAGAGTGGATAGGGGGGGTGAGGTTGGACAGAGTCGAAGGCTGGAAAAGATTGGAGTTTAGAGAAATGGTTCAAGGAGGGGAATTTGCCGCGCGCTAGCGCATAATGAATCTTGCAGAAGCCGATAAAACCATCGTTCGCATTATATGTTTCTTGGAGGTAGGCCTCGATATAAACAGGTTGATGGCACTCAAACGAAGAGATATGTGCGACACGAAAGCCAAATGACGGTAAGAGAGTGAGGTGGGTGAGGTGGTAAGCAATCTCGGAGGGCTTCTCCACTCAAGGTGGGAGGGAGTAAGCTTCTATATCGTTGGCTGCCAGGCCTTCCTACATCCGAGCCAGACTTTCTTCAAGCTTCTCATGCAAGACTCTGCGGGCTCTGCAAGTCGCTGCATCCCACCACTCATGTAACGAGTGGAACCCTTATTTGTCCTCAGGCTTTCTCAATTTGGTAGACTTCTTCAAGGTATCTATCACAGTGCGGACACGTCGTTGAGGTTTCTTTACAAATTGTGCTTTTTATTCTATACCTGTTTCTTAGTTTCTAAGATCTTTTAAAGCAAGGACTCTGAGTGAGCAGTCCTCGCTTGCAACGGCGATCTCAATCGATCCGGCAGATTCTCTCTTTGGCCTCCATGCGAGCTGGGTGATGGCCCTCGAAGGACATTCACTATGACTGTTAGCATTAAATTCGTCATTCGCGAGCCTCAATACATACCCTTCATCCGAAGAAATAGTCTCCTCCACAGTCAGATCCGCAAGGTTAACCCTATGGAACGAAAGTTTCCCCGCCTCCGTCCCCACAGCCAACCACGCCTTGTTGTCCTCGGTTGCCGCATCAGCAAAGTCAATAGCGGTAACAGGACTCTCCTCCTTCAAAGTCGTGACACAAGTATACCCATCCTCACCCCTCGCCCACAACTTGACAGACTTATCCCTCCCCGCAGTAGCGAACTGTCCACCAATTCCTGCCGCCCAAGCAGCATCAAGAATCATTCGAGAGTGTCCCTTTGGATCCGAAAACTTGAGCTTATACTCCGTGCTCGCCTTCCCTTGCCGCTCAAAAATAGCCCACTGTCTGTCTCTCCCAACACTAAGCAATAGATTGTCATCTGGAGAGAAACACAGGCGCGCAACGGTAAGCGAATGAGCGGCCAGAGGTGGATTGACCTGGTTCCAGGTCTTCGTGTCGAATAAACGGATTACGGCGTGGTCAAGGGAGGATGCACGGCAGGCTGTCGCGACGACGGATCCGTCGTGCGAGGTTGCGAGGGCGGAAATCTCGTAGCCGTGGCCGTAGAGTTTTTCGATCTCTGGCCAGAGGGTTTTACGGGACAGGTGGTCCTCGAAGGGAGGAGTCAAGATGGCTGATGTTTCGGTGGCGGTGGTATCTGCCATTTCTTCATCAGGCTTCTCGGTGGACTGGTCAGCGGCTTCGACCTCGGTGGCCTTGTTGGAGAGGCCGAGAACGGGCATATTTGCCGCGTCTGGCATGTCTTGGACGTGTGCGGCTTTGATGCCGGAGAGGTCTTGAAGAGTCGTTGCGACGCCCTTGGGCTCATCAAAGACACGCAAGAGCTTCTCGTCGGCGCCGGATACGAATTGTGTCTCGCCGAGCGAGTCGATACAGTTCAGGTCATAACCATGAATCTGTGGTCTTGCCATCTCATGCCACGTAACATCGCGTCCACGCTTCCACTCAGCATGCAATCTAGTCGTCTGATCCGAACTAGTAGACAGTAAACAACCACCATGCTTTGACCACGAAATACCCGTCACAGGTCGCACATGTCCACCAACGCCAAAATGTGGCTTCCAAGAGTCGTCCGAAGTGGTGTAATTCCACTGTCTCCAGCTTCCCGTCCTGCCTAGACAAACAACCGTAGCTCCATCAGGCGACCAAAGACCTGTCCAGAAACCGCCCGTGCTGCCCGTTGCGGTCGTAGATCCCTTCTGTGCACTGATATCACCCAGACGAGTAACGCTGATCCAGACACCGGAGCTCTTATCCTGCTCCCAGATAGAGAGAGAGTTATCCGCCGAAGCAGAGAGGAGTTGGAGTCTATCACCCCTGTGCATCCACGAGGTGCTGTAGATCCAGTCTTCATGGCCGAGTAGGAGTGCCTCAAAAGTTGCAGAGAAGTCTTCGCCTCCTGCTACAAATCTATGTGCCTTGTTTGAAAGCGCCTTTCCGGGCATGAAGGCACCGGCTGCTGGGTCGTTGGCTGCGGTTGCGGCTGGGAGCTCTTTGCCTTGGTGGATACGCCAGAGGCGGATGTACTTATCTTGGCTGGCAGAGGAGAGGAGAAGGTCGGGGCTCTCCGTGTCCCTGGTGAATGCGAGAGAGCGGACCCAGCCTTCGTGGCCGGATAGGGTGGCTTTGATTTTGAATTCGAGGTTGTCAGATGATCCGTCTGCGACGTAAATTTGTACTATTGCGGTTGTGCCTGCAACGGCTAGGACGTAAGATCCTGTTGCTCCTTGGAGAGGACTGAGGGCTAATCCGAGAGGGAAGAATCTTGGCTTGATGGTGACTGTTTGCAATAATGAGGCAGTCTGTTGATGAAGCTTCCAGACGTTGAAAGTGCCATCTGCAGCTCCGCTTACGAAGATATCAGAGCCGTGAGACACAGCAATGCAGTTGATGGAGCCCTTGTGACCTGTGAGGGTTTGGATGCACTCGAAGCTCTTCGTGGTTGGCTTCCATATTTTGATGGTTTTGTCGACGGAACCGGTTAAAAGGAGGACTCCTTGGGAAGTTTTAAGAAATTCGACAACGTTGACAGTCTCGGTGTGCCCAACCAGGAGATCTGTGACTCCTGATCCATTTCCCTAAGGCAATGTTAGAAGTTGGTAGTTTCTTAGGAGGGGCGTCAATCGGTTTGTGAGTAGCCTCAAGACTGGCTTCGTCACAACTCCAAACGCGGTTTTAGCCTTCGAAAATAAAATTTGTATCTTCGCACTAACCTGTGGATTCCAAATGGCAACATTTCTATCTGTACCGTACGCCAAAATATCTCCGTGCCAGTCGGCAGCTCCCGGATGCCTATTTGCACCCGCTGCTATGTACTTCACCATGACCGCAATCGCCCGTCGTTTCTGCTTCCTGGATGGCCTTTCAAGCTCAATATGGCAGCGTTCCTTGGGTGTCTTATCTATATTCGTCTATAACGCGTGGTGTTGCTGCTTTATGTCATGTGAGATGCTGTGGTTGACAGTTTGAAGTGCCTGCATTTTTTCTTATCCCGCCAATCGTGGCTCGCCATCCTCATAATCGAGAAAAGCACAAATGAAATATTTCTCACCATGTTTAAAAAGCTTATAATAAATCCTGAAATTTCTGTCCACTTGACACTTTTTTGGTTTGATTCTCATGAAATTTAATGAAGCTCGTACGATCAGTTGGATCTCAATTGACGTCGCGATTTGGAGTATCTTCATGGGATCTGATTGACAACGAGATGCAACCTTTTGAAAGGATTCAGTTAAAAGCATGATATGTTTTAAGCATGAACTGAAAATATTATAAATTGAGTTAAGGAAATCCTAGTTTCTCAACCAATCCGGCGGAAAGTCAGGGTCCCCATTGAGCTGGATGGTTGTGAGAGTGCTCTTCACATAGTGGTTGACGCGCTCAGCCTTGCCGCCCTTGAAGCTCGGCAACACGACCTTGGTGGACAGCAGGAACATCAGTTTTGTAACAACCGATTAACTTCCTCAACAAGAAATCAAGTAACAATCGAAGTAACGCAGGGGGCCTCTAATCTTTTGCCATCCGCGACCTAGCAGTATCATACAATACTGCTGTCCTACCATCCTGAGTACGTCCGGCGCATTTGAGCTTCGCTTTTGACCTCAACTACCAGCTTGCCAATTTGCTAACGTCACTCAAGACACAGCCAGTTAAAGCTCTCCTAAGCGCATCCCATCACCTCGCCGTCATAATGTCCTCACTCCCACTCGAAATCGCCGAGACCATCCAAACAGCATCCATAAACTTCAAGCCCTCACCCGAACATGACATCAACCCCTCCACCGCCGCATCAGATAAGATACCCGTCAAAGTCGACCGTCGGGACTCCATAGACTCATACAGCTCTTCAATCGTCGGCTCCGATTATGGCGACAACGACGAGGACTACTATACCGTCCGTCCAACGTCGCGGAAACAGCGCCAACCTCTGCCGCCCCTGCCAGATTTGAGGTTCGAGCAGAGTTATCTGAGGAGCATTGAGGGCGCGGATACATACGGGAAGATTGCTCTTATTACTATAAGGGACCAGGTATGCCTTACACAGAAGGATTGACCGACAGAAGGGGTAGAACTGACACAAACAGGTCCTTCTCCCTCTCATCCAAGGCACACTCTGGACCCTCGCCCTGCACGGCTGGCGCCACTGGAACAGAGCCACGAAGCTCAATGGCCGGTCTATGGGCGCCAAGATCCGCCGCTGGTGGTGGAGTGTGAACAACTGGCCTATTGAGCAGAAGGCTTTGGATTTGTTCAAGAAGACTGTTAGTGATGAGAAGCTAGCTCGTAGAGTTGGCGAGGTAAGAGGCGACCCCTTTGTGTCCGGCTGAATCCAACATCGAGCAGCTGGCTGATAAAGGTGTATATATGATAGTTTTATGAGACGCAAACTACCTCGGACTGAGGACATTCTGGGACGTAAGCGTATTCCAAACATAGCGTGGCGTTGAGGAATATGAGACCAGCTTCATGGAGTCGAACCCTACACTCCTTTGGTCTAAAATAAGCGATAATGCCAATGCGATAAACATAGTGATGCGGAGGAGCTGTAGTACAACTTCGTGCCGCCAATCGGTCAGTATTTTAGTAATAAGATGCACAGCTCTAAGTCGTCATGTCCACACTCGTAGTATGCTAGTAGTCGGGTGGACAAGCATCTAGTGATTAAGTGAGTTTTTGCGACAATCGGAGACTCCTCTTGGTCGCTAAGTTCCCGGCCTTGCCGGCCATTTATTTGTTGATCTTGGTTGACCAGTTATGGGTGTTGTGGAAATAGAACGACTTTGGCAACAGGAAATTTAATGCTTTTTCCAAACCCTTCGAGAATTCATATAAAAAGGTCTCCCCCTGGAGATATCAAAGCCAGCCAATCACGAAGCTGGCAGTTAACGATGTGACTAGAAACTCATTTCATTGTTCAACTTTCCAGTTTGGCCTGTTGTTATTGACTGACGGAACGATAAAATATGCGACTGCTCACGCAGCACAATTCACCAAAAAGGGAACAAAGATTGCATGGACGCGAAAACAGTTTATGACAGACGTTTGGGAGTCTGAATGCTTATCAACATTTAGTGTCTTCGGTATTAACTTCTTCCTCGAACTACAAATACAATGTGCGGTGAATTGCAGCATTTCCTGTTGAATTATTCTCCACCCAGACGACGACCTGCTCCACGAGTCCTCCATCCTTCAGGTAAAACAGGTCCATCGGATCCGGATCCGGACGCAGATGCCGCTGGCCTCTCTGCACCAGGATGGGAAGCGGTGCCATATGTTCTGTTGAACGTATGTCTGCCTTCCTTCTCGAAAAAACGAGTGATGAAAGCTGGTGTAGAGATGTAGTTCGTACCACCGCCATACTGCGGATAGATTTCGGTCACGAACTTGTAGAGGTGTGCAGCAAGGATTCCCGTGACAGCGCGGACGAACGCCCATGGCGAGCCAGTGAAAATGAATTGCATGAAGCACAGCGCCCATGGCATCGCTCTCGTTGGGACGTCCAGAACGTAGATGCGGGTATTTCCTCCTTCGTCACAACAGGCTGTGTAGGCGAAGGCAATGATGAGTGGATAGGTCATGATCCCAACCCCGCCAAAGATGGAATAATTGATGCCCTTCAGCATGTTAGTACGTCTCAAAAGAACAAGTCACACACAATGGAAGAGATACAGCGTTTCTTTAAAGGTATTTATTTATACGATGTAGGGGGCCCACAACCACCCGAACCGAGTTGAGGAATCAGAACGAATTTTTCTCAAGGCTATCCCACCATGCCAACACCCCAGCAAGTCCCTAATTATTTTGCGAATGACGGGACCGCTGAAGTGCCGGGGTACTCTTCCTCGTTTTAGGAACCGTCACCAACCATTTTGGGTTGGGCGGGCAGTATAGAGGTTGTGATCTACTGGGATCGGACTAGGAAAGAAAGGTAATGAAAAAAGCCTACCAATAGTGCTGCGCAGACAAAGACAATGTATGTGGCAAAATCTCCTGGCTTTGGGAACTTGGGACCTTGCTCGCAATTCCGCCCATACTGGTACATATAGTACGGGTGCAGGATGATGTCAAACCTGTCGCCAGAGAGCATGAAGCACGTGGCCAGGCGCCATATCTGCGGAGGGAACTTGAACAACAAGCTATGGTGGAAGTAGATCCAGTATGCGGGAATGATCTGGGCGTGTACTCCGATAGAGATGACCGCGGTTGCTACCACCAGTGTTCTGAGGAACAATTAGTCGGAGCTCCACGAGTCGACTCTGATCGGACACCAGCTTACCTACCTTATGACTGGTGGAGCTTGGTGAAACATGGCATAGGCGGACATCTTGAATGTCTGTTCTGCGAGTTCAAGCAGCCACTGATCTAGGAAGCTGTTGGTTGATGTTTTGAAGGATGGAAACTCGCGATCTGTTAAGATGTAGTTGTGCTTAGTAAGCTTGTCACCAAGCGAAAAAGGGCTCGCTTGACGGATCGTCAGCTTGCATGGTGGGACGGCGCGGCCGCAGCCTGCAACTGTGGCTGAGGTGTGCCAGAATTGTGGCTAGGGTGACTATGCCTCTTCGGTAACAAGAATATTTTGCCAGCCATCGACTTTGTTGGATGACGCGTTCATAGTTGTGAGGTTGGGCTGAATGAGCAAAGCTCCAGAGAGCACGATATGTACGACAGTACATATGTACTGTCACCATGTCAGTCCAGTGGGTGCGAGTGGTGATGACAACATGATGCGTCTTAACCGGGCTATCAAACTCTTGCCAAAAGTTTTTTCCTCGGCGGCTATTGAGGCAGTGGGTATTCTGGCGACTTCTGGACAAGAATGATCATTTGATGAGGCAAATTGTATGCTTAGATAATGAAATCGGCTTGAAATCCCATGGATGCTTCTCAACACATGTGTGAATAGAAACACCGCGGAGTTAATTTGTTGAAATGCCTTTATCACGAAAGACACCCCTGATGACGCGCAACACGGTAGCGTCGCCAAAAGTCACGTTGCCTCAAAAAACGTATCAAGCAATACCAGAGGCAAAAAATAAGATGGCATATTCAGAAGCCGCAGTAGCTACTATGATCTATCCTATGGGATTTAGGAGTTATCCACTTTTGTGGTGGAAAGTTGGTCTACGTCCATAGCATCCTCTTTCACCTGCTGCGTACCCTGAGACATCGAAGGCAAAAAGCGTGGCATCGCCTCCTTCGTCCACATTTCCATCTCCTGTGGACCTTCCTGACCAGCACCCTTCAGTGCAGACTTCTCATCAACTTGTGCATTAGATCCATCACCTCCGCTATACTTTGGCGGTGAAGGGAAGGCGCCCCAAGGATCATCCCTGGGGCTCACAACCTCGTTGTATCCAGGCGGAGGGCCTGGCGGGGGACCGGCCAATGTTCCCCAACCTTCATTTCCATCATCAAACTTACGCTTTGGAGGAGATCTTGGAGACATGATTTCGTCTTGACCATAGCCAGCTTCGAGAGTGTTGGCCGACAGCTCGCCTTCCAAGGAAAGGTTGTCGGCACGAACAAATGTCTTCACCAGTTAGTAAATGACCGTATACTCTAACGTGGATGAAACATACCTCAAGTGGTGGCGGAAGTCCCTGAGGTGGTAGCTCTTCCATTGCCTTCTCGCTAGCATAAATAACGATGCAGTTCTTGCTGCCACGATATACAGCCGTAAGGACTTCATTCTCTGTGACCTTTTTAACGATGACTGGTTGAGTGGCTGTCGTCGAGTACTCAATGTGCCACCACTGGTCGAGTTCTGGCTCCGTATCTCCCATGTTCATGAGATCTGGCTGATTGCGCCTGCGAACATACGTAACATACTTGCTGATAGATATGCCCCTCAGCGTGTATTTGTGTGTTGGTGGCTGACTCTCATCCTGAGCTGGGTTCGAGTAGAGCTTGCTCAGCTCCCTCAAGCTTGCGCGCGCCTTCTCCGTCTCGGTCTCGAGCGACTTGAGCTTGTCGTCGATGGTTTGCATAGTATTTTGCAGCTGTTCAGTGAGGTTGGGAGTGCCGCTCACTTTCCCTCCAGAAGCTGGCACAGCACCACTCGCTGCATCGTCTGAGCCATAGGGGATCACATTCTTGTCGTGAAGCATTGCCGTAGCGAACATGTCTTTCACTTTGACAATCTTGCCAGACTTGAGGCGATAATGAGTGAGCTTCTGGCCGTCCGTGATGATTCGCTCCATAGTATCCTTGATTTCAAGTTTCTTGCGACGCATCTCAAGAGACGCTTCCCTATTCTCTTTGAGGTAACGATCAGGGTACCATGTAGCCGGAATCATTATCATCCTAGAATCCGCATCTCTTCCGCGAATACGAAATGCGATAACGTCCGCAAGCTGGTCGAGGTAAGCGCTTGCCTCGACATCCATTCCTGACATAGCCCAAAGCGCTTGATCTGACAAGTCGTAAAGGGTCTCCATATCAGTATCTGACTCTGTCTGTGGTAGCTCCAAATCGAGCACAGCGAACTGATGTTCTTGGTCGGGAGCATCCTCATCACGCCCTGGCTGAACCGCATGAGTAAATATGAATGGAATAAGGCTTTCCTGCTTGGTTCTACGACAAATGTCCTTCCACAGCTCGAAGAACTTTGAATCCTTGTCCGTGCCAGGAGTTACCGTCAGAGCTGGGAGGTTTGCAAGACAATCTGATGAACCATATGCTCGTTCGGTGCCAGTGAGAAATGCCATCAGCCTTTGGGTCTCCCTATGAAAGTCATCGTAGTCTTGTGGTGAGGCATCCGCCCGATTCTGAGATCCAGTCATGTTGGGCTCCTTCGACTCTATCTTTGCGCCTGTCCACCAATGAGAATTGTGGCCATAGTCGGATATGGAATCATCGCGGTTCAGGAAGATCTCTTTCGCCATAGGTATCTCGTGTAGTGTGGTGAGGATTGCTGAGAGCCGATGCTCGTCGACGCTTGGCTTCAGGAATGCTGGAGTGTCTGGAAGCCTCTTGCGATCCGCCGGCTCAGGATCCGGCAGCACCTCCTTCGCATAGCTATTTCCGCGCACCATCGCCCACTCGTTGTTGTTGTAAGAGGACCGATTCGCAGGCCCAAAGTATGGTTTGGAGTCGCCAATCACACCGTACTCTTGTGGATTGTATTCTTTGCCTACAGATTCAGCTAGTGCCCTTTGTAGATCTTCGTCGCCTAACTCCTCGCTTGTGAACTTGGTCGTAGGGTCAGCTATGAAATTTCTCATTAGCTTCATTTCCTCGAGCGAGAGGAGTGTACGGCATAGAAAGGCTTACCTGCAGCATGCTCGCTAGCAAGCGACACCACGTTCGTTAACGGAGACCTATTGCTGGCCCTTGAAGGTGGGCGTGTCGGTGCACCACTCATCATTCCATTGCGACCATTGTCGTCGGGTCCTTGTACCTGGAAAGCTGTGGACGAAGGTCAGCGCCGCACATCGTACAACCTTGAAACACCACGAACATATACCGGCATTGTTTGCGCAACCATCTCTGTCGCTGCTAAATGCGCCCTCCTCCCACCTGTACTTTGTGCTCTCGGGATCATCAAAGAACTCGCCAGCAGCAGCGTTCGGGTCGTTGTTGTGGCTCTGAGTCGTTAGCAAGGCTGAGGTACAGTATTAGGAAATCAAAGCTTACCCTCAATCTCCGGATCGCCTCATCTCGTGAGAGGCATGTGATAGCACACAGCTCGCCGATTTGGCCTTCATCAGGCATAGAATTCATGGTGTCTACTTTCGTTGTGCTTAGGTATGTTGAGCTTGATATTACACCTAATGTGAGGTTTGAAGTTCCACTCCGTCAAGCGCTGCGCACAAGATGTAGATGGCAAGGTGATATAGCTAGCAAGTTTGTAGAGCAGATCAGAATGATAGATTTTGGCAGATTAAAAGACCAAGAAGTCGTTGGGACCTGTCAATATGAGTTTACGCGCTCGCCAAGCTGAATATGTCGTCGGAAACTGTCTGGTGACGGCATTTCATGGGGAAGCTCTGACCACAGGCGGAAAATGCCGCTATGCGAGTACAAAGGCTTCGACGTCGCACTTTCTTACTGCATGCTTCATGACCGACGTAAGCAATCATTTATCATTGTCTTCCAATATTGCTAAAGGTATGTAATCTCCGTTTTATAGTACTAACAACATGATGAGGCTCAGGTATAATTGAATGTACCATCCACAGCGTATAACGGAATACCCCAAGTGAGCATTCTGGGGGGAGGGGAGGGATCTAAACTAGAATTCTAGCTCACATCTTTAATGGATAGCTGCTCATGCCTCTCCAATAATGGGTGAGAACGTCACGAGAGGCGAGGGGTCATTGTTATATTCCAGGTTCAAGTATGGGAAGAAGTGGGCTTACAGTTCCTCACATGTAATGGGAGCTTGAACAAGACCAAAAAAAGGTGAAGAGAAAAGGAATATGAGAAGAAGAAATTACGAGGAGAAAGGGATTCACATCCTACGAGAATCGAGCTAAATCCCCTGGAACGTCAAGCGAGAAGAGCAGAAGGGAAAGAGCAACTACTCAGGATGAAAGAAAAGAGCTCTTTCACTCCTTCCCATTGATCCTCTGACTTTTACCAAGGTCGGGTCCGGAATTGATGGGACGGCTCATACTGAACTACCTCGATAGGTTTCAACGTCCCCAAAACTAGCAACCGGTTAACACCGCGCGAGCGACGTTTGCCCCGAGCTGGCCCGCCTCCAGAGGCCGGCTCGAGGGTGGGCGCAATATAGTAAATCTGTCTTCGTGTTGGTTAATCGGTAGTTGTCGGTGATATTAATTGTGCGAGTATTCCATGACTTTTGCATCCCGACCATGTATTGACAACGTCACAGTGAGGCAAACACCTTGGCAACATTACATCTCAGAGTATCTCATTAAGTGAAGTATTATTCGTGGTATCGCTCGAAATGTCTAGCAAAGCAAAGCAAACTATCCCTCCGTATCTGTCCTAGTAGGACTAAACATGCATGGGTATCTCGAAATCACAAATCGCGTCGTGCAGCTTGGCACAAATCCAGACCCATTCCTCATAAAACCATCCCCGTATCCTTTCTATATGCGCCATACCGTCCACGTCATACCTCATGTTCATACTCGTAATCGTAAGAAATCATCATAATCCCCAACTCCCATGACAAGGATGAACCGAAACCACATAGAGCGCGAATGCAGACCAGGCCAAGAGCGATTAGCTCTCGAGCAGCCAGTCAATCTTCAGGCAAGGAGTCAGACCCCTTGTGCAGACCATCCACGGAAGCGCGTCGCTCCCTGTGGCCAAGGGCATTCCAGACTCAGCCTGCTCCGTGCCCGGGTCCAACATCGGGCTGCAATAGCAGCTTAACCGTGTCGGGTCTTTCAAAAAAGAAGCCGCCTTGCCTGACAAGGAAATTCTGACTGCCCAGATGAAACCACTGCAAGATGAATAGATCAAGCATCAAACGACCTCGACCATCTTCTCGCCTGAAACGTCCACTGGCATAGGTCCCTCAATGTCTTCCCTCGCGCTCACGAATGAGCGCCTTCACCGTCATAGCCGCGTTTTCGGCGTGGCAGTCACGATCGCCGCCATTTGATGCAGTTGCGCCGCCAATGATCTTGATCTTCACGCTCGAATCTCTCTTCAAGACAAGCAAATAGTAGTGGCTATCTTTGTACTTGGTGTGAAAGTCACTTGGCATTCCGACGCCGCCGGCGAGCTCGGCACTGATGCCGTTGTCCCAAAGCTGACCTAGCAACCAAAGGCCTTCAGTCTCGCGAAGCGTCGCATCATGGCAGCATAACAAGACCTCGCACTATTGATTGTTAGCACATGCACCTGCCAGTCCCAGAGGTAAAACATACCCTCTTTTGCATCCAGATACCGTCCAATGGAGCGGCAACATCGTCCTCCATCTTGCGATGGTATTTCTTGGAGTTGCTCTTCTTAACCACGGCTGTGGCCTTGTCGTATAAAAGGCACATTTCATCGACCAGTAATCCAAGGTTGAGGTTGAATCCCACACCATGAGGCGTAGACAATTTTGGCGATTTGCCCTTCTTCTTGGGGGTGAGACTTTGGATAAGGCTGTCATAACGGCCACCTGCACCTAGGAGTCTTTTGCTGTCACTGAACTGGGCCGAGAACGTTAAACCGCCTTCACAAAGCCTCTCTCTGGCGCCACCAAGTGGTGCAATAAGAATGTCCGTCGACACCCCTATATGACTCAAGAGCGCCATGACCCTCCTTATATGCGCAAGAGGGGAAGCAAGTTGACCGAAATTCTCAGCGAATAGGCTTTGAAGTTTGACAGAGGCGACTTCTTCAGGATCTGCAATACTGTTAGCAATTATTACGCATTTAATAAATAAATCATACCTCTGAAACTGAACTCCTCGAGGTTTCTGATACTGACTTGAGTCAGACCGAACCCAAGCAGAGCCGCGGTGGCATTATCCCAAGAATACGTATCAACATCAAGCTTGGCCAAAGTGTCACTCGCATTTCTCCGATGCTCCTTCGCCACAGCACAGTGCTCAAAGACTGCGTCCAAAAGATCGGAGTGGTTAATGTTGAAACACATATTTTCGCGTGCTAAGCACGGAATTGTGGTCATGATATCATCGAGGACTTTTATGACCTCGGCTTCGTGAAGCATAAGATCAGTGTTTTCCGATACTATATCGAATACAGCCTCCTCTCCCAGATGAAGTTCATTCACATCTTCGTTGATGTCGAATGTCTGTCTGTAGACATTGCCGAATGCGTAGGACTTTGGAATTTGAACGCCGCCTCTTGCCACAGAACGTGCTAATGGGACAGTCAAGTCATACCGCAGCTGAAGCGGCATACCATCATGGTCAACGACTTTCGCCATGTCCTCCCTTCTTGGATAAGGGCTATCGATAGGGAACATCATGGCTCTTGGTGCCTCTAGTGCGCCATGCTTCCTGAAAATTTTGACCAGCTCGTCCTCGAGAACACTGCGAATTACGCTGCGTTCCGGATTGAGCAAAGACACGAAATTCTTGGCATCCCATATTCGTGTAGTTGCCTTGTTTAGCTCCCGATCAAGGATAGCTCTTACCATCTCCTTGTGGTAGATGGATTTTGGGTCCATGAACGACTTCCTGACTTGACGAATCACGTCATCCCCCGCAGAGTCGGGAAGGTCTCCACTCTCCAGCAGCTGCTTTGCGGTGGGTCTTTCGTTTGGATCATGCTTGAGCAGCTGTAAGATGATATCGTAAAACTTTCCTGCTTTCTGCTTTGGGAAATCCGGCGGAAAGACTGGCGGGTTACGACGAATGTTACTCAACACAGTACCGCGCTCATGAGCAGAGTTCATGCTCTTATAACACATCTCGAAGAGGATTATGCCCAAGGAGTACATATCCGCTTTGCCATCATACCTCGCGCCAGCCGAGATCTCTGGTGCCATGTAATTCGCAGTGCCGACATGGGAGGTCATATCATGCCCATCTGGTTCGAATCCCCTTTTAATTGAAACACGGCCGAATGTAGCGAGACCAAGATCACCGATTCTGATATCGGAACCAGGCTGGGTGCTGGCAAAAAAAACATTGTCTGGCTTTAAATCGCGATGAATCATGTTCAAGCCATGGATGTGTTCCAAGCCTTTCAACATTTGGCGAAGAAGGCGAGATATCTCCATGGGTTGGTGATGAAGTACGCCTTTCTTGATCGGGTCGCGGAGTGTAGCTCCTGGGCAATGCTCCATTCTATACGAGAAAAATCAGCACACCGACGACAAGATCGAACGCAATGAATCGTGTCAAGAACTTACACAATGTAGAGCCTTCTCATGCCCTGGTGGATGCTCTGTCTTCTACTTTGGTCGATGGCCATGCTATCGCTGTCTTTATCCTCAGACTCTGAATCGCCAGAGTGCGACTCGCGTGTGACTTCGCCGTCTTCATTATCCCAACCACGGTTCTCGTCACCTTGGCTGTTTGTGCCTTCATCTCCCTCGGAATACCCGAACTCGAATCCACAAGACGCTTCTTCGATTTCGCGGCCGCGATACAACGGGTGCAATCTATCGTCATCTGAGAGTTCGGATTCCGACTCATCGCTGCCTTGGAATCTCGACGAGCGTGCCTGGCGTGAAGACGTGACGATGTACTCCAGAGGGACAGAGGACCCCAATCCAACGGGGCCAGATCCACGGTTTCTTGGGCCCCTAAGAGACTTACCCGTAACTGTCGGATCATTGTGCCGGTTGCTCCACTCATCTTGAGCCATCTTTGGCGTCTCTTGTGGGCCATCTTCCATCCATGACTGGTAGTATTGAACGACGTAGTGGTGCCTCAGGCCTGCTAACATCATAACTTCCCTATTCATTTCATCGAATGGCGACTGCTCAGACTCGTTAATGATCTTAACGGCATATTTCCTCATATCTTGATGACTGCGAGCTAATACCACTTTTCCAAAGGCGCCTTCACCGAGAGTCTCTACAAAGTCCCAATCCTTCGCGAATCTCTGTTCGTACTTCGGTAAATGATCGACCTGAGTCGTTGACATGCGTCTCGTTTTGGACCTATCTTGAAGAGATAGGTTAGATATATCCCCGTGAAGATTCTCCGCTTCGTTATTCATTAGATACTCGAAGGTGCGAAGCTCATGCGCCGTCGGGCGCTTCCCCATATCCCTCTTGAAAACCCGGTCGATGAGTCCGCCTAAATCTGCGCTGATATCGTTTCGGTCGAGAAGGCTTTTCGGGCCGCTGTACGTCTTCGTCAGGTTCAAACCCCAACGCATCTGCAGCAGAACAACTCCGAAAAACCATATATCTGTCTTGTCGGTGCAATGCTCTTGATCTTTCTCCCTTAATTCCGGCGAGATCCAGTTAGATTTGAATTTGGTGGCGTCACGATAAAATGAAGGGGTGCCCGTCATGACTTGTACTGAGCGTTGGAAGCAGCAATCTGCAATCTTTGGAGTCACCACATCCTCTCCACTCCACACCAAGAGAATGTTTGAGGCTTGTATGTCCCCATGAATTATGCCTTTTCCATGTATCCATGCAAGGCCATCCAACAGCGAACGCGACCACTCTCTAGTACGGCTGCTCACCAACTGCCCTGCACTGATCAACAACTCAAATAATGAACCCTTGTTACCATATTCCATGGCAATATCCACGGTCCATGTTACTGAATCCGTGTCCATGTTAACATCCTTGCGCTTATCAGGACGGTAGCCGAACACTTTCAAGACATTATCATGCCCGTTGAGCTCGTGGATGTGGTTTTTGATTTCGTCCTCCAATGTTTTAAGGTGATCCTTAAACTCGACTGTGTGCTCATTGCCTGTCACAACAATGTGCTTGATTATGACGAGTTGAGCAGTCGATCCCAAGCCAGCTGGCTTTGCAGTGTAAATCGTCGCAGCAGGACCTTGGCGGATCTGAGCATATTCGGGGAAGTGATCGATAACGTGCTCGGTTCCATTGAGGTCCTTGATCTTGAGTGGTGGCTGAAACTTAAAGGTCAAAGCTTCATCCGTCTTTGATTGCACGCGTTCAGCAGATTTAAAGGATTGCCTGTGCGTTCTGTGTGGTCGTCCATCGATTGCTTCATGAACGCCAGACGCATGGACTTCTTGCTCAATGGCCTCTGCTTCAGCGTCCTCTTTTTGCCTTCTTTGCGCTTCCTCTTCTGCGAGTTGCCTCGCTCTGAGGGCTTCCTTTCTCTGGTCTTCAATCACCTTGTCTTCTCCCAAGCTTGGTTTCTTGGCGACCTCAGCTTTGACTTGAGCGGCTTTGTCGAGTTGTTCTTGCAGACGGAAAAGAACTGAAAGAACAACAAATCCATCGTCCCTTTTGTCAGCCTCAAGCTTCCCTGCAATGTTGTTCATAATGCTCTGATAGCTGGAACCCAAGCCATCATTGTGGTGAAACTGGAGCTTGATCGTTGGCTTTAGGGATGGGTAACTTTCTGGCAACTCGGCGGTGGCCACAACTCCGAAGGTAATCGAGTCACAATCTCTGGATGTCAATGCAACCTTGAGTATTACCGTGATGTGCTGGATTACATTAGCATTGCACTGTGGTGGACTGAACTTGAGCTCACCTTCCAAGCATCTTTCTTGGTTTCCCTCGTAACTTGTCCTGGAAAAGCAGACTCAATGAGATCTATCTCCGATTCTTTTGGATTTACCGCCATTTCTGGAGCTGCCACAGTTGGAATTGACTCAGATGATGTCTGGTTCCGTGGCATTTCAGGAAAGCCGCCCCTAGGTTTCTTTCCTCTCTTCCCCACCATTGTGGAAAGGCAATGAACTCGTATGCGCTTGGGTTTGTATGAAAGATGGTCGGTAGGTATATGTAAGGTAAGGAGTGGACTGCCCAATGTTAGGGCAATGTATTGTAGAAATGAAAGTATACGTATAGGTGAGCTCGTTGTTTACAATTGCATGAACTGGTAGAGCAAGTCGACCGCGTCGCGAGGCTGGAGGGTAGGTATCTATCCATTATTTGGTGGGGCATTGTCCAGCCTGCTTCATCCGAAGTCTCGCCGAAGAACTTATCGCCAGTTGAAGCTTAACGATAAAGACCCTAGTATACACGTGCTTGGTATTTTGGCTACGGGTAGTTGTACGGTATACATCAGGACATGAGTGGTCAGTATTCTGGAGATGCGGTATATGGTGCTGTCAATATATTCTTGGAATTTGGCACTAAAGTTGAGTGCTTTTCGTCCAATCTACATACAAAGAGCTTGAAGGCAATTCACGTGTTTCCTGGAAAGCACCCCTTGGCCTGTTTGGCATGCACTCTTCAACTTTTTGCCGTGCACTGCACATTCGTCAATTTTCGGAAAACCAACAGTGCGTGGCCTCGTGCACTTCGGTGCAGTTTGGTCGGGGTCTGCTAAACAGTACTCGCACTTTTGCCTGTATTCCTGACTGCACGAGGCTGTGCACTCATTTTTGTATGGACGCATTTAAAACTGCACGGCCTGCCAAACGCGCCCTAGGCATTTTCAGTAAACCAGTTATTGCCTGGGAATTGAACCCATCTAAGCCATTACAACATAGAACGGGCCTCTAAAAGGTTGCAACTTTACATACCATATACACTTGTTCTTAGTTTGCAAGACCGTCGTCTAGCGTTCTTTGAATCTGCCTCCGGGAGACCAAGAGGCGACTTCGAAGGCAGCTCTTTTGGTGGTTCAGAAACCATTACACGACTTCCACAATTGTAAACTGGTCAACTGAGCTTCAAGTGAATGAAAGAGTGCCGTCACCTTGTTATAAGATGCTAGTTTGCTGCCAAAGGATTCTTGCTTAAAGCAACTCAATTTTCACTATTGAGCTTAGAGAACCCAGCTCAGTGTTGCCTCTAAGTAGTACTTTATCCGTCACCACTTAAATGGACTACTGCATAGTCTTGCCACACCACTGATAGCAGTTTGGCGAGTACTATCACTTCTTAAGTGCCCTTAATTAACCTAGGGCATGGTAAAGATAGCTCCAAAACGAGTGTTAAACCAGCAGCCAAGCTGATATCACAATATCATATGTGTAAGCAAGCCTTAATCACGATCATCTAAGTAGTTCGCAGATACTAAACTCCTCTGAGCCGATTGTTACTCACTAATGAGAACCGCTACTTATATGGAGTCTTGTACCACTTAAACAACACTACCCCAATTAGGCCTCATTCATTACGAGAAGCTTTTCCTTTGCATCAAAAGCGACGCCTTCAAAGATACACACTTAATGATAGCCTATACATCCATGAGCAATACTGTTCTAAAGCTTGACATCCTTTTCTACGACCCTTGAGACGTTCCTCGACCGCATCCAAAGGGCACGACACTCCAACAACGCAACAATTCCACCAAGCTCACCAACAAAGAGTTCAGTTCAAGTCATAATTTCATTCTCGCCACATCTACTCCACGACAAACAAACTTACTTCTGTGGTATATCCTGTTCAGCCTTTACTCCCGCTCATTGCGACGTACGGTTTTTTTTCGCCCAACTTGTTTCCTTCACCACATTTCCATCTACCACAATCCCGTTAAGCCCACCTCGAAAAGTCCAACATATCAACCAGACTCTCCCCAGTCTTCTCCTCCTCCTGTGCTTCACCAGAAACAGGACTCTGACTCAAAGCACTCTTCTCATGCTCATTGCCCGTCATAAAGTTTGCCACACTAACCCTTCTGAGTGTATTAAAACTATTCCTCACATTCCCTGCATCCCTCGGATTAAGACCTTGCTGCTGCTGGCCCGTACCCGGCGGAGAAGTTGTTGTCGAAGGTGCATTCTTATATTTCTCCCTCAGCCTATTGATCTCCCTTAATCTGCTTCTCCATGAGGAAACATTCTCGCCTTGGCGATTCGCCCAAACGACGCAGAAGACTGAGGCGTTTAGTGCTAAAAGACGGATGAAATGCGGCAGCGCTCTAAGGCACAGGATCTTCGTCTCCGATGCTGGCGAGATCTCAGGGAAGCCTTCTTTGAATAGGACTTGGACTTTGTAGTAACTCGAGTCAGGATCAATATTGATTCTGTCTCTGGTAGCCATAAAGCTTGCCCTCGACTCTGGTGTAATGACGATATTGACGTAGTTGAACTCGGATGGAAAGGTGTCGAATTTGAACGGGTTGCCTGAGTTGTTGAAGATGATATTCACAAAGTCATTGCCGATGTGACGCTTCTTGGCCGTACAGTATGGATCGTGCTCGAGGTTGGTGGGCATCATTGTTGTTACATGAAAGACCAATTCTGTGACACGATCTCTCCAGCAAATGGAGAACTCGCCGTCGGTATTGAATTGGCGATCGAGGCCTTGAGTGTTGAATGTTGCGCCTTGGAGTTTGGTGAGTGTCCCGAGCCCGGAGAGGAAGACCATGTAGTCTGTGCTGCCGCTGACGTTGGGAAGGATCTTCTTCTCATGGGTCTGGCCGGCTCCGATGTAAATGACGCCGACTTTGTGGCCATCGACGGTGGAGATTCTGTCCATGCTCTTGATGGCACGAGTAATCATATCATCCTTGGGGAGCTTAATCGGTCTAGCAGACTCTGGTACGGGGGAAAGAAGCTGCACAGGCAGATTACTAGCAAGGAAGAAGTTCGTGTTGAGGCGTGTTGGATCTCTCACTCCATCGGCAGGTCCTACGACTTGATGTGCATGAGGCGCATCAAATTTCTGACGAACCATGTAATGAGATGTTGCTGATGGTTGGCGTTTGGTTATTTGTGCCCATCCAGTTCGGGTAGCTTGTTCAACAGTGATGATACTGAGACCGACGATCCACCGCTCTTTTAGGATCTCTCCGTGGTTTTCTGGCGTGAAGTCTTCGTCTGCCCTCGACTCATCGACATCCGCATACGCAGTCCTGCGCATGAAATCCAGCGTTACAACAGCCTGCTCGTCTAACTGTTGTTTACCCTGGTCGTCCGTCCATACAAGATTCTTTGTGATCCAGTTCACATGAGTAGCGCGATCCGACAGACGCAAGGACAAGAACCAGTAGGTTGAGACGTGGTATGCCAGCGAGAAGACATACTGCGGTAGATCATCGATTATGCTCTGGGATGCACTTGTTGCCCTCTCGGGCAGCGCCGTATTCGAGTTTCCGCTGATGGTGCTACTTCTACTGGCCGGCTGTTTCTTATCTCTCACGGATTGGAGGTAGCGAAAGCAAATACCAAATACGGTCATATAGTCCTCTTCTCTAAAGTTTGAGTAGAGTTCTGGTAGTCGGGAAAGGCCCGCCAAGAACTCTAGGATATGCACAGCTACTGCTGACTGAGTAACGATCTGCGACATCTTGCGGAGAAGACTGCTAAGCACTAATTTCATGGACGCTGGAAACTCATGGCAGCAGATCGACAAAGCATGGATACAAAACTTCCCTGCTCGCTCGTAGCTAGTCATACCTTGGATGAAGCATCTAACTATGTCGTCTTCTTCACTACGACCGAAGTGTCGGTGGTAGCTCATGACCATCGTCAAAATCTGGAACAAGCAGATCGCGACGTCGGCCTTGCGGAGTCCTGTATAGATTGGTGGCTCTTGGAAACTGCCTTTTGTGATCTGTTCGCAAAGAACAGTTCTAAGAACCTTGATCTCGGGAACTGCACTCTTGAAAAGAGTGTGATTCGTCAGCTGCGACGGGAGATGAGCCAGTATATAAGTGTACACTTCCCAGTCACAACCTTGCTGCAAAAGAGTCGTTGCAGTGGTCAGCCACACCTTAATGTTTAGAGCTGTCCGTGACGAGACTTCGTCACGATTGTGCTGTGCCACAGCTTCCACAGCACCAGACGAACTCATGGTAGAAACAAGTAATGTGCTGGCTTTGTTGGATGGCTGCTCCGGTAATGCCTCTGGGTCAGGTGTCATCCAAAGCTGGTGCTTTGTTTCGAGTGTTCTAATCATCCCACTTACAGCCCTCGGGCCACCCTGGTTGTCAAAGCCGACACGGAGATTTCTTTGATCATCTGCGCGCGACGTGCGGTTTTGTTGTTGTGCATCATCCAACGCCTGCTTCTTGGCAAGTGATGGCGCCGTTCGATAAAGAGATGCGGCCAATGCATCCGATTCAGTGAAAGGTGTTAAGAATATTCTGTTAGCCCAATCCGCCCTGAGTCTGAACAGCATTTTCATCGCAGACAAGCGAGAAGGAGTGTCGCACTCATTTGAGTTGGCAATCCAGAGGATTTCATTGAAGGAGCGCAGAGCCTTCACTGTCGATCTATCCATTGCTCGCATGAATATCTGGATGATAGCGCGTGTGATGACAGTGGCAGGAGTCGAGTCTGCCTGATTGACACGGAACTCGCCCGAGTAATTTTGCAGCGTTGATGGCGCAGGCCTGGTGGTTTGCCTGGATGGATCTGAGACGACCTTCAGTGTCGAGACGCATGCGTGCAAATGTTCGATGACAGTGTCGAATTCCCCTGGCTCATTAACATCGCATACCGCTACGGCAAAAGCCATCATGTCGTGCATTACGGCCACGTCTTTCTCCTCTTTAAGACCTTTTAGTATACCGGTGATCAGATGTTGCTTGCTTCCCGACACCTCGTATTCATCCATGACTTCAACCACTTCATAAACGTCCGTGACAGCAGTAAGTGCTTGACGTCGGACATCAGCAGGCCTGCTTCGGTCCATGAAGAACGTCTCGAGCAATAGGTTGATGTTCTTCTCCCAGTTCACGTCGGACGGAAAGCAGAATCTGAAGCCGGCGAAGTGCTTTGTGACGAGTTGAACGCAAGAGTCAGGTAAGTAAAACGGAATCTGTGAGAAGAACAGGATGCAACTCTCTCGTTGCATAAAGTCGCCCGGTTCCGCACGAAGGATATGCTCGATTCTGGCGATGAGGCCATTAAGCGTATTTTCGACTGGGTTCTCTTTGTAGTTTGCTGTCGATGCGTCGTCGGAAGTCTGACTCGAACTCTTCATACTCCTGCCGTCATTATTGCCTCGAACACGATTTGCGCAACGGACTGCGGTCTCGAAGATTGCGGTCCAGTCTTCCTCGAGCAATTGGGACTTTAATGGCTCGTTTTCATCGCCAAACAACCGTGATATGAGTCGCATAACTTCACCATCGACTTTAAGGTCATCGAGAGCAGTAGCTGTTGAAAGTCCGTCTGTTAGGAGACTGAAGGGAACTAACGGGTATCCATCCCTGCCGTTTTCCATTACAATCTTCTCAAGCACAATCAGAGTTGCTCGCACCTGTCTGGAGACATCCTGGGATGGACGGTCTTTTCGCACGCCCTGTAGTTCATGCAGGAGAATCGACACAGTGGAGTGACCATTATGTGACTTGCACAGATTCTCGAAAATGCGCCAGACCACGTCTCGTACCTCGCCGATCATCAGATGAACATGACATAGGATCGTGATATAGTCCTTAAGTTTGGCGCTTGGGATAACTCCATAAGTGCATATGGCGTCCAAAACTCGCAGGCATGCTTTAATCTCCATTACAAATCGAGCATTCATAGCGATGGTGATGACTTGGTCTATCAGCTCTCCAGTCTTCTCATCGTCCGAGACATTGAAACTGAACTTGACCACGTTGATTAAGAACTCGATCAACTGGTTGAAGTCCTTTTCTTCGCTTATTGTCGGAGGTTCTTTAGAGTTTGACTTCGGCTGTGATCTCCTGGCAGCTTCAACTGCATCGATGGACATCCGCAACCACTTCGACAGAAGTGAAATTGCATCGTAGTGGAAGCCTGAGAGATCCCTGCCATTTTTGGCGAGTGCTATCAGAGCAGCGAGCTGGGAGTGGAAATCTTCCGGGTTGAGGTCTGCCGTGAAGGTGTTGAAATACTCCTTTCTCTCCAAATCAGTTGGCGAGATATTTTTGGCACAAGCAGTCAACAAGCTGAAACCAGCACGGCGACCTTCTAGAGGGTTGCTGGGATTAATGAGGTCTTTGGCCGCAAACCAGATGCTGGTAACCTACGCGTGAGTCAGCTATGTATTCCACATACGGATTGGTGCATGACTTACTCCGCTCAGAGGATAATCTGCAACAGCGCTCCTAAGAGCTTCTGCTGCTGCAATTCTATCATTTAAGGCATTGGTAGACCTCAGCCTTTCGAACAAAGCTTCAGATTGTGATGGACCGCCATGTATTGCTCCGCTTCTTCCATCTGGCCCATTCAGTTGTTCCGCAACTTGTAAGGTCGACGAAGGCACAGATGATGTTGGGAGGGTTGTCGAAGCTGCACTTTTGCTGCCTCTCGATGTCAAGCTTTTGAGGACCCCCGCAAGACCGCCTGAACTCTTCGTTTCCGGAGTCTGCGCTACGAGCCCGGAAGGCGGAGGCATAAGATCCAATTGTATGAGGGCCGAGTAGACGGTTTTATCTGTTATAGATCTTGGTCAGCCAAAGCACCAAGGGTGTAAGAAGCAAGGGATGCAGCCGATTAAATTAGTCGGGCTGCGACGACGACGATGACAGGTTGGCTAAGAGTGCCAAGCTGGATCCTTACATACCAGATCAATGTTTAGACACATGAGGTTTGCCGATGTGCGCGGATGTGTAGATGCTCAAGGCTTCGAGGGTGATGGTGGTGCAGAGATAAGACTATGTAGCGCGGATAAGACGCCTGTCACTCTCATTCCATGCATAAACAAACGTAGCTCTCAGATTCTCATGGGATGATTACACGATTCGCAGAGAGATAGGATAATTCTGTTCCTGTGGTCACAACGGCACTATAGTATGACACCGCTATACAAAGGCCGTGGAGTGTCGGCGTCGGTTTTATTTGGTGTGTAGTGTGAGTGTTTAGTCAGAAGAGGAGGCTAGCGGTCTGTGGTTGAAGCTGAGGGCTGTGGTGTGGCTTTCAGCACATCGGGATCCTCCGCCCGTTTTGCCCATCGCTTTGTGGGGTACCTCCGTCTGGCAGCCTCGTTTCCCGAGGCCGTGAACAAATATCCTCCGTTATCTTTCCCTTGCTGCCTGAGCGATGAGGTCTCATATTTCTTAGCACCGTTGCCGTTGTTTGTGTGTTTAGTTTCATGAGAGACATAAATACAAAGAGACATCGACGACAGTTGTACTTTCAACAACAAACCACACAACGCTGTCTTTAAATATGGACGCTGAACTCCAACCAGTCGCACAGCTGCTGCAAGCGACTTTAGACCCAAGGTCAAACAAGCAGGGTGAGCAAACCATCGCCTTTATCATCCCTCCAAATGGTCGCCTGGGAGCTTATACTGATACTGACTCTGTCCAGCTGAGGCCGAGCTCACAACACTACAAAATGAGAAGCCAAACTTCGCTTTATTGTTACTGCAAATCGTTGCTCTCGATACTTTCCCTTTGAACACCAGACTTTCGAGTGCTCTATTTTTCAAAAACTTTATCAAATTCAACTACGTCGATGAGGAAGGAAACTATAAGTTGCCAGAGGCGACCGTTGTCACTCTGAAGCGGGAGCTGATCGGACTCATGGCCAGAGTGCCAGCATCAATCCAGGCTCAACTTGGACAGGCCATTAGCGTCATCGCAGAATCCGACTTCTATGAGCGCTGGGATACTTTGGTTGACGATCTCGTTTCGCGCTTCACTCCCGACAACGCGAAGGTTAACAACGGTGTTCTGGAGGTTGCACACTCAGTCTTCAAGCGCTGGAGGCCTCTGTTCCCATCAGACGGCCTGTTCACTGAGATCAACCATGTCTTGGGCAAGTTCGCCGACCCATATCTGCAGTTGTTACAGAGCACAGACAGCCAAATCGAGGCTAATGCGAGCAATCCCCCGGCCTTGAAAGAGCACGTCGCCACCATGAACCTCCTTGTCAAGCTGTTTTTCGATCTTTCCTGCCAGGATCTGCCCCCACAGTTCGAGGACAACCTTCAGTCTATCACATCGCTTCTCCAGAAGTATTTGACATACAACAATCAGTCACTACACACTGACGACGATGCCGAGGCTGGCCCATTAGAGCATGTCAAGGTCGGAGTGCTTGAGGTTCTCGTTTTATATGTTCAGAAGTATGAGGACGCTTTTGGAGAGCTTCTCCAGCCATTCATCACCAGCGTATGGAACCTTCTCACCACGATCGGTCCAGAAACGAAGTATGACTTGGTGGCCAGCAAGGGCCTCCACTTCCTCACTGCTGTTTGCGGCATCAAGAAGCATGCTGAGAACTTCAACAACGAGGCCATATTGGAGCAGGTTGTTGAGAAGGCTATTCTCCCAAGTGTCAGCCTCAGAGAAACAGATATTGAGCAGTTCGAGGATGAGCCGATAGAGTACATTCGAAAAAACCTTGAGGGTGTGGATATTGATACAAGACGCCGTGCGGCTACTGAGTTTTTAAGAACTTTGCTTGGTCATTACCAGAGCCTCGTGACCACGGTTGTCGGAAAGTACGTGCAGCACCACCTCCAGAAATTCAACCAGAACCCGGCCGAGGAGTGGAAGTCTAAGGACGCTGCGACCTATTTGTTTTCGGCAATCGCCGCAAAGGGTGCTGTTACTACCAGTCACGGTGTCCGCGAGACCAATTCAGAGCTCAATGTTGTGGAGTTCTTCCAGAACAACATTGCGAGCGACCTTATCGATGCCACCGGAGTTGAGCCAATTCTCAAAGTGGATGCCATCAACTACCTCTATACTTTCAGAAGTCAATTGACTCCGGAGCAATGGCAGGCTGCTTTCCCACCTCTCATCCAAAACCTCGTTTCTGACAACTATGTTGTTTACACTTACGCCTCTATCGCTGTCGAGAGAGTTCTCGCTTTGGTCGATCCTTCGGGTAAGCGCATGTTCGGTAAGGACCAGGTGTTGCCATTTGCCAAGGATCTCCTGGAACATCTGTTCTCCTTGATGGAGAAGGACCCAGCTCCAGAGAAAATTCAGGAGAATGAGTTTTTGATGAGATGTGTGATGAGAGTGCTCATCGTCATTCAGGAAGGTGTTGTCCCAATTGTGGATACCGTATTGAACCACCTCATCAAAATCACGGAGGTGATCAGCCAGAATCCTTCCAACCCAAGGTTCTACTACTACCACTTCGAAGCTCTCGGAGCTATCATCAGATACGCTGCCCCATCTCAGCCAGAGAAGTTCGAAGAGGCTCTCTATGCTCCGTTTGCAAGCGTTCTCTCGAACGATGTTGAGGAGTTCAAGCCATACGTTTTCCAGCTTTTCGCCGCGCTCCTCGAATCGAGACCATCCGGCGCACTTTCCGAGTACTACAAGGCTCTTATCACTCCAATCCTGAACCACGACTTGTGGTTGTCCAGAGGCAATGTGCCTGCTTTGTCGCGTCTGCTTTGCGCCATCATTCCACGTGGCGCCCAGGATATCGTGGCAAACAATCAAATCGAGGCCATCCTCGGTGTCTTCCAGAATCTCATCGCGAAGAAGTCCAAGCTTGAGTCATATGCCTTCGACATCCTCGAGAGCGTCATCTCGACCTTCAACAGACCGGCTCTTGTGTCCTATTTCCCAACCATCCTTACAATTATCTATGGTCGTCTTGCCGCACCAAACGTCACTGATGCGTTCAAGCTTCGTTTCGTTCGCTTCTATCACCTCGTTTCTGCTTTGAACGATCAAAAGCACGGTTACGGTGCCGACTATTTTATCGCTGCTTCCGAGAGCGTGCAGGCTGGTGCCTACGTGCCACTGTACCTTACTATCATCCTTCCTAAGACCCAGGAGCTTGCCAAGCCAATCGATCGTAAGATCGCTGCCATCTCTCTCACCAAGACTCTCTGCGACTCTGAGAGATTCGCTGTCCGCTACGTCAAGGGATGGTCTCTTACCGCTGAGGCTCTCATCAAGCTTTTGGTCAACGCACCGGTCATCGTCGCAGATACTGGCATTGTTGCGGAGCAGGATGTTGATGACTTGTCCTTCGGTGTCGGCTTCACCCAGCTCAACACCTGCAAGCGTCAAGCTAAGGACATCTGGCCAGAGATTGCCGAGGTTAAGCCATGGGTTGCTCAGTACTACTCTGCTGGCGGCCTCGCTGGTACATCTGCTGATTCCGCAACCTTGAAGAAGTGGCTCGATGAGCGTCTCCAGCCAGAGGTTCGCCAGGCTTTCATGGCTTACTTGAACTAGGCTGCAGTGAAGTGATTAGTGAGTGTTGGGAGTTAAAAAGGGGCATGATATCAGGAGGAGTTAATGATTATAATGACTAGAACAAGAGATGACATGGTCGGGATGGCGCGATTTGGCTTAGATTCAACGAGGTAGGTTTAGGTGGTTAGGCTATATAGAGCCGCCGCAAAAATCTGAATCCGTTATATGGCGCTAAATAGTTGCGGACAATGGAAAAGTCTACATACACTTACTCTTCGACTTGTGCTTCATAATCTGTGGTGAGCGTACATGGTAACAGCTTGTCTGCTTCCCGCTCGCTATGTTACAAGCTCCTTAGCTTTAATCAAATGGCAATTGCACACAAAAGCGTCGTAAAGCAGAAACCTTCCAATCATTTAAGCTTCCTGGTGACTTTTGTCTGTGGTTGAGCACAGCCGATTGGCATTTGCTGTACCATTTGAGGGCTCGCGCGGCTGGAGCTTCCAAGGTAGCTTACGCACAGGCCACCTGCCTCACATCCACCACTTTGGAGATGTGGACAACCAGGTAACTTTCACCACAAATATTTCCCCCCCACGAATACCGCAACCACTCGCCAATATCCTGCACTCATGTAATGGAGCACAAGTAGACCACATCTGTTCACAAATCCTCGCTCCAAATCATAGCGCGACGTTGGCATCACCAAATTCACGACCGCGGTCAACCTCTCACACCACCCCCTAAGCAAACACAATGGCCGCAACACTCCCAGACCTCAACACCGCAACAGCAGCCAACATCTTCTCCCAACCTTTTCCTGCAGTGAAAAAGACACACCGACAACTCCATGACCTGCTCGACGAGAAAAATGCCAAGCTCCGTACTCAGGTCGGAGGCAGCTATCGCCAGCTCCTCGGGACCGCAGAGACGATCGTGAGGATGAGGGAGGAGATAGGGGAGGTGGAGTATAAGATGGAGGGATTGGTTGATGGGTGTGGGACGAATGTTCTGGGGCGGAGGGTAGGGGGTTTGAGTAAGATGGGAAAGGAGAGGGAACGGAGGGATGTGCATGGTGATAGGGATGGCAGATTGAAGTGGGCTGCGAGGGTTAAGGCGTTACAAGGCTGCTCAATCGTTGTTTGGAGGCTGCTGAGGAATAAAGAGGGAAGTGGGAAGAGGTTACTGATCACTGCGAAGGTGTTGGTGCTGGCCAGACTGCTGGTTAAGAGTCTGAGTGAGGAAGAGAAGGGACAGGAATGGCAAGACGAGGCTGCGCTTTCAGAGCTGAAGAGGAAGTTGGCGAGTCTGCGGAAACGACTTCTGCGCGCTGTGGATAGGAGGCTGGAGAATAAGGATACGGAACGCGATGAGCTCATACAAGCTCTCTGCGCGCACAGCATGGCGACCAGTTCCGGTGCCAAGGAAGGACTGCAGCATTTCCTATCTGTTCGCGGCGTCGCAATCGTCTCAACTGTAGAGATAGCACGGGATGATGAAGGACGGGGTGTCGTCGATCATGAGGCGGTGGCAGGCGCACTGGCGCTATTGGCTAAGACGCTTGTGGATGTGCAGAGCATGGTTCCGCGGCGATTTTCTGATGCTCTGCTGGAGCTGAAGGCTGATCATCTGCTCGACGATAAGAGTTTTGCTGAGCTGGAGGGTTTGAGGCTCGATATTTGCCAGAAGTGGTTTGGTGATGAGATTACCTATTTCACCCCTTATATTCGACATGATGACTTCGATGGTTCGATCGCTGTTGAGACGTTGACGGCGTGGGCTGAGAGAGCCATGAGGGCGTTGTTGCAGGGACTGGATAAATACGTAATCGTTGTCCATGATTTCAAGGACGTGATTAAGCTCAGGACAACACTGCTCAAGACATGGGTCGCGGAGGCAGGAAAGGTGAAGAGGTTCGACTCTTCGGAGATGGTCCATGGGCTTAGAGAAGTCCTCAACAAGCGCCTCATAGATCTTCTCGAACAAAGAGTTGGCAAGCTTCACATCGTCGGCGGACAGGTCGCGCATGGAATTCAGCTGGTAGAGGCAGATGTGGATTCTCACCAATCCCTATGGGACGAAGACATCGTCCACATGGAGCTTAAAGAAAGTGTAGGACGTTTCAAAGACCAAATCATCGAGGCTGTTCATGGGCGAGGCTATATGGTCTCGAGGACTCTGAAGGCATATCAAGAATGGAAGAAACTAGTCGATGAGATGGCAGTTGATATTCAACAGCTGCAGAATCAGAGATGGAACGATGACCTAGACAGCTTGGAGGATGAGGAGACGCTCGAGGAGAGGCAGAAAAGCCTAAGTCACGACGACCCAGCAATGCTACAGAACAAGCTGAAAGAGAGTCTCAAATCGGCCTTGGCGCTATTGGAGCATGAGATTGGGAAACTCATTCCAATTGATGTAGATAACGGCGTTGAAGGCAAAGTCACCGCTTTGATACTCCGCGTCTTGAGGGACATTCGCACGGATCTGCCGAAACAGGCTGATGTCTCGTCGTTCGGATTAATGTTGGTGCCGCAGTTGCATGAGCTGCTAGCGGAGGATGTGGTGGAGAGTGTGCTTCATGCTTATGCTAATTCGTTGCGGAAGAGGAAGCGTGTTGCTGGCAGGGCGCTGTGGGAGGGTGAGCCGGAGTTGCCTATTTATCCGTCATCCCGGATCTTCAAGTTGTTATATAGTACTTGTGACTTTGTTGGAAATGCAGGTGGGGACCTGTGGAGTCATGTGGCTGTTGCCGTGCTGAAGACGCATCTGTCTAAAAGACTGGCCGAGGAGATTAAGAACAGTCTTCCCACCGCTGAATCTGAGAAAAAGCCAGATACAGATGAAAAAAAAGAGGCGAGTGCTACTGAAGAACCAGGCACGAGTGGAGAAGAGTTATTGCCCGAAGACGCTGAAAACGCTGACGAGACCTCCGAGAAGGATGAAGATGCAGCCAAAAAGGACCAAGAGAAGCAGAAGAAGCAGGCCGAAGATATTCTAATCCAGACTATCTTCGATGTGATGGTTCTCAAGCTGTGCCTGACAGTACCTGGTAATCCGGATTCTGTAGGATATCTCGTCGAGCTCGAGAAGGTGCTCAAGGCCAAGGCAGAGGTAGCAGATCTGGACGAAAGCCGCTTGGCAAGGGCAGCACAAGAGTACCATAAGAGGACGAGCTTGTTGCTTGGTCCTCTTGCTTGAATGGATGGCATGTAGAGTTTGACGTATGAAATGCATAGCAACCATTTATAAACCAGGCTAATCTAGTAGCTATACCAGAGACGACTTTTGCTGCTGTCTTGGTCGAAGGTGGGATGAAGTCTGGAAGGTTGGACGCCGGCAAACTGGCAGGAGCTTACGAGGTGCAAATACGTATATGCCACAACCAGCGATTCCAGATAAATTTGAGCAGTTCCGACTCGAGAACGGGTTCAAGTACGACAGGAACATGTCTGGTGGCGATCACTGGATCTTGACCCTCCCGAATATCCACTTCAGCGAGAATGTGTTCAATTGCAAGAGCAGCGAAATTGACACCACTATGGGTTCACAAGTCTGCGACATCGTTGATCTGGACAGCATGGAGGATGTCAGATCCGCGGTTGCTGTTTTCTTCGTCGCTGCTTATCATGAGGATGGCTCGATTCAAGGTCGGATGCGGAGATGATGGGACGGCTCTACTGAATAATCTCAAGATGTTCTGTCCTCAAAAGTGCGAACTGATTGACGTCTACCTCAACGCCGTCCATAGGCGTGCGCACTCTCAGAGGCCGGGCCTGAGGATAGGCGCAAGATAGTCAGATTTGTGCTTGTGTTCGTCAATCGGTTAGTTGTGGGAGACATTGTTTTCGTGAAGTGCCCCGTCACTTCTGCACTCGACCTTGATTACACAGGAGGCTGTGTCCTTCACCAGGAGGGACAAGAAGAAGATTGTCCTGAGCCTAATCCCCTTATTGGGGACGGGCATACCACCCACATTGATTATAAGCCAGTTGTCGCTCAGAATCAAAGTGTTTCTGTTCAATGGGGAAGACAGCTAGCTCATGGATGAATCTTACTGGCCGTCGCCCTCACAGGCTTGTCCGGTGTATGGCGTGGCGGGATGCAGGACGCCCCGTTGTGGTGGAGCTGTGAGCTGTGCAGGGCGAAACTTTATCTACCACCCCAATAATTTTCTGGAAGTGCAACACGACCCCACATCCATTTTGGGAGCTCCGCCGGCATAACATACTTCCGTACCTCGCGGGGTTATCCACCAAGTTCCCCAGAGCGCGTCACACTCACTTTTACAAGGTTACTCACTTTCCTTCATTAATTCGACTTTCACCAACCAGTTAACATCACCCCAAAATGTCGACTATGAGATTGACGTTTCTGTATCCTCATCTCTTTCGAAATATCAAACCTACATCGCTAAGCCACGCTCCGCGACAATATCGAGCACCGAAAGTTACCGCAGGGGGGCCGAGTGGAAGTGGGAGGAGGTGTATAGCAACAAGCTCAAAGCGGCATCAACAATTTGCGCCTCGACATGGAAAGGGCGTAGAACGTATCGAACCAGGCGAGATTGAGGACGGCGCAAAGGTTGCAGGACCAGAGACATTGCAGAAGGCGGAGAGTCCTGAGGGAAGGAAGACATTGGAGCAGGAGGCAGCACAAGCGCATGCTGCGCATAGAGATGTGGTGAGTGAATCAGAGGCAAAACCTGAAGCGAAGGAGGAAAAGAAGGATGAAGGACCAGATCTATCCAGCAGCGCACCGTTAAGCGAAGAGACACAAGCCGCTGCAAGGATACCAGGCGACATAGGCAGCGCATGGATGAGTCCTGAGATGAAAGAAGGCAGGTTACGACAAGCGAAGATCGAGGAGGCGGGGAGGTTGCAACAAGAGTTTGGAAAGCCGATACCCAAGGATACCACGCCCGCGACTGGCGAGACACCCTCGACGTCGCATAGTGTGTTGCTTATGGATCCGCCATTGGAGAAATCAAATCATACTGGCAACCCAGAGCTGCCACATCTCGTTTCGCCTCCATATGTCCATCATTTCGATTCTTATAGCTTGGTTACGAGGTTGGAAGACGGAGGATATTCCCCAAACCAAGCTGTCGAGAGTATGAAGATTGTGCGCGCCCTCTTAGCCCAGAACCTACATGTAGCGCAGCATGGATTGGTGAGCAAAAGCGATGTGGAGAACGAGACGTATTTGTTTCAGGCTGCGTGTTCAGAGTTAAGGACGGAGATTCAGAATGCACGAAAGACGAATGATGAGAAAATGCGGATGCAGCGGACGATTTTGCAGCATGAGGTGGATATTCTGAACCAGAAACTTACGCAGGATTTGGCGGGGTTGAAGGAGGATTTGAGGGGGATGTTTAATGATCGGAAGATGGAGGTTAGGATGGAGCAGAGGAATGTGGAGAGTGCGGTGAGTTTTGCTCTTGGACCTTTTCTTCCATTTGAAGCTGTGATTTGGCGCTAATGAAAAACAGATTCAAGAAATCAACTACAAAATCACGGTCGCGCTTAACTCCGACTCCAAGTCTGAAGTCGAAGGCGTACGCTGGATCCTTACTCGCCGCTCTGTATTGGCAATCGTATTCATGGCCGTAGTCGTGCTCTCCAGTCTCAGGCTAGCTAGTTATAGAAGCCATGAAGCGGCGCAAAAACAGAAGGAGAAGGAGAAGAAGGAGGCGGAAGATAAGAGAGTCAAGGCTGTTAAGATTAGTGGTGGAGGGACGCAAACGGAGGAGGTGTTGCTTGGTGCCGAGGGACTGAGCTCTACTTAGCTGCTGGACATGAGAGTGAGGGAGAGATGGAAGAGGAATGTACGACAGAAACAGTTGAGGAGGAGCACATATACCCCAATGCCAAGTGTCACGCATATGATGTAAGATATATTCAGAGGTTGTTACTGTCCAAATCTGTAACGGGAAACTTACCCAAATGCCACTCTTCGGCTGATGGCTTACAATACTGCCACTTCGGATTCTCCTATCAAAACTGCCACCCTTTACACTTGGCCGCCCCACACGGCAGCAATGTTAGTCCTGCCACAACATTATAGGTGCTGATCAGTTGGCATCAACAAACGTCGACTTCATAAAGGACCTGTTGTGGGCGGAATAGAGAAAACGGCTGGAACTTATAATCGATGGCCGTTTCAGCTTTCTGGATTTCACTAAATGTGTGAGCGTGACGGGCGCCCTTCTTAAGTTATAATACAATTATAATACGTCGGGGCATTTGGGAAGCGTGGCCCCTAGAACCCCATTTCCTCTTCGCTTTGCGAAACGCGAGCTTATGCAACCTTTGCGCAAAGTTGCGTGGTCCCTGTATATACCTTGACAGCCTGATAAATAGTTGACGCCTATCGACTAAAATTTTTTAACACACAAGTGACTTTACAAGGGAGCTTTCAAGTGCTTCAATGGGTTGCTAGTCTCAAGTTCGGTTTAGTCTGGAAGCTCACCGTTCACGTCCGCGGTATATCAGAGTAAGAGATGAGAATTCATTGATGGATTGGGTAAAGGATCCCAATGCCGATGAACGCCCAATACTCTCCAGTGATGCGAGATATGTGAAGAACCGACCGTGGTCACGAAAGCGATACTAATTTCGCAGTGCACAATTCATTACACTGGTTGGTATCGCAGCATTCCGTAGTAGAACGTATGCTGCCAACGGAAGTAGATGGCCAAATATGACTTCCGATACAAGTAAACGCATAAGCCAAAGTTTTTGAGTCTGTTGCTCGTACGTTAGTGGTCACCGATAGCTAGTAAAGATTACCATGGAACGTACTAATTCAGGAGCGACGCCGACACGGTGCTGAATGGGAACCCTGCGGCCCACACGATATAAGTAGCAGTCCCTCCGCAATAAGCGGAGAGACAGAGATTAGTCTATCGAGTAAAGGAAGACTCACCGCTACGCCGTCTCCTGCCTGGCATGATAACTGTTTCCCTGTGATTGTCAGTACGACCCTTACACTGCC